>Ga0209225_1000159_pt1 | contig 79695 bp, 81 predicted proteins | sample WasSprMetagenome_FD_184732 | JGI IMG/M metagenome (GOLD analysis project Ga0209225, IMG submission 184732) | Sulfidic aquatic microbial communities from Washburn Spring, Yellowstone National Park, USA - WS (SPAdes) (version 3) | ecosystem: Environmental > Aquatic > Thermal springs > Hot (42-90C)... | reverse complement strand
TACGGCTTATCTTTCAGTTACCTAGATTTCATAAAAAGATTGAATGAAAGCGAAAAGGTGTGGAAGAGCGAGCTTGCCCAACTAGTAAGAACTGTACCTCCGTTTGAAAAAGTTGCAGAAAGAATATCGTCAGAATTTAAAGAACTTATCTCATAGAAGATAGGCTATCAAGCAAAACTCCGTTTGCGACTCTAACACCACGCATATACTTGAAAAATTGTATGAGACAGGCTTTCAAGTCTTCAATTTCAGCCATCTAATAGATATCGCTGACGTAAAGAGGAGGGTTGGAAGGAGAGACCGCCTTATGGGAAAAATTCCACCATTAGATGTTTTAGCGATAGGTAATCCTGAAACAGTTTTTCAGGCGTCGAGAGAGTGTGTTTTGAAGGCGAAGGATGGGGGAGGTACATACTTTCAGCTGGAGGAGGTGTACCTTCAGCAGTACCTCTAGAAAACATAGATGCAATGGTTGAGGCTGCAAAAAAAGTTTGGGAAATATGTTTAACCTAAATTTTTCTGTAAACTTTTTTTGCGTTCTCGTACAAGATTGCTTCTGCTATATCATATGCTAGGTCTTTGTCGATATATTTTTCTGCAACCATTTCGGTTAGAGCGTGAGCGATCTGCCTTTTAGCTAGTACTGCTTTGCCGTAAACCCAGTCAGCAACATAAGCGTCACTGAAGAATCCTCCTAACTTATTGTATGGTAGCATTTGCAACCTTACCCTAAGATAAGACCTTATGATTTCAGGATACATAGAGTACCACCAGTATCCGCTAAGGAAAACGTTAGGATAGTTTTTGGAAATCACGGCTAATGGATGGTTCAGAAGGCTATCGGCTATGAAAATGTCAAAGTTTGTTTCAGGATATTTTGCGAACAATAGTGCTAGGTCGAGCAACTGCTGAGGATTAAACACTGTGATCGCGTAGTCTGGTGGCGATGCTCCTGGAACAGACCTTTTCACTCCAAGCATGAGCTGGACTGTTAAATCATACTCTCCACATATTTTTAGCATGTGATTGAAAAGGTAGGAGGAAAGAGTCTGTCTACCTTGGGCGTCTATCACGCCAACATTTTTCAGCTCAAAAAGGTACGGTTTAACCTCCGCCTGGGAAGGGTGCAGTTTGAAAAAATAATCGTCTGGCTGCACATTTACTGTGGCTGAAACGATATGTGTTGAAAAACTTTTGAACATTTTTGAAAGCACTTCCTCTAAATCTTTTGGAGCATTAACTTCAGCATCATATGCTTGCTCCAAGTATTTTATAGTTTCTTTAGTTAGATTAGGTATTATTGGGTCCATTCTAAGGCTTCCAGTGAAAAGCTCACTATCATATTTAGGAATTCCTTCTATCGGGTTTAAGGTGAGCAAAGACTTATTTACGTGAGCATATTTTTTTATTATATCTTTAGCCCACGCCTCATCGCCTCTCTTCTCTTCTAGAACTTTAACAATATTGGCTACGTTATCCTCATTTATTATAGAGACTTCGAGCTCGTAGAGGTCACGAAGAATTTTCTTGAGCGCCCAAAATGTTGATGTGTTCCTCAAAAACTTCATATAAGGTAGAGCCGCCTTTAACTTTTCAGGCCCCTTCAAATCGTTCAAGAGCCTAGAAGGCATCCCTGAAGTCGCTAGCTCGGTAACAATATATTCATAGAAGATTGTATCTTCATAGCTTTTAATTGATAGAGAAACGGGATTTAAGTGATTATGTACATCAACCATGTACAATTTTTCGATATTAGAGTAAAGTTCGTCAAAAATCTGTTCAAAATTCAATACTCACACCACCATCTTACGTTCTAAATAATTTTCTTAATATGTTGTGCGCTAACTTTAATAGCAATATCTAGGCTTGGCAATGGATTAATCTCGATCCCTAGAAATGAATTGTATTTTATTTCTTTAAGATATTTTAGGAAAGATAGAAAATCGAAAGAACCTTTCCCTGGGGCAAGCCTATTGTTATCGGCAAGATGAACATGCAGGAGCCTTTTTGAGGCAATTTTAACTGCTTCATGAATATTAGCTTCTTCTATGTTCATGTGATAACTGTCTATAAGTAAGCCGACGTTACTTAGATTTAGGTTATCAAGTACTTTTACACATTCCTCTACTGTACAGAGGATGTTGCTTTCATACCTATTTTCAGGTTCAACAACTAGTGATATGCTGTTGTCCTTTGCGAAATTTGAACATTCTGTTAGGGATTCGGAAAAATTTTTTATTGCATTATCATACGATTGTCCTATTAAAAGTTTGCCTTTAATTAGGCCTATTGAAACAAACTTTGAACCGAGATCTGAAGCGAATTTAATACATTCCTTTAGGTTTTCAACCGCTAACCTTCTTATACGGTCACTTGGATGTGAGATGCTTAAACCATAGTACGTGTTTAGAAAGCCTGAGGCGACGCATACGATCTCTAGTTTATAAGATGAAATTTGATCTTTAAGATATTTTATGTCGACACTTTTAATGTGAAAGGGAAGAAATTCAACGCCATCATATCCAGATTCGGCGATAGTTTGTAGTATTCTTTCGAAGGATCGTCTATCCTTCCAAGATGGGGATTCAGGTGTTTCAATGTAGAAGTCTAATTTCATGGTCTAATAACCTATCTTTTTAGCTAAATCTAAGATGAAGTTTCTACCATCTAATATTTCCTTTCCAATGTCATCATATTTTCCAGCTACATCTATGTTCAGGAAACGGCTGTAGCCTATCTTTTTAACTGCCTTCAGGAAGTTTTCCCAGTCGATCTTTCCCTTTCCTGGAGCCCAGTGGTAGTCTGTACAGCCATCGTTGTCGGCTAAATGTATTAGAAAGATGTGATCTCGCAATTTTTCTAATGCTATAGGCAAAATTTCTTTTTGCACGAAAAAGTGAGCTGTGTCAAAGATTAGTCCGAGTTTTTTGGAGCCTACATAATTTATTAGGTTTAGCATTGAATCTGAGTTTGAGATTATCTCGTAGGGTCTTATTTCTAAGGCGAAATGTAATCCTGCCTTTTCTGTCACCTCTACTAACTTTTTGATCCTATCTGCATATTGATTCCATTCTTTTTTCCATGAAAAAGTTTCGGGGACAAGTATACTACTTGGGGGACTGTATTCATCGTATAATCTTTTCCATTCCATCTTCCATGAAGGATGTGGGGCCGTATGTGCATATATTAAGTCAGTTTCAAGAGCGTTCGCCACATCTAAAATTTCCTTCATCAGCGACAATACTTTTTGTTCGCTTTCTTTTGACGGATCAATTATCATATACCTTAAGAAGCCTGCTTCGAAAGAATTGCATAGTATACTTTGGTCTTTGTAACTTTTGACAAGCTGTTTTAATCTACTTTTATTAAGAAACTCTGTTTTGAAATGGTCCAGCGAGAAGGCGGCAAGCTCGAAGCCTTCGAAGCCATTCTTTTTACCCCATTCTGCCAGCTTAACATAATCTTCGACCGTTGGCATTTCATGATACATAACTCTTGCATATGCAACTGTTAGACCTAACTTCATAGTTTAGGATAAGGGTGACGTGCTGTATATAAATATTATTGTGTTTTTAAAAGCATAATATATGAAAATTTTCGAATTTTTGAAAATAAAAACATAAATCTTTTTATAAAATTTTTACGCATTTTGTAATCCAAAATCTTACTGTGATATGTTTTGCTTCCATAAAATTGATTAAGAAAGTATTTACTAAATTCTAGTGATTGTGAGAAAACGGTTAATTTACGGACCATTTTTTATCTCTTAAGGCCGCTGAGAACTATTGACTGAACAAATTGTCTTGCAAGAATCATGTAGCTCAGGAGGATAGGTAATGCATATATTAACGATATTGCGGCTAGCATAGCATAGTTTACAGTTCCTTCGGTGAGAACACCTCCAGAATATTTAACGTAAGCAACACCAATTGATAGGAGGAAATTTTCTTTCGAGGTGAGGACAAGCATAGGCCATAGAAATTCGTTCCAACCCCATAGGAAGTTTATAATAATTACGGTTGAAACAGCAGGCTTTATTAATGGAAGTATTATTCTGAAAAAGATGTCGAGTTCACTTGCACCGTCAACTCTTGCTGAATCAAAATAATCGTCTGGAAGTTGTGAAATATACTGTCGCATGAAGAATATTGTCCATGCTCCAGTAAGATTTGGGAGAATCACTGCTGAGAGGTTATCCATTAATCCAAGCCTTGCTATCATGTAAAGCCACGGAATGACCAAAACGATCTGTGGAATCATAAGCTTTGATATTATTAGAAGGAAGACAGGCTCCTTACCTTTAAAATTGTATTTTGCAAAAGCGTATCCTGCAAGTGTTCCTAAAAAGAGCGTGCTCACTGTTATTGTTCCCGCTACTATAACAGAATTTAAGGTCATTCTTAGAACGTCAATCTTTTTACCTATTTCAATGTAATTGTCTAGGATTAACCGTCTAGGCAATATAGTTGTTGGTATACTAATTATTTCCTGATACGGCCTTAATGAATAAAGGACTAGTATTACAACTGGGAAAACGGAAAAGAAGATGACAAACAGAATGAGAATATACCTAACAGCCTCAAGCAAGCTTTTGTTTGAATAAAGCTTGGGCACATCATTCACCTTTTATATATTTTATTTGAATTAACGTTAACATGAGTATTACAGAAAAGAGGAATATGGCTGCAACTGACGCTACCCCTAATTGTCCTGTCCCAAATGCTGAAAAGTAAATGTATATAGGCAGAGTTAGTGTCGCGGTTCCAGGTCCACCACGAGTGAGTATGTAAACTTCCGTGAAAGTCTGCCATCCAGAGATAAAACTTGTAACTAGTATGAAGAGGGTTATCGGTTTTAAAAGAGGAAGAGTTATGTGCCGAAACACTGGAATCCTGCCGGCGCCATCAACATTAGCCGCGTCATAAAATACTTTTGGGATCGCTTTTAAGCCGGCCACGTAAACTAGAGTGTTAAAGCCAACATTTTTCCAAACATAATATAATATTATTGTCGGCAATGCAAGATTTTTGTCACCAAGCCAGCTCTGCCAGCTCAGTCCAAATGCTGTAACCAGTTGATTAATTGGGCTTGATGGATGAGGAAAAAATAGCAGATTCCATACACCAGCTGAGGCGGCGTCGGGTATGACATATGGCACGAAAACCAAAAACCTGCAAAGGCTTGCAAGTTTACTGCCAGGCTTCTCGGTTAATACAGCGACACCTAGAGCAAGCAGTATGCTTACAAATACTGAAGTGAAAACAAAAACTAATGTAACAGGTAAAGATTTTAGAAAAAGGTCATCGCTCAAAATTAACTTATAATTTTGTAATCCAATAAACGTGGGAAACGATATCATATCCCATTTACAGAAACTTACATATATTAGGAGAGCTAACGGGAAAAAGTGGAAAATAGAAAAAATGAGGAGGCTTGGCAATATGAATAGCCAAGCTACACGGCTGTACTTGACCGTCATTATCTATCCCGTGTAAAATTTGTTGCTTTGCATGAAGTTAGTCCAATCATTATATGTTTTATCCAAGGCCTCTTTAACTGTTATTTCATTAGCGAAAGCTCTTGCAAGGTTACTACCAAGCATTGACGTTAAATTATTCCATCCTGGACCAAACTCGTTTACGATATGGGGTCTGCCAACAGATGAGAGTACTTTATTAAGTTCCTTCCAGGCTGTTTCCGTAGAGAATGGAGGGTTGTTTATACTATCCTTGTATGGAGTCCAATTCCAAATATCGTTAGACACTTTTTTAATGTTATCAGCCTGATTAAAGAATTTAAGAAACTGCCACGCCCTATCTTTTTGTTCTTTTGTCGCCTTAGAGCATACGGCTAAACAGTTTAGGTCACCAAATGATGCAGCATCCTTTATCCCTCCCGGACTCGGCACATTTGTTACACCCAAGTATTGTAACATTTCAGGCTTTGAAAATTTAGTGTTCGTTATAAATCCCACACCAAATGGACCAGATATTGCACACTGTTCATTTAACCATGGGTCATAACCCCAAGATGAGTGATCTGGCACATCAACTTTATCCACATGAATCAGGTCATGGAGGAATTGGGCGGCTTCAATGACCGGTTTCTGATTTATATCAGTATACCATTTATTGCCCTCTTTCCAGAGGATCTTCGCACCATTGCCGATCGCGTAGGGAACAAACTTTTCTCCTATACCTCCAGGATTGCCACCCTTTCTTACGCTGACTCCAACTCTGATTATTTTTCCAGAACTATCTTTCTTAACTAGAGCTTTAGCAGCGTCCCTTAACTGATCCCATGTCTGAGGGGGCTTATTTGGATCGAGGCCTGCCTCCTGGAAGAGTTTCTTGTTATAGTATAGTGCACATGCACTTAGTCCTATAGTGACACCGGCGGCATAGGGTTTAATTGAGCCTTCGGGAGAGAACATGTTAAGCATGTAATGGAAAGCAGGGTCAATAGCCGATTTAACGAGATTAAGCATGTCAGATGGAGGCTCTTCTACGTAGCCTTCTGCCGCGAGCTCAGTTAATATTGTTGTGTTTACCATGTAATATAGGATTGGAGGTTTACCTCCGACAGCTGACTGTTTGACTTTTAGAGCAAATTCTGTTTCAGAAAGCTCGGGGAAAACAGTATATTTGACTATCGATTCAGGATGGGCACTATTCCAGCTATTGACTATAGCTTGTAAAGCATTGTTTACAGCCTCATATTCTGCACCCCATTGCCAAGCATCAAGTTCTAGCTTGGTTGGCTGTGTTAAATAATAGAAGCCTGCTGCACCGGCAATAACGGCTACGGCTATACCGACACCAGTGTAAGCTAAAAATTTCCTTCGCGGAACCTTTGCCATAGAGATCATTTATTATTAAAATAAAATCTTTATAAGTATTACCTCTAGACTCGAACTTAAATTAACTAAAAATTTAAAATTTATTTAAGAAAAAAAATTGTTTTATTACTAAAATATAATAAAAAAAGCAAGAATGCATGGAACAAATTGATGACTATTAATGATATTATTATGGCCCAAAAGCCATACCGCAAAAAAGATAAACAAATAAATTATATGTTTCTATCAAGCGTTTAATATGAGGTCTAATTTTAGCTAATTAAAAGTATTATGTGTTTATTTATAATATTTTAAGGTGCTCTTCACAGCCTTTATGTATTTAGTTAAAGCCTTTTCATATGTTTTTGACAGCTCCTTTTGGGGTTCTATCCTATGTTCTATCCTGTTTTCCACCCAATTTTTGAAGAGGTCTTTTCTACCCATGCCAAGCATTGAGATTAGTGCCGCGCCATATGATATTGGTTCCTCAAGGTTTATGAATGTGTATGGGAAGTTTACGCATGAGCTTCTTATTGTATGCCATGATTTTAGGTTATCCATCTTCTCTAAGCATATTATTTTCTTAGGTTCTATGCCGTTTCTGTTAAAGATTTCGAGGACAAGCTTTATCTCGTATGCTACGCTTTCCATGAAGGCTCTTAGGATGTACCATTTTGTATGCTTTAGGGTTAGGCCGTATATTGTGCCCCTGCTGTAGGCTACCCACCAGGGCGCTCTTGCACCTTGAAGGTGTGGTATAACAAGGAGTTCTTCACATGATGGTGGCGTCTGTGAAACATTGTAGTCTATTAGGTTCAGCTCCTCCTTTCCTATACCCAGAAGTTCTGTAAGCCAATTTAATATTAGCTTTCCAGCTGAAACGCTTGCTTCAGCAAGCCACTTTCTTTCAACGGCATGCACGCCCACAAGTATTTTTGCGTCTTCAAATAGTTTTGGCGTATCAAGTACTGTACTCAAGTTTACAACGCTCCCCATATGTTCAACAAATTCTCCGGTACCCTTTGCTCCGGCTGCAACAACCTGCACCGGCCTATCTCCACCTCCTGCAACTACTGGTATCCCCCTTTCTAGACCAAGTTCGTTTGCCACATCATCTTTTATGTACCCGACTATGTCAGTTGAGTTTACTACTTGCGGGAAGAGGTTCGGTATTCTGAATTCTTTGAAGAACTCGTCTATCCACTCGAACCTTCTTATGTCGTATAAGAGTGTTCTGCATGCGAGCGTGTGGTCTGTTGCAAACTTTCCTGTAAGCTTGTAGACTATGTAGTCTTTTGGCTGTAGAAAGTATTTTGTTTTTCCCAGTACTTGTGGATGGTGCTGTCTTATCCAAAGAAGCCTTGGTAGGCTGAATGTTGCATCCATTGGCAAGCCTGTTAGCTTATATAATGTGTTTTTCCCTATTCTTCTTTTAAGATACTCTGCCTCCTTACAGGCTCTTGTATCCATCCATATTATACACCTTCCCAGAGGCTTTCCCTCACCGTCTACAAACACCAGACCCTCCCTCTGTGAAGTGACACATACTGCTTGAACCTTAAGGCTGCCTATATCACGTCTTATTTCTTTCACAACAGCCGCTAATGTAGTCCACCATTCTTCTGGATCCTGTTCAACGTACCCGCTTTTAGGCGTATAAGTTATTATAGGCCTTCTTCTCAAGCTAACCGTCTTTAGTTCATCGTCTACAACTTGGCCCACGATTTCATCTGTACTTAAGTATATTCCTAGCCACACAGCACATTTTAAACCAATCTTCTATAAATAGTTTTGAAAGCCCGCCTCTTAAGTAGGTGAGCCAATCCCGCAATAAATTGTATACAATGTTTAAATACTGAAGTTCCACAAGACTCTTATATTAAGTGAACAACCTAGTCATTTGAGGAGGCTGAAATTCTTAGAAGAAGGGCTGAAGCGTTTTTACACAATGCTAGAACACTTCTGAAGGAAAAAGAGTGGGATCTCGCTATTTTTAATCTTGAACAGTACTGCCAGCTGATTCTTAAATACAAGCTTTTAATTAGAAGTGGAGGCTACCTGAGAACGCATTCGCTTAGAACACTGTTACGTTTTCTAGGACGTGATGATCCCAAAACTTCTGGAACTTGTCGAGGATGAGAAGAACTTGCATTATATTGCTAGGCTCGAGGAAGCCTATGTTGTAGCAAGATATTTGCCTTACACTTTTGAGGAAAGTGAGGTTTTGGACGTATACAGGTTTGTCGTGGAGGTGTTTAAGCCTGTTGTCGAAGGTGTTCGATGATAAAACAATAGAATATTTAAAGAAGTACATTGAAGTCGCTTACGAAGTTAAAAAGATTATAAATGGTATTGATTCGAACGCTAAACTGTATGTTTTCGGCTCTGTTGCAAGAGGAAGGTATACGGCAGCAAGTGACATAGATATACTTGTGGTAACGGAAAGAATAGGGGAAAGGCATAAGATGATGGTTGAAGTTTACAAGAAGATTAAAGCGCCTGTGGAGTTACATGTTGTGACACCTGAAAAATTCGTAGGCTGGTACAAGAAGTTCATTAAACCTGATGAAATAGTTGAGATAGGATAGGTTTAATTTATAATATAATTTACTTGATAGGTAATTATTAACTTTTAAGAAAAAATTTATTAGGGTTGACTTCCAGTTTATAGTATATGGTGAAGGCTTTACCTAATTGGCTTGTGGACAAGTACTTTACACTTCTTGCAAGTTTTAGCCTTATGCCCTTCACTGTAGAAGAAGCTAAGATGGTTTTGGACCCTAAAAGGGTTTCGCTTTACCTGTATAAGATGGTGTACTTTGGATGGGCGGATAAAATGGGCAGGGGCTTATATAGGCTCGTGCACCCAATTGTGGCTTTGATGGAGGCTTCTGGTGTTGTGTGGAGGGATAGGGTTAAGCAGAGGGATAGGCTGCCTGTGCTCGAGCTTGCTGTTGCAAGAATGTTTGAGGTGTTCGGTTCAAGGCTTGAATCGATAGTACTTTTTGGCTCCCTTTCTAAGGGAACAGCTAAGCCTGAAAGCGATATAGACTTGCTTGTTGTAGCCAGAGGCTTGCCTGAAAGCTATAGTGATAGGACTAAGATAATTCGTGAGATTGTTTCCTTTAAGTTGATGGATGATTTGATAATTTATTTGTGGAAGAATAGTGGCATTTACGCGGACTTAGATATAATGTTGCTTGATGAGAGGGAGGCTGCTGTAACGCACCCATTTTACCTTGACATGGCAAAGGACTGTGTAATCATATACGATAGAGGCAAGATCATGTTGAATAAGATTTTGGAGGTTAGGGAAAAACTTGAAAAAGTTGGTGCTAGAAGAGTTGAGGAGCCTGATGGAAGCTGGTACTGGATAATATGCCCCGAGCCTGAGGAGGTGAAGGATATAGAATTATGAACTTAGCGAAACTGGCTGAAGACTATTTTAAGAGAGCAACAATTCGAATTAAAAGCGCGGAACTTGCATACTCTGAAAAATCATATCCAGATGTTGTCAGATATAGCCAAGAGTGTGTAGAGCTTTGTTTGAAGTCTGCGTTAAGGGCTGTCGGAGTAGAATATCCTAAGGAGCATGACATGAGCAGAATCCTTAAGGCCGTCAAAGACAGGTTCCCTGAATGGTTCAGAAAAGAAGTTGAGAAGGTTGGAGAAATTTCAAGAGACCTTGCTGACAAAAGAAGTCCAAGCCTATACGGAATAGAATCGCTAGGTAAGACGGCCGCAGAGATATTCGGCAAGGAAGATGCTGAAAAGGCTTTATCTGATGCAAAATATGTTTTGGAGTCTGTAAGAAATCTTCTTTTAGAACTGAAGATAATTTAGATTCCTGGTTCAGTTGGTTTATTTTATAATTTGTGAAAAATAATTGTTTTATGGTAATGGCCGTCACTGTTTATTTTTAAGGTAGAGTGTGTTTTTGACGTATTCTTGTTAAAGTAAATTTTATATTGTAAGTTTTGGATGGATTATCCATCCAATGGTGATATTATGGAAAAAGTTTACGGGACAGACCCATTAAGAGAATATAATGAGCCAGGAAACTTTGACGCGTTCGAGAACGCAAACCGCTATCCGGGACCTACAGGCTTTTTCGCCTACGTGGCGGAGAAGGTTTTGATGGATCACCTTTCTATAGTTCCGCCTCAGGTGGCTAGAATGCACAGGGATGGCGTCATCTACATTCATAAGCTTCCGCACAGTCTTTACATTCCATATTGTACTGGTCATAGTTTGCAGAGGCTTTTGGAGCTTGGGCTTAAGACGCCCACGATTTCGGCTGGGCCGGCTAAGCATTTGGATAGCTTTGTTGACCATGTTGCCAACTATCTTATTACGATGCAACATTATTTTAGTGGTGCTCAAGCGCTTTCAGGTGTTGAACTTTATGCTGGAGCTTATGCTAGGAGGGAGGGTGCTTGTTTGAAGTATGTTGAGCAGCAGGTTCAGAGGCTTGTGTACAATTTGAATTTTCCGAGTAGGATTGGTATGCAGACACCTTTCACGAACTTCACAATTTTGTTGGATTCTGGGAGGAGGGTGCTTGATGAAGAGTGGGCTGTTATTGGTGGGGTTAGGGCTGGGTTGTTGGGAGAGTTTTTGGAGGAGTCTAAGATGTTTGTTTTGGCGCTTTCAAGGGTTCTTGGTAAGGGAGATGATGCTGGCCAGCCTTTCACATTCCCCATACCTACTGTTATGGCTACCAGTAGAATGCTTTACGATGATTCTGAAGTCTTTGACGCAGTATTTTCTACGACTGCGAAGAGGGGTAGCTTTTACTGGCTTAACAGTAGGGTTGTTGACCCTGACGCTTCATATGCCATGTGCTGCAGGCTTTCCATAGACAGGAAGGAGCTTGGATATGTTAACGGAAAGTTCTTTGAATTTGGTGAGCTTGATTTTGGAAGGAGGAGGTTTGGTGGACTTTGGTCCATACCTGATGTTACAGGCTCAGTAGGGGTGGTTACCGTTAACCTGCCAAGGATTGTGCTTGAAGCTGGAAGAGAGGATGGAAGGTTTTATGAGAGGCTTGACGAGGTTTTGGAGGGTGTTAGGGTTTGCGGAAGCTGGATGAGGGAGCGCTACCTTAAACTTTTGAAAGATTTCCCGGGAATGTATTATATGATATTGGAGTACATGAGCGAGTTTCCTTCAATGCACTTTAACACTGTCGGAGTTTTAGGGCTTCCTGAGGCTGCAGCCCTATTTTATGGTGAACCGAGGCTGTGGTTTGAGGGATGTTGTGGGGATAGGCTTAAGGCGGCTGATTGGATGAAAAGGGTTGTGGAACATGTTGTCGAGAGGGTGAGGGAGTGGATGGTTGAAGATGGTGTTCCATGGAATGTTGAAGAGGTTCCTGGAGAGTCTGCGGCCGCCAAGCTTGCTGCAAAGGATGCGGTAAAGTTTCCTGAAATTCTAGAATATTTTGCTGACAAGGGTAATCCGATATATTCTACTAGCATAGCCCCATATTATGGTGAAATGGATTTACCTGAAAGGATTGAGGTGGAGTCTAGGGTTCAAAGGAGCTTTACTGGCGGGGTTATGATGCACATCTTTTTAGGGGAGGAGCCTGAAGTTAACGCTTTAGCAGAATTTAACAGGAAGCTTACAGGTTCAGACCTCGTTTACTGGAGCTTCACTCCAGCTGTAACCGTTTGTCTAAAGTGTGGTAGGGGGTTCACTGGAATAATTTCAAGATGCCCATCATGTGGTAGTGATAGGGTTGAGGTCTGGAGCAGGATTATTGGATACTATAGGCCTCTGAGAAACTGGAACCCTTACAGGAGGAGGGAGTTTGAGACGAGAAAACATTACCCTCTACTTTAAGCTACGATGAAACTATCATGAGCTTTGAAAACTATTCTATGGAGGGTGAAATTGTTCTATTCGGAGCAGGATGGAAGGCTTTAAGCTTGATAGACGTTTACGGAAAGACTTCTTTCACGCTATGGCTTTGCGGCTGCAACCTAAAATGTCCCTTCTGTCACAATTATATGCTGGCTGAATGTGACAAAAGCTTATGTGGAAAGGTTGATGTTAGAGGCCTTCTGGAGAAGCTGTATCTTTCAAGGAGATTCGTAGACTATTTTCTTGTATCGGGAGGAGAGCCTCTACTACAGTACAGTGGGCTCGTTTTGCTTCTAAAGCACATTAAAGCCGATTTTGGAGTAAATATTGCTGTAAACTCTAACCTTACACTCGCCCGCGAGGTTAAGAGACTGCTAGAAGATGGGTTATGCGATTACATTCTGACTGACTTGAAGGTTCCACATGCTCAACTTTACGGGCTTCCCGAAGAAGAGTCTGAAAAGATGTGGAGAATGTATTTGGAGAGCTTAAAGATTGTCAGCGGATACAGGATTCCTGTTGAGGTGAGGGTTCCAGTGCTTAGGAACATGGATTTGAAAAAGTTCGAGGAGGAGGCTATTGAGGCCTTCAACATGCTCGACGGCGGATGCAAGTACTATGTTCGAGTTAACCCAATCTTAGGTGAACCGTACACCCTTCCAAGGGACAGAATGTGGAGCTCTAAACACTGTAATCCGTCGGTTAAAGATGTTATGGAGGTTAGAAATATTTTGATTAAGTTGGGTTTGAATGATAAGATTGTTTAAGCTTTTAAGCCAATTTTCTGTACATTGTTTGAAAAGTTTAGGCCGTCTATCAGCCTTAGTGTTAGAGCCTTAACCTCCCTGTCCACTTCAGCCTTAAACTCCTTATCTTCTTCGTAAACCTTCTCCAGCATCTCCTTGAGATAACGTTTTCCAGACTCGTCTCTTAAGTTTAGTGCTATGAAGGAGTAATGTCTGAAGAAGTCGGCCCTGCTGTCCCTTTCCCTGCACCTGCCAGCTTTCAAGTCCTCCAAGTACAGCCTATACTTTTCCCTCAACCCTTCGCTTGCGAATGGAGTGTTCTGCCTTATCTGTTCCTCGATATATGCTCTAACGTCATCGAACACCTTTTCGAACACACGCCTTCTCCTCTCATCCTTAGAATTGGCTAAAAGCTCCAGCAATAGCTCGACATATATTCCTGAAATCTTGTACTTGACACGACCTCCAGTAGACCTTAGCACGCAATCGTATACTCCTTCACCCTTTCCAGTGTAGGGTGTCAAACCGCTTCCAGAATGTATTGAGAGCATGCATCCGAAGCCGTTGGCTATCGCTGCCAAAAAACTCAGCCTATTCCCAAGCTCTTCAAGGCTACCCGTGTAGTCCTCCCTTTTCCTGAAGCCTATGTATGGGGCTATGAAGTCTACGTGCGCTTCCATCGACCTCCACATGTCCAAGTACAGGGCTAGCTCCTTACCAGTATAAACTGGAATCTCGTCCAAGGCTATTTCGAAGCCGAAAGGCTGCCCGTTCATTTTCCTTTCGATGTAAGAGTAAAGTTGTCTTGTAACCTCCAAGTTTCTGTAGAAGGCTAGAGCAGCCTTCATCACCTCAGGTTCTGTGAAACTGACTTTGTAAACTGTACCGTTTACCCAGCTGAAGAGAAAGTTTTTGTTCGCGTACCTTTTAAGGAGATCCTTACCATCCTTAACCCTTTCCTCGAATAGTTCACGAACCCTTTCCTGAGGATATTCCATAACCTTGTAGTCTATTAGGCTTGTAGCGTCAACAGTAAACGTGTTCACGTAACCTGTTCCAACAGCCTCGTCTATAGCCCGCCTATTATATTCCATAGAAGATTCTATAACTTCTTCATCCAATGAAGCCCCCTTGCGAACCTCGTACAGCCTCTGAACTGCCTGAAGAGAAGACCCTATTATCAGATGGTCAGCTTCAATCTCAACCACAACACCCTTCCTTCTTGCAGCGGCAACACTCTCCAAAATATACTCCTTTATCGAGACACCAGTATGTCCTAAGGTTATATCGAAAACACCAGGCTTCGAATCAATAACATACTGTGGAGCCGTCTCCCTCCCATATGACAGCATAAGCCCTCCTGCAGTATTACGTTCCTTGAAGGCAGAAAGGACACCTTCCAAAAATATTTTCGGCATACGCACACCTATCGCCGGATGCGGAATTGGACCAAGATACCTAGGAGACAAAACCGAGCACATTCTAATCAAGCAAATGTATAAAGTGTGCGATTTTTATTCTTTTCCAAGCTTAATGCAAGATTTATGTAAAAATTTTTTTCTTCAAAATCCTTTTTTATAAGAAATATGAGTGAATTTTATTGTGCAAATTGCAAAAATTCTAAATATACATGTTGGTACATCAAAGTTGCATATCGAATTTGAGATAATCTTATAGAAATTTTATGCAATATTATAAAAGAAGTTGCTGGAAAGGTTTTAAGGTAGACTGACTCGAACTTTAGCATTTTTCTTACTAATGGGATCACGGATACGATTTTAATATTCAGACATTAAATTTAACTCACAAATGGGATTCCATAAACCATGGCCGACAAGAACTCTTACACCCTTTATAGTCGATTCAAGTAGGTAAATAAAGAGTTAATTGAGGCATATGCTTTTTGACTATAAAATTTTCGCCTTTGGATATGAGCCTAAAATTTTTATAAAAAGAGCTTTTCCCTTCAGTTTTTCTATTGCTTCCCTGCACCTTTCCTCATTAACATGGCCTTCGAAGTCTAGGTAAAAGTTGTATTCCCAAGGCTTTATCTTTGTCGGCCTGGACTCTATCTTTGTCAGGTTTATTCCATTTTTAGCGAATTCTTCTAGGGCATTGTATAGTGCGCCTGGAACATGTTTTACGGAAAATATTATTGATGTCTTGTCTTCTCCTGTTGGAGGTGAATCGTGTTTTGATAGTACGAAGAATCTTGTGTAGTTGTTCTGCTTGTCCTCTATGCCTTCTGCGATAACCTTCATTTGGTATATTTCTGCAGCTCTTCTGCCAGCTATGGCGGCTGCGTCTAAGAGACCTTTCTCTTTTATCATTTTAACGCTTCCAGCTGTGTCAAAGTATGGTATTGGCTTATAGCCTGACCTTTTTATAAAGTTCCTGCACTGTGCGAGGGCTTGAGGGTGGGAGTACACGTATTTTATTGAGCCTTTTTCTGCTTTAGGGTGAACTATTAGGCAGTGGACTATTCTCAGTACTATTTCGCCGCATACTTTGAGGTTGCTTGAAAGTAGTAGGTCATATGTCTGGTTTACGCTGCCTTCAAGCGAGTTTTCAATTGGAACGACACCGTATTCTGTTTCACCGCATTCAACGCTTTCGAACACTTCATCGAGTTCCATGCATGGTTTTAGCTTGATATTGGTTCCGAAAAAGTTGAACGCTGCCTCCTCACTGTATGCGCCTCTCTCCCCTTGGAAGGAGACCTTGGCAAGCCTTGTGCTCGACTGTTGCAAATTGTTTGCTGTCATTTTTTCATCTGCTTCTTTAGCATGTTGAGTAGGCCGCCTTCACTTAATATTTCGATGATGAATTTTGGAAGGGGCTGAGCCTTAACCACGATGTTCTTGTTCAAAACTCTTACCGTTCCAGTTTCAAGGTCTACTTCAAGCGTGTCGTTTTCTTCAACCTTGCTCCATAGTTCTTCACATTCTAGGACTGGCAGGCCTATGTTCACGGCATTTCTGTAGAATATTCTCGCAAAGGACTTTGCTATCACACATTTTGTGCCAGCGTATTTTAGCGAGAGTGGAGCCTGTTCCCTGCTTGAGCCGCAGCCAAAGTTTTTTCCAGCAACCAATATCGTTTCCCCACATCTTTTTGTGAAAGAAGGGTCTAGACCTTCCATCGCATGCTTCGCCATTTCCTTCGGGTCTGTTAGGGTCAGGTATTTTCCTGGAAGTATTAGGTCTGTGTTAATGTCGTCACCGTATTTTACAACCTTACCTGAAACCTTCAAATCCTTTCACCTTTTGCAAACGATGTTGGATCAACTATCTTACCTTCTATTGCTGAGGCTGCTGCCGTCGCTGGGGAGGCTAGGTAGACCTTAGACTTTGGACTACCCATTCTCCCGACAAAGTTCCTGTTCGTCGTGCTCAAACATACTTCTCCTGAGGCTAGGACGCCTAAGTGTCCGCCGTAGCATGCACCGCATGTCGGGTTCGCTACGACAGCACCAGATTTGATGAATGTTTCGATTAAGCCTTCCTTTAAAGCTGAAAGGTAAACCTCCTGGGATGCTGGAACGATGACGAGCCTTGTCCTCTCGTTCACTTTTTTACCTTCTAAAATTTTTGCGGCTACGCGAAGGTCTTCTAGCCTGCCGTTTGTGCAGGAGCCTATGAAAACCTGGTCTAATTCGATTCCCTCAACTTCTGAAACAGGTTTTACGTTGTCAACTGAACTTGGGCAGGCTATAAGAGGCTGAAGGCTGCTGGCATCAACTTCCATAACCCTTTCGTATGCTGAAACCTCATCTCCTTTTAAAGGCTTAATCTTGTCCTTTACCCTACCATTTAGATACTCTAACGTTTTCTGGTCAACGGGGACGATTCCTGCCTTTGCACCCACTTCAATAACCATGTTACATAATGTTAGCCTACCGTCTACACTCATCCCTTCTATTGCTGGACCGCAAAATTCTATACCCATGTAGTTCGCGCCATCCTCGCCCAAAGTTTTGGCGATGTTGAGGAAAAGGTCTTTTGCCATAACATATTCCTTGAACTCGCCTGTAACATTTACTTTGATAACCTTTGGAACCTTAAACCAGAGTCTTCCGTTTATGAACACTGCCGCCATTTCTGTAGAACCTATCCCTGTAGAGAAGGCGCCTAGGGCGCCATATGTGCATGTGTGTGAGTCTGCTCCAACTATCAGGCTTCCTGGAACTACATGCCCTTTTTCGACCATAATCTGGTGCGCTATCCCTCCTCTTCCAACATCATAGAAAGCTGTTATTTTATGTCTTCTAGCGAAGTCTCTGACAATCTTATGTAGTTCGGCTGCTTCAACTGTCGCAGCGGGCACGGTGTGGTCTATTACAATCACAATCTTTTCCCTATCCCACACATCTTTCGCGCCTACTTCATCAAAGTATTTTATGGTGAGGTGGCCTGTTATCTCGTTTACCATGGCACAGTCTATTTTCGCGTCAACTATTTCTCCTGCAACAACCTCCTTTTTGCCCGAAGCTTTTGCGAGAATCTTCTCTATCAGGTTCATGCTATGGCACCTCAGGCCTTTCACGAGCTCTGAGCTTGCCCGCTTTGAAGCTTCCTCCTCTTTCTCAAAATCTCGTTTATGCCGTTTATCATTGCTTCAACGCTTGCTATGACTATGTCCTCTCCAGCAGACCTTGCTGACATTACGTTCCCATTTTTATCTTCAACCTTCACGATCACTTCAGCCAAAGCGTCTGAGCCTCCTGTTATAGCTTCAAGCCTGTACTCCTTCAACCTTATGTTCGCTAAAGAGTCTGTAACCTTCTGTATAGCCTTTACAGCTGCATCAACAGGCCCTACACCAGTTTCAGCTGCAACGTATTCTTTTCCTTCTAAGAGAAGCTTTACCGAGGCTGTTGGGACAACCTTGAAGCCTGTCATGACAGCGAGGTCCACAAGCTCTATAACCTTCTCCTCGGTCCCCCTTCTTATTATCGACCTCGCTATAGCCGCTAAATCAGTGTCCGTGACAACTTTACCCTTGTCCCCTAGCTCCTTGACTTTTGCAGTTATCTCTCTAAGCTGCTCTTCTGTAGGCTGCCAGCCCATGTCCTGAAGCTTTGCTAGTATGCCATGTGTTCCAGCATGCTTTCCAGCTTGAATTATCCTTTTCCTTCCAACAAGCTCCGGGTCAATGGGCTCATATGTTAGGGGCATCGAGAGCACACCATGAGTATGTATGCCAGATTCGTGCGCGAACGCATTTTCTCCCACTATCGCCTTGTTCGGCTGAACCATGACCCCAGTAAGCTGTGAAACAATCTTTGAGGTTTCATATATTAGGCGTGTGTTAACCCTTGTCCTCCTATTGTAGAGGCACTGTAGCGCCATCACGACCTCCTCTAATGCAGCGTTTCCAGCCCTCTCACCTATACCGTTCACTGTCACATGAACTCTTGTAGCACCAGCCTCGACGGCGGCTAGACTGTTGGCTACAGCTAAACCGAAGTCGTTGTGGCAGTGAACGCTTACTGGAACGTTGACAGCCCTTCTTACCTCGTTTACTAGGTTCGAGAATTTGGCTGGGGTCATTATGCCAACCGTGTCTGGTATATCAATTCTGTCAGCTCCAGCCTCAACTACGCTCTTGTAAACATTCTTAAGGTATTCTATGTCCGTGCGGGTTGCGTCTTCAGCTGAAAATTCAACCTTAAGCCCGTGCGCCTTCGCATACTCTACACCGTTTACAGCCCTCTCTATAGCCTGCTCCCTTGAAAGCTTCAGCTTGTATGTTAGATGTAGGTCTGATGTCGCTATGAACAGGTGTATATTGCTTGCCCCTGAAGAGATTACAGCATCTATATCGTTTTTGCTCACTCTAGCGAGAGCGTAAACTTCAGATTTCAGCCCCTCTCTCACAATAAGTTTTACAGCCTCAAGCTCCCCCTGCGATGCTATGGGGAATCCTGCCTCTATTGCGTCAACTCCAAGCCTGTCAAGCTGTCTAGCAATCTCAAGCTTTTCTTGAGGGGTTAAAGACACGCCGGGAGTCTGTTCACCGTCCCTCAGTGTAGTGTCGAAGATTTCAATCTGGTCGTTTGAGGTCATTTTTCGATCCCGGCCATTTTCCTTATAACCTTGCCGACCTTCTCTATATCGTATTCTGAAACCTCCTTCATCAGCTTTTCAAGCTTCATGCGGCTTTCCTTCGGCTCGCCAACCCATTCTCTTGCAAACTCGCCGTTCTGGATTCTCTTTAAAGCCCTCTTCATGTTTTCTTTAACATGCTCGTCCACGATCTTTGGGCCTACAGTGATACCACCATATTTTGCCGTGTCTGATATTGCGTTCAACATTCCGGTGAAGCCGCTCTGGTACACGAGGTCCATTATAAGCTTCATTTCATTACATACCTCGAAATATGCTAGTTCAGGCTGATAACCTTCTTCAACAAGAACCTTGAAGCCCGTGTTGATTAGACTTATTAGGCCTCCGACGAGGACAGCCTGCTCTCCGAAAAGGTCTGTTTCAGTCTCTTCCTTAAATGTTGTTTCTAGAACACCTGCTCTAGTGCACCCTAAAGCCTTGCATAAGGCTAAAGCTGTACCTTTAGCCTGACCACTATAATCCTGTTCCACAGCAAAAAGCGCTGGAACACCGAAACCCTTCAAATACATTTCCCTCAAGTTTGCTCCAGGACTTTTCGGTGCAACCATCACGACGTCAACATTTGATGGTGGAACTATAAGCCTGTAGTGTATGTTGAAGCCGTGAGAGAATGCTAGAGTCTTTCCTTCACTCATGGCCTTGGAGACTTGCTGCTTGTAAACTTGAGGCTGCTCAAGGTCGGGAATGAGCATGTGCACGATATCTCCTTCTTCAGCAGCCTTGGCTATGGGATAGGGTTTGAAGCCGTCGTCTTCAGCCTTCTTCCAAGATAGACCGTTTTCTCTTAAACCGAGAACAACCTTCACTCCAGAGTCTCTCAAGTTTAGGGCTTGAGCACGGCCTTGACTACCATACCCTATTATTGAGATAACCTTTCCATCCAGAAACTTTAAGTCTGCATCCTTATCATAGTATATTTTAGCCAACCTACCCACCTCTTTCTATTGCTGTTAAACCTGTTCTAGCGATCTCCTTTATGCCGATAGAGGATGCTATCTTTAGGAAGGCGTTAATCTTTTCGGGGGTGCCGACAATTTCAACTGTCATCGAATCCTCTGTAGTGTCAACAACTTTACCCTTAAAGATTTGCGAGTAACTTAATATGTCAGATCTAATCTTAGAATCTTTTACATGAAGCTTGATTAGGGCGAGCTCCCTTAAAATCGTGTTCTTTGGGTTAAGTAAAGATATCTTCACAACATCAATTATTTTTGAAAGCTGCTTGACCAACTGTTCAACCGTAGCATCATCCCCATTTAAAGTTATCGTCATCCTAGAAAACTCTTTACGCTCCGTAGGCCCAACAGATATGCTTTCAATGTTAAAGTTTCTCCTTCTAAAGAGGTTAGCGACTCGGTAAAGTACACCAGGCTTGTTTTCTACAAGCACGGAAACAATGTGCGCTTCACTATCGCTGTCCAATATGCTCATGAATCGTACACCTCCCTCGAGCCTCTAGCAACCCTTTTCGCTAAAAAAGAAGAGGTTTTGAGAGCGTTAAGCATTATGCCCTTCAATCCCTTCCCAGGCGGAACCATTGGGAAAACATCTTCTTCAGGAGAGATCGGCACGTCTATAACTGTTGTAACCTCGCTCTCCAGCGCCTGCAGAAGTGCGCTCCTGAGCTCGTTTATAGAGCTGACGCGAGCACCTTGAGCACCGCAGGCTTCAGTAAGCTTCACAAAGTCAGGGTTCACAAGTTTTACACCAGAATACCTCCTGTTATAGAATAGCCTCTGCCACTGCGCCACCATACCCAGCATGGAATTGTTTAATATGAGAACAATCACGGGAATTTTTTCGTTGACCGACGTGATGAGCATGTTCGAGGTCATTATGAAGCTTCCATCTCCCGCGATGTCGAGGACGGGGACGTTAGGTTTAGCGACCTTTGCTCCAAGTGCGGCTGGAAAACCGAAACCCATTGTGCCTAGGCCGCCAGATGTAATGAACGTTCTAGGCTTGTATGCTTTAAAGTATAGTGAAGCCCACATCTGGTTTTGGCCTACTTCAGTCGTAACTATAGCGTCCACTGGAAGAATGTTCCTGACCTCCCTTAGAACCTTTGGAGGAGATAAGCCGTCATCTTGATCAGTTTCACTCCCATAGTATTCTGCCCTCACCTCCTGTAAACGCCTAAACCATAGGCTGTCCTCCCTCTTCACCAGACGCTTAGCTAGCTCCTCATATATTTTTGAAAGCGTTTGGTTCGCGTCTCCAACTATAGGCACGTCAACCTTCCTATTCTTCCCTATTTCGGAAGCGTCCACGTCAACATGTATTATTTTTGAATCCGGACAAAATTCTGAAATATTGCATGTTGTCCTGTCAGAAAACCTGCATCCCACAGCCAAGAGCACGTCGGCTTCGAGGACCAACTTGTTCGCTTCAACAGTCCCATGCATCCCCAGAACACCGAGAGATAGTGGATGGTTCTCTGGAAAACATCCCTTGCCCATTAAGGTTGTAGCAACCGGTGCGAGGAGAAGCTCAGCCAAAGCCTGTAGTGCTTGTGAAGCACCGGAGAGGATCACACCGCCACCAGCTAATATTATAGGCCTTTCAGCGTTCAAAAGCAGATTAACAGCCTTTTCAACCTGTAGTGGGTGAGGGGGGACTTGCCTAAACCTTGCAAAATTTAATCCCTCCACCGCCTCCATTTCATCGACCTCAACCTGAACGTCTCTTGGAACATCTATTAGTACAGGACCAGGCCTACCGGATGTAGCTATCTTGAAAGCCATCTTCACAACCTTAGGTATTTCGGAGGCCTTCCTCGGCTGAAAGTTGTATTTTGTTATTGAAGTCGTTATACCAATTATGTCAGCTTCCTGGAAAGCATCCCTACCTATCATTTCTCGAGGAACCTGTCCCGTTATTGCTATAACTGGAGAAGAATCCATGTATGCGTTCGCTATCCCAGTAACAAGGTTTGTTGCACCAGGCCCTGAAGTTGCCATGCACACGCCAGGCCTACCGCTTGCCCTAGCGTAGCCGTCAGCCATGTGTGCTGCGGACTGCTCATGCTTTACTAGGATATGCCTAATGTTTGATTCATAGAGAATATCATATATGGGTAATATTGAACCTCCAGGTAGTCCAAATATTACTTCAACACCCTCTCTTTGGAGGGAGTCGATGAGGGCCTGAGCGCCTGAAAGTTTAGCTATAGTTATCACCTCCTAAAGGATAATGATTTTTGATAAAATGCCTACATTAAGTAGGCGTGTCACATGCTCGAGTTTTCTAAATATTATTTCGATTGTGCCCATGTGTTGAACAGTTGGGTGATAACATGAGGTTTATAAATCTATTGGTCAAAATATTATGACCATCATAAACTCATGTTAAGGTTATGTTCACCTGTCCACTATATTTTTAAACACCCTTTACACAACTTTTGCCGGTGAGTATGGGCGACCAATTCCAATATCCATAGAACCTCTATCTTCCCTTAAAAGGGATGATAGAGCCGTTATTTCAAAACTATTAGAGAAGGCGTTAAACCGGAACCAGATACTTCTCCTTTCATCGATTTCCAGAAACACAGACTGTACTGCATCAGCCTTTTTAAGAAAACTTTCTAAAGATTCGGGCATACCTCTTTCAACACTGAAACTTAATCTAAAAATTTTGAAAGAGGAGGGGTTAGTTGAATATGGAAGGGTCGGAGAACCGCGTCCGATAAAGCTTACTGAAGCAGGTAAAATTGTTTTAGACCTGATAGATTGTGATGAAAAAGTGAATGATGTCAGTGACCGTCAAAAGTGCACTTTTGACGAAGATTATGGTGAGTTGTTATCGCAGGTTAGATCAAAGATAGTTTTTGAAGTATATCAAGCTAAGATGGGCCATCTACCTTCATCACTTTCATCTGCAAACATTATTGCAGCCGTCTTTAAAGTGTTTAAGCCTAATTCGGTAGAATCTAAAAACTCTTTCATTTTGAGCAAAGGCCATGCTGCACCAGCACTGTATGCTATAATGGCTCAAGAGGGTATATTGAGTGAATACGAGCTTGCATCCCTATGCTCAATTGGCTCAAGACTCCAGGGGCATCCTGATAAAAGGTTTTTAGCGGAAGTTATGGTTTCAACAGGATCCCTAGGCCAGGGTTTGTCCATAGGCGTGGGCATAGCTATTGGAAAGAAAATAAGAAATGTTGGAGGAAAGGTTGTTGTCCTATTGGGTGACGGTGAACTCGAAGAGGGGCAGATTTGGGAGGCTGCAATGAGCGCTGCAGCAAACAATCTTGACAATTTGATTGCAATAGTCGACAGAAATTTCTATCAAATGAATGGGTCTACTGAGGAGGTTAAGAGGCTAGAACCCTTAGCTGGGAAGTGGAAATCTTTCGGTTGGGATGTATTGGAAGTGGATGGAGGTAGAGTTGATGAGCTAGTTTCCATATTGAGGGAAATAGGAAACCGTCAGAGCAAACCTACTGCCATAATAGCTTTTACTGAAAGAAACGGTGGGATAGAATCCATTGACAGGAAAGCATTCTACTATATTCCAACATATGAAGAGTATGCGAGGATAAGGGGGAAACGGAATGGATAGTGTAAGCTTAAGTTTGAGGGAGGCCTTTGGAGAAAAGTTGGTGGAAATCGGTGAAGAAAATGATAAGGTCATCGTCTTAGATGCGGATGTAAGCGCTTCTACGAGAAGTTTCTATTTCAGGGAAAGGTTTCCTAAAAGATTTTTGAATGTGGGGATAAGCGAGCAGGATATGATGGGTATAGCCGCTGGACTGGCAATTGAAGGATTTGTTCCAGTTGCAACAGGATTTTCCATGTTCATATTAAGAGCTTGGGAGCAGATTAGGAACACAATTTCACGAGATAACTTGAATGTCAAGATTGTTGCAACACATGCTGGCTTAAGCGACTACGCTGACGGTTCATCACATCAGTGTCTAGAGGATATTGCGTTGATGAGGGTTCTGCCTAAAATGAATGTTGTAGTACCCTCAGACCCTGTCTCTGTAAGAAGCTTACTGGATCAGATTATAGAGGTGAGGGGACCATGCTATATGAGACTTGGAAGAGACTATTCACCAAAAGTGTATGATAAGGAGGAGGAAGTTGTTTTCGGAAAACCCAATGTTTTAGAGGATGGAGGTGATGTGACAATAGTAGCTTGTGGTCTAATGGTTCACCTAGCCCTTGAAGCTAGGAGGATACTTTTAGAGGATAATATAAGAGCACAGGTATTGGACTTACATACGATTAAACCATTAGATAAAGAACTTTCAAGATTATGTGAGAGAACGGATAAAGTGGCAACCATTGAAGAACATAATGTTCTAGGAGGAATGGGGTCAGCTGTATGCGAAATGCTTTCTGAAAAAGGCTTCAGAATAAAAAGGTTTGGTGTAATGGACATGTATGGTGAATCTTCAAGAGACTATATTGGACTGCTAAAAAAGTTTGAGCTTGACGCAAATAGTTTGGCGAAAAAGGTTAAGTCTTTTGTTAAAGGTGATCCTATTGGACCTTAGACTGGTGCTAGAAAAGAGGGAGAGAAAAATAAAGGTTGGGAATATAGTGTTTGGGAAAAATTTTACAATAGTGGCTGGACCGTGTGCTGTAGAATCTAAAGAGCAACTTTTAAGGACAGCATATTTTCTCAAAGAAAACGGTGCACACGTTTTAAGGGCTATGGTTTTCAAGCCAAGAACTTCACCATACTCTTTCCAGGGGCTGGGGGAAAAGGGATTAGAGATTGTGAAGGAGGTTAAAGAGGAGGTTGGAATACCTGTTGTAACAGAAGTAATGGATTCAGATCAAATAGAGAAGGTGTATGATGTTGCAGATATTCTTCAGATTGGAGCAAGAAACATGCAGAACTTTACATTACTTAAGGCTGTGGGAAGGTCAGGTAAGCCCACCATTTTAAAGAGAGGATTTAGCTCAACTATAGAAGAATGGCTTTCAGCAGCAGAATATATAATGAGCGAGGGTAACGAGAATGTAGTATTATGTGAGAGGGGGATAAGAACCTTTGTAAACGAGACAAGGTTCACACTCGATATAGCTTCAGTGCCTATTGTGAAGGAGCTTACAAGCTTACCTATAATAGTGGACCCATCACATGCTGCTGGATCACGAAAGCTTGTGATACCATTAGCTAAGGCGTCGAAGGCTGTAGGCTGCGACGGTATAATGGTTGAAGTACATCCTGAGCCTGAAAAGGCTTTAAGCGATAGCAAACAGCAACTTAATTTTGAAATGTTCAGACAACTTGTTAAGGAGCTGAATGCATAAGGATGATAATTGAATGTAGGCTAGGACGTATAATTGTTGAAAAGGATTCATTAAACTTGCTAGAGAAAGAAGTTGATAGAATAGAACCTTCTAAGGTTTGCATTGTAACAGATAATGTTGTTGGAAAAATATGGTTCAACAAAGTAGTTGAGTATATTAAAAGTAGGGAGGTTGAAAAGGTTGAGGTTGAAGCTGGAGAAAGGGGCAAGAACCTTAAAACATTAACCCTACTATGGAGAAAGTTTGTTGATGGAGGCTATACTAGAAAGTCTCTGGCAATAGCCTTGGGAGGGGGTGTTGTCGGCGATGTCACAGGCCTCGCAGCCTCAACTTTTATGAGAGGAATATATTTTGCCCAAGTTCCCACAACACTACTTTCTCAAGTAGATTCGAGTATAGGGGGAAAGAATGGCATAAACTTTCATGGAAAAAACATGATAGGAACCTTCTACCAACCCTCTTTCACGCTAGTTGATACAGGGTTCATTAGAACATTACCTTATGAGGAGTTTTTAAATGGTATGGCTGAAGTTATAAAGTATGGGATAATATGTGATAGAAAATTCTACAAATATGTTGAAGGCAATGTTGAAGCCATAAAGAATAGGGAGGAGGATGTGCTAATTAAGATTGTGGAAGAATGTGTTAAAATGAAGGTAAATATTGTGTTAGAGGATGAAAGGGAAGAGGGTTTAAGAAGAATATTAAACTTTGGGCACACGTTCGGCCACGCTATAGAAAAGCTTTCACATTATAGGATAAAGCATGGATTCGCTGTATCCATTGGAATGAGCATCGCATGCAGGGTTGCTGAAAAACTCACAGGCTTTTCTGAAAGCGCTCAAGTTATTGGCCTATTGAAAAAGCTTGGTTTACCCACAAGCACGAGAATTGAATTGAAGAGGATGGTTGAGGAAATGGTTAAGGATAAGAAGGCATGGTATGGTAAAATAGTTTTAGTGGTTCCTGAAGAAATAGGTAAGGTTACAGTTGTCGAAGTTGAAAAAGGAGTGTTGGCCAAAATATTGGAGGAAGCGATGGCCAATGCGTAGTCCAAAACTGTGTACGGTAATAACAAAGTTGGATGAAAAATTTCTTGATAAGGCTAACATGTCAGATATAATTGAGGTTCGAATAGACATGATTGGAGAGTCTTGGACAAGCTTAGCTAACAAGCTTAAAAGACCTTGGATCGCCTGCAATAGGAGAAAAGAGGAGGGAGGAATGTGGCATGATACTGAGAAAAGGCGTGTCGATGAACTTTTGAAGGCCCTAAAGTTGGGTGCAGAATATGTTGACATCGAACTATTATCACCCAACCTGAACAGTGTTGTTGAAGAAGTAAAGTTGAAGGGGAAAAAGGTTATAGTGTCATACCATGATCTTAATGGCACACCAGATTTTTTGGATTTAAAGAAAATTCTTGAAAAAGAAATTGAGGCTGGAGCGGACGTTTGCAAGATAGTAACCTTCGCCAAAAAGTTTGAGGACAACATCACCATACTAAAGTTTCTTCTACAAGAGTCTAATATCACACCAGTGGTAGCATTCTGTATGGGTGAAATGGGAGTTGTTAGCAGAATCCTTTCACCCTTCTTTGGAAGCAAATTCACTTATGCGTCAATTGACGAAGGTTTAGAGTCGGCTGCTGGGCAAGTGGGTGTCGAAAATCTTAGAGAATTTTATAAAATTTTTGAAGAAACTTTCGGTGATGTTAATGCAGTATAAGGGTAAAGTCTGCTGCCTAATCGGTGACCCCGTAGAGCACACACTTTCTCCACTAATCCACAATATTGCTTTTCAAAAACTCGGCTTAGACTACGTATATGTTGCATTTAGGGTTGAAAAAAGTATGCTTAAAATGGCAGTAGCCGGTATAAGAGCCTTAAACATTCGAGGAGTAAATGTTACAGTACCTCACAAGGTAGAGGTAGTAAAATATTTGGATAAGGTGGATGAGCTGGCTGAAAAGATTGGTGCAGTAAACACTATAGTCAACGAGAACGGGAAACTTATAGGATACAATACTGACGGACTTGGTGCAATAAAGGCCTTAAAGGATAGTGGCTTCCATCTTAAGGGTAAGAAGATTCTGATACTGGGTGCTGGCGGGGCAGCAAGGGCAGTAGCATACTATGTCGCAAAAGAAGGACCCTCGGAAATGGTGATTTTGAACAGAGGAGTTGAAAAGGCTCTCGAACTTTCGTATAAAATAGGCTGTGAAATGAATGTAGCATGCAGGGCAGAAAAACTTGATGAATACAATCTAAAGAAAACTTTAGAGGAAATGGATTTGCTCATAAACTGCACATCTGTAGGAATGTTTCCAAACGCTGAGGAGACGCCTGTTCCAAAAGCTTTCCTAAAGAAGAGGATGACCGTAATGGATATAGTGTATAATCCAATGTACACGAGACTTCTGAAAGACGCATCTGATGTCGGCTGTAACATAATATGCGGTCTAGATATGCTCGTAAACCAGGCAGCACTGTCTTTCGAAATCTGGACAGGGTTGAAGGCGCCCGTCGATGAGATGAGGAGGACAGCATTAGAGGCCCTTAGAAGAGACCTTTCATGGGAAAAAATGTTGTCTTTATAGGCTTTATGGCTGTTGGAAAGACTTCTGTAGCAAAGGAGGTTGCGCGTAGACTTGGAAAAGGATATGTTAGCACTGACGAGCTTATAGTGAATAAAGTGAATAAAAGCATATCAAAGATATTTGAGGAGAATGGTGAAAGATTTTTTAGAGAACTGGAAAAGGATGCGGTTAAAGAGGCGTCTATGATGGAGAATGTGGTTATAGACTGTGGTGGGGGAGTCATATTACATGAGGAGAATGTTAAAGAGTTAAAAAGAAGTGGCATAATATTCTTCCTGTACGCGACGCCGGAAACGATATTTAAGAGAAGCTTAAACGAGTTGGGTGTAAGACCGCTCCTAGGAAAAACATTCTCTTTAGATGATGTCAAAAGACTTCTAGAAAAAAGAATGCCATTATATCTTGATGCAGCAGACTACATCGTTGACACAACAGACTGTAATGTTGAGGCGGTCGCTGAAAAGGTGGTCAGCGTTCTAAAAGGTGATGGTATAATATGATGGTTCTAGTTAAAAAGAGTAGCATAAATGGAGTCACGAAGGCGCCACCTTCCAAGAGTGTCACACATAGGGCGCTTGTATGTTCAAGCATAGCAGATGGAAAAAGTGAAATAATTACACCACTACTGTGTGATGATACGAAAGCAACCTTGGAAGCTCTAGAGATGCTTGGAACAAACTTCACTTTTAGGGGTGATGGGATTATCGTTGAAGGCGGTACGCTAAGGGCTCCTGAAAGAGAAATCTACTGTAGAAGCTCTGGGACCACTCTAAGGTTTATGACGGCCGTATCAAGTCTCGTTGGAAAAGAATGCAAGCTTACTGGAAGCAGTAGTCTGATGAGGAGGCCGATTAAGCCACTACTAGATGCCCTCGAACAGCTTGGTGTAGAATGTAGACTGGATAATATGATCATTTCGGTCAAAGGAAAGCCTAAGGGTGGAGAGGTTAAAGTGTATGGTGAAACAAGTTCACAGTTTATTTCAGCAATCCTCTTAATAGCGCCATCGTGTGAGAATAGAACATTCATATTGTGTGAGAAACCTTCCTCAAAACCCTATATAAGACTGACATTAGAGGTTCAAAAAAAATTTGGTGTAAAAATTTCTGGAGAAAACACGTTTGAAGTACATCAGCAAAAGTATAGGCCGACCATGTTCAAGGTGGAGGGTGACTGGAGCTCTGCCGCTAACATTTTAGCCGCAGCAGCATTATGTGGTAAAGTTAATGTAGAAGGATTAAATCTAGAGAGCGTGCAGGCGGACAAAAGGATCCTAGACATTCTAAAGATGATGGATGCGAAAGTCAACATTGGAGAAGATAAGGTTGTTGTAGAAAAATCCGATTTGGAGGCCATAGAATTTGATGTTACAGACTGTCCCGACCTTTTTCCACTCGCCTGCATTTTAGGCGCTCAAGCTAAGGGTGTAAGCATAGTTCACGGTATAGGGAGGTTAAGGTTTAAGGAGAGTAATAGAGTTGATGCGATGATAGAAAATCTTAAGAAAATGGGTGTAAGGACAGATTTAGGAGAAAACTCTTTGAAAGTTTATGGAACAAAGCCTTCAGGTGCGACAATAGACCCCTACAACGATCATAGGATTGCTATGGCTTTCGCAACCCTAGCTCTTGTTGCCGAAGGAGAAACAAGGATATTGGATGGAGAATGTGTAAACAAATCCTTTCCAGAATTTTGGGATGTTATGAAAGGTTTAGGGGCTAATGTTAAGGTGATATAATGAGCGGAGACAGTTTAGGTGAAATGTTTAGGGTGACAAGTTTTGGAGAAAGTCACGGCAAGTGCGTTGGAGTTGTAGTGGAGGGCTGTCCAGCTGGACTTAAAATTTCCGAGCAAATGGTCCAAGAGGAGCTTGATAGGAGAAGGGCTGTGCAAACCATATACTCTACACCGAGGATGGAGGAGGACAAGGTTGAAATTGTTTCAGGCGTATTTAATGGGTTTACTACAGGCGCACCGATATGCATGATTGTATGGAATAGGGAATTTGATTCAAAACCATACGATAGTATAAGGTTTACACCTAGACCTGGACACGCAGACTATACCGCTTACATGAAATATGGGGGATTCAATGATTATAGGGGTGGTGGAAGATTTTCTGGAAGAATCACTATAGGATTTGTTATGGCAGGAGCTGTAGCGAAAAAGATACTGTCAATATTAGACATTGAGGTTATCGCCTACACTGTAGAGATAGCTGGTATAAGGGCTAAGGTAAAAGACATTCTTGAAGTCAAAGAGAATGTGAGGAAAAGTGTTGTAGGATGCCCTGATTTGGAAGCATCAAATATGATGATTGAAGCGATATCTTCAGCTAAAGAAGATGGAGATAGTGTTGGCGGGGTTATAGAATGTGTTGCATTAAATGTACCGGTAGGATTGGGTGAGCCGGTCTTTAAAACGTTAGAGGGTGAGCTTGCGAGAGCATTTTATGCAATACCAGGGGTTAAGGGTGTAGAATTTGGTGCAGGATTCGATGTAGCCAAAATGAGAGGCTCAGAAAACAATGACCAGTACATTTTGAAAGGAGGGCATGTTGTAACTAGAACAAACAATTGTGGTGGAGTATTGGGTGGTATAAGTAATGGTATGCCAATAGTCTGTAGGGTGGCAGTGAAGCCTCCTTCCTCAATTTCTAGAGAACAGGATACAGTTGATTTGGCTAGAATGGAGGAAACTAAGTTAAAGGTTGTTGGAAGACATGATGCCTGTATAGTGCCCAGAGCTCTACCAGTTGTAGAAAGCATGATGGCAATAGTTTTAGTGGATAACGCTATAAAGGCGGGAATAATTCCAAGAGTTTTAAGAGGATGAGAATATGGTTGACGACCTAAATATTTTGAGGGAAAAAATATCTGCCCTAGATGAGCAGATATTGAGGCTTTTAGCGGAAAGGGTTAATGTTGCAAGAGAAATTGGGAAAATAAAAAGAGAGGAGGGGAGGCCTATTACGGACAGGGGTAGGGAGAAGCAAGTTTATGCAAGGGTTAGAATGTATGCTGAAAAACTTGGATTAAATCCTGGAGACTGTGAACAAGTTTTTAAGGAGATTGTTAGGATGTGTAAAAGAGTCCAGTATGAACTTTAGATTATATTCAGCTCATATGAAGTAAAGCCATTCGCTATAGTTGTTGTCCAAACCTCTGACTATCTTAAAAAACTTTTCCTGCAAACTTTTAGTGACGGGACCTACCTTGCCATCGCCGATGCTCCTGTGATCCACTTCAACCACAGGCGTTATTTCAGCTGCTGTGCCAGTGAAAAACAGTTCATCAGCGAGGAACAATTCCTCCTTAGAAATGTCCTTCTCGACAACCTTTAAACCCATATCTTCAGCTATCCTTATTACGCTGTCACGGGTTATGCCCAAAAGTATTGACGAGTTCGTCGACGGCGTATACAATACTTTATCTTTGACGATAAATATATTTTCGCCAGTTCCTTCAGAAACGTAGCCCCTAGAATCGAGCATAATTGCTTCATCAAAACCCTTGAAGTGAGCTTCCATACATGCTAGGGAGGAGTTTATGTACTGTCCAGTGGCCTTAGCCATCATGGGTATCATATTATTGTTTACCCTAACCCATGACGAAATCGTGCACCTTACACCTTTTTCTCTAACACCTTCACCCAAGTATTCACCCCAAGGCCAAACTGCAACAGCAACATGTAAGCTATTATTCCTATGATCTAGTGAAAAACCACCAAGGCCCCTAAACGCTATAGGTCTAATGTAACATTCTTCCAAACCGTTTAACTTTATCAAATTCGCTATAGCATCAATAATCTCTTCTTTGGAATATGGAATTTTCATAAAATATATTTTAGCGGAATTGTAGAAACGTTCTATATGATCCTTAAGCCTGAATACGGCTGAACCTTTAACAGTCTTGTAACATCTTATCCCTTCAAAAACTCCTGACCCATAGTGTAGGCCATGAACCAGTACGTGAACTTTTGCCTCATCCCAGTTTACGAATTTTCCATCAAACCAAATCTTTTCCGTCTTGTAACTCAATGGACGATATCGCCTCACTGTAGAAGAGTTTTGGCTATAAAAAGTTTTAGAAAACTTAAATTTTATATAATAAAGAAAATAACCAGATTGCCACATAATGCCCGAGAAAATGAGAAGCAATGTAATAAAGGATGGTGTGGAAAGAGCACCTCACAGATCACTTTTGAAAGCTTTAGGTGTAACAGACAGTGAAATGGGTAAACCCTTTATTGCGATAGTGAATAGTTATAATACAATAGTTCCTGGTCACATGCACTTAGACAAAATAGCTGAAGCAGTAAGTGCTGGAGTTAGAGCTGCTGGAGGAGTACCGTTTGAATTCAATACAATAGCCGTATGTGATGGTATAGCCATGGGCCACGAGGGAATGAAGTATTCTCTCCCATCTAGGGAAATAATCGCTGACTCTATTGAAATCATGGTTCAAGCGCACCAGTTTGATGGAATGGTTATGGTAACAAACTGTGACAAGATTACGCCTGGAATGCTTATCGCAACAGCAAGACTTGACATACCAACAATATTCGTTACAGGTGGGCCTATGCTTGCAGGCTTCTTTAAAGGTAAAAAGGTTGGACTGATTTCGGTTTTCGAGGCGGTTGGAGACTATAGTGTCGGTAGGCTTACTGAACATGAGCTTAAGAGCTTAGAGGATGTAGCATGTCCAAGCTGCGGTTCTTGCAGCGGACTATTTACTGCAAACACGATGAGCTGTTTGACTGAAGCTCTTGGAATGTCACTTCCCTATTGTGCAACAGCACCTGCAACAAGTTCTTCAAAGATTAGGATAGCGAAAATGTCTGGGGAAAGGATTGTTCAAATGGTTTACGAAAATCTTAAGCCGTCGGATATTATGGAGAGGGAAAGTTTCGAGAACGCTATAGCCGTGGATATGGCGTTGGGAGGGTCAACCAATACAATACTACATTTAACAGCAGTAGCCAGAGAACTTGGAATAGAATTAGACCTTTCAGTCTTCGATGAAATAAGTAGAAGGGTTCCACATGTCTGCGACATATATCCTGGTGGAAAGTTTATGCTTGAAGACCTGGACAGGGCTGGAGGAATACCTGCGGTAATGAAGAACATAGGCAAATTCCTGCACCTAGACCAGATGACTGTCACAGGAAAGAAGGTTAAAGAAAATATATTAGATGCAGAGGTTTTCGACAGACAAGTAATCTGCCCACTAGAGAACCCAATACATCAAGAGGGGGGCATAGCAATTTTAAGGGGAAACCTTGCGCCAAAGGGTGCGGTAATAAAAACGGCGGCAGTATCTGAGAAGAACATGTACTTTAGGGGGCCGGCGCAGGTGTTTGATTCAGAGGAAGATTGTGCAAAGGCAATATTTGGTGGGAGGATTGAGAAAGGATGTGTTGTAGTTATAAGGTATGAGGGGCCGAAGGGAGGGCCTGGAATGAGGGAAATGCTTTCACCAACATCCGCCATAGTTGGAATGGGATTAAGCGAATACGTGGCATTGATTACTGATGGAAGATTCTCTGGAGGCACAAGAGGACCATGTGTCGGCCACATTTCGCCGGAGGCGTTCGACGGTGGACCTATTGCAATATTAAAAGATGGTGATATTATAGAAATAGATGTTAGAAAACGACTTTTACAGGTGGAAATATCGAATGAAGAAATTATGGAACGATTGAAGAGTTGGAGAAGACCTGAAAAGAAGATAAAGTTTTCAAGCTACCTTAGAAGATATTCTCAAATGGTTAGCTCTGCCGACAGGGGATGCGTTCTCGAATAAAATTTTTATGCTGTATACAGCAGTTCCAAAATTGGTTGAACCTAAGACTATTTTAATATAACAAAATTTTTTAATATGATATGATTAGAAAGCAAGTATATTTTCAAGTTTGTTAGCCTAAACTTTTTAAAGCATGAAAAGAATATGTGACTGAAAAGAGTGTGGAGAATAGGGTATGAATTTAGCTGTAATTGGAGCGGGAAAAATGGGGAGATGGTTTACAAGATTCTTTTTGAAAGAAGGATACAACGTTAGGATCATTGAGAAGGATAAAAGTAAGTTTCCAATCATAAAGGAAGAATTTGGAATAGATGCTACAGAAGATTATAGCATTATAAAGGATGCAGAGCAAATTTTGTTAACTGTTCCAATAGACGACTTTGAGGAAGTTGTGAAAAGTATACAACCATACACTAAAAGGGAGCATGTTATCATTGATGCATGCTCGATAAAAAATGAGCCTGTAAAATTAATGCACAAGTATTTGAAATCAAGCTTAACCTTGGGAATGCATCCACTTTTCGGCCCAGGAGCAAAAGATATCAGAGGACAGAACATTATCCTAACACCGGTTAAAGGGAGAGAAAGAGAGTTTGCTCTAAAGTTTAGAGCATGGTTAGAGGAGAGGGGGGCACACGTTTACCTGATGAGTCCAAGAGAACACGATGAACTTATGTCAATAGTACTATGCCTGCCACACTTTATAGGATTACTTGCATGCGATACACTAACCGAATTCAAAAACTTTGCTTTAGCAAAGAAAATTTCAGGAAGCACTTTCAAGATTCTTATTACATTAGCTGAAGCAGTAGCCTCAGAAGATGAAGAATTCTATGCAACATTACACACGAGTGTTCCAAAAGCAGGGTTAATAGAAAAAACGTTTTTGAGAAAATGTAGGGAATGGGTCAAAATAATTGAGGCAAAAGATAGGACATCCTTCGCAAAAAAGATGAAGCACGTGAAAATGAGGATTGGAGAAGTTGACCCAGAATATTTTAAATCGTATGAAAAGATGTACAAAATCTTAGACCTTATTAATGATTAGCAACCAAGATTTAACATTTAAATCGAGCTACATAAAGCTTATTGTTTTATAATAATGTTTAAAATCCGTTTTACTTTGATTATTGTGTATGCACGAGTGGGCTCTGGCTGAGGCTATAATATATACTGTGACGGAGATTGCTGAAAGGGAAGGGTTTAGAGAAGTTTTAAGTGTTAATGTTAAAGTTGGTGAGCTGCAGCAGGTGGACTTGGAGACAATAAAATTTGCGCTCACTCAACTGAAGAGGGGGAGGCTTGAGAAGGCGGAGTTTAAGGTTGATACGGTTAAGGCCAAGTTAAAGTGCAGGGTATGCGGGGAAGTTTGGGATTTTGATAAAAGCAAGCTTGATGATGAGGTAGCTGAAGCAATACACTTTGTTCCAGAGGTTGCACATTCTTTTATAAAATGTCCAAAGTGTGGTGCACAAGACTTCGAGTTCGTGGAAGGTAGGAGAATGTACATTGAAAGTGTTGGTGGAGTTAGGTGATGCTCGACCCAAGAATAGCGGTTATAGAACATAGGCTATCGCAGGTAAACAATATTATTGCAGTTTCAAGTGGTAAGGGGGGTGTTGGAAAAAGTGTTATTTCATCAATTTTGGCCCTAGTTTTGGCTAAAAAGGGGTTTAGGGTTGGGTTAATGGACCTAGATTTTACGAGCCCATCAACACACCTAATTTTAGGCGTCAATGACGTTTTTCCAGAGGAGAGGGAGGGGATAGTTCCTCCAACAGTTTATGGCATAAAGTTTATGTCAATAGTTTACTTTTCAAAAGATAGGGCTCTTTCATTGAGGGGACAGGATTTTTCAGACTCTTTTCTAGAAATTTTGGCGATAACAAGGTGGGGTAGCCTAGATTATCTGATACTGGATATGCCTCCAGGAATAAATGATGCAACCTTAGACGTAGTCCGCTATATGAGGAAAGTCAAGTTTATTATTGTTTCAACCCCGTCACTTCTATCCCTTTCTACAGTAAAAAAGCTTCTAGAATCACTTCAAACGTCAAGGGTTGAAGTTTTAGGTGTTATAGAAAACATGAAAATGGAGGATTCGAGCTCAATTAGAGGACATATTGGGGGAACAAGATTTATTGGAGAAATTCCATTTGACCCCGAACTCGAAAAATGCTTGGGTAAAGTTGAAGGACTTCTTTCAACAAAAGTTTCCAAGGAACTTGAAAAGATTGTTGACAAGATGATTTATCATAATGTTTGACGATGAGCAACAAAACCTCACATAAGCTAGAAGATTCATGGAAGGATAAACTTGATACTATGGAACATTATAATGCATTAGCTAAAGCATACGATACACTTTATGGGCAGGAGCAGAAGATGAAAATAGATTTTATCCTAAAGAATCTGGACTTAAAAAATAGTAGGAAAATTTTAGACGTTGGATGTGGAACATGCATCCTATTCGAAAACGTATACGATGAGGGCAAAATTTTTGTTGGCTTAGACATTTCAGAAAAAATTTTGAGAGAAGGGTGGAGAAAATTTAGAGACAAAACAAACTTATTCCTTGTCTTAGCTGACGCTGAACATTTACCCTTTAGAGACAAAGTCTTCGATACAATTTTCGCTATAACATTAATCCAGAACCTACCAAATCCAATAAGATCTTTAAAAGAAATAAAGAGAGTTTCAAAAAGTGAAGCTTCTATAGTTGTAAGTGGGCTGAAGAGAAAATATACTTTCAAAGAATTCAAGTCTATAATTAGCAAAGCCATATTTTTAAGTGAATCGTATGACATTGAAGACTTAAAAGACTATATTGCATTCAGCATATCATAATAAAAAATAATTTTTCATCTCAATTTTTTGGTTAAAGTTTTAAAATTTATTAATAGAATAAAATGTATTATTGATCATGAAACCTAAAATTTTAACTACACTAGAGCTGCCAAAGCACGCTCTTGATATACTTGAAAAATATTTTATTGTTGAAGGCGGCCCCGATCTTGTGAAGGATAGAAGCAAACTTTTATCTATGCTGAAGGATAAGGTTGGATTGTTAACCGCGCCACACATTAAAGTGGATAGTGAACTTTTTGATCATGCACCAAACTTGATGGTTGTAAGCACTTATAGTGTAGGCTTTGACCATATTGACGTAAATGAGGCCACAAAAAGGGGAATTTACGTAGGCTATACACCCGGCGTATTAAGTGACTGTGTTGCAGAAGTAACTTGGGCACTAATTCTTTCAACATACAAGAGAATTTCTGAGGCTGAAAGGATAGTTAGGGCTAGAAAGTGGGTTAAGGGAATCTACAAGGAGCCTTTGGGAAGAGATCTTAAGGGTAAAACTTTAGGAATTATTGGTTTAGGAAGAATTGGTAGGAGGGTTGCTGAAATAGGCAGATGTTTTGGCATGCGCGTAGTATACTATGATATTGTTAGGCCTCCTGATGCAGAAAAGCTTGATTTCGAATACTGTGACCTTGACACACTTCTCAAGATATCTGATGTTGTAAGCATACATGTACCTCTCCTCAAAGAAACATATCACTTGATAGACGAAAGTAAACTGAGGCTAATGAAAAAGGACGCGATAATAGTAAACACTTCAAGAGGTGCAGTTATAGACGAAAAAGCCCTAATTAGAGCCCTTAAAGAGGGGTGGATAATGGGTGCAGGATTAGATGTTTTCGAACAGGAGCCACTCCCATTAGATAGTGAACTATTGGATATGGAAAATGTAGTCCTTTCACCACATAGAGGTTCAGCGTCAATCGAGACCAGGGAGGCGATGTTAAATCTTGCAGTAAACAACCTAATTTCCGTATTGAAGGGGCAAAAGCCGCCAGCACTACTGAATCCTGATGTCATGAAAGTTAGGCCTCTAGACAAAACAAAAGTTTTACAAGAATAATTTAATACAATAGTATACTGTTTTAAATCTAGCACCGCTTACTTTAAACTATAGTGTGAGCTAAAGCTTATATTCATAATATTCTAAAAATTTTAGAGGGAAGCTAATGGAGAGGCCGAGAATTCGTGTAATATCAAGGTCCTTTGGACAATACTGTAGTGAAGCTCTAGAAATTTTAAAGTCTTTTGCTGAAGTGGATGTTAAAGGTGCTAAAACTTTTGAAGAGATGGTTGAGGCAGTGAAAGCTTACGATGGAATAGTGTTAGGGAACGAGAAGCTGGACAGGGAGATTTTAAAGAACGCGGTCAAGTTAAAGATTATTGCAAGACATGGGGTGGGAGTGGACAATATAGACCTTAATGCTGCAACAGAAAAGGGGATTGTTGTAACATATACGCCTCAAGCTAATGCTGACTCCGTTGCAGAATATGCGATCGCATTAATTTTGAACATTATGAGAATGATACCTAAACTTCACAATAGCACTGTAAGTGGCGGATGGAATAGGATCCTAGGCTACGAGCTTATGGGGAAAACTGTTGGAATAATAGGTTTCGGGGGAATAGGGAAGAGAGTTGCTAGAAAGCTTGCCGGATTTGATGTAAAAGTACTAGTATATGATCCGTATGTTGGAGAAGAGGAGATAAGAAAATTTGGAGCCACCCCTGCAAAATTAGATGAACTTTTAAGAAATTCAGACATCATAACATTACATGTCATACTAACGGATGAGACCAGACATCTTATAAACAGCGAGAGACTAAAGTTGATGAAGAAGACAGCCTATCTCATAAACACTTCCAGAGGGGCTGTAGTGGACGAAAAGGCATTATATGTGGCATTAAAGGAAGGCTTGATTGCTGGAGCAGCATTAGATGTCTTCGAACAAGAACCAATAGACCCAAAAAATCCACTGCTCACACTAGACAACATTATAGTTACACCACACAATGCAAACTTTACGTTAGAGGCCTTAAGAAGAACAGACATAATGAATGCAGAGGACTTAAGAAGATTCTTTAATGGAGAAAGACCATTGTATGTTGCAAACCCTCAAGTATATAAGCAGTAAAGAAATAAAAAATTTAACTTTAGTAAATTAATTCTTCTGTCTTTTTGTCGAATATGTGTAGTTTAGTTTGATCGAATGTTAGGTAGAGCTTCTGTCCTATCTGGAATTGTTCTCCTACGCCTGATGATACTACTGCCTTGAATATTTGGTCGTCCATTTTTAGGTCTAGGACCATTTCATCACCTAATGGCTCACTTATGTAGAGTTCTGATGTTAGGTATATGTCTGTTGTAGGCTTTTCTGCTGAAACAACCAAGTCTCTTGGCCTTATACCGAATATGATTTCATTAACACCTTTAGATTTTATCACTTCCACGGCTGGATCTGGGAGCCTGAACTTTATTGTGCCACCGTCAAAGTAGCCTTTTCCATCCTTTTCTACGAACGTTCCTGATGCCATGTTCGTCGGCGGGCTTCCTATGAATCCTGCTACGAAGACGTTCGCAGGCTTATTAAATACTTCGTCTGGTGATGCGTACTGCTGTAGTAGGCCCTTGTTCATTACAGCAATGCGGTCTCCCATCGTCATAGCTTCAGCCTGGTCGTGTGTGACGTAAACTGTGGTTATCGCTAGCTCCTTCTGCAATCTTTTCAGTTCTGCTCTCATGTAAAGCCTTAGCTTGGCGTCGAGGTTGCTGAGAGGCTCGTCCATGAGCCAAACCTTCGGCTCCCTGACAATGGACCTTCCTAAGGCTACACGCTGAGCTTGGCCACCGCTAAGCTGCTTAGGCTTCCTATCTAAAAGTTCTGAAATCTGGAGCAGCTTAGCAACCTCCCTTACCTTCTTGTCTATCTCACTTTTTGGAAGCTTCCTAATCTTTAGTGGGAACGCGATATTATCGTATACTGTCATGTGTGGGTATAGGGCGTAGCTTTGGAAGACCATTGCAATGTCCCTGTCTTTCGGAGGAAGGTCGTTTACGAGTGTGTCGCCGATATAAATTTCTCCTGAATCGGGTGTCTCTAGGCCTGCAATGCATCTTAATGTTGTTGTCTTACCGCATCCGCTTGGACCGAGGAGGACGACAAACTCTTTATCTTTTACTTCAAGATTTAGGTTTGATACGGCAACTGTTGAGCCAAACTTTTTTACTAGATCCTTTATTAACACTCTTGCCATATTATACCATCACAAATATTACCTTATGTGCTAAATAAAGTTTATGTTAAAATATTGTTAAAAGTTTATTGAATAAAATTAATAAAATAAAATTAATAGATAAAATTGTGATTATTGGATACTACACTTTTTTACAAACTCTAGTACTTTGGACTTAAATTCATTGTATGCGTTTGTGAACTCTGTTTTCGTCTTTATAACGGCACCAAATTTCGGCCAGTCTTCAGGCTTCAAACCTCTTTCTCCAGCGTCAGCCTCTATTCCAACCTCTTTGAATAATGATATGAGTTCTGGTGTAAGTTCTAGTGCAAGCCTACAATCTTCTCTTATATCATAGACTTCAGTCAGTCTGTGAATAGAGTCTCTATCTATCATCAGTTTTACTACAGCGTTATCGTACACTTTTATGTCGAAGCCCTCTTTTTGAGCTTCTATCATTACGTTCGTCTGATGGTTTGGGAATTCAGTGTTTGTCATATTTTTTGGAGAAAGTGTTAGAAATGTTTCTCTAGGCTTTCTCTTTGATGCAGGAAGCACATGTATGCCATCTAACACTTTATTTGCCTGATTATCGTTTAAGCCATACTTTTGTTTTATATAATTGAACCATTTAATTCTACTTTCTGGGGTGAAGAAGAGTTTAAAGAGTATTTGGCTTACTGCGATTCCAGCCTTCCCTATATCGTCTTCAAGCCTTTCCAGGTACTGGATAACCTCCTTTTCGGATGAACCGAGTACCTTTGACGCTAAAATTGTTTTAACAAAGTTTTCATTTGTTAAACTGTTCAAATATTTTCTGTCACTTAAAATTTTAATTAGTTTATCCTTCGGTAGCTTATCAGATTCTTTAATGTTAAAGGTTCTTGCAAGATCCATAACTAAAGATTTACCATTCTCTGTATCCCACACCTTGCTAAGTAACATTTCAGCTTGGACTTCGCGGAGGTGATCGTTTAATCTACCACACATTGTGGTCTCATAACATGTTGTCACATGGAAGCCCTTCTTAACAGCCTTTGATCTACCATCTATCTTTGATATTATCAAGTAAGCTTCCTGCGATACGGTGTAGGTTTCCGTGTTGTTTGTGCCAATACCCAAGCTTTCAAGCATTGAGGTTATTTCTATTGCTGCAGAATTGTTTCCGGGAACCTTAAACACTAGGTTCGGCCGCCCAACTTCAACACAACTGTTATTATATCCCCAGAGTAGGTAAGCGTCATATTTTTTCAAGAATTCGTAAGCGTCAGAGTAAATTTGTAGAGCGTCTTTTAGGCTTCCTTCGACGCTTGCACTAACATGTGGGTTAAGCTGATAGCTGACCATACCATGTTCAAAGTTTGAGGCAATGGCTATCGGCCTAAACACTGCAAGGTTGGGGAAAACTGAAACTTCAGTAGCCTTCATTGTCATTTCATCTGCGTAGGCTTCTGGGGAATCTGTCCACCGTGGATTTTCTCGAACAACGGTTTTGAAATCGTTACAGAAGCTTTCGCCAAAATATCCTTCCCACAGGGTTTCATCGTCAATGTAGGCTGCTGCTGCGAGCACAGGGTTTGTTGACACTTGGACGAATCCAAGATGCCTTAACCATCTTAGACCTAAGGCGTAATCATTTCCAAACCTGTTTCCATTTAAACTCAAACGATAATATATGTTTCCCTGTATTTCATCTTTTGCCGCATTAAGGAAGCTTGATAGGGGATTCTCTTTATCAACCTTCTTTTCAATGTTTTCAGCCATCTTAGATACCATTGAACCGGGAGCACGATAATATTTTGACATAACTATTTTCATATCCTGTAATATGCTTTCTACAACATCTTTAGCTACAGATGATTGAAACATTCTTTTTTCAGAGGACTCAAGCTCTTTTAGGGTATTAAGTAATTGTTCAATTGATTCTTTGACTTCTTCTTCACTGAAACCGACGATTATACTTTCATAGCCGAAGAGGTTTAACGCAATCTGGGCCAAAACATTATATATCCTAAATCTTGTAATTTTAGAGTCTTCAGGGTCAAGGCTTACGCATGAATAAAATTTTAGTGAAAGAGTGCGTGTTATGCTTCCAACAGTGAACGCTAGGGAACCAACCATTTCCTTGTGCAGTAGATGATCTGCTGCAAGTTTATCGTGGCCGCTTAAAGCAAGTTTTATCACATGATCCACATGATCTATACTGTCTATTGGAAAGGACAGAGCTTTAGGTTTAATATCCTTATATTCTAAATATTCTACCATAATTCTTCGCCTAATATAATTATTTTGGTATACTTAATATTTTCTTCTATTAGAGCGCACATATGGTTTATATTTCAAATTTTTTATGGGCTACTCTATTTTTTAAAAAAATAAATTTTTTAGTTTTAAAATAGAAAATAAAATTAAAAAGTTTACTGCAGTTTATTTGCTTGAATAAAAGATTTTGCTCCAATCGTAGTCTGCTGTTACTAGGACATGCACTTCTTCCCAAAAGTCTGGCCTATTGACTACAAGAGATTCCAAAATTTTGGCTCGCATAGGTTTAGCTGAAACTGAAACAAACAATTCGTACGGCTTCAGCCCAAATAGTCCAACCTGATTGTCTTCTGATACACTAATAAGCAGCCCAGGTTTACTGTAAAGTTGGACATCCGATGAAGGTATGTTGTAGAGGCTGTCGGAATAAGATTTTATTGAATCCTTTTTTGTAGCCAGAACAGCGAAGATCATGTATTCGGTCATGTCTTCACCGTCCGGTGAAACAATCTTGTTTATACATTTGCTTAAATGGTAGTTTGGATACTTGTTTAAAGCCGTATTAAGTGATTTTATCCAAGAAAAAGGTAGTATCTTCCCTGTTACAGTATTTAATTCTCTGGCAGCATTAAAATACAATATTGTTTCAGATATTGGAGACTTATGTTTGTCCAAAGAAACAATCCAACCCTTAAATTTTTTTTCTCCTGACGACATACGCACCATCTTCAACATTATATACATGCACTTTTAAGCTTTTCAAACATAAACAAGAGCTCCTACACTATTTTTTGGGAATCAGCATTAGAGTTATAGGAAAGTATAAATTATCGAGTATTATAGAAGCTGTGATTAATATGGTTGTTCCAGAAAAAAATATTATGAGAATTGTTAAGGGAACAATTTTAAGAACAAACTATGGCACTTTAGGGGCTTCATCTTCAACCTTAATCCACGATGAAGGAAAAAGAATCCTTGTCGATGTAGGCCATTATGGTACAAGGTTAAGGCTGGAGGAAAATTTAAAAAATATTGGCCTAAGCCCAGGAAGCATAGATTATGTGATATTAACTCACCTGAACTGGGACCATTGTGCAAACATAGACCTTTTCGAGAAAAGCAAAATCTTTTTGCATAAAAGAGAATGGGAGGGAGGAAACCTTTTCGTTGACACTCTCCACGGCTGAAGCCGGGAGATTCTTGCACACAGTCCCTTCAACGCTCTGGGGCACATTCGTGTTAGCGTTCACCCCTTCATGGTTCTAGGACTGTCTGCAATGGGTGTGCCACCACCCAGTTATCCCTATCCTTTAAGGACTCGGGATTATATTTTTTGCTCGAACCCCCTCCACCCAATTCGGTCCAGAACCTTATTCGAGCCTTCGGACATCCGGACCACATTCGCGAGCAAGACGCTCAACATAACATTTTAGGGCAGATATATTTAAGCCTATCGACAACTCATCCCACGGTTAAAACCGACCGTAGGCTTTCTTGTCGAGTTTGATGCAAAGAGGATTTGGCTACAAAAACTTTTAAACAGATGCTTGAAAAGATGAAATTACATATCATAGATGATGACATGTTTAAGGTTACGGAAAACGTTTACACTATAAACACGTTCGGTCACACAGTTGGACACATTTCAGCACTAGTTAAAGCAGAAAAGGGTAGTATAATTGTTTCAGGCGACGCCATACCATATTATAGGACAATAAAAAAGGGATACCCCGACATAATATTTTATGACAAAAATGAGGCGAGGAAAAGTGTGAGCAGGGTAATGGAGCTGAAGCCCATTACAATAATACCTGGACATGGGCCACCATTTAATGAAAAAGGCTACATTGAGAAGGATGAGATAGAGATTAGACTTGTTGGAGATGATGGTGAAGATTTAGTAATTAAACTGAATCGGGTTGGAGAAGGAGTAGCCACCGGACCCATTGGATAAGCATTCAGTTACAGTCTCTCTTACTAGGCGATAGGATAGAAATAAGAGTTGTTAAAATATTTGCAATTTTTGTTTATAAAAAATAAAAATATGGTAAAGTATTAATAGGGCCTAAGCTCAAAATAATGGTGACATTATTATGTACACCATAGTTGATAAAGTGCAGCTGACGGAAGGAATATTTAAGATTGTCATAAATGCGCCATTGATAGCGAGAAACTGGAAACCAGGACAATTTGTGATGGTAATGGTTAACGAGAGTGGTGAACGCATTCCGTTAACTATAGTCGATGGAGATGCAACTAGTGGGACTATCTCACTAATATTTCAGGTTGTTGGTAAGACTACAACATTACTTTCTTTAAAAAATGTTGGAGAAAAAATATTTTCGGTTACAGGTCCGCTTGGTAGACCATCTGAAATTAGTAAATTCGGTAATGTTGCTGTTGTTGGAGGCGGTGTTGGTGTCGCAGAAATTCTTCCCCAGGCTAAAGCGCTTAAAGACTTGGGAAATCATGTTATCGGTATTGTTGGAGCAAGGTCTTCAAATAAACTTATTCTGGTAAAGGAATTGGAGTCCATATGTGACAAACTTTATGTTTGTACCGATGACGGATCCTTCGGCTACAAGGGGTTTGTTTCAGAACTATTAAGCAAAATTCTTAGAGAAGGGCAGATTATTGATTATGTTTATGCTGTAGGCCCAGTTGCAATGATGAAGGCTGTAAGTGAGGTTACAAGAGCGTATAAAATTAGGACTGTTGTTAGTGCTAACCCGATAATGGTTGATGGTACAGGAATGTGTGGCGCATGTAGGGTTCTAGTTGGAGGAGAAATCAAGTTCGCATGTGTAGACGGCCCAGATTTTGACGCACACCAGCTTGACTTCCAAACTCTTGAGTCAAGATTGAAGGCTTACAGAAAATATGAGATGAAAGCTTTAGAAGATTTTAGGGGGTGCAGATGCAATGGTTAAAGTTTTTGCAAGAGAGACGCCACAGCTTCTCCCTTTGGAGGAGAGAATAAGAACATTTAAGGAAGTAAACTTGGGATTTACAGAAGAACAAGTTAAAAGGGAGGCTTCACGCTGCCTCCAATGCACTAAAGCATATTGTATGGCGGGCTGTCCAGCTAATGTGAAAATTCCAAATTTTATTAATGCTATAAGGCGTGGAGACTATAAGAGGGCTATTGAAATAATTTGTGAGACAAACAGTTTGCCTGCTGTTACGGGAAGAGTGTGTCAAGTGGAAATGCAGTGTGAGAAGGCATGTGTTTTAAACAGGAAGGGTATGCCAATTTCTATTGGACTACTTGAAAGATTTGTTGCAGACCTTGCCTTAAAAAGAGGGTGGAAGAGGTTTGAATGCAAAGCCTTTAATGGTAAAAGGGTTGCAGTGGTAGGCTCAGGTCCGGCTGGATTAACTGTTGCAGGAGACCTAATAAAGCTTGGATATGAGGTGACAGTTTTCGAGGCATTACATAAGCCTGGAGGTGTTCTCGTGTACGGGATTCCAGATTTTAGGTTACCGAAGGATATCGTTGAAAAAGAGATAAAGACTTTGGAGGATAGTGGTGTTAAAATTTATACAAACTTTTGTATTGGTAAAAGTTTGACTTTAAAAGAGATTTTTGATGAAGGATACGATGCGATATTCTTGGGTATAGGTGCTGGAGCACCTGTGGTTTTAGATGTTCCAGGAGTAAATTTGGATGGCATATATACTGCTAACGAGTTTCTAGTAAGGAACGTTTTGATGAAGGCACATCTTTTTCCAAAGTATGATACGCCAATAGATGTTGGGAAAAGGGTTGTTGTGATAGGGGGTGGAAATACGGCTGTGGACTCTGCCAGGGTAGCGGTAAGGTTAGGTGTCGAGGAAGTAAAGATCGCTTACCGTAGGGGTGAGGAGGACATGCCTGCCAGAAAGGAGGAAGTTTTACGTGCAAAGGAAGAGGGTGTGAAAATTATTCCTCTTGTTAATCCTGTAAGATTTGTTGGCGACGAAAATAATCATGTGGTAAAAGTTGAGTTTGTAAAGAATCAGCTTACCTACATGGATCAAAGTGGTAGGCCAATGCCTGTTCCAATAGAGGGGTCTAACTTTCTAGTTGATGGAGACTTGATTATCTTAGCCATAGGACAAAAAGCCAATAGGGTATTCACACAAACGGTTCCAGAACTTAAGTTAGATAAAGATGGATATATTCTAGTCGATTATGAGGCGAAGACAAGCTTAGAAAATGTTTGGGCTGGAGGAGATATTATAAGAGGCTCCGCGACCGTTATTCAGGCCATTGGAGATGGAAAGAGGGCTGCTGTAAGCATAGATAAAAATTTAATTGGCAAGCAGATTTGAAAGTAAGTGTATGAGTACAGAAAGTGTACAGGGAGAAGGAAATATTACTGGGATTGTTAAAATTGCCTCCGAAATATTGAGCATGGGATATGTGTGTAATAGGTGCCTTGGTAGAGCGTTTGCAAAGCTATTGCATGGCATGACAAATGAGGAAAGGGGTAAGATTGTACGCGATTTTATCGCATTATCGCTTGATAGTGGTGCAAACATTAATGTTAAAATGGAAAATTTTCAAGAATATAATTTTAGAAAACTGGAGAACGTTGAACATGCTAGAAGGGTGTGCCAAGTTTGTGAAGATATTTTCTCAAACATTGTGCCAAAGCTTGGGGAAGAAGCTTTTAGGAAGGCTAAAGCATACGAATTTGAAAACTTTTTGGTTGGAACAGTCCTAGACAAGAAACTATATGAAAACGATGAAGCACTTCTTAAAATTTCTCCCGAATACGGTGAATCTATTAAAGATGAAATAAACAGGGAAATCGGTAAAAGTTTATGCGAGAAGCTTGGCAAAATTGTAGACCATAAAGATCCTCAACTAATTATACTTGTTAACCTTAAAAAATTGAGGGTCGAATTAAAGTCAAAGAGCATATACGTATATGGTGGATACAAGAAGCTTGTAAGAGGTATACCTCAAACGACATGGTACTGTAGAAGGTGCAGGGGGAAAGGCTGTAAATTTTGTAACTGGAGAGGCAAAATGTACAGGAGTTCAATACAGCAGGTTATAGAAAAACCGTTGCTCAGGATAACTGGAGGTAAAAGGTCGAGGTTTCATGGTTCAGGAAGAGAAGATGTTGATGTTAGATGCCTTGATTATCGACCATTTGTTATAGAAATAATAGATCCAAAAATAAGGAACATAGATCTAGAGAAGGTAGAAAATGAGATAAATAGGTCAAAATATGTTCAAGTAGATGGTTTAAAACTGGTTACAAAAGATGAGGTAATAAAGGTGAAGGAGGCGAAAAATGATAAAGTTTATAGGGCAATAGTAACATTCAGTAAAATATTAAATGATAAAGAGCTGGAAAAGCTTTCAACTCTAAAAAACATTAAAGTTTTACAGAAGACGCCTACGAGAGTCTTGCATAGGAGAGCGGACCTTCTTAGAGAGAGAGTTGTTAAAAGTGTGCAATATAGGTTTTTGAGCAAAAAAAGGTTGGAATTGATAATTGAATGCGATGCAGGAACATATGTTAAAGAGTTTATTCACGGAGATGGTGGAAGAACAAGGCCTTCTATAGCGGAAATTTTACAGAATCCTGTTAGAAAAATAATTTTAGACGTTATTGGAATAAGAGAATAACTTACCTTGGACGACAATTTATAAACAATAGAAAGAATTAAAAAAAGAAATGATAAATAAACTTATCGAATATTTTTCTCTTCCTCTTTGATGGCCTTTGAAAGACGTTCTACACCCAATACTATTTGTTCTTCAGTTGGAAAAGAAAAGTTTAATCGCATTGTATTCCACCCCGTACCATCTACAAAAAATGAGGCTCCAGGAACATATGCTACACCATACCTTTCTATTACATCAACTAACATTCTTTTGGTGTTAATCTTTTCATTTAGCCACCCAAATATGAACATGCCGCCAACCGGATTACTCCATCTAGAATCTTCGGGCATCATCTCCTTCAAAAGATTGTACATGAGCTCGCATTTCTTCTTATACTTTTGTACAATTAGTGGAATCCTTTTCTCTATAAGGTTCGACTGTAAAGCATGTAATACAATATACTGGTTGATTGAGGATGAGCAGAGGTCTATAAATTGTTTAGCCAGCTCATAAAAGTTTATTATACTCTTATCGGCAACAACCCATCCAATTCTGACACCGGGAGCGTAAATTTTGCTAAATGTCGAAATGTAGATAACCCTACCTTCCTCATCCAGACTCTTCAACCTCTTTAAATCCGTTTGTTTAAAGATTAGCCGACCATATGGATCATCTTCTATTATGACGAAATCATATTTTGATGCAATCTCAAGCAGGTGCCTTCTTCTGTCCATTGACATGGAAAGGCCGGCTGGATTCTGGCATGTTGGAATCGTGTACAAAAATTTTGGCTTCAAACCTCTTTCTCTCAAATTCTTTAACGACTTTTCTAGACACTCTAACATCATACCATCATCGTCCATTGGAACACCCAAGTAGTTTGGTCGCATAAGATTAAATGCCTGTATAGCAGCAATGTATGTTGGAAGTTCCGTAATAACATAGTCTCTTTGGTTTATCAATATTCTTGCAGTAATATCCAGAGCCTGCTGGCTTCCAGTGACAACAATTATTTCATCCTCTGAAGCCTTTATGTCAAGTTTTTCCCTACAATATTTTACCAGTTCAGCCTTCAACTCTGGAACACCGCTTGTGGGACTATACTGGAAAGCTATGCTACCCAAAGATGAAATAAACTCTATAGCGGATTCAATCTCCTCCTTAGAAGGTAATGTTGCAGGATCAGGTAAACCGCCTCCAAAAGATATTAAATTCTTGCGCCTTGAATATTTAACGAGCTCCCTAACTTCTGAGGCCTTCATCCTGTCTGTTCTACTTGCTAAAAATTTGTAAAAATCCATTTCACCTTCGCCTATAATTTGTTAAAATTCTATTAATAAAGTTTTAAAGCATTATTTAGATAAAGTGAGAGAAATTTTGTAGCTTAAAGCTTTAAGAAAATCTTGAAATTTTTCGTAGGGTACTTCTGCGCCAGCTGCTTTAGCGTGGCCGCCTCCAACTCCATCAAATTTTGGAGCGACTTCAACCAAAATAGAATTTAAGTCTATGCTAAATGGTGTTCTCAAACTCATTTCAACACGCCCATGCTTAATTTCAGCGGCTAAACCTACATGTGCGCCAGTGTATGCTCTAGCGTATACTGCAGCCTTACCTAATGGACCCTTTGGATCGAGAACATATCCTATCTCGCCAACCTTTAAAGCATTACTTTTCACGTACTCTCTCATCTCCTCCTCCTTACGTGATGCTTCAACAGCCAACTGGGTCAGAGAGTCTATTTCTGAAGGGAGAATATTTTTTGAAAGATTATTTAGAATGTCCAACTTCATACCATCATTTTTTCCAATAATTTCGAGGGCTTGGATAAGTATACCGGTCTGAAAATATAGTGTACGCTTATCCCAGTTTTCGATTATCTTTTGAACACCCATTGTATTATCTAGGTAGTCTCCAATCGAACCATAAACTGCAACCCTACCCATATCAGGGTTAATAGACTCCTTAAACCTATAGAAGACAAGCTCGGAGGCGGAAACACCAAGATTGTGAACCACTTCAACGTTAGATGAAAGATTTGAAATCACCATATTTGATAGGGGGTGATGGTCTATGTATATGACGGATTTGAAATCTTTAAAAAAGTTGCCAACATTCTGAAAGATAACTTCATTGACTGCAATGTCACAGACTACAATGGTTTCATTCTTATCGATATTCTTTAACGTTTCATTAAGTCTAACTGGGTTACTAAAAATAACTTTAGAGCCAGTGTAAACTGAAAGAACTAGGGCGCCAGCACATATACCATCACAATCACCATGGGTTATTATATACATTTTATCATAGCATAAGATACTTTATTAAATAAACTTTATAACGATATAATGTTTAGACTTTTAGAAGGCTCTTAACCTCATTTGCGTAGATGTGAGCTTGTCTTGTCGGCTCAGGCACTTCGTTGATGGTTAACTTTTTAACAACTTCAATTGCTGTCTTTAAAGAAATTTTGTGTCCAACACTAATGTAAACGTTAGACTTTAAACGGTAGCCTAGCACTTCGTCGCCATCAACTATGTATCCATCATCTCTTTCTTTGCCGGTTAAATACGATTTTGCTACGCCTATTGTTGGAATATTTAAAAGAACACCTAAGTGTGTGGCTTCACCTGCCCTTCTGGGATGACATTTCCCGTGAGCGTCAACCAATACTATGTCAGGTTTTATTGAAAGCTTCCTTATTGCACCAACCATGGCCATTATTTCCCTAAAAGCGAGGTAGGTTGGAATATATGGTACCTTAACTTCTGTAACGTAAAAGCTTTTTTCAAGAACATTCAAGTTTTCAAAATCTAATACTACCGCCGAACCGATCGAAAAATTTGATTTAAATGCCACATCAATTCCAGCAACATACTTTAATGGTTTATTGAAATCATCTTCTTCAATAGCCTTTTTTGCCATAATCATCTGTACACGGCGGGCCTTTTCTAAGTCTATTCTAATCAATCCACACACCGTACACGCTAAAAATATTTATTTTTTGGCATGTTCTGAAAACAGCTTTTCCCAATCTCGCCTTAAAATACTGTAAATGTAAGTGTTATAATATTTTCCGTTCCTATAAAGTGAGCACCTTAACTCGCCTTCTCTTATAAACCCGTTCTTCTCCAAAACCTTTTGTGAACCAACATTCTCTACATGGGTTGTGGCTTGTATTCGTTCAACATTTTTGCTTGCAAAGAGGAACTTTAGTAAAAGGCTTACTGCTTCAGAAGCGTAACCCTTGCCCCTATCCTCTTTTGAAAAGATTTGGAAACCTATTTCCAATAGTTTAAGTATAGGATGAGCAGTATAATATGCTACGAATCCGAGAATTCTTTTGTCGTCATTTTTTTCGATGACTAGCATTACAAAATCGTCAGAAGAAACAGGTGTTTTAAACCACTTTTCAAGCTCACCCCAACTAGTTAGCTGTATAACATCATATTCACCAATCGAGTCTAGACTGTTGATCATTCGGTAAATGTATTCTAGGTCTTTATATTCTAGTGGCCTTAGTGATACAGTGTTGCCACTTATTAGGGCCATACCTTTCCCCTTTAACCATTTAAAAAAATAATATTAAAAGTAGTACATTATTTTATGATGCATTCCTGTTAACAAGATATATTCCAGTTAGGACAAAAGCGGATCCAAGAATTGTTCTGTATCCGATTTCTTCACCCAAGATTATTGAACTGAACACTAGTGCTAGAAGGGGGACGATCAGACTTGAACTTGAAAGGGTTACAGCGTTCCCATTTTTTAATAGGAAGATCCATATCGTCATACCGACGCCTGAAGCAAGAGCGCCACTGTATACTACGCTAATTAGATAGGTTAAATTGTAGGTGGTGAAGGGGTTTTCTAGGACTAAGCTTAGTATGAAAGCTGTCAAAGTTGCAAGTATCGAGTTATAGAAATTTAGATAAATTGCGTCAACGTTTTCTAATTTCATCTTATAGTAGACGGTGCTTGTCGCCCAAAGGATTGCGCCAGAGATTATTAGTATGGATGAAGTTGAAGCCATTGATCCGACATCTTTAAGGAAAAGAAAGGTTACACCTAGTAGGCCGAGAAATATTCCAAAAAGTTTTGTGAAAGAAAAATTTTCGTTTAAAAGGAAAAGTGAGAGTAGGAACACCCAAATCGGTTGAGTGTATGTTAAAACAGCTCCAACGCCACTTGACTGGTATATTAAGCCAATTGTAGTTAATGTGAATCCGAATATTGAGATAAAACAATATATCATCATGTGAACATTTGTTTGTAAATCCTTTACCCAGTTAACTCTTTTAACAAGACAGAGGAACGATAGGAAAATGGTTGAGAATATAAAACGGTGGAAGTTGAAGGTGAAAACAGGTGCAATTTGAAGGCCTATTTTCATAGCTGACCAGTTAAAACCCCAAATTAGAACCATAACGGTGAAAAGAAGCTTATTTTTAAATCCCATGCTAGATGACATATTTTTGGTCAGCTAACAATTAGGGGCATAAACAAATCTATTTAAGTTTAAAAATTTTAGAAATGCTTTTATATAAATAGTGAAAAATTGTATTTTGATCATTTTGTACAAAGAAAGTCTGTTATATGAGATTAGAATACATGGTAGGGGAGGCCAGGGTGTTGTAGCATGCGGGGAACTGATTGCTTTGGCAGCCAATTTTGAAAACAAATTTTGTAGAGCGTTTCCACTTTATGGAGCACAACGTCGTGGAGCACCCTTAACCTCATTCGTTTCCATCGGAGACGAGAAGTATTCTACAAGGAGTCAGATACTTTCACCACACTGTGTTATAGTATTAGATACCTTTTTGCCAAAAAGTGTAGACGTGTTTAATAACTTGAAAGAGGATGGGCTTGTAGTCTATAACACTTACCTGAATGTTGATGAAGCCTACGATTTTTTGGGTAGGCCGAGAATAGGTTGCTTAGCTGTTGTTGATGCAACAAAAATTGCAATGGAAAACATTGGTAAACCGATTCCGAACACTGTTATGGCAGCGGCTTTTGCAAAGGCCTCCGGATTAGTTGGATTGGAAGCCATATTAGAGGGTATAAGGAGGAGGTTCACAGGCCCTTTGGCTGAGAAAAATGCTTTAGCTGCAAAAGTCGGATACGAGAATGTTGTGTTTAAAAGGTTGGTGTAGTTGTATGGTTGAAAGGAAGTTTAAGGCGTTTGTTTTAGGCGGCTTAGATGTTGGTGGATGGTATGTCGGAGATTGGAGGGTTCTAAGGCCAGAAATAGATTTTAGCAAATGTGTGAAATGCTGGATTTGTGAAAGCTTCTGTCCAGAAATTGCTATAACAAGATCAGAAATGGGGCCGAGTATTGATCTTAGGTTTTGCAAAGGCTGCGGAATCTGTGCAAACGAGTGTCCAACGAAGGCGATAAAGTTGGCGGACGAGTTTAGGAGGTGAATGATTTGCCCTATTATGATGTTATGACAGGAAATAGGGCGGTAGCATATGGTGTGAAACTTTCTAGAGTAAAGGTTATTCCGATATATCCTATAACACCTCAAACTTCTATTAGCGAATATTTAGCTGAATTTATTGCAAACGGGGAGTTAGATGCTGAATACGTTCACGCTGAAGGTGAACATTCGGCTATGGCTATAGCAATAGGAGCATCCATTTCAGGGAACAGAGTTTTCACGTCAACATCTTCTCAGGGGTTAGCCTATATGCATGAGTGTGTAGCTCAGGCTACTGGTTTTAGGGCGCCCATAGTAATGGCTGTTGCTAACAGGAGGGTTGGGTCGATATGGTCTCTTGGCTCAGACTATACTGATGTCATGTCTGAAACAAACTTAGGCTGGATAGTTTATTTTGTCGAAAGCAACCAGGAGGCACTTGACACATTAATTCAGCTATACAGGGTTGCTGAAGATAGGAGAGTACTTTTGCCGGCAATGCTTAACATGGACGGATTTTACCTCTCATTCAGTTATGAAAGAGTTTGTGTTCCAGACCAGGATAGTGTAGACAACTTTCTGCCAGAATATAGACCAGAGTATCTTGTCAACCCACTTGTGTCAAAAGCTTATCCTAACGTTTTTCCACCGCCTCAAGAGGGTTTGACAGCATATTCTAGAATGTATGAGGAAGTTTTTGAGGATGCGAAGAATGTTATCTATGAGGTTGAAGAAAAATTTTATGATATTTTTGGAAGAAAGTACGGTGGACTTGTCGAATGCTACAGATTGGATGATGCAGAATACGCTCTAGTCACGGTGGGTTCAATGAGTACAGCGGCAAAGAGGGCTGTAGATAAACTTAGAGGCGAAGGTTTAAAGGCGGGTCTTTTAAGGATAAGAGCCTATCGTCCGTTCCCTCACAAGGAAGTATGCGAGTATTTGGGTGATGTCGATTGTGTTGGTGTAGTTGATAGAAGCGTCAATCATGGTACTGGGAGGGGGCCAATATTCTGTGATGTCAGAGCAACCTTGTATGGGTTAGGTGATAGAAAAGTCTACAACTTTATCACTGGACTGGGTGGTGAAAACGTTTCTGTAAACGATTTTATTGACATGTTTAAAATTTTAGCAAAGAGAGATGGTAGGGAAATACACTATTTTGAACATCCTACACCAAAACAGAATAGGAGAATAGCTCCATCCGAAATAGTTGACGGTGAAAAGAGACTACTGTTTTCCGGAGGAGAGGGCTGTCCAGGATGCACCATACCAGTTTTAATGAGATATACTTTAGAGGTTTTAGGACCTAACGTTGCATTCTCTTTTCCACCACACTGTGCAGGCATAAGCTTCATATGCGGAGTTTTAAATGTACCATTTTATATTGCAAACTTTGCAGCTGGTGCAGCATATGCGACGGGAACATATAGAACATATAAATCGAAAAATATTGCTGACAAGATTGTTTCAGCAGTTTGGGCTGGAGACGGGGGCACGTACGATATAGGCTTACAATCACTTTCAGCCGCGGCTGAAAGAGGGGAAAGTGTACTGTACATCTGCTATGATAATGAAGCATACATGAATACTGGTGTTCAAAGGAGTGGTGCTACACCTTTGAAGGCTTATACAACGACAACGCCTGTTGGAAGAGTTTGGAGGGGGAAGGGAGAAAGGAGGAAGGATATGCCTCTGATCATGTCAATGCACAGGATACCCTATATTGCAACCGGCGCACCATCTCATATTAACGATTTAAAATATAAGATTGGTAAGGCTAAAGAGACTGTTGTTAAGCAGAAGGGTTTAGCATACCTACACTTTATACAGCCTTGTCCAACAGGATGGTTTTTTGAAACATCCAAGTCTATTGAAGTTTCAAGATTGGCTGTTTTGACAGGAGTGTGGCCGCTTTACGAGATAGAGGATGGAAGATTGAGGATAACATATAAGCCTGCAAAGCTTAAGCCTGTAAGAGAATATTTAAGTATCCAGGGCAGGTACAGGCACCTTACAGAAAAAGAGATAGAAGCGATACAGGATGAGGTTAACAGGTACTGGGGAATGCTTCTTGAACTAGAAAAGTTTGATAAGCTGCCATGGTATCTATAGGAGAGTTGTTTAACGGCTAGCCTAAACCGTGAGAAATCTTGCGAGGATAGGTGGAAAATTATGGCTGAAAAGGTTGTTGAAGAACTTGATCCAATACTTAAGCCAAAAAGTATAGCCTTGATTGGAGCATCACATGATGAGAGAAAATGGGGAAATGTTGTATTAAAAAATCTTATTGAAAAAGGTTACAGGGGCAAAGTTTATCCTGTGAACCCAAAAATTGGAGAAATTTATGGAATTAAATGCTACAATTCAATTTTAGACGTTAAAGATGATGTTGAATGCGCATACATTGCTATACCAGCGCCTTCAGTTCCAGAAGTACTTAGAGAATGCGGTGAAAAAGGTGTGAGGGGGGCGATAATAATTTCAGGAGGATTCAGTGAGACAGGAAAGAACGGTGTAGACTTGGAAAGAGAACTTGTTAATATTGCAAGAAAATATGGGTTTAGAATTTTGGGGCCAAATACGATGGGCGTATACTCTGCTTCAATGAACATGAACGCAACCTTCACCTCCTTCGTGCCAAAGCCTGGACATATAGCTTTTGTATCACAAAGTGGATATTTCGGCGGCCAACTGTTTTCGATTGCGAACATGGAGGATATTGGATTCAGCTTCTTCGTTAACGTGGGAAACCAGTCAGATGTACAATTACACGAGGTCATAGAATATCTTTTGCATGACGAGAATACTAGGGTTATAGCACTTTATATCGAGGGTTTAAGGGATGGGAGAAGGTTTATTGAAGCATGCTCAAAGAAGCCGATAAAGCCGATAGTTGTTTATAAGGTTGGAAGAAGCCCTACTGGTGCAAGAGCTGCATTATCGCACACTGCATCGCTTGCTGGAAACGATAGAGTATATGATGCTGTATTCGAAAAAGTTGGGGCGATTAGAGTACAGGAATCCCGTCACCTATTTGAGTGTGCCTATGCCCTGGAATGGCAGCCTCCAGCCTATGGAAATAGACTTGGTGTTGTATCATCAAGTGGGGGATTATGTGTTTCATTATCTGATCTAGCATATGAGCTTGGACTAGAAATTCCAGTCCTCGATGAAGACACGAGGTCAAGGATAAGGAGTATGCTGATGTCTCATGCAAGTGAGCCCTTGAATCCTGTGGACACGGCGGGCGATTTAAGAAGCCAAGTTTACTTGAATATAGCTGAAATACTTTTAGATAAAGACTACATTGATATTGTGGTAGTTTCACCAACATTTGGTTTAATAGATTCTGCCGAAGCTTTAAAAGAGGAAATGGAGACTGTAACAGGATTCTGTAGAATAGGGAAGAAGTACGGGAAGCCTATAATATTTTCTATAGTAAATCCCTCGAGTGCTAGTGCAAGATTTCTTAAAAGGTGCGGTTTTCCAGTATATCAAACTCCAGAACAGTGTGCTAGAGCAGCATATGCACTTTATCTTTTCGGAAAAAGATGTAGGGGTTAAAGGTTATTTTTTCTTCTTCTTTTCTCCAACATACGACATTGGCTTACCACAGTGCAGGGGTATAGGCTGCGAGAAATCACATGACTCGCATTCGATCCTTACAACCTTCTTTTTAATAAAACCCTCCTTAATAGGCCTCATGGGCACACCATGATGGAGTGGAACAGGCTTTCTGAAGCCACAAACTTCACACACGAATTCTGGAAGTTGTTCCCCCATGATATATGGTTAAAATTCAGTTACTAAAAAATATTTTAAAGTTAATTTAGATGAAAATCCAATATAGTTGGATGTGATATTGGTTGGACAAAGATATTTTGCTTGGAATAGACATTGGTACAACAGCCGTTAGAGCCTTCGCATTCAACGAGGAGGGTGCGATAGTGAGGGAGTCAAAGATTGAGGTCAGCGTCGAACATCCTAAGCCAAGCTGGGCTGAACAGGAGCCTGAAGAACTATACACTTCTACTTTAAAGGCTGTAAAGGCTGTAACAAAATATGTTGGAGAAAATGTTAGGGCAATAGGCTTTTCTGGACAAATGCATGGCCTATGCTGCTTTGATAAAAATGGTAGGCCGCTGACAAAACTTATTCCATGGGTCGACGTGAGAGCTGGAGAACAGGCTAGAAAGCTTGAAAAAATGTTGGGTGCAGAAGAAATTTATAGGAGAACAGGTTGCCCTCCATTATTCGTGTACATTGCGCCGAAAATACTTTGGGTTAAAGAAAATCTTCCAGAAGTTTTCTCTCAATGTAAAAAGATTTTAACAGCACAGGATTATGTGATATTTAGACTGTTCGGAGACTATTACACTAACCCGTCACTTGCTTCAGGCTCACAGCTTCTTAACATAAATTCTGTTAAATGGGATGAAAAGCTTTTGGAGGCTGTGGGAATAGATGAAGACTATCTTCCAAAACTGGTTGAAGGTGATAAAGTTTTCGAAAGATTGCCTAGGCATGTTGCAGTAGAACTTGGTTTAAATGAAGGAGTGCCTGTCGCATTAGGAGCCTCTGACGGCGCACTTTCTAACGTTGGACTTGGCGCTGTTAGAGAGGGAGTTTGTGCGGTAAACTTGGGCTCAAGTGGAGCTGTTAGAGTTGTGGCAAGGAAACCGTTATGGGATGATGGTAAAATGAGATTCTTTTGCTACTATATTGCTTCCAGACACTGGCTTTGCGGTGGTGCAGTAAACAATTGTGGAATTGTTCTAAGATGGTATAGGGACAATTTTGCTGAAAAAGAGAAGGAGAGGGCTGCAGAATTGGGGATCGACGTCTACAAGCTTTTGGATGAGGAGGCTGAAAAGGTTAAAGCGGGATGCGATAATCTAATGTTTCTACCATTCATGTCGGGTGAAAGGTTCCCGATAAGGGATCCGTATGTTAGGGGAATGTTGTTCGGATTAAGCCTCGGACATGGGAAGGGACATATTATTAGATCGATGATAGAGGGAATAACTTTCACGATAAAATGGATAGCTGACGCCTTAGAAGAGCATACAAGGATAGAGGTAATCAAGATAAGCGGTGGAGGGGCGAGATCACGCCTATGGAGACAGATAGTAAGCGACATATTCGAGAAAAAGGTTGTTAAAACTAATGTTGAGGAGGCCTCTGCCCTGGGTGCAGCAATATTGGCTGGGATAGCAGTCGGAGACTATAAGAACATGGAAGAGGCTTCAGAAAAGCTTGTAAAAGATGAGGAAGTGCATGAGCCAAAACCTGAAAACGTTAAAGTTTACAGGAAATATTTTGAAATCTTTAAGGAAGCGTATAAGGGCTCAAGAGAATATTGTGAAAGACTGTTGCAGGTGGAATAAAAACTCTTTTATATTGTGTTGGAAAAAATATTCCCTATGGCCGTCATAAATGCGCCACCGGGCTTACTTAAGGCCCTAATTCTAAAGGAGGCGTCGAGGGCGCCTCTTTCAGCTGTAAAATTAATCGAAAGGATAGGTGAAAGGACTGGTGGAATATGGAAACCGAGTCCAGGATCAATATATTACATAACAAACGAACTTGAGTCAAAGGGGTTACTGAAAAAATTGAAGGTGGAAGAAGAAAGGTATCCGAAGTATATAATAACATTAAGGGGGAAAGAGGAGCTTGATAACATAGTTAGGGCGTCTAAAAAGGATGTCCTAAAAATATTGACGATACTAAAGCTTTATGCTGAAATAACCGAGGACCAGCATCTTATGCAAGACCTAGATAACATATGTAGAAGTATAATGCTTTAAAGAAGCAGGTAAAAATTTTGTAGAGGGCCCATGCGTCCTATATCCCTCAGAAACAGATTTCTTGTCCTCTCCCTTCCTACTCACCGTTTTTAACCGAAAGCTTCAGGTCAACCCATCCACTTTCGGTGGTCCAGTTGCCCAGACCACGGCTCGTAGTCCGTTTGAGGACTTGAAACCCATTTCCTTGGGAGGAAACGGCTTTGTTGAATGCTACGGACAGGGGGGCTCCCATCATCCACCTCCCGGGCGGAGGATGCATGCGCATGACCTGTCTTTCGCATTCAACTTGGCCGTTTGCCAAGGACGCATGAGCTCAAGCCTACAGTGTAGGTTAACAATTTTATTACTTTAGCAAAAATTTAAGCAAGTATGTTATAAAATAAATTTGACAAAATCTCGTAGACCTTTATTATATGGTTAGCCTATTTTAGGACTGCAGATTTTTTGCTTTCTATAGAAATTGGTTTATCTCTCCGCTCATCAATTTTAATAACCATATAGACTCTTTTTGCACCCATTTCAAAAAGCGCTTCCTTAGCCCTTTCAAAGGCTCTGAAAATTTCTTCAGTGGTTTCAGCTTCAACCGAAGTCGACATCGCGCCCACGTCAACCTTTAAACCAGATCTTTTAAGTTCCTCCACAGCCCTTTTAACGTACTTGCTTAAGCTTGTACCCTCTCCAACTGGCATGATAGAAAGATCAGCCACTACAGTCATTTGCACCAACCAATTAAATTTTAGAGAGACACCCTTAAAATCTTTTAATATGCATAACGAGATTGTTCAAGTGAATGGTGGTGGAATGGAGCTTAGTGAAAAAGAGCTTTTGCGCTATGATAGACAGATAAGGATATCAGGATTCGGTGTCGAAGGCCAAATTAAGTTGAAGAAAAGCTCAGTACTTGTAGCGGGGTTAGGTGGTCTGGGTTCGCCTGCGGCACTATATCTTGCGGCGGCAGGTGTAGGAAAACTCGTACTTGTGGACAGGGAGAAGGTTGAGCTAAGCAACCTAAACAGGCAAATCCTACACTGGACCGACGATGTAGGGAAGACGAAGGTTGAGTCAGCATTAGAGAAATTAAAGAGGCTTAATCCAGAAGTCGAAATAGTAGGTTTGGTGGATGAGATAGACGAAGGTAACGTTTACAACCTGGTTAAAGAAGTGGATGTTGTTGTCGACGGCATGGACAACTTTAAAACGAGGTTCCTATTAAACGAAGCATGTGTTAGACTGAGAAAACCCTTCGTCCATGCTGCAGTCTACGGACTTGAGGGGAGGCTGACAACAATAATACCTGGAAGAGGACCCTGCCTAAAATGCCTCCTGCCAATGGAACCGAACGAGACGAACACATTCCCAGTTTTGGGGTCAACGCCGGCTGTAATGGCTTCAATGCAGACCATGGAGGTGGTAAAGGTCATAGTCGGGATAGGTGAACCGCTTGTCGGCAAACTCCTCGTCTTCGATGGAGAGAAAATGGAGTTTATGCAAATCTCCGTAAACAGATTAGAAAACTGTCCTGTATGTGGTAGAATTTAGAGTCCAACATTGCACAACTTAAGCGTGGCTGTAGATGTTTGATGAATTTGATAGAGCTCTATAACAGTGTTATCAGAGTATATGTTTTTTAACCTTTCTAAAATGTAGGAAAATTATGGTTCAAAGGAGACCGCTGCCCAAATAACTTGTTAAGCATGCTCAAAAATAACTTGAGTTGTACTGAATTAAAAGTATTTAAAACACTGTTAACATTTGCATATTGATGGCAGTAAAGTTAAGGTGCGAACGGGTTACAAAATATATCATGCCAGCTGTAAGAGGACTTATTGCAAAAACCCTTATCAAAGAATATGGATTTTCACAGTCTAGCGCAGCCAAAGCGCTTGGAATAAGCCAGGCGGCAGTAAGCTACTACATAAGTTCGAAGAGAGGCTACAGGATGAGTAAAAAGCTTGAAAAGAATAAGATGATCATGGAGGCTATAAGAGGTTTAGCTAGAAAGATTGCTGAAACAAAGGGTTCAAAAAAGGTGAACCTGAACCTCTGCGACATATGTAGCATATTGAATGAAAATAGATAAAACATTTGATTTAAGCGCTTCTCTAATATTATTAAACTATTTTAGTTCCTCGGGCACAAGCTTTCGCTCAAGTAGCTCGTCTAAGCTTCCTTCACGATAGCCTATGAGGTCAAGTGTTACAAATTTATATCCTAACTTAAGCAGTTCTCTTGCGATGTCATCCATAATCTTTTCGTCAAAGAAAAGCCTCCTCTCATCACGGCCCACTTCTATCCTAGCAATGCTATCCTGATGGTCTCTAACCCTAAGCTGCCTAACAGCTATAAGATCCTTAACAATCTTCTCCGCTTTAGCCACACGCTCCAACCTTTCTACTGTTATCTTTTCACCATAGGGTATTCTTGAGGCAAGGCATGCCATGGAGGGCTTATCCCAGTTTGGAAGATTTAACGACCTCGCTATCGAACGAGCTTCATCCTTTGTGACACCAACTTCAGCCAACGGGCTTCTAACACCACACTCTTTTAGCGCGAAATATCCTGGTCTATGAACCCTTACGTCTGACGCATTCGTACCATCAACAATTACCTTCGCACCATTTTCTCTGGCTACACTAATTAGCTTGCTAACCATGCTCCTTTTACAGAAATAGCATCTGTTTGGAGGATTGCTTACAAAGTTTGGATCACACACTTCATCCGATTCAAATATAACATGTTTCACATTAAGTAGACTAGCTACATGTTTCGCCCAAAAAAGGTCTTCTTCGGGATATGTTACAGAAATCGCTGTAGCCGCTATCACACTATCCTTCCCCAAAGCATGAACCGCCAAAGCGAGGACGAGAGAGCTATCAACACCACCAGAGAATGCTACCACGATCGGCCCCCCAGCTGACTTAAACCACTCAATAAGCTTCTGAAACTTTTCATACAACTTTCCTTCAATTTTAATTTCAAGTCCACGGAACATGAATCATATGCACATTTATTGGTGATTATAAATTTTATCGAAACCTAGAAACTTTTTAAGACTACTTCTCTATAAACTTATAAAAGAATTTTGGAAACCAATGGCATATTCTTGTGATGATGCACCTTGAACCTAGTTCAGCTTACGAAATTATGGTCTAGTAATTTTGATGGGTTAGTTTGTAGTCTAATTTTCTTGACTTTGGCTTAAATACGTTATATAACATTGTTATAAAAAGATTGCTATAATCATAATGCTAAATTAAGGCAGATACAAGGTGCACTTTTGACAGAAAGTCCTTTAACGTAACCGCTTACCATCATCTCCAAAAAATTTTTTACATTAATATTATCCTTCATTTGCAAAAAAGTTGGGGACATTCACTAATGACTAAAAAAGCAAGGGCCTTCTAGTGTGAAAAGAATGAAAAGTTAATAGCCGATTTTCTCTATGCTTTCCGCTAAGCCCTTCATGTACCCTAGTGCGAGTATTTTTCCTATCATATAGTATCCTGGTTTTCCTCCATACACGTCGTCCGCTATTGTTCTCGGCGCATGGTCAGGTCTCATGGGCCCCTGGAAACCAACTTCATAGTAGGCTTTCATTGCCTCGAACATGTCTACGTTTCCTGTGGGGTCGTCGTGAAATATTTCTTGGAAGCCTCCTTTCTCGTATACTGTTCCTTTAACGTTTCTGAAGTGTGCGAAGAATATTTTCCCCTTTCTTCCAAAGTATCTTATCGCCTTCGGCACGTCCTCACCCATTTCCGCGAAGCAACCTTGGCAGAAACACATTCCCAGATTTTTGCTTGGAACAAGCTCGAAAAGCTTGTCGAAGGCTTCAACACTCCTCAATATTCTCGGAAATCCTTGTATTGGTGATATTGGAGGGTCGTCTGGATGAAATGTTATTACAACGTTTGATGCTTCTGCTGTTGGTATCGCATTTTTTAGGAAATGCTCTATGTTTCTCCATATATCTTCCTCCTTGTATTGGCCGAATCTTATTGTTGGAGGTATATCTTTTACAAGCTCGTAGTCGAAGGCTGTTGAGGTCGCGCCTCCTCTTGTAGGCTTATCGACTTCTGTTCTCCATATCATGTTTGGTACTGGTGGCATGTGCTGAGGCTTTATCACCTTTATTCCAGCCTTTCCAATATTTTCTAGTGATTTGCAGAAGTCTTCAAGCTGCTGCTCCCAACCTGGAAGCTTGTACACGATCTTCTCTATCGGCGGACCGTCTTCGAGAACATCAAGTTTTAGACCATAACTTTCTACATGCCTTTTTATCTGTAGTAGGTCACCGTATTCCCAAACCTGTGAATCCTTCGGTGTAGGTGGGCCGTGGCCTATAACGTCAGTGCAACCCAATTGCTTAACAAGAATTAGATTTTTTGTATCATATATGTCGCCAAAGGGTAGCATGACAGCAAACCTCATTCTAACCATCTTCCATCACAAATCTAAATAAATTAGAATGATATAAAATCATTTAGAATCTAGAATTGGCTTCTAGCTTAGAAAGTAATAATATGATCAGATTTCAGATTTTTAAAGATTTTCTATTTGTATGCAACGTTAATTTGGCTGTAGAACTTTTCTATTTCTTCTTGTGTGAGAAAGTTGTCTTTGAGCCACATTGTTAGTATCGCCTTTCTACGACCTTCAATGTTTTGGCCGTTAAAAAGCTGTATTAGAAAATTGATTCTCTCTTCAGGCGTATTAAAGTATAACTTTCTGTTTTGCAACTTTTTGTTTGCGAAAAGGTCTAGAAGCCAAATTCTACATTCACTTCTTCTACCTGTTCCAGGAATGTTGAATGTAAGACTTGGTTTGAACCTTTTTTCAAAATTCCTTTGCCAAAACTTTTCAAGTCTCCTCAAATTTTCTTCCCTAACCTTGTCAGGATGTCGTGCCCTATAAAGGTAAGCCTCGACAGTATTGACAGAGTATCCCATTTTCTCTGCAATCTTTTTTACTGGCACACCACTATTATAATATTCTACAATAGTTTTTATGGTTTGGTTAAGTCCACTGCTAACCTCTATTGGAGCCCTAGTTCTCTTATGTTTTAGGTCAAGCATCATCCTTCAACCCTAACCTTCCCCTAACCTAAACTAAAAAATATTCCGTTATAATCTTTTCATCAACCTTAATAAGCGTGTATGGAAAGATTTTTGCAGAATAAAGTTTCTATCGAATTTTTAGCATATCCTTACATCTAGCATTTTCAAGAACACTTCTGTTTACTAGATATTGTGGTATTTTGCCTTCAAACAATTGTTTCACTTGCAGGGCAGCCTTATATCTTACCTCATACAGGGAACTGTTACTGTACCATGCAGTGTGAGGTGTCAATATTATATTCTTGCATTCTTTTAACTCGTTTAAGAGTTCTTTTGAGGGGGGCTCCTCTTCTATAACGTCTAGACCAGCATAGGATATTTTTCCACTTTTTAGGGCCTTTATTAAAGATTTTGTGTCAACCACCTTACCCCTACAGGTATTAACAATTATTGCACCATCCTTCATCATCGAAATACTTTTCTCATTTAGAAGGTGGAAGGTTTCTTTTGTTAATGGAACATGTAAGGTTATTGCATCAGATTCCCTCAAAAGGTCTTCAAAATCTTTTGGAGTGAAACCGTCTCCTACAATTTCTTCATCTTTAACATATGGGTCGTAGACGAGTACCTTTACATCGAAACCCTTTAATCTTTTAGCAACAAGCTTACCTATCTTACCATAACCTATAACTCCTACGGTTGAACCGGAAAATCTTGGCAAGCTTCCTAAAAGTTTCCAATCCCATCTTCCTTCGAAAACATGACGGTCTATATTCTTAATACGTCTCCATGAAGCTAAAAGTAATGCTAGTGTATGGTCGGCAACGTCAGTGATGTCATATATAACGTTACATACTAGCACGCCAGATCTTGTAGCTGCTTCAACATCAATATTATCTATGCCCACACCATATCTTACAACAATCTTCAACTTGTCTAGTGAAAGAAAAACCTTTTCGGTTATAGGTGCATACTGGTTTAGTAGGGCGTCAGCTTCCTTAGCAAACCTTATAACATCATCGTCACTTTTTGAATTAAACCTTTCAACTTTAGCCCCAATCTTTTCCAGAACCTCTGCCTCCACCTTAGTGTCCGGATAGTCTGAATCTGTTATAGCAACAAAGATATTCAAATATGCTCACGAAAACAGATTACAGATTCGAAGATTAAAGTTTTGTGGATAAGAGCTTATTATAATTTTAAATATGGGTTTCGATAAAATTTTTTGCATGAAAAAGAAGATTGTTTTGGAAGGCGAAAAAGTAAATGAAATTTTGTATAAAACTTTCCTTTTAGAGAAAGCTGAATCATTTAATCTTAAGGGACTTTACGTAAAAGATGAAGATAAAAAGGTTGAAGTTTTTATTGAAGGAGAAGTTTTGGATATTGGAAGATTTACTTCAGAAGTTGAAGAAGCAAGCAAATACGGTGTAAGCGCAAGGATCGTTAAAGTTGAAGACTACTATGGTAATGTAATGAAACTTGAAAGCTTCTACAGGATACTTGTTTTACAATATTTGGCAAAAATATATGATGCAGTAAAAAGAGGATAAATTTTAGAAGATTAAAGGTTTTTGGTCAAGCAAATTCAGACTATTCTATGATCTTTTTAAAGCTTAGGGAGGCGAGCAAGAATACTGTTATGTCAAATATTGTGATGGCTAGAAGGTCGAGCCATAAATTGCTTAAGTCACCACTTATCATTAGAGAGCGTACTGCGTCCACAACATAGCTCATGGGGTTCACTGTCGCAAAATACTGTAGGGCTAATGGCATCATCTTCACCGGATAGAGGGCGTTGCTTGCAAAGAAAAGAGGCATTGTTATAGCCTGCCCTATTCCCATAAACCTTTCCCTTGTCTTCATAAACGATGCTACAAGTATGGATATGGCTGCAAACCCTCCACTGGAAAAGAATATTATCACAAATGCTAGAATAAAGTAAAGTGGGTTCGGGAGAAATTTTACTCCTATAAGCAATGCTACTGGAACTATGATTAGAGCCTGAAATATTGCTCTCACACCTGAAGCCATGGACCTTCCTATGACGGTAGCATAGCGTGGAGCCGGTGTTACGAGAAGCTTCTTCAGTATACCGGACTCTCTCTCCCAGACAATCGTCAGCCCATAAAAGATTGAAACGAATGTGGTGCTTTGGATTAATACACCTGGTGTTATAAAGTCTGTGTACGGTATGTTTCCGGTTGGAATTGCTCGGACACCGCTCATTATAGGACCGTACACTGCAAGCCAGAGTATTGGTTGCACGGCTCTAGAGTAAATTTCAGTCCTATCATGTCTAAGCCTTCTCAGCTCAAGCTCTATCATCGCGAAAAAGGTTCTGAAGGATTCCTTCAACTCTAACCCCTCCTTATCATCCTTCTAACCTGTGTGACTTCACTTAATCTTCCACTGACCTCAAGCCTTGTACCAGCATACTTTAGAAACACGTCGTCTAATGTAGGCTTTGTTATAGAAACTCTTTTGACAGCAATTTTTCTTTCATCAAAGAAGGTCATAGCTTTGGGGAGAAGTGTTTCCGCGTCCTCCACGACCAATGTGATGTCCGAATTTGAAATCATTACCTCCTTTACCCCCCTAACCTTCTTCAGTTCTTCTAAAACGTTTTCACCTAAGCCGTTTTCTTCTAAACTGAAATGAAGTATTTCTCCTCCAATGGAATGCTTAAGCTCTTCGGATGAGCCGACAGCCACAGTCTTGCCCCTGTTGATTATCGCAATCTTATCTGAGTAGAGTTCAGCTTCATCCATGTAGTGCGTGTTAAAGAATATGGTTGCACCGTATTCTTTCTTGAAAATTGTCAACTTTTCCCAAACAGCCTTCCTCGCTGAAGGGTCGAGGCCTATTGTTGGCTCATCCAAGAACAAGATTTTAGGTTTAATCAGAAGGGCGCATGCAATTTCAAGCCTTCTTATCATGCCTCCAGAGTATGTTTTAACAAGCCTGTCAGCGGCTTCAGACAGTCCCATGCTTCCTAAAACATCATCAATCACCCTATCCCTTTCCTGTACTGGAATGCCATAGATTTTAGAGTATATTAGGAGATTTTCGTAGCCGCTAATATCGGTCCAAACACTCATCTCCTGTGGAACGTAGCTTACAAGCTTCCTCACCTGGGAACCTTCTTTGACAGTGTTTAGGCCGAAGACGTAGGCGGAGCCGGATGACGGAGCTATCTGCGTTGTCAGAATTCTCATGAGAGTAGTTTTGCCAGCACCGTTTGGACCTAAAAGTGCAAAAATCGAGCCAGCTTCAACCTTCAAGTTAACACCATCGAGAGCCCTAAAGTTTCCGTTGAAAACCTTGACAACATCTCTTACATCAACAGCTATCTCCAAAATTCGACACCTTACACAATAAGGGCAAAAGTGGGGAGGATATAAAAGTTTGAGAAAAAGATAAATATGCAGAGACTATGATTTGGTTGATAAGTGACATGAGTTGAGAATTGGATTCTTCGTCTGGGAGTATCCGCCTAGACTTGTCGGAGGGCTTGGAACCTACGCAGAATACATTACTCGAGAATTTATTGAACTAGGCCACGATGTCACAGTTTTCACACTCAACCCTGGAAACTTGAAGACAAGAGAGGTCTGGAAGGGTGTTGAAGTCCATCGTCCACTTATAGCTGACGCCAGCAACGTTTTCCCATTCATTGTAACAGAAGACTTAAAGAGGTGGGGTACAAACATCCGGTTCTTTAACGACATCTTCATATACAACATTCTCAGTGCAACCAAGTTTATCAACCAACTTGTTAGAAAGGATAACGTACACTACGATGTTGTATGCGTCCACGACTGGTTGAGTAGTATCGCAGGCATGATTGTGAAGAACGAGACAAAAATACCTGTTGTCTTTCATGTCCACAGCACAGAGTGGGGTAGAAGCGGGGGACAGGGTTCGACGGTCGTATCTTATCTCGAACATTCTATGGCCGAGGTAGCTGATCATATTATAACTGTAAGCTACGCCATGAGAGACGACCTTATAAGACATGGCTGGAACGCTCCGAAGATCAGTGTCGTATGGAACGGCGTTGACCCTGAAAGATACGATCCTGAAAAATGTGCTCCAGAGGATGTTAGAAGACTGAGGGAAAAATACGGTGTAGGAGAGGATGGGCAGATGATCCTGTTCTTGGGCCGCCTAACTTGGGTTAAGGGGGTGAGAAACCTTGTCCAAGCAATGCCTCTCGTGCTTGGAGAGTATCCTAAAGCCAAGCTTGTGATACTTGGCAAGGGCGAGATGGAGAAAGACATCATTGAGACAGCTGGAAGGTTAGGTGTTAAAGATAATGTTATATGCAATTTCGAATTTGTTCCAGAAGACGAGAGGATACTGCACTATGCCGCCTCAGACGTGTGCGTCTTCCCCTCGGTTTATGAGCCGTTCGGCATAGTCAGCTTAGAGGCTATGGCCATGAAAAAGCCTGTGGTTGTTGGAGCACGGGGTGTTGTAGGCTTCAGAGAACAGGTCGTCGCCTCCGGACCGGAACAGAATGGTGTGCACGTTAACGGCGAGGATCCGGCTGACATCGCATGGGGTATTAAGGAAGTTTTAAGGGATCCTCAGAGGGCGAAGGTTTGGGGTGAAAACGGTAGAAAAAGAGTTCAACAATACTTCACTTGGAGAAAGGTGGCTGAGGAAACAATTGAAATCTATTCATCGCTCATCTAGAACCTTTTTTATAGAAGACTGTACATTAAATTACATACGATTTCATGGTGGGAAAAGTGATGGTTATGTTATAGTTGGCTTTTTGCACCTCCCACTGGCTGAGCTGGTGAAAACTGTTTGAGAAGCGATTTTTCAATGAAGGAAACGGCTTTAATGCTCTGTTACCTTTTGATCGCCATATTGATAGGAGTTCTTACAAAAATATTTCAACTAGATGGACTTGAGAGTCTTATCGTGTTACAGTTTCAGAAGATGATAGCATATGGCATACCGGTCCAAGTTTTCTTAATAATCACCTACTTGGGTGATATCAGGTTCCTGATCGTTCTTTCGCTAATATTCTTCACGTACTCCTACTATAGGAGGAGAAGATTGGATGAAGCTTTCGAGCTACTTGCTTTTCTCGTAATTGCAACGGTTTCCACGTACATTTTAAAGGAACTTTTTGGACGAGAAAGACCATTCATTTACTCGAAAAACATAACCTCTTACGCGGACGAAAATGACTTCTCATATCCTTCAGGACATGTTTCCAGGTCACTAGGAGCATATTCTATTATTTTCAAAGGGTACAAGAGGGGGGACATAATTTGCTCGCTTCTGACTGTATTCATTTCCCTAAGCAGAATCGTCCTCGGAGCACACTATTTTACTGACCTAGTTGGCGCCATATTCCTCTCCCTCTTCTCTGGAAAGCTTGCTAGAATTCTTCTTCAATCCATTAACAAGAGATTTATGTTGTTGGGGAAAATGTAATAAATGCTTTTTAACTGTTCTATTTGGCGAATATTAAATGGATAAGGAAATGGTTGAAATTGCTGAGGAGATCAGAAACTGTGTAAAGTGTCCTCTTCACCAGTTTAGGAAAAACGCTGTACCCGGCGAAGGAGATCCTAACGCGAAGATAATGTTCGTCGGAGAAGCGCCGGGATATTATGAAGATGTGCAAGGCAGACCCTTTGTGGGAGCCGCTGGAAAGCTTCTAACCGAATTAATTGAAAACGTGCTTGGGGTGCCGAGGCCTTCCGTTTACATTACAAATGTTGTAAAGTGTAGGCCTCCTGAAAATAGAGACCCACTTCCAGATGAAATTGATTCGTGCTCACCTTACCTTGATAGACAGATTAGATTAGTTAAACCGAAAATTGTTGTAACTTTGGGAAGACATTCGACAGGATATCTTTTGGGTAAAGCTGGAATAAAAATTAGGGGGATAACTGAGGTCAGAGGGAAAATATTCAGCTTATTTCTCTTTGAAAGCTTATTAAATATTGTGCCGACATTACATCCTGCGGCAGCATTATATAATCCACAGTTAAAAGTTCAGATTGAAGAAGATTTTAGGAGGATTAAAAATTTTGTTAACTCAAGTTTGCTGCAATAGGCTAGATTTCTATTCCCAACAGGCTTTTTGCAAGAGTTCCTATAAGGTATGTTAGTAATGTTGCTAGCAGTGTTATGGATATGGTTTCTATAGCCTTCCTTTTTATACTAGTTCCCGATACTACTGCTACAAACGCTGACGCTATAGATAATATTATTATAGTAAATGATATGGATAGTAATATTGCATAAAAGCCTGAAAGTCCTAAAAAGAATGGTACAATTGGTGCAAGTGCGCCCATAAAGTAGAAGATGGCAGCATTTTTTGCGGCAATTTTAGGATCTTCTAAAGCGACTTCAGGGGAGCCTATCTTTGACAGTATGTAAAGTTTTTTAGCTAGCCCGTCATCCAACTTTAGAATGTGAACAAGCTTTTCGAGAACACTTTCATCTGACGTCGAAGGTTTGATGTCTTCTATAACCTCTTCAGAAATGCTGTCCCTTTCAATATCACTTTTTATTTCAATTTCCTCAAGTTTACTATTATAGATTATCTTCTCAGACTTTGATGAAACGTATGCGCCTGTACTCATTGAAAATGTTCCAGAGATCGCGGAAATTAGACCGGCTAAACCTATTATGATGGGGTTGGGTAAAAGTGATGCAATACCAATGACAGCGGCTTCAATTTCAACAAGTGCATCTAGCAGCCCGTAAAGTGCATCCTTTAAACCCTCTATCTCCCTCTTGTATCCTATAGTCTGCTTCAAAAATTCAATTTCATGAAACATTTCGTCCTTAACAAGAGCTAAAATTTCGTTCCTATATTCTGCCAAACTAGGATTTGAGAGCATCTGATAATATTCTTTTACAGCCTTCATTTCATTTAGTTCAAACATTTTTAAGGTAAGTTTAAAGCCCATCACATGAATCAAGAATTTCATGAAATAGGTTTTAAGCCTTAAGCCTATTGAGATCTTAGGTTCTGCACCATACAAATTTTTTAGAAGGTTCGACCAAAGATTCGCATGCCCCATTTCAATCTCTGAAAGCGATTTAAAGAGGTTGGACTGTTCCCTAACCTTTCTAGCTACATCAGCATATATTGATGATGAAATGATTTCATCTTCCCAGAAACTTCGAAAACGCTCTTTTAGAGCATCTTTCATAAACATTTTTTCTGAGATACTATATATAAACGTTAAAAGTCTTTATGGTATAACATATTTTTATTTAAAAATAAAGATTATATTGGCAGCTCTAAGGAGCATATACGATTACAAAATTGATCAATGTAGCAGACATAATAGATTTTCTGTTAAACTTGGACCAAGGTCTAACCTTGATAATACAGGAGTTTGGAGTTTGGGCTTACATGGTACTTTTTATTATAGTATTTTGTGAGACGGGGTTGGTGATGTTTCCATTTTTTCCAGGAGACTCATTGATATTCTTGTCAGGCACTTTCGCGTCAAAAGGATTGTTTATGATCGAATTACTTTACTGCCTATTTGTCTCTGCTGCAATTTTAGGCGACACTGTAAATTATTGGATAGGAAATTTTGTCGGCCCAAAAGTTTTCACAAAGGAAAACAGTCGCCTTTTTAATAGAAGGCATTTGGAAAGAGCGCACTCATTTTACGAAAAACATGGTGGAAAAACTATTGTTCTAGCAAGATTTATTCCAATAATTAGAACTTTCGCACCATTTGTTGCAGGTATTGGGAAAATGAGTTATAGAAAATTTATTGTCTACAATGTGTTAGGAGGGGTTTTGTGGGTAACCATATTCCTTTTCAGCGGATACCTTTTCGGTAATCTCCAGTTTGTTAAAGATAACCTAACCTTAATCATCTATTTGATAATAGTTATTTCACTGTTACCTGCATTCTTTGAAACACTAAAACATAGTAGGAAGAAGAGGATGGTTAACTAGGTTAAGCAACCTTTAAATAAAATACAATTTAGCTTGAATCTTAATGGCTACTGTAAAAGATGAAGTTGTTGTTAAAACAGAAAATTTGTGGAAAGTTTATCGAAGTGGTACAATAGAGTATCCTGCGCTAAGAGGAATTTCTATTGAAATTTTAAGGGGAGAATTTGTTGCAATAGTAGGACCTTCTGGAAGCGGTAAAACAACCCTCTTGAATCTGATTGGAACACTAGATTCAATAACTAGGGGTGAAGTGTACCTTAACGGTACACCTGTTTCTAAAATGAGGGGGAACGAGCTTGCTAAATTTAGAAATAAGACGTTAGGTTTTGTATTCCAAACATATAACCTTGTTTCATACTTGAACGTTTTAGAGAACGTTGAACTCCCGCTGATAGCCTCGAATACACCGCGATCCGTTAGACATGAGAAGGCAAAAAAAGTTCTTGAACAGCTTGGTTTAGGAGATAAGTTAAACAAGATGCCTAATGAATTAAGTGGTGGTGAGCAGCAAAGGGTTGCTATAGCTAGAGCATTAGTTAACGACCCATCTCTCATATTAGCAGACGAGCCTACAGGAAACTTGGACTCTAAGACAGCACAGGTTGTTGCAGCCATACTAAAGAGTGTATGTGATTCAGGTGTGACGGTGGTTATGGTTACACATAACCTTGAAATAACTAAATCATGTAATAGAATAATTTATTTAAGGGACGGTGCAGTGGAAAGGGAGGTTGTACAAAATTGAATAAAAAGGCAATTTTATTAACAACACTTATTCTCCTAACACTACCATTTTATGGAATAAGAGCTCAGCCGACACACTTTGATGTTATAAGCTCAGCATGGGGGACAAGCTTAAACCCTGTTGAAGCAGCTCCAGGAGACCTTAATGTACCATTAACCATTTCAATACAGTATTTCGGATACTATACGGCCACGAGCATAAGAGCTAAGCTGCTGTTACCCTCCAACTTTTCCAACGCACTTGGAACAGAGGAGCCGACAGCTGCCGCAGTAAACGTTCAACCTAACACAATATTCTCTCTAACATATTACTTGAACATTTCACCAAACGCTACCATAGGAAAACACACATTCACCGCTAAGATCATGTGGAATACAACATGGGAGTATAACATGATAGAGCAGGTGAACTTTACTGTAAGCTTGAACGGAAAGGTTACATTAAATTTTGAGCCTTCAGACATTTATCTTAGCCCAGGACAATTTAACACTATAACATTCAAAGTCGAAAATCTTGGTGATGGGGAAGCAAGAAACTTGAACATAAACGTATTATCTCCTGCTCAGACAATAGTTGACAAGCCTTCACAGACAATAGATAAAATTGAACCACATTCTAAAACGAATATAACATTAAATGTTTACGTTGCATCGAACTTAGCAGGTCAGCCTATAACTATAACGTTAACAGGAGGCTACAGGGACGCGTACCTTAACCAGAGAAGCTTCAGCCAAAACATTGGATTTCTTGTAAACCCGGTTGAAATGGCAATGTTCAAGATTTCTTGCGATAAAGTGTACTTGAAGGTTGGTGAAGTAAACTTGGTGAAAGTTCTTTTAGAAAACTTTGGGAAAACACCTCTAAAAAACATGACATTAAGCGTTTCAACATCACAGTTTCTCAGCCTAATAGAAGGTGATGGAAAGATGTTCCTTGGAACACTACAACCTCAAGATAAGGTTGAAACCTTATTAAAAATATATGTTTCACCCACATCACAAACTTCTTCAACCATAACATTTACAGTAACATACTATGACACTTCAGGCATCTTAAAAAGCGAGAACAGATATTTGACGTTTCTTTTGAACACTACCACATGGGTGTCTCCAATTTCTATAAATGTTAACCCGACAACGCTTGTTGCTGGAAAATTAAACGACATAGAAGTGCTTTTAACAAACACAGGCGATACGGCCATAAAAGGACTTTCAATAACATTCACGTTTCCATCAAGCCAGGTGACGTGGCTTACGCCAGACATGTTTAAGGCTGAAAAAATTTCTCCACGTGAAACGGTCACAATAAAAGGCAGAGCATATAATCCTCCGACAGCGACAACTTCAACAATAATGCAAATGAATATAAAATATTATGATGAAAGTGGAAACCTGTATCAGGAAAGTAGAAGTGTTGGAATGCTTTCACAGGGGATCATAGAGCTTAAAGTTATAGACACGACAATATTGCCTGAGAAGCCGTCTCCAGGCCAAATCTTTTCCATAACAATCACAATAACTAATGTTGGAACCATTACAGCATCATCCGTTAGCGCACTACCACAGCTTCCTGAAGGGTTCAGAATGTTCGGTTCAAAATCTGTTTTTGTTGGAGATATGCAGGTGAACGTTCCAACAACATTCACCTTAAGCATACAAGCACTTAACACGACTAGACCTCAAAAATATAGCATACCTGTGACGGTTACATACTATGACAATTTAAGGGAGCTGCATTCACTCAACTTAAACCTCACTGTTGACGTTCAGGAAAAGAATGTTGTGACATCGGCTACCGCTACAAGAGGGAATGCATTAAATCTTTCATCTCTAATATTACCCATAGTTTTTGGACTGGTACTTTTCGCAGTAGGCTACATGATTGGCAAGAGGGCTAAAAGGTAGATGAGAGCTGAGGATATACTTTGGCTCGGTTTCAAGAGTCTTAAGACGAGAAAGGTTAGAGGGGCTCTTACAATATTAAGTGTCATAATAGGTGTGGCAAGTATAATTGGGCTAGTTTCGCAGACAGCTGGAATACAGGCAAGCGTTTTAAGCACACTACAGTCTCTTGGGCCTACAACATTACTTGTAACGCCTGCTAGGACTACAATTTTAACTCAGGCTGATGTTGCCAGAATAATGTCGATACCTGGGGTGGAGGGGGTTGTTCCGGTGGTAAGCGCTCAACTGCGTCTAACAAAGGCCAGCGAAACTGTTCAAGTGAACATTATAGGTGTAGACAGCGTCGGCCTAAGAACACTCTTAGGGGAAGTGAAACTTTTGGATGGAGAAATTTATCCTTCATCAAACACGCCATTAGCTGTCGTTGGAAATAGTGTAGCCTTCTCGAGCACCCAGGGGGTTCAGGAAGTTTACGTTGGACAACCTCTTGTACTGGAGCAGCCTATTGGTACAACGAGTAGGAGGATAACTTTGCAGGTCGCCGGCTTACTAGACAAGTATGGGTCAAGCGCGTTCCTTTCAGTAGACAATTCAATCTTTATACCAATAGATTATGCGATGAGAATATTCAATAGAAGGTCTTACAGTTATCTTATTGTTAAGGCTTCAAACGTTGAAAGTGTGAACACTGTTTCAGAATACTTGACGACAATATATGGTAGCAATATAAGCATAATTAGCGTTCAGCAGATAACTCAGGCTGTGTCAACGATAATGGGCTTCTTCAGCATCCTCTTAGGCTCTGTGGCAGCCATATCTCTTTCAGTTGCAGGACTCGGTATAATGAACATAATGCTTGTCTCAGTCTACGAGAGGACGAAGGAGATAGGCTTACTTAAAGCAATAGGGTTCAAGGATAGAAACATACTTATAATATTTCTTTCTGAAGCGATGCTTGTAGGCTTTATAGGTGGAGTTCTAGGTATAGTGGCTGGAGCTGGAGCATCACAGCTTGTCCCAAAATTGATTGGAACATATTTCGGCTCATCAAACTCAGGTCTTAGAGTTGGTGTTCAAGGAGGTGCTGGAATGCAGAGTGCTATGGCCTCCTTCTCATACACACCTATAATAACTTTGGATGTTGTTGGAGTAGCTTTGATGACCGCTGTTTCTGTTAGCGTTCTTTCAGGCCTTTACCCTGCTTGGAGAGCTTCAAAGATGGAGCCAATAAAGGCTCTGAGATACGAATAAAAAATATTGGAGGAGGCTATTTTTTAAAGCTTCTTATAGCAAAGCCACCAGTCGAAGCACTCAAATTCTCCAGCTTTGGCCTTCTCAAGCCTTTCTTTTGCGGTCTTCACATCGTTTGCTGGAGGTATTATTACCTTGTCGCCCACTAGCTCGTTGTTTGGCCAGTTTGCTGGCATGGCAACTTTATTTTTGTCAGAAATTTGTATTGCTTTAACAATTCTTAGGATTTCATCAATGTTTCTGCCCAACTCTTGTGGATAGTAGAGTATTACACGTATTTTTGCTTCTGGGTCTACAACAAAGACTGCTCTGACCGTATTTGTACCCTTTCCTGGGTGAATGAGGCCAAGTTTTTTTGCGACTTCACCAGTATCTGCGATAATTGGGAATTCGATTTCAACACCAAGCTTCTCCTTTATCCACTCCTCCCATTTTATGTGCGAAAAAACTTGGTCAACGCTTAGACCTATAAGCTCACAATTTAATTCCCTAAACTTATTGTATCTTTTTTGGAAGGCGACAAATTCCGTTGTACAAACTGGTGTAAAGTCTGCCGGGTGACTAAAAAGAACGAACCATTTACCTGAAAACGCCTTTGGAAGCTCAATAATACCGTGTGTTGTCTGCACTTTCATTTCTGGAAAACTTTCTCCTAAAAGTGGTAGTCTGAATTCGGACAAAATTATCACCTAACATGATTTAATAGTAAAACTTTATAAACATTTGGTTCGAAACCCAAACCATGGACGAAATCGACCAAATAATAATAGAATATTTAATGAAAAACGCGAGAACACCTAAGGCAACTTTAGCTAAAAAACTCAATCTTACAGAGGCAGCTGTAAGGAAGAGGTTGAAAAAGCTTGAAAGTTCACAGACAATATTAGGTTATAAGGCTATAGTTGACTATCAGAAGGCGGGAAAGGTTGCATCGATAACGGGTGTCGATGTAGAGCCAGAAAAACTTTGGAGGGTCATTGAAAAGTTAAAAGTTTTAGATGAAATTAACACGATAACGTTAACAAGCGGGGATCATATGATGTTGGTTGAAGTTGTTGTTAGGACAATGAGTGAGCTGGAGGAAGTTCATAAAAAGATTGAAGAATTTGATGGGGTTATAAAGGTTTGTCCAGCAATATTGATTAAAAATATAAAATAGGATTTTAGGGTTCTGAGTTATGTAGTCTTTGGTGAAATTGCATAGCTCTCGGTCTTCACCAGGTCTTGCCCCCCTCTCGAGCTCACGGAGGGCTCGGCATCACCCTCAAAACCCGGTCAGGTCAAACCCACCCCATACATTCGCTCTCAAGCTGTTTCCAGCCTGAGGTCATTTATACGTTGAAAACTCCTCCATCTGAAGACTCTTCGCATCATCCGACAGTCCGCGCTACTGTGGATATTGGAGAGATATCCATTTAAGCGCATCTATTTTGAAACTGCTGTCCACGGCAAAAAATTCTTATTTAGGGGAAAATGTTTTCCCCTCGGATGAAGAGTTATGGATTTAACTGTCTTAGCCTCTTTGAAGCCTACAACAAAAATATTTTATGATAATTCTTACCTAAAATCTTGTGAGAGCTTAGTTCTAAAATTTGTTCGAGAGGGTTCTAAAGGTTATTTGGTGCTTGATAAAACAATATTTCATCCCCAAGGCGGTGGACAGCCTAGTGACATAGGATGTATAACTGGATCTATTGGCAAAATGGACGTGAAGAAGGTTATGGAAAAGGGAAATGTTATAGTTCACTGGGGTAAGGTTGAGGGAGACTTTGTTGAAAACGAGACTGTTAAGTGTGAGTTAAGTTGGCCTGAAAGATTTTATAACATGAGAGCTCATACTGCAGGACACATACTCGATTATGCACTATTAAAGGTATGGGGTGAACAGGTTACAACGGTTTCAGCAAACCACGGCCCAAACTCTTTCATAGAATATAAGGGAAATTTTTCAAAAAATCTTGACGTAAATAAAGTTGTTAAAGTAGCAAATGAAATAGTGAATGAAGGAAGAAATGTTAAATCATATTATGTTCAAAAGGAGATGATTAATAGGTTCATTTTTAACGCACCGAACCTAGAAAGAGTACCAGACCTCAAAGTTTACAGGATAGTGGAAATCGAAAACGTAAACGCTATGCCCTGTGGAGGAACACATGTTTCGAATACTAAAGAGATTGGAGAAATTAAAATTGATAGAATTGAAGAATGTGCAAGCACATTTAAAATATTCTATTCAATTTAAAAAAAAGGGAGGATAATTCTATTCTATACCCCACTTTTTGGTGACCTTAACTATCAGAAATATTACAAATGCAACTATTATGAATGTTATGAACGCAACTAGGAAGTCGCCTATACCGAAGAGCTGTCCCTTCCAGTTCGGGTCAAGAGGATTACCTTGAGCATCTAATGCTGTAGGCGGTATCGCAATCTTGAATGTGGCCAAGTTCCCAATTCCGGGAAGCATAAGACCTATCAATGGCATAAGCAGGTCCTTGACTAGCGCTTGGACTAGGCCGCCTAGGTAGACGCCCATAATGAAGGCTACAGCCATTCCTAAAACCTTATACTTGGATATGAAGTCCATGAATTCGTTCCAGAGACCTTTAGGAGGTGGTGGAGGTGGTGGTGCAGGTTTTGGTTCTAGAAGCGACTTAATCTCCTTTAGAACCTGTAGAATTTCCTCATCCTTATCCCTAGGCATATCCATTTATTTCATACAATTATATTTAAACTTTAAACATAGGAGAAGGCTGCGTTGACATTCTCCACGGCTGAAGTCGGGAGATTTTTGCACACAGTCCCTTCAAGGCGCTAGGGCACATGCGTGTCAGCGTTCACCCCATCACCGCTTAGGGACTATCTGCAATGGGTGTGCCACCACCCAGTTGACGCTGCCTCAACTGAGGCAGCCTATATTCTATTGTCCCCATACGATTCAATTCCTTCGCTCGAACCCCCTCCACCCAATTCGGTCCAGAGCCTTACTCGAGCCTTCGGCATCAGACCACATTTGAGCGGATTCGCTCAACATAAAATTTTAAGGAAGATATATTTAAGCCTATCGACAATTCATCCCATAGTTAAAAACCGTAGGCATTCTTGTCGAGTTTGATGTAAAATAAATTCCTTTTAGGTGAAATATTATAGTTATATTTTAATGGTTAAAAGCTTGAACTTGTCTGTAATGGTAGTGGAAGAGGAACTTTTATGAAAGTAGTTGGCTTGGATTTAAGTGGCTCGATTAGAAAGGGTAGTGGCATGTGCTTTATAGAAGGCGATACTATTGAGACAGTTATCTTGTATTCTGATGAAGAAATTTTGGATAAA
>Ga0209225_1000158_pt1 | contig 80047 bp, 89 predicted proteins | sample WasSprMetagenome_FD_184732 | JGI IMG/M metagenome (GOLD analysis project Ga0209225, IMG submission 184732) | Sulfidic aquatic microbial communities from Washburn Spring, Yellowstone National Park, USA - WS (SPAdes) (version 3) | ecosystem: Environmental > Aquatic > Thermal springs > Hot (42-90C)... | reverse complement strand
TTGGCAATTTCAGATAATTTTCTCTCCCTATAGTATGAAAAACCTTTTGTTGAACCTTTGCTGGAATGTAAAATAATCCGCCTATCTTACCCCAGTTGATTTGAACGAGGAGAATATCGTATTTAGGGTAGTTTTCTTTTGATTTTCTTCACAAGTTTCTTATCCTCAAATATTTCAACAAGCCGACTCTTATTGCGCATGTGAACTAAACCTATTACTGTCTGTCAGTTAAATACCTTTATCTTAGTTGGTAACAATTAGTCCTGAGCTTCCAAAATGAATTCTTAAAAAGGCGTAGATAGTAATGGATGGTTGGGTGATGGGTCTTAAAGAGGAAACTGCTCGATATCTTGGCTTGCCCGATAGATAAGCACTACCCGCTCGATCTGATCGAGCTTGTCTCAGAAGGGGATGTCATAAAGGAAGGGGTTCTCTTATGCAGCAAGTGCAAGAGATTCTACCCCATAATGGATGAGATTCCGGTTATGCTGCCAGATGAGCTCAGAAACAGTGAGGAGGATCTGTCTTTCTTAAAGAAGTGGATGGAGGCGCTGCCTAAAGAGGTGCTCTACGAAGCCAAGCCTTTTCATCTGGAGAAGTAGGTTTCCTTGGCTGGGGTAATTAACTACATTGGGCAGAATGTTAAGTTAGGTAAGAATGTGCGCATATGGCACTTCGTCTATATAGGCGATAATACTGAGATAGGTGATAATGTTAAGATAGGTTCGCTTACGCACATAGACTACAATGTTAAAATTGGTTCTAACACGAAGATCGAGGGTTTGGTCTATATACCCCCTCTTTCAATAATAGGTGAAGGTGTCTTCATAGGGCCTAGGGTTACCCTAACGAACGACCCCTACCCTATGAGTGAGAGGCTAGTGGGTGTTGTGGTCGAAGATAATGCTGTGCTGTGTGCTGGAGCTGTAATAAAGGCTGGTGTGAAGGTAGGTAGGAATAGCGTGGTAGGCATGGGGGCTGTGGTAACTAGAGATGTGCCTCCTGATACAGTAGTATACGGTGTCCCTGCAAAGCCTGTCTATAGTAGAAAGGTGTATGAAGAGAAGAGGCTCAGATGGGTTAAGGGTTTAGCCGTAGATGCACCTTAGATAACTATATCTCTTCTCAACCAAGCGATCTAATTCAGCGCTTAACCTTCGCTCAAGCTCGCTTTGGCTAGGCGCTAAGCTGGCTAACCTTGTTGAAATTATGTAAGGTCCCTCGGCTACATATGGCGATGTTATTTTAGAGGGAGGGAGTGGTTTCTGCTCAAGCATCGCCCTCAGCACGGCATCTACCTCCTCCACTCGACCCTGAAGCGGCCTTAAACCAAAGGATATCTCATCAGCCAGCTCAGGGTCTTTTTGTAGAGTGGTTTTAAGCGCGTAACCGACGGCTTCATAGGGGTTGATTACTTCCTCTTTTATGAGCCAAAAGTCGCTCCTATGCACAACGCTCGTATTATAATACCCCTTCTTATCTCTACCTAAGAAGATGTGCCAGCCTTCTGGGTCCTCTTCGTACAGTTTTAGTATCTCCAGCTTAGCTTGCCTAGCGCTCTTGATTTCTTCGCTCAACACAACCTACTGTGCTGGTAGCTGATATATGGGTTATTCTCTACAGTGAAGGTAAAGTTAATTTGCTGCTAATCTGTTGAACAGCTTGGGTTGAGTGAGGTCTATCAAGCTCTACAGATGCTTGGCTTGATGCTTCTGATCCTAGGGTTGATCCTTATTGCTATACCTTTTTTAGTTAAGTTGTCGCCCTCTTTGGAGAAGATTCCGCCCATAATTCTTTGGGTGTATAGGCACGATGGATTCTACTTCGCAACCTCGCCTCTCTTAATCATCCTCTCTATAATATCGATTATCCTGTTTCTTTTAAGTAGGAGGGCTTAGCAGCCTCTCCTTTTAACCTCGATACTATTATGGATCTTGTTATATGCGGGTCTGCCTTACCTCCACTCGCTTTCATAACAAGGCCTATAAGGTAGTTTACAGCTCTCTCGTTGGTTAGAGCGTCCTTAACTGCCTTTTCATTCTCCTTAAACACCTTATCCACGAAGCCTGCTATCACAGCTTCGTCCTTTATCTTTGATACAGCTGAGAAGAGCTTCTCCTCGATGCTTTCGCCCGTTGCTGCTGCCTTTAAGATAAGCGTCTTTCCTGTCTGCTCATTTATTACCCCTTCTTCAACCGCTTTTACTACCGCTGCGAAGTCTTTGGGCTTTAGCTTGAGTGACGAGGGGTCTAGATCGTTTCGGTTAAGGTAGCCTAGGATGTCGCTTATGATCCAGTTAGCCATCTTCAGCGGGCTTCCGGGATACTCCTTTACACTAGCTTCGAAGAAGTCTGCTAGGGCTTTGTGAGAGGTTAGTATATCAGCGGTTTGAAGCGGTAGGTTGTACTGTTTTATCAGCCTCTCTCTTCTCGCATCTGGCAGCTCTGGTAAAGATGCACGCACTTCCTCTATAAGTTCTTTAGTTATGATATACGGTGGTAGGTCTGCTTCTGGGAAGTATCGGTAGTCCATCTCCTCCTCTTTAACCCTCAGCGAGACTGTAACACCTCTAACATCATCCCAGTGCCTAGTCTCCATACCCTTCTTTGCACCGAGCATCTTCTGCCTCGTTATTTCAAAGCTGAGCGCCTTTTCAACATCCTTAAATGAGCCTATGTTTTTGACCTCAACCCTATAGCCCCCCCTAACCGATATGTTCGCATCACACCTCAACGCTCCCTCCAAGTTACAGTCGCAGACACCCAGATGCTCAAGGATAGATCTAAGCTTCTGTAGGAAGAGCCTAGCTTGCCTCGGGGTTGTTAAGTCTGGCTCGGTCACTATCTCAACCAAAGCAACCCCTGAGCGGTTGTAGTCAATTAACGCGTATGGTGAGGTTGATATAGACCCTTCGTAAACGATCTTAGCCGGATCCTCCTCTAGTTGTATACGCCTTATTCTGACGACCTTATCCTGTAAGCGGATCTGCCCACCTACTGCTAGAGGTTGTCCACCAGCCTTGTCATACTGCGATATCTGAAAGTTCTTCGGCAGATCGGGGTAGAAGTAGTTCTTCCTATAAAATATCATCTTCTCCGAGATCTTGGCGCCTAAAGCTATCGCTATGGCTAATGCTTGCTTAACCGCTTCTTCATTCAGCACAGGTAGGCTGCCTGGTAGACCCATGCAGACTGGGCATATGTTTGTGTTGGGCTCTTTGTTGTAGTAGTCTGCTGAGCATCTGCAGAATAGTTTAGTCTTTAGGTTTGTGAGGTGGCAGTGTACCTCTAAGCCTATCTTCACATCTAACTCCTCTTGCTCCTTCAGCACACCTATCGCCTCAAACCATCCTCAACGATTTTCGCAGCTTGGAAGAGTCTTTCTTCGCAGAAGTATGGTGCTATCAGCTGCAGCCCCACTGGTAGCTCGCCTTCCCTGTGCACAGGTACAGAGATCGCTGGGTGCCCTGTTAGGTTTGGTGGGACGGTGTTTACATCTATCAGATACATCAGAAGTGGATCCTCCACTCTCTCACCTATCTTAAATGGCGTCGTCGGCATAGTAGGCCCTGCTATCAGATCGTATCTGCTGAAGATCTGCTGAAACTCGGATTTAAGGATGCTCCTAATCTTCTGCGCTTTAAGGTAGTAGACACCATAGTAGCCTGCTGACAGTATGTAGGTGCCGAGCATAATCCTCCGCTTAACCTCTGGTCCAAACCCCTTAGCCCTACATTTTGAGAAGTAGGTGTTCCAATCTCTGAAGCCTGATTTGAGGTGTAGACCATATCTTATGCCGTCGAAGCGGGCTAGGTTCGAGCTGGCCTCAGCCATCGCTACGATGTAGTAGGCTGGTAAAGCGTAATTCAAACTCTTTATTGAAACCTCCTCTACGATAAAGCCATTATCCCTAAGCACATCCAGACCACTCCACACTCGCCTTCTAACGGCTTCTTCAATACCCTCTCCGAAGAATTCTTTCGGCACAGCTATCTTAGCGCCCTCCTTAAGGGGAGCGATCTCCTTCGGTCTATCCCTATACGATGTTGAATCCATCGGATCCCAACCAGATATGCATCTATAGAATAGGGCGCAGTCATCCACGTTGGAGGCGATAGGTCCTATCTGCTCCAAGCTGTTTGCATAAGAGATCAAACCGTATCTACTTACAGCACCATATGTTGGCTTAAGCCCGACCACACCACAAAACGCTGCGGGGCATCTAACCGACCCTCCTGTATCGCTGCCTAACGCTAGAGGAACCATACCCGCAGCCACAGCAGCGCCGCTTCCTCCAGAAGAGCCGCCAGCAACTCTGCTTAAGTCGCAGGGGTTTTTAGTAGGTCCGAAGGCGCTGAACTCGGTTGTGCTACCCATAGCGAACTCATCTGTATTCGTCTTACCAACAATTATAGCACCAGCCTCCTTCAACTTAACCACCACAGTAGCATCATAAGGCGGTATGTAGCCTCTGAGCATCTTAGAGCCGCACGTGGTTTCAATACTTGCTGTTGAGATAACGTCTTTAACTGCAACAGGTACACCACATAAAGGCCCCGCTCCCTCGCCTCTTTTGAGCCTTAAATCGAGCTTCTCAGCATCCGCTAACGCTTGCTTCAAGCAAAGTGTTATGAAAGCGTTAATCTTATCGTCCAACTCCCTAATTCTACTGAGACTCGCTTCTACGACCTCAACAGCAGCGACCTCACCAGACCTAACCATCTCAACAATTCTCCGGGCGTTCTTAAGGTCGATCTTAGCCAACGCGGACACCTAAACTATCCTAGGCGCCTTAATGTATCGCCCCTTTCTGCTAGGCGCAATCTTCAGTATCTCGTCTGCTAAGAAGGGTGCTGGTTCATCGCTTCTAGCAACTCTCTGCATCTCAAGCGGGTGATAAAGCGGTTCCACTCCGCTTGTGTCAACTTCATCGATCTTGCTAAAGTATTCTAATATTCTGCTAAGCTGCTTAGAAATTTCTCTCGCCTCTTTATCTGTTAGATCGATGCGCGTAAGCCAAGCGAGGTGCTTAACCGTGCTTACACCAATCTTACTACGGGGCAAGTAGATCACACTAGGGTGTTAGGTGGCGCTGATCACGGGGGAAGTAGGTAACATCCCTAATGTTTTTCTGCCCTGTTAGGGTCATGAGGAAGCGCTCAAAACCTAAGCCGAAGCCAGCATGAGGAGGCATACCATAGTCGAAGATTTTAAGATGGTAAGCGAAGCTTTTTGGGTTAAGCCCTTTCTCCTTAAGCCTCTTCTCCAAAACCCTTCTACTACTCACTCTAGTGCCGCCTGAAGCTACTTCAAGTGAGCCGAAGATGAGGTCAAAGGACTCACTTAACTTCGGGTCCTCCTTCTTCTGAGATATGTAGAAGGGTTTGCTCTGCGTAGGCCAATCTATTATGAAGTAGTATGAGGGGTTCGCCTCAGCCAACTTAGTTAGGGCTGTTGAGCTCAGATCCTCGCCCCACTCAACTTTATGCCCGTGTTCAGCCAAGATCTCTAAGACCTCATCGTAGGTAAACTTCTTGAATGTCTCAGGTAGGTTAGGTTCATACTGTAGCGTAGCGAGTTCTTTTGCACACCTAATCTTGACCGCCTCAACCACTTCTCTTATCATGGCCTCAAGCCTATCCATTGCATCCCTATAGTCTACATACGCCTCTTCCACATCGACCGAAATGAATTCGCTCAGATGTTCAAGAGTTCTGGACTGCTCAGCTCTAAATGCTGGACCTATCTCAAAGACCTTCTCAAACGCCATCACCAACTGCTCCTTGTAAAGCTGTGGGCTTTGGGTTAGGAAGGCTTCCTTATTGTAATAGAGTAGAGGGAATAGGGCTGCCCCGCCTTCTGTCGCCGAAGATATTATCTTAGGCGTGTGGACTTCATGATAACCGTTTTTGAGAAGATGCCCTCTAATCGCTTTCAACGCTTCCTGCCTAATCTTAAAGACTGCTTGCGCGGCTGGGCGCCTTAGATCTACAGCACGTATCTCAAGCCTCTTATCCAAACTTGGGAGCCTACGACCATAAAGGGGGATAGGCGAGTTTACAGACGCGAAGCCAAGCACCTTGATCTCCTTAGGTCTTACCTCAACACCGTTAGGTGCCTTAGCTATAGCCTTCAAAACACCCTTCACACCTATGGATGTGTGTGGTGTGAGTGCCTGAACCTTTTTGTAAAGCTCTTCGCCAACCTCGTCTTTCTTCGCAGTTATCTGTATCAAACCATCTTTATCTTTGATTATGATGAAGGTTATATTTCCTTGATGCCTTACGGAGGCTATCCAACCGAAGAGAACACACTCTTGCCCATCTAACTGAGGTGCCAAGTTGCTCGAGTAGTGGGTCCTCCTCCAATCTCCCAACTCATCAAGCCTGATCTCTTGGCTCTTCTTCTGCTTCGCCGCAGCTTGCTTGCTTTCTGATTTCAACTTACTCAACCTAAATCTAATCTACTCATTTACCCACACACCCATATCACTTTAAGCCTTTCCCCTTCTAGCAGTTGCTGTGAAGAAGCTTATATAACGCCGACATCATAACTATACCAGATCCTAGGGTGAGCGAGGCATGCGAACGGGTCTATGTACACTATGCAAGGTTGCGCAGAATTGCCCTGTAACCGCGCCACTGATACTTGTCTTTAAAATCTACTGCAATGACTGCCGCAGCCAAGGGGTCTGCTGCTTGCCTCCTGAAAAGTGCTACCCTTACCCAAAGCCGTTCTGCTTGAAATGTGGGAGTGAAAACGTGATAGTCCTTCAATTCCAAGAAGGCGAAAGATGAGTAAATGTAGTAGGTGCGGAGAAGAACCGCTTTACGGAGTAGGCCTATAATCTAGACATTTATTTCTAGGCTGATATATCCTTGATACCTGAGCGGTTTGGAGGTTGTTGAGCATACGCTGCTGAGTGACTACGACATCTACCTATTCAAACAAGGTAGGCATTATAGGCTCTACGAGAAGCTAGGCTCCCATTTAGTTACTCTGGGTGGAGAGAGGGGCGTATACTTTGCGGTCTACGCACCTAACGCAAGCGAAGTCTACGTTATAGGCGGCTTCAACTCTTGGCAACCTGAGCATAAACTCTACAAGCGGCGAGATGATTCGGGCATCTGGGAGGGCTTCATACCCAAGGTGGGTGTAGGCGAATTATATAAGTATCGGATAATATCGAGAGGCGGGTATAGTGTAGATAAGGCAGACCCCTACGCCTTCCTCTTTGAAACACCGCCAAAGACGGCATCCATCGTCTGGGACCTAGATTACAAGTGGAGTGATGAAGAATGGATGAATAGTAGGTGGGAGGGCAACTCTCTAGCCTCACCCATATCCATATACGAAGTTCATCTAGGTTCGTGGAGAAGAGGCGAGTGGGGTAGATGGCTGACTTACCGTGAGGTAGCGGAGCAGCTGTGCGCATATGTAAAGGAGATGGGCTTTACACACGTGGAGCTGCTTCCTGTAATGGAGCACCCTTTTTACGGTAGCTGGGGTTATCAGATAACAGGCTACTTCGCTCCTACCAGCAGATATGGGCAGCCGCAGGACTTCATGTATCTGGTTGACAGACTTCACAAAGAGGGGATAGGTGTAATATTAGATTGGGTTCCATCACACTTTCCAACCGATGAACACGGGCTGGTCTACTTTGACGGCACACACCTCTATGAGTATGAGGATTGGAGGAAACGCTATCACCCAGATTGGAACAGCTACATCTTCGACTACGGGAAGAATGAAGTCAGATCATTCCTCATAAGCAGCGCGCTCTTCTGGCTCGATAAATACCACGCAGATGGGCTAAGGATTGATGCGGTAGCCTCCATGCTCTACTTAGACTACTCGCGCAAAGAAGGTGAGTGGATGCCTAATATCTACGGTGGCAAGGAGAATCTTGAGGCGATCTCATTCATAAAGGAGCTGAATGAAGCAGTCTACAGGCACTACCCACACACGCAGACGATAGCCGAGGAGTCAACCGCTTGGCCTATGGTAACCAAACCAACCTATGTTGGGGGTTTGGGGTTTGGGTTAAAGTGGAATATGGGTTGGATGCACGACACGCTCCTCTACTTCTCTAAAGACCCCATATACCGTAAATACCACCACAATCAGATAACCTTCAGCATCTGGTACGCCTTCTCAGAAAACTTCATCCTACCCCTCTCGCACGATGAAGTGGTCTACGGTAAGGGCTCCCTCCTCGCTAAGATGCCCGGAGACCCTTGGCAGAAGTTCGCAAACCTAAGGCTCCTCTACGCCTACATGTATGCGCACCCAGGGAAGAAGCTGCTGTTTATGGGCGGCGAATTCGCTCAGTGGTCTGAGTGGAACCACGATCGAAGCCTAGATTGGCACCTCCTCAACTACTTTGAGCATCAGGGGGTTCAGAGGCTCGTCAAGGACCTTAACAGAGTCTATCGAAGCGAACCAGCTCTACACAAGTTAGACTTTGATCCACAGGGGTTTGAGTGGATAGACTTCAGCGACTGGGAGCAGAGCGTAATAACCTTCATCAGAAAAGACCCACAATCCAAAACCATAATATTGGTAGTTTGTAACTTCACACCAGTCCCGAGAGAGCGATATAAGGTCGGTGCACCTAGAGGAGGCTTCTGGAAAGAAATACTCAACACCGATGCCAAAGAGTATGGTGGAAGCGGCTGGGGGAACTTCGGCGGCGTAGAAGCTGGAGAAGAAGCCTACCACGGTCGAAGATACTCCCTCACATTAACACTCCCACCACTCGCCTGCATCTACCTCAAAAACACTTTCTTAAGTCAATCTCCCAGTTAAAGCTTAAATCCACTTGACGGAAAAACAGTGCGAGTTGTAATATCAGCATACTAGAAATAGATGATAAAGGAAGGTTAACGCTTCCGAAAAAGATTCGGGAATCACTGAACGTTAGAAAGAAAGTCTTACTTATAAATGCAGGTGATCATCTTAAGATAATCCCGTTACCATCCGACCCGTTCCAAACATTATACGGCGCATTTAGCGTTAAAAAGCCTTTCGAAGATATGAGGAGAGAAGCAGAGCGCGTCGCTGAAAACGAGGCGAAGAAGGGAAGAGGTTGAAAGAAGAGTGCCACTTTTAGAAAACGATGTAATCTTAAACGAATACGACCCTAACCATACTGTTGCTGAAAGAATCGGTTGCTGAAAGCTGTCTAAACTTGTCTGAACGCCTAGTAAAATGATCGCTCATTAGCTTTTGCTACTGATTGGCGCCGGGGGTGGGATTTGAACCCACGAGGCCCGTCGAGGGCCATCGGCTATCTAGCCCATTTTTGGTGATTTGATCTCGAGGCCGACGCATCTTCGGCTTGGTTTCCGCTCTGCCACCCCGGCGTAGGCTTAATATGCAAGATAATATAAGTGGTTTGAGGTTTACGCTGTTGGTTCGCAGATGTGGCATTTCTCCGCGTCTAAGTCTGGTTCTAGCTTTTGGTGTAGGTCGCACATAAGGCGTTTGGCTTTTATGGTTGTGACGGCATCGTTGAACTTCTTCATTAGAGTTACTTGGTCTACCCCTTGTAGTATAGCTTTGACTATTTCATCAGCCAGCTTCTGCGCTTCTTCCGACCCCTCAAGCGAAGCGCCTACTCCCCTAACATCCCTTATATAGTTGCTTACCGCAGCCTGCGTTATGCCAAGCAACTCAGCCACCTTCTGCTGGGGTAGATGGTATGTGTTGACCAGCTTCTTAGCTATTAGAGAGCGTAGGGCTGGTATGATCGTCTTCGCTTCTACTTCTGAGGGCAGTAGCAAATTACATCCACCTTCTATTGCTTTGAGCTTATATTTAGATGTGACGGAAGATTCTGCTGTATAAATTGATTTTACTCCTCAACTATCTTCTTCAACTGAGACCTATACAGCTCCACTATCTCTTGAACGGTTGTGGCGTCTTCAGCATCCTTATCGTCCCTCAACCTACCAGTAAACTTCGGGAACCTGAGCGCTAATCCAGCGCCCTTCTTGATCAAGTTCATAGCGCAGGTGTGGACTGGGCTCAAGGTCACTTCTGAGGCTATAACCTCGATAACCACCTTTGGCGTAAACCAGAAATCAGCCTCTATCTTTGACTCGACCCTAGCATGCCTATTCGGTATCTTATATGGCTGAAGGATTTCAGGAAACCTCGCCAGATCCTCGTCTGTAAACCCAGTGCCCACTTTGCATACTGTCTTAAAGACGTCTTCATCTTTATCGTAGGCTGCTAGGAGGAAGGCTCCGTATCTGCCAGCCCTCCTCCCCCTCCCAGAGAAGGCTCCTACGATTACTAGGTCTATTGTGTCTTGCAGCTCGCTCTTATACTCCCGCTTCAGCTTTATCCAAGCGAACTCCCTTGCACCAGCTCTGTAGCTGCTCTTCAGATCCTTGGCTACGATCCCCTCACATCCATCTAGAATGGCTTGTTGCATAAATTCTTCAATCTTTTGAGGATCAGCAGTTATGATTGCTGGAACTATGGTGATTCTTTCAGCCTTCTCAGTAACTTCTTCGAGGATCTTCCTCCTTTCAAGGTAGGGTTTCTGGGTAAGATCTTCCCCCTCGAGGTAGAGTATATCGAATAAGTTTAGTGAGATCGGGTACTCTTTCATCGCCTCCTCTATGCCATACTTTCTCCTCCTGTGCATAATCTCTTGGAAGGGTAGGTATTCGCCTGTGTCCTCGTTTATCGCTACAGCTTCACCATCTAGTATCGCTTCCTTAGCCTTGATGTGCTTTACAACAAGCTCTATTGCATCTGGGTAGTGCGCTGTTATATTTTCAAGCCTACGTGAGAAGAGGCTGGTCTCCGAATCCCTTTTGTGTATCTGAAGCCTCTCCCCATCCAACTTATACTCAACGGCACACTCCCCGCCCATCTTCTCAACTATGGCTTCAGCAGACTCGAGCCTCTCAGCCAACATTGGTCTGACTGGCTTACCGATCTGAATCTTGAACTTCAGAACCCCCTCTAACCCTTCTCGAGCGACCGCTTTAGCGACGCTACCTAGGTCACTAGATAGATTATAGGCCCTCTCTAGGTGTACTCGATTCGCCCTATCTCCTGTGAACGCTACAGCTAACGCATCTAACACCGTATAGTCAGCTATACCAAGCCTAAGCTTGCCTGTTACTGTGCGCAGAAGATACTTCGCCTCAAGAGGTGTTGCGTCGTTAAGGAGGCTCTGAAGATAACCCAATCTTAAATCGAGGCTGCCAGAGCCGGTTGTTTTGGCGATCTTTTCTAAAGTTGCGTAGACTCTTTCTACTGTTAGGGGCTCGGAGAAGAGTGTCTGCTGCTTCTTGTTGGCTAATAGGTCTTGGGCTACCGCACCTATGTCGCCTTTCTCCTTATAGTACTCCTCGACCCTCTCTACTGATAGCCCAGTTATGTTGGCGACAGCTCTTAACGCGAGTTTATCAGCCACCCCTATCTCCACACCCATGTAGTCTGGGTAAAGCTTGCCCTGCGTCAAGTAGATGACTTTATCTAAGATCTCAACAGGAGTAGCCTTGAATAACTCAACCAAATATGCTGTTAAGTCAAGCCTCTTGGTCGTTTCCTCCATCTTCTCATAGGCTTGAGCGATTAGGCTGTACTCCATCTCCACACTACATATAATGCTGAAGGTTATTAAAGAGCTACTCCGATTGTTTCCACACCGAAATTCAACGCCGCTTCTCTCTGCCTTTCATCTAGTGTTAAAAGCGGTAGCTTCTTCTCCTTTGCTAAAGCGATATACAACGCATCATACACAGTTAACCCGTAATCCAACGCTATTCTGAACGCTACTCAAATACAGTTGCTCAGGCTCAAGTATGATATTTACGTTTAGTAGAGAAGAGAGCATGTTAAAGAGCCGTAGGGCATCTTCGACACTAATAACCTTTTTAACTCGATTTAGTTTCCAGAGGGCGTTTGCAACCTCTTTTACAGCGTGATCTAGCGATAAACAATATCTTACATACTCTACCAAACTCCTCCATCCAGGCTCTTTAAGTATAAATGCTGCGAGAGCGGATGCGTCAACTACTATCACGGTCTTCCCTCACCAACGCCGCTGAAAACCCTTTAGGAACCTCTATAGGTATCTTCTCAAGATCTTTCACGACTTTCTCGATGTTCTCAGAAGCTTCCAGCATCCGTGTCCTCTCTTCTACAAACTTTCTGAGTTCCTCAGCCCATTTGACCTTATATTTGAACTTCTCCATCTTCTTTTTAATCTCTTTACTAACTTTAAAGCTGACTACGCTCATCGTAGCATTCTTCAGTAGACCATTTGATAAACCTTATTGTAAACGCACTCTACTTTGCTTGCTAAATTTATTTAGCAGAGGGCTCGGTTTCTAATTAGATGGTTGGGAGGAGGCGCTTCATCAAGGGTATACTGCTGTTAGCCTCCTCTATTATAGTGGCGTTCTCCACGCTACTCATATTCACACCTCAGAGGAAGGAGGGGTTTGTTGGCGGGGTTGTAGAGCTTCCTGAGCCCCCTAAGATCTCTATGCCTGTAGAAGAGGCGATTCAGAGGAGGCGCTCTATTCGGGAGTATAGGCATCCAATAGATCTTACTAGGTTCAGCCAGCTGCTCTCTCACTCACTCGGCAGAGCCGGAAATGGCTACGGCTCTCTCGAAGCAGCGCTAAATGAGATCGATGTATATGTTGCTGTGGGTGAGGGTAAGGTTGAGGGTGTTCCAGCAGGCATCTACCTCTATCTTAGAGATGAGCACGCCCTCAAGATGCTTCGTGAAGGAAGTTTCCTTAAGGAGCTCGCTTCAGCAGCAGTAAATCAAGTGTGGGTTGAGGAGGCCTGCTTTAACATCATTCTCTTCTCTGATCTTGAGCGTGGTGTGCTGCGAGAAGGTGTTGTTGAGCTGCCTCATCTGTGTGCTGGTATCTTGGGTGAGAAGGTGTATCTGGCGGCTGTAGGGCTGGGGCTTGGATGTGTGGTCATAGGCGCCTTCTATGACGATAGAGTAAAGGAGATCTTCAAAACAGCAAAGACACCCCTCTACATAATACCAGTCGGTGACCGAATTTGAGCATACCACTCTCTAACTTAGTATCGGGCAATCTAAGCCTCACCAAAGCCCTCGAAAGAGTCGATTCTATCCGAACACCGAAGCGCAAAAAGCTCAGCTTAGGTGAGTTAGGTAGGATTCTGTGGGCTACCCAAGGCGTAACAAAGAGGGATTCTGGGTGGATATATCCGCTAAGATCAGCACCTTCAGCAGGCGGGTTGTATCCGCTTGAAGTTTACGTAGTTGTCGACGCTGAAGGTGTTGATGGTTTAAGCGAAGGTGTCTACCACTACGACCCTGTAGGCGAAAGGTTAACCCTATTCAAAAGCGGAGACTATTTCGCTGAGGTTTCGAAGATAATGGGCTTTGTGCCCGATGAATACTCCCTATACCTTCTTATATACGCAGTCTACCCTAGAACTACCTCGAAGTATGGTGAACGGGGTATTATGTATGTGCATAATGAAGTGGGTCACGCCGCTCTTAACGCTATGGTTGAGTGCGCATCGCTCAACCTCGTCTGCGAACCCGTAGTGATCAGATCTACATCTGCTGTGAAGGCGACGCTGGGGTTAGATGGGGAGCCTCTTCTGCTACTTAAAGTGAGTGGAGCGGTGTAGAGAAAAAATGTTAGAGGGTTTCTGAGGTTTATACCTCAGAAGCTTAGAGCCCGAGTATCCCTATGAAGAGCGGTATGAATAGTATCGAGAGCGTGTTCAGCAGTTTGATTAGCACGTGTAGTGAGGGGCCTGCTGTGTCTTTCATCGGGTCGCCTACTGTGTCTCCCACTACTGCTGCTGCGTGTGCGGGTGAGCCTTTGCCCCCTAGATTCCCTGCTTCAATAAACTTCTTAGCGTTGTCCCAAGCTGCGCCGCCTGTGTTCATTAGTATGGCTAGTGGTATACCAGCTAAGGTTGCGCCTATGACTAAAGCGCCTACAGCGCTCCAACCTAAAAGCACACCTACGACTATCGGAGCCACCACAACCAGTAGCCCTGGCGGAACCATCTCCTTTAGAGCCGCTCTTGTGCAGATATCTACAGCTTTATCGTACTCTGGCTTTGCTTTACCCTCCATTAGACCGGGGATTTCTTTGAACTGTCTTCTCACTTCGTTAACTATCTCTTTTGCAGCGGAGCCAACAGCTTTTATAGCGAAGGCTGAGAAGATGAAGGGCAGCATCGCACCTATGAGTGTTGCGACCAGCACGACAGGGTTGCTGAGTTCAAGCTTGATCTCGGGTAGGTTTAGGCTCTTTAGATATTCGTTCCCAGCTTCGATGTAGGCTTGGAAGAGTAGCTGCGCAGCTAATAGAGCGCTCCCCATAGCGAAGCCCTTGGTTAAAGCTTTTGTAGTGTTACCGACGGCGTCGAGAGCCTCCATGCTTTCCCCTATTCCACTTTGCCCAGACATCTCAGCTATGCCTCCTGCGTTGTCCGCTATCGGTCCGAAGCCATCTAAAGCTAGAACCATTCCCATCACAGCGAGCATACCCATCGTCGCCAAGGTGGTGCCGTAAACGCCGCCCATGAGAGATGCGTGCGCACCCCATTGTGGATTCGCTGCGCCAAATAGTGTGCCAAAGTAGTAGGCGATTAGCAGACAGGCTCCAAGCGAGGCTATGGGTAAGGCGGTTGTCTCAAGCGCAACTGAGAAGCCAGTTATTATGTTGGTTCCTGCGCCAGTCTGGGATGCATCGGCTATTCTCCTAACTGGGCCCCTCTCTCTGCCTGTGTAGTAGTCTGTTATGACTTGAACCAGGATGCTTGCCGCTAGACCAGCAAGCATCGAGAAGTATAGGTAGATGCCGCCTGGCTGTGAGCCGAAGAGGATCTGTATGGCGACATAGAAGAGTACTGCAGACATTATGGTTGCTACGATGAGCCCTTTATGTAGGGCTCTCATCGGCTTATGCTCTTCCCCTTTGCCTAGTCTAACAAATGGCATACCTATCAGAGTAGCGAATATGCCGAGCGCTCTAGCTATTATCGGGAAGACTAGGAAGGCCCAGTTTTGAGTCCAAGACGCAATTACGGCTCCTATGATCATGCTGCCTATGTTTTCAGCTGTGGCTGATTCGAATAGGTCTGCTCCACGACCAGCTGAGTCGCCTACATTATCGCCTACGTTATCCGCTATTACAGCAGCGTTTCTTGGATCGTCTTCTGGTATGCCAGCCTCAACCTTCCCCACTAGATCGGCACCTACGTCAGCCGCCTTCGTATATATACCGCCACCTAGCTGTGCGAATAGTGCTACGAGGCTTGCACCGAACCCCATCCCTATGATCTTGGTCGGCGTGGTTTCATCCGCACCATATAATACGAAGAGCGCTGTGACACCGAGCAGACTCAAGCCTGTTACAAGAAGCCCCATGATCGCGCCACCATGGAAAGCCGTCTTTAGAGCAGGTTCTATCCCCTTCTTCGCCATAATAACAGTTCTAACGTTGGAGCGTGTCGCCATATCCATAGCTATGAAGCCTGCAAGCAACGATGCGAAGGCTCCTATGAGAAAGGCTACCGCTGCGCCGGGTCCGAAGTGAACAGCTATTGCCTCAGCTTCCTTAGGTGCAACATACCCAGCAGCTAAAAGGATCGCTGCTATAACTATGGCTATGATCGTTATAGTTGAGTATTGCCTTTTCATGAAGGCGTAGGCTCCTACGCGTATCGCTGAGGCTACTTCAGCAGCCTTTGGATCATCAACCTTGATTGAAAGTATTCGCCATATAAGGGCTAGGGCTGCGAGGATCGCTGCTATGCCCCCTATGGGTGCTATCCAGAAGTATGGTTCAGCTAGAATGTTAACCATACTGGTCTCCAGACATCGGCAGACGGCTATCTGATATTAAATCTTTCGTAAATACCATCTACATACCTTTAAATTTTCTGGGTGTAAGGCTTATCTTAACCTCTGAGGGAGAGGTTCTTGGATGCATCTGTTCGTCATCTTGACCTCATTCTGCAACCTAAAGTGCTTGTATTGTTACGGTAAGTGCTGCGAGGATATCGGAAGCGGCTTCGACTTTGAAGTCGACTACTCTGTTCCAGACGAAATATCTTACAGCATAGACCTATTGAAGTCGTTTTGCTCTAAAGCTAAGGTGGGCAACCTAATCTTCTATGGTGGCGAACCTCTACTTAGATTGGATAGGATGTTTGAGATAATGGATAATGTTGAAGCTGAAAGGTTTATGGTCCAGACAAACGGTCTTCTACTAGATAGGATAGAGCCGAAGTATCTGAAGAAGCTGCATACAATCTTAGTTTCAATAGACGGCGATGAGATGCTTACAGATTTCTATAGAGGGAAGGGGGTCTACAAAAGGGTTATTGAGAATGTGGAAACTATAAGAGAAAGGGGTTTCAAAGGCGAGGTCATAGCCCGAATGACTGTCAGCCAACAGACCGACATAGAATCTAGCGTAAAGCACCTCTTAGAGCGCAGCACATTCGATTCGGTTCATTGGCAGTTAGATGCGCAGTTCTGGCGAAGCGACTATAACCCAGAAGCCTATACCAGATGGATAGAGGAAAGCTATGGGCCCGGTCTACTCAGGCTCATACACTTTTGGGCCTATCAGCTCACAGCTGGGCGTGTTTTACGCATCTACCCCTTCCTAGGCGTCATAGAGACTCTACTCAAAGGTGGTGAAGCTGGTTTAAGATGCGGCTCAGGCTGGGCTCAGTACACTATCCAGACCGACGGCACTATAGTCCCGTGCCCAAGCATGGTGGGTTTTAAAGCATACTACCTCGGCAACATCAGAGATACCGATCCATCTACTTTACCCAAAGCCGTTAAGTTAAATCCACCCTGCAGCGGTTGCGATATACTCTCCCTCTGCGGGGGAAGATGCCTCTACGCTAACATAACGAAGCTCTGGGGTGAAGAGGGCTTTAAAATCGTCTGCAGCACAGTAAGGCTGCTAATAGACGGGTTAAGGTGCATTAAACCTTTGGTAGAAAAGGCGCTATCGGACGATGTAATAAGCTTAGATGATCTAGCGTATACCAAGTTTAACAGCTGCGAAATAATACCGTAAGCTGGTTATTAAGCAAATAATCTAAAATACCCTCAACTTACATCCATGCAACTAAATGTCAATGTTCATAGGTGTAGCAGCCTCACTCGGTGCTGCTCTATGCTGGACAGCTACTGCAGCGTTACTAAAACTAGGCTCTTCCAAATACCAACCGATCACAGCCAATGCACTCAGAGCGGCGGCGGGAGCAGTAGGCTCGATACTTCTAGTTCTGTTTGCAGGTGAAGTAAATGTTTTCTTAAACCCAGATTTGAGAGCCTTTACCATCGCTTTTTTGGCTGGACTACTCGGTATCGTAATTGGAGACACACTCTACATCTACGCCTTGAAGTCAGTGGGTGTGGCGAGGGCGATGCCAGTAGCGAATACTTATCCACTCTTCTCAACATTAGGCGCCTTCCTCTTCTTAGGTGAAGAAATAACCCCTCAAATAATAGTTGGTGCCATACTCATCATTCTAGGACTCTGGCTCATCAGCCCAAAGGGAGAAGGGAAAAGTAGCTTTACAGCGAAGAACTTCTTCCTCACACTCAGCTGCGCTCCCATTTGGGGCGCTGGCATACTTCTACTCAGCTACGCCCTAAACTACTACAGCTTTTTGGCTCTGAATGCTGTGAGACTCCCGCTTATAGCTGTTATACTCATCGGATTTGCCTACTCTAGAGGTTATAATCCCATTAAGCTGGATAGGCGCTCCCTCTTAGTCCTTACTCTAGCTGGTATTCTCGGTCTGAGCATTGGAAACGCTCTATTCCTACTCGGTATAACTAGTATAGGGGTGGCTAGAGCGGTCCCGCTTTCCTCAATCTCGCCCATCCTCTCCACCGTGGTAGGTAGTGTCTTTCTTCGTGAAAGGGTTACTCTAAAGGTTTACCTGAGCGCCTTTATTGTAGTTATTGGAATAATTCAGATCACGATAGGTTAGAGACAAATATATTTGGTAGAGCTTGGCAGAGGAAGGTAATATGCAGTATAAAGTTGGTAGAACATCTATTAAAATAGTTCAAGGAGACATAACGGAGCAGGAGACTGAAGCTATAGTCAACGCAGCCAACCCAAGCCTCATGGGTGGAGGAGGGGTTGATGGAGCCATACATAGAAAAGGTGGTCCAAGTATCTTAGAGGAGTGTAAGAAGATTAGAGCAACCCAGTATCCAGACGGGCTACCAACGGGTAAAGCGGTTATAACCACCGCAGGTAAACTGAAGGCTAAATACGTTATACACACCGTAGGTCCGATATGGCGAGGTGGGGGTGAGGGTGAAGCCGATCTATTAGCACAGGCTTATCGAAGCTGCTTAGAGTTGGCAGCTTCAAGAGGCATAAAGAGCATAGCCTTCCCATCTATTAGTACGGGTGCATACGCCTACCCGATCGCTGAAGCAAGCAGAGTCGCGTTAAAGGCGATTAAGGAGTTTCTAGAAGTGAAGCCTGTGTTTGACGAAGTGGTTCTTGTGCTCTTCAGCAAAGACGCGTTAAAGGTGTATGAGGAAGCAGCCGCAGAAATCTTCGGCACGTAGCTAGCAGCCAACTCTTAAAATTAGTTTTTAGAAGGAGGCCGTGAAGGGCTATTATGAATATTAGAAAAGTAGTGCTGAGTGATATAGAATCTTTTGTCGATTTATATGTTCTATCTTATAAAGGACTGGAGGAATACGCTTACACGCAAAGAAAGGATATAGAGGACTATTTCAAATGGTTGTTGAAAAGGGATTCTGAAGGCTTCTTGATAGTCGAAATGAATGAACCTGTAGCGTTCGTAGCTTGCGACGCAAACTGGTTTAGCGGCGTTGATGGTGAAATTGTAGGAGAGATACACGAGCTGTTTGTGCATCCGAATTATAGAAGGAGAGGTATAGGAAGTACGCTTGTGGAAAAGGCGGTCGATTACGCTAGAAGAAGGAATAGAAGAACTATGGGTTTATGGGTTGGTGTAAAGAATCTTTCAGCAAAGGAATTTTATAGGGAAATGGGCTTCATCGAAAGGCTATCCTTAGGGAAATGGACGAGAATGATAAAGATATTGGAAAATTGAAGATCTACGCTGTTTTAATTTTAGAGGTAAGCCCTGTTTCAGACCGAAGCAAACAAGTACTTTAAATAAACATCTTTGGTATTATAGTTTGCTGGTAGAAGAATGGGTGGGTTGGTTGCTATTAGATACTAACATCGTTATCAGATACGCTTCTTTGGCTGATGTTAAAACTTTGCTGAAGATTGAGGGGGAGTGTTTTGAGTACCCGTATGATAGAGAGGTCTTTGAGGCGATGCTTAGAAGTAGAGGCTGCGCGATTCTGCTCGCTGAAGTGCTAGGCAACCCTATTGGGTACGTAGCCTTTGAGAAGAAAGGTTGCTTTGGCACTATACTTTCGATCGGTGTTGCTAAGAAGTTTAGGCGCAGAGGTGTTGGCACATACTTGATGGCACAAGCTCTGGGGATGCTGAAGGAAGCTGGTGTTCGGAGGGTAGTCCTCCAAGTGTCTGTTAAGAATTTGGCTGCTCAACGGTTATATGAAAAGCTCGGGTTTAGGGCAGAGGGGTTGCTTAGAGGGTACTATAGGGGGGAGGAGGACGCTATCCTTTATAGCCTAGAATATGGCGCGCTTAGCCGCCAAGATGCTTAACGGTGTAAGGGTTGGCTGGGGTCTTCGAATGTACGAACCTTACTAAGATCTATAAGGGTAGTGAAAAGAGGGCGTTAGATAATGTATCATTTAAGATGCCTTCATCGGGCATCCTAACCCTGCTTGGCAGAAATGGTGCAGGGAAGACCACACTATTAAGAATCGCTACAACACAACTTCTACCCACAAGCGGAAACGTAACTGTTTTAGATCTTGATGTGGTCAGCGAAGCTAAGAAGGTTCGTGAACGCATAAGCGTCTTGCCACAAGAAGGCAGACCATTCCCACCTCTAACGCCGTGGGATCACGTCTACTACACCCTCTTAGCGCGTGGTTTCGGTAGGTTCGAGGCGAAGGCTAGAGCTAAGAAGGTGCTTGAAGATCTTGAATTGGTCGAGTATGCTGCTATACCAGCGGATAAGTTATCTGGTGGTTTAAGGCAGAGGATACTTTTGGCGATGGCTCTATCAGCATACGCTGAGCTGGTCTTCTTAGATGAGCCTACACTCGGCTTAGATGCGGTTAATCAAAGAAAGATCTGGTCTCTCATTAAAGACTACTGCAGAAAATATGGTTCTGTCGTGCTCACAACAAACTCTATCAACGAAGCAGAGGTGCTTTCAGATTACATCGTTGTGTTAAATCGTGGGGGTGTTGTAGCACAAGGTACGGTTGACGAATTGAAGGCTATGGTACCATATAGGTTCAGAGTGGATGTTTCAGAAGGCTTCTCTAAAGAAGAGCTCTCATCTTACGGTAAGGTTGTTGAAGTGGGTGGAAAGATGAGGGTACTCTTAGACGAGGCTAGTGCAAGAGAGTTGGCATTAGATGCTGTTAAGAGGTGTGTCTCAGCCTCGGTCTCCCCTACTACGCTCGAGGATGTCTTCATAGATCTGGTTGAGGAGGGCGCTCAAGATGAAGAGGCTTCAGAACCTTAGAGCGGTCTTCGTATTAGCATACATGTTCAGTATACTCTGGATCGTAAGGAATCTGCTAAGCCTCATATACCTATTCTTCGCACCCTTCACAGTCCTCTTCTTACTTTACGCTTTAGTGGGTTCTGAGGTTCTGCCGTACGCCTTGGTCGGCGCCTACATTATGACCCTCGTTCAAACAGGTTCTGGCATAATTGGTGATGCTGCGTGGCATAAACTTGAGCTTAAATTCCAAGACATGATAGTAGCATCTCCAGTTTCTGAAACGGCGTATCTGCTTGCTGAAGCCCTATCAGAACTCCTCTACGCTTCACCAGCACTCATCATACTATCAACCCTCATACTTCAGCTCAAACCAAGCGTTTTTACCCTCGGCACACTACTCTCCATTACACTACTAGTCTGGCTCTTAACATCAGCGCTCGGCTTCTTCATATCAACCTACGTACCCAACATAAGAAATGCGTGGCAGATCTCTCTGCTCGTAGGGCTCGTGTTAGCCGTGCTTCCACCAGTCTTCTACCCAATAGAGCGTGTACCAGAGTCTCTACTCTGGTTAGCGTACATACCACCAACCACACACGCAGCGTTGATATTAAGAGATTCCATCGGGCTTACCTCTACCACGAACATAACTTACAGCTGGCTTATCCTCATAGCATACACAATAGCATTTTTGCTCTTGGCGACCTATAGGGCTCAGTGGCGTGAAAGGTAGGTTAAGCTTCTACGGCCTTAAGCAGATCCTCTAAACCCTCACACCATTTTTCGAAGCTAAGATTCTCTAGTGAAAACGTTGCGTTTGGGTGGTAGTATCGCTCTATAGTAATCGTTCTAAGGGTTGGTGAGAAATGCTTCAATGAAGCTAACATCATACTTTGGAATGGGTATAGCCCTCCAACAAATAGTATGAAGTCATATTTGCCTCTGCCATCAAACCCCAACCAATTCGGATCCAAGAGCCTCTCCACCACGCTCTCCACATTAATCATATACTTTGTGCCATCATAGTGTTGGAAGGCTCTGAAGACACTTGGAGAGACCGCTAGAGTTGCGCCCAACTTCTTAGCGATCCTTTCTATGGTGTTGACCATATTTACTTTAACGTACTCTTCATCCAATATGTTCCCACCAACTATTATCAGAAGCCTCTTTGCTCTACGCAGCATCTTACCGCAGTTCTCAGGCGTTAAGGTGTAAGCAGTCTTAGGACCCCTAATTTCAGCCTCATCCCAAGCTATAGCTTTAGACATCTTTACCTACCTCCAAAAATCATTCTGCTGAGCAAAGTGGGGTCAGGTATTTCTGTTGGCTTCCAACCTTTCTGCTTAATGAGAGTTAAGATTTCATCCTTCATAGTTATTGGCAGATCGTTCTCATCCCTAACAAATAGATGCAGATCTTCAGGTAAGCCACCATAAAATTGGCGATGCAGGCTGACATAGTTGGATAATTTGATCATCCGCCCTTTAGGTGTGTCGTTGGGTCTCATGACGAGCTTGGCAGCGGTAACCATGGCCTCCTCTGCCGTTTCAACTACACATAATAGGTGCTCTGGGGTAGGTCCAACATAGACCCCTCTCCCGTCCTTAGCGTTATACACCAACCACCTCTCGTAATCTTCACTTCTCCCCAGATAGGCTCTTCTATACTTGACTCCTTGTGGCCCTAAGATGACGGGTATCCCGAACCTGTTGGCTCCAGTAGCAATAGACATAGCCTTTTGATGCTGAGCACCCCAAGCGATAGCAACGGCGCCGATCCTATTTAGTATGTAATCTGCTATCTCTTCAAAGTTCCCTCTGAGGTTTCTTTTAGCGAATATGCTCGCTATCTTCACTACAGCACCTACAGCATGGGCGTTAGACACACATGGACCTAAGTTGACTATACACCCTGCGTCAAAGGCTCCAGGATATTTTTCGTAGAGGGTCTGCCCATTTTCATCTTTGTAACGCGCTATATCTAAAGCAGAACAGCCAGAGGTAACAACGATATACCTTCTCTTAGCGAATTCATCAGCCATCTTAGCAAGATCATAATTTCCGCCAGGATAGTTTGCGCATCCGGCAAATACTACCACCCCAGGTATCTCGCCCATAACTATTGGTCTGCCAACATTTCTGATCTCAGTATCCTTTATTGGTCCTCTTCCAGCCCTGATCTTGAACCTTTCGTTCCTGATCTTGTCTTCTGAGGCAGCATCTATCACAGTAAGCACAGGTATGTCATTGGGGCAGGCTGCGTCGCATCTTGCACAGCCTAGACATTCGTCGAAGACTTCTAGGAGTAAAGATTGGTCACCTCGTTTAGCCGTGTTTACAGCTAAGCCCACATTTATCCCGATAGGGCAGTTCTTTGTGCAGCTTAGGCAAAGTGAGCAAGCTGCGGCTTTGGCTACTATCTCGTTCCTATTGTACCCTTTTTGATTAAGCCTAAGTGGGGCGATTAATCTTGCAGCTTTCACCGCTACTCTACCAACCTTGACCGGGTCTTGGATGACAACCGCTAGCTCTTCGCCTGAAACTAGTCTTGAAACCACGATATCGTCATCGATATTTGTGTAGTTAGGCAAGCCTCCTACGAGCTGATCTGAAGTCGCTATAACCCTAGATCCAACCTTCGTCGCCTCCTCTATTACATCAGCCCTAACGCACTCTTGATCCACTATCACAACATCTGCTATACCCATCCTTATGAAGCGAAGCTGCCTAGAGATTGGTCCAACGATCTTAGCACCGCTAGAGAAGCGTGCAAGATCCGATGCTGTGCAGCATACACCAGCGACCTCAACCTTACCATAAAGCCCAGTCTCATTCAGATAATCTATAACTTCACTACCAGGCGCAACGTTATGACCTATGCATAGTATTACTGGTTTCTCGCGCTCCACAACCCCCATACCAACCTCAATGAATGGTGTTTCAGCATCTCCTTTTGGGAAGCCGAGCGCTGATATCTGCGCTATATCCGCTACTTCTAACGCCAGGATATCAAGCATACCAGCATGTAAGGCTTTAGATTCGTAATCTAGGTAGTTCTGCTCCTGTCCAGTTGCGGTAGCTGATAGAAGGTGGGTTATCTGCCCCTCAAGGTAGTTCACAACATCCACTAGATCTGAAAGCTTCTTCGGTCTTATACCTGTTATTAACCTTGTGATGGGTGCTTCGATTTCAACCTCGCCGCCCAAGTCTATAGGTTGATCAGGACCATACTGCTTGATTAGAAAGTTCAAAAGGTGGTGAGCGTGTGTTGTATGTGCTGAAGTACCCATTACGGTCTGCAGAAGCACCCATTTGCCCATGTGCCCAGCCATATCTATCCCACAGGCCCCTCTCTTTCCAGCAGTAAGATCACACTTTCCGTAGGTGCAGAATTCACAGAAGTCACTTAAGGGGGAGTAGAAGGGGGGATAGCGTTCAAGAAGCCTCAAATCCCACTCTCTTAAATCCATTAAACTAGGGTAGGGCGTTGGCCCCATTGGTTCGGCCCATTCATCGAACTCTGTAAACTTGCCTACCGTAAGTTCAAGTCCCTTGATTTTTAAACCGCCTGACTCTAGCTCCTTAATGTTTATGCGAGTTACCATCTTCTATTTTAGCTACTAAAATCTTCTTTTTAAACTTTAATCCTTATGGGTTGGCTAAGCAACTATTAGAAAGGTTAAAACCTAGGTGTGTGGATGATTTGTGGAGATGAGCTTTACAGAGGAAGAGATAAGGCGTGCAGCAGATATGAAGATGTGGATAGAGGCTAGAATCGCCGAGCATGAAGCTGATATTGAACGGTTAAAGCAGATGCTCCTAATAATCGATAGTATACTTAGGCAGAGTAGCTTTAAGACCGCCGCTGAAATCGCAAAGCCCTCTGCTGCAGAAGCGCCTACTGTTGAGAGCTTCAGTGAGGTTCGCCCGCTGAAGAGGGTAAAGGATGGTCTGCTGCTGGGCAATGCGTACATATCACCAGACACCGTAGTCATAATACCAGCTTCTGACGTTAGGTTGATGGTCGATACACCGCCTTTCAAGAGTTTCTTCATCAACAGAATACTTGAGGGGATGAAGGCTAAAGATAACGAAGCTGTTAAAGAGGGGAAGATGGTGCCGAATCAAGTCCTCTCCTACAATATAGAGGAGGATAATGGTAGGCTGACGAAGATAACTATAAGAAACTACGGGAACCAGACTAGGCTAAATGAGATAATAAGCACAGTAACATGGTCATTTACAAGGATGCTTGAAAAGAGCGGGTAAAGCCTTGCAGAAAGGTATAGACAAGGTTCTGGTCCTAGACTTCGGCGCACAGTACGCCCACCTCATAGCGAGGCGTATAAGAGAATGTAGAGTGTACTCTGAGCTCATACCCTATTACACTAAGGCTGAAGATATAGCGCAACTCAAACCGAAGGGGCTGGTCTTATCAGGTGGTCCAGCAAACGTATACCAGAAGGATGCTCCGCTACCAGACCCCGCTATCTACGAGCTAAAGATACCTATACTAGGAATATGCTACGGCCTTCAGGTCATAGTGCATCAGCTTGGAGGAGAGGTTGTTAGAGTTGATAAGCGCGAGTATGGCAAAGCTGTGCTCCATATAATAGACACAACCGACCTATTCAAAGGGCTCAAATCCACTACAGTCTGTTGGATGAGCCACGGAGATTCGGCGAAAACCATACCAGTAGGCTTCGAACCCATAGCATACACAGAAAACTCGCCGTACGCAGCCATACGTGATATTGAGCACAGAATATACGCTCTACAATTCCACCCAGAGGTCGCCCATACACCACGCGGCAAAAAGATTCTAAGAAACTTCCTTTTTGAAATATGCGACTGCAAAGCGAACTGGACTATGCCCTCCTTTATTGAAAAGTCGGTTGAAGAAATCAGATCTAAAGTCGGGTCTGAAAGAGTCTTGTGCGCATTGAGCGGTGGTGTAGATTCGTCGACAACGGCTGCGCTTATACATAAAGCGGTTGGAGACCAGCTAACCTGCATCTTCGTAGATCACGGGCTGCTCAGAAAAAATGAGGCTGAGGAAGTCGTGCGAACGTTTAGAGATACCCTAGGTGTAAGATTGATCGTAATAGATGCATCAAAGAGATTCCTAGATAGACTCAGAGGCGTGGTGGACCCTGAGGAGAAGAGGCGGATCATCGGCGAAGAATTCGCTAACGTCTTCACAGAAGCCAGCATAAAATATGGGCCATTTGAGTGGCTAGCGCAGGGAACCTTATACCCTGACGTGATAGAGTCTGCTGCAAGTCAAGGCCCAGCGTCAAGAATCAAGACGCACCACAACGTGGGGGGGCTGCCCCAACAGCTTGAATTCAAGCTGCTTGAGCCTCTCAGAGATCTCTATAAGGATGAGGTTAGAAAGATAGCCTCCTTACTTAAACTGCCCGCCAGTATAGTAAAAAGACACCCTTTCCCCGGGCCGGGTTTGGCTGTTAGGATCATAGGCGAGGTTACAGAGGAAAAGCTGCGCATATGTAGGGAGGCTAGCAGCATCGTGGAGGAGGAGCTTCAAAAGCACAATCTCTACGATAAGGTGTGGCAGGCCTTCGCCATAGTTGGTGACGATAAAGCTGTTGGTGTGCTTGGGGATGCTAGAAGCTACGGCTACATAGTTTCTGTGCGTGTTGTCCAATCTACCGATGCCATGACTGCAGACTGGGTAAGGCTACCGTATAAGGTGCTTGAGAGAATCAGCAATAGGATAACTAACGAAGTTCCAGGTGTGACTTGGGTCACATATGTGATCTCAAGCAAACCCCCAGCGACCATAGAGCCCCAGTAGCCTAAACTTTTGTACGCATCCGCGCGAAAAGCATCAAGGTTGAAATCGCCAGGGTAGCAAGGCAGAGAGTGAATGCCCAGAAATATGCTCCCACGTCATAAATTCGCTCACCTGCGATTATCATCTTCGGCGTTGTCAGATCCATTATCAGCCCCATCGCTGCTGGGTAAGCGAATGCGCCTAGGAATACGAAGGTGTTAACCAAGCTTAGGAGTAGGGCAAGGTTCCTTTCACCTACCTCTTTTCTGATGATCGTGGGCCAAATCGTAAAACCGCTTAGGCTTAATACAGAGCACGAGAAGAACAACATAGAAAGAAACACATCACTCAACATAATTGAGTAGAGTAGCGCTGCTAGGAGGATAGCGGTCAAAAGATGAGTATACTTATACACAGAGCTACAGGATTTTGTCCTGTCAGCTAAAATCCCCATGAGAGGACTCCCTATGGCCATCATAGCAACAGGTACTGCTGCTACAATACCGGCAACGTCTCTAGTTAGTGCAAAAACGTCGTAGAGATACTTCGGTATCCAGCTGACAAGACCTACATAAGATCCATACGCTACCGCTGTACTCAGATAAATGAGCAAAAGGTTCGATGAAAAAAGTGTTCTTAATTTAACTCCACTCTGTTTGGATGAAGGATCGGTAGCCTGTTTCTTAGCAGCGTGTCTAACAGTAAAAGCGGCGAAGAATACGTAGAAGATTAGACTTGCCACAGCTACTGAGATGAATGTTTGGCGCCAACCTAAACCTTGCCCAAGCATGATGCTGGGAATAACCATACCTAGTAGACTTGCTGTGTATCCCCAGCCTGTGTAGATCCCGACTACCTTACCATATGTGGCACTCTTAAATGTGAGGGCGGTCGCCTTCAAACCGGCTATAAAAACACAAGCGATGGCTGCGGCTACTCCTACTCTGGATAGGATGAGTGATTCAAATGTTGGGGATGTGGCGAATAGGTAACACGCTAGAACATAGATGGGCATCGTGAAGAGAACCACCTTGCTTGAACCGTATCTATCTATCGCAGCACCATAAAGTGGTTGGAGTAGACCATATGTGATAAAGTAAGAAGATGTGAGCACACCCACGTTCGACGCAGATACACCGAATTCACGCATAAACTCCCCTGCAAGAGGACCGATAGCTGTTCGGTGGAATTGAGAGAAGAAGTATAGCCCCATATATAACACTAAGATAACTATGGGTTGTATGCTGGTAGGCTTCTCTGACACAGCCTTACTCAAAATCTCTCCCTTAATATCAGCGGTCGGCTTCTACCGCCCAATAATTCAAGCTCCAGTGTATCACTGGAACATCGGCCACCTTATGCCCAGGAAGCAGCTTTTTAACCCCGGCTAAGAGGTTTCTGAACGAGGGGGTGCTGATCTTAACCCTATACGGCTTCTCCTTTCCGTCGCTGATTATATAGAATGAGAGGCTTCCTCGCGCCGCCTCTGTTCGAGCGTAGGCTTCACCCTCCCTACCTCTCAATCTCCCTCTGATGTGGTATCTGACTGGCCCGGGCTTCATCATCTTGACTGCTTGCCTTATTATCCTTAGGCTCTGATACATTTCTAGGTAGGAGACCATACAGCGAGCATATGAGTCACCCTCTTTCATCACAGGCACATCAAAGTCGATGGTATCGTAGAGCGAATAAGGTTCATCTTTACGAGTATCTGAAAAGACACCAGATGCCCGAAGCGCTGGACCTACTATGCCGAGATCTATGGCGTCTTGCCTACGCAAAACACCAACGCCTACCGTTCGATCTAGAAAGAGCGGGTTCTCAAAATATATCTCCCTATAGTGGTTGATGCGCTCCTCAAATTTATCGCAGATCTTCAGCACGTAATCCGTCCAACCCTCTGGTGCGTCGTTTCTAACACCGCCTGGCACAAAATAGGCGTATGTGACCCTAGCCCCGGCAAGCCTTTGAGCTGCGTCGATGATGAGCTCACGGTCACCCATAGGCCACATGAACATCGTTGAGTGCCCTGTGAAGATACCCATTATGGCGAGCCAATATGTGTGGTTGAGTATGCGGTTAAACTCAGCCATTATTATGCGCAGATACTTAGCCCGCTCAGGGACCTTATCTGAAATGTCAAGTATGTCTTCTGCAGCGAGCACATAAGGGAAGAGCATGCCTGAGGAATCGTGCACAGTCGGGCGCTCTAACAAAGGTATGTTCTGAAAGTAGTTCTTGTATTCACACATCTTCTCCTTCCCTCTGTGCACATAACCTATGTCCGGCTCGACTTCAGTTATGATATCTCCATCCACACCTAAGACAAGCCTCATATGCCCGCTCCCAGGGTGCTGAATGCCGAAAGAGATGGCGATGGTCCGCTCATCCTTCCGAACCCATTGGAAGAGCTGCCTACCTAATGTGTCATACTCAGGCACATCAAGAGCCTGCTGGAAACGCTCTAAGAAAGGCGGTGTTTTAACTTTCATAAAGTCACTTTGTGTGGGTATGCACTCTGGCGGAGGATTATGTAGGACCGCCCGCTCTATTCTGAGCCCCGAATCTTCACGCTCGATCGCCCCCCACTTCTTCAAATGAAAGTCCTTCCGTAACGGTGGGTCGTCGTCCCAATCGTCTGGTAGAAGAAGCTTTGCCAACTTCGGATGCCCCTCGAAGCGGATACCAAGCATCTCATATCCTTCTCTCTCGTGGAAGTAGGCTCCAGGCCATATGTTGATAAGGGATGGGAAGACTGGTTTATCTCTCGTGATTCTGCTACCCAAGATGACTACTTTAGATTTCAGATTCTCTTCTACTGAGCCTACGATGTAGAGGACTTCTATTGTATTAGTAGTGGGGTAGTCTGTGCCGCAGACTGACTCTATGTGGTTGAAACCATACTCCTTCACAACCTCAGCCACTTTCACAATGCTCTCTAAAGGTGAAGTGATCTTGATCCTATTGCCTTTGACGGTGCACCGGGCTTCCGGCGCTATCTTCTGAACCCTCTCGAACAGATCGTTCAAGTTTTAGCTGCCTCCTTTCTCTTACCAACCAGATATGATGGCTTACCCACAGGTGGGGGTATGCTTAACTCAAGTGGAGAGTAGTAGAGTTTATTCCTATCGTAGTCTGCTAACCTAACCTCAGGTGTCATATGAAGGGCCTCAAAGGGGCAGGTGTCCACACATAGCCCGCAGAAGACGCATCTCCCATAATCTATAGAAGGGAAGAGACTCTTCTTATTCTGCTCAAACTTTACTTCAGGCACTTCTACCATCACAATCGCGTTACTTATTTCATCGCACATAAATGAGCAGAGCTGGCAGCCAGTGCACTTATCTAACTCAAGGTAGTGGCGCCCTCTCCAGCCGGCGGCTGCGACACCCTTCTTTGGGTCAAAGGAGTAGTAGGTTTCGGGCAGGCCGCTTTCGACTTCAGGGTACCTTCTTGTAACACGACTATAAAATAGGTGGCGTAACCCGCTTTTAACCGCGTTAAGTATCGCTATCGGTTTTACCATGTCTTACCTCATCCTCCACTTAGGTGAGAGGCGAAGATAAGATTCGGATATGACCCTCCCTTTAAGATCCATACAACGAATCTTCTCCTGAAGCTTCACGATACCATCTATAACTGCTTGGGCTGGTGGGGGGCACCCTGGTATGTATACATCGACCGGGATGATTTTGTTAACCCCTTGGAGCACATTATAAGACTGCTCATAGAGCCCTCCAGATATTGCGCAAGCACCCATGGCTATACAAAACTTTGGATCGGGCATCTGATCCCAAATCAGCTTTAACCTAGGTGCTAGCTTTCTGGTCACCGTACCCATAACTATCATAAGGTCGCACTGCCTAAGGCTCCCAAAGGCTTCCAATACGCCAAAACGCTCCATATCCCACCTTGGACCAGCCGAGGCCCCTATCTCAACGCTGCAGCACGCTGTTTCAACGTGAGTCGGCCAAAGAGAGTAGAGTCTACCCCAGTTAACAAGATAGGTTAGCGGCTCGCCTATAAGGTAGTCTATAACCCTTCTTATTGCACTTTTAGGCTTGACCACTTCATTAACCTTACCCACCAGCACGGCCGCAGACTGAGGTCCTTCCGCTCTGCTCTGCATTATCGCTTCGACTGCTTTTGGGTCTACCTCGTTTTGCATAACGGTAAGCTCCCTCTCACCATCCGGTATATATGTTTGCATATGTTAAAACATAAGTAGTTGGCTTCCCCGCTGCTATGGGGTTTGGTTAGGTGAGGTAATAATTATGGTTGAGATCAGAAAGGACTATTTTAGAGATTCGCTTTGTATAGTGAGCGATGAAGATCTTGAGCGCGGTTACCTAGAGGCTGGCGGAGGCGAGGAGGTTTGCCCCTACTGTGCGGGTAATGAGCACCTAACTCAACCAGCCGAATTGGTCTTAGTGCAGTATCAAGGCTCGCTGGTTAAGAAAAGCGATACTGAGGAGGAGAGAATTAAGAACTGGTCTATCAGAGTTATTCCTAGTAGGAAACCATTTGTTAGCATATCTCCGCAGTCAAGATTTACTGATCTCCCTCTTTATAGCGAGCCAGCATTCGGCTACCATTATGAAGTGGTGGCGACACCAGACCACCAAGAAACTTTATCAACCATAAGCGTAAATCAGTGGTCTAATCTCCTCAGAGTCATTCAAGACCGTATGAAGTGGTTATATGGTAAGAAAGGTGTAACATATGTTTCTGTCTTCGCAGAGCGAGCGAAGGGGCACGCTAGATTCAATTTGGTTACACTCCCTAAGCTCCCGCCCATAGTAGAGCAAGAAGCCACCGCCTTCCATAACACCTATCGAGAAACGGCTGTATGCCCGATGTGTAACGTTGTATCTATTGAGACAGGCGGCCCAAGGCAGATATACCTAAACGAGCATTATATCGTCTTCGCTCCTTGGGCTCCATCATCCTTATACGAATTCTGGGTCTTCCCTAGGAGGCATCAGACCAGTTTCCTAAAAGTTGGGCAGAAGGAGCTTGATAACCTCGCCCTCACTATCCGAGCTGCGTTAGGCGCATTTGATAAGGCTTTTAACTTCACACCCTACACAATCGTGCTACACTCCTCCTCTGAGAAGAAGACATCTAAGCAGCTACACTGGCACCTAGAGGTGCATGCGAACGCTCCACCAGCGAACTCGCTTCACGTGGGCACGGGCATATATTTCAACCCTCTTCCACCGGAGAAGGTAGCTAGCAAGCTCAGCTTCGCATTTAAAAGAGAGTTCGCTGCGCTCGTAGGTGTCTCCTAGTCTCCGCTCAACCTCTTTTTCAACAAAGCTATGTTGGGTGTTGGTGCTGGTGGAATCCCTCTTAACACAGAAAGGTAGAGCGTTGCATACTCCAATATGTAGAGGAGCTTCACCATACTTTTGAAGAGCGAAGCCTCTCTCACGTGGACGCTCCTATACTTGACACCAGACCGCTCAACCAACTCCATAAGCGTATCAAACCGCTTCTTTAACCTTCCATCGTATTCGTTTATTGCGAAGAGGACCCGAAGGTTTGAAGGATAAGGGTGCCAAGCTTCGATACTGTTGTGGCAAGCTTCAGGCAATATCTCAACAGACGCGTGAACCTTAGCGTTTTCGTTAAGCGAGTTCTTGAATCTCAAAAGTACACCCCTAAACTCCTGAGGACCGTATACTATTGGGTATGCGTTATAGAGGTGGTGCGCGATCTGCTTTGCTTCATTATCCTTCAACTCGCTCTCCACCCCTATCGATCCCCTTAGCCTACGCATCAAAGCTATTGTGTCGGAGAGGTCGCTCTCCGAAACCAGTTCATAGCCCAACCTTTCTAGAGCAGATAGGGTTGAGTAGAGTATGAAGGGTAAGGCTGATCTAGGGGTTAGGGCTCTGCCAAGCTTTACGTGTGGTACGCTATTCTCCTTACAGATCTTCTCGAGCTCTCCACCAGAGGAGAACCCAACCACTTTACATCCTCTCTCAAGCGCCTCCTTAAGGGCAGATAGAGTCTCTTCTGTATCCCCTGAGTAGCTGACCGCTAGAACCAGCGTCAATTTATCAGCGAACTGCGGTAGATGATACCCCTTAACCACATAGAGTGGAAGGAATCTGGCTCTGCTGAAAGACAGATCTTGTAGAATATCTCCGGCACAGCCTGAGCCACCCATCCCACAATACACTATTTTATTCACATCAACTCCTTTAAGATCTACTGATAGCTTGAGGGCTGACTCAGCCTGCTCAGGCCAAGATTCGTAGTCTCTGTGCAATCCTTCTCGATCTACTCGTTCAACCTCCCCTTTACTCAGCTCCACGCTAACCACCTCTCTCAACTCTACACATTTCAAAGACAGCCTTCATCATATTCTCATAGGCCTCACCTGGGCTTTTACCTCTTCTACTCATCATCCTCCTCTGCACCTTTAACACCTCCTCTAATGGCATAGGCTCAGCGCCTCTCTCAGCACCTTTTGGGCAGAATGTGAAAGGCGGTATATCTCGGTCTATGAAGCCTCCTATGTGGCTAAAAACGCCTATCTTTCTACCCGTGCTTATCTGAGTGCCTATCGAGGATTTCACACCATCGCCTATGAAGCACCCTAATTTCACACGCTTGGTATCAACAACCGCACCATCCACACTTACCCTCACGCTACCGTATGTGTTCTTAAGATCTGAATTACAAGTACCAGCGCCTAAGTTAACCCACTCCCCTACAATAGAGTGTCCTATGTAGCCTAAATGCGCCTTATTGGTGTAGCTTAGGATAATGGAGTTGGAGACCTCGCCCCCGATCTTACAACCCTCACCGATCACGCTACCTTCGATTATAGAGGAGGGTTTGATGAGGCTGCCCATCCCAATATAGGTAGGTCCAGAGACCCTAGTAAAAGACTCAACTGTGCACCCATCATCTAAAATTATAGGACCTGAGCTGGTATCAAATGTAACGAAACCTTCTACCGTGACCCCTTCTCCAAATCTTAAACCTTCTCTACTGCCCTTAACAAAGATGTTAGGGGGTAACGCCTCCTTCGCTTCCCCCATTTCCTTTGCTTGCTCTCTTAACGCGGGTCCGATTAGATCAAGGAGATGCCAAGGATATTTCACAGCCACTGTGTTAGAGACTCTAAAAGAAGGTGAGGAATCCGGTAAAGCGTTGAAGTATGGTTTACGTTCTCTTATGGTTTGCATCATCTTACTTAGGTGAAACTCGTCCAGCCTCGCTGCAGCCAGTAAGTCTTCATCAAAGATCGCAAACCTCTTATTCTCTGAAGCCACCTTCTTAAGAAGGTCTTTGAAACTAGGGTTGAAAAAGCCGTTTACAAGTATGGCGTCTTCATTTACAGATTCTGGATTTACTGCGAAGTTTTGTTGTCTTTCCTCAACCACCTTCTTTAGATAATTTGGCACTAGAAGAACCACCTCATCTGGCTTTAGAGCGTTAAGCAGTCTATCGAGTACAGTACCTGCAGCAAAGGGTAGCTCGAATGCTGCTCTTGTGTAGGTTAGTGGCTTGAAGTTGTTTGAGATTATAGGGTCGTCGAAGACTACTAGATACAACTAGGGAGGCACCGGCTTGCTAGAGGATCTTACCGAGCCTCTCAAGATACTTCCTGTAGGCTGAGGCATATGACTTTTTGTCCCCTATGTCGATGAAGCCATCTTCTATAATGTGTCCGTAAATCCTTTCCCCGCTCTTTATCATATTTTGGAAGGCTAGATCCATACTGTAAACGACACCTTCAGGTATGTAGTTTAAGACTTTGGGCTCCATAACGTAGCAGCCGATGTTGATTAAACCTTGAAGCTCAGGCTTTTCCCTCCAGTTCTGCACAAACCCATCAGCATCTACATCTATGAAGCCGTATTTGAGCACCACCCTATACTTGCTTAGCGCTATCGTTGCGTCAGCCCTCTTCTCCCTATGTTTATCCACAAAGCGTTGCAGATTAAAGTCGAAGATGGTGTCGCCGTAAAGACATAGGAAGGTGTCAGATATGTAGGGTGCAGCACTCTTAAGCTGACCAGCAGTACCCATCGGTCTGCTTGTGCGAATATATGTGATCCTAACCCCGAATTCAGACCCATCCTTAAAGTATTCTTCGATGGTTCTGCGTAGATACCCCACACAGATGCATATATCATCAAACCCATACTTCTTAAGCCACTCTAACACGTACTCTAAAACAGGTCTCTCACCTAGAGGGAGCATCGGCTTAGGTACGAAGAGCGTGTATGGTCGAAGCCTAGTGCCCAGACCAGCTGCAAGTATAACAACCTTCAACCTACTCACACAGCAAGTAAGTGAGACGCCGTTAGTTAAAGTTTACACCAATATTCTGGAGCGGTAATCTGCCAAGACTAGCTTCACGCTTTCAGCAGAAGAGCCTAGTGCAAGGGAGTTAAGTATCACCCCTTTGCAACCAGTTCGGGCTAAAATCGGTAAGAAGCGTGGCTCAACTATCTTCTGAAGCAGATTTAAAACAGGCTTTTCAGACAGCCCCACGAGAAGCCTCAGCGTACCAAGATCAAGAGCAGTCATATCTTGAGCAACTGCTTGTGACGGGGTTAGTGCAGCGACCAGAGCGTCAATATTAGGATCCTTAGATAGCGCCCTAACCTGCTCAATAACATACCCAGGCCCTATGGCAGCAAACTTAGACACTCTCTCATCGGATAAGACGAGGATAGGCATCTGGTGCGCAAACATGATCAGAAAATCTATGTTCGCAGCTATCACCCTCTCCCACCTTTCTGAATCTATGTGGAGGGTATCGCCCATGTAGAGCCCCACTGGTATGCTTACCGTTGAGGTGACCGCTCTTATACCCTCCTCTTCTAATTCAAAGTTTCCGAACCTATTTGCTCCGAAGTCAGATGCTCCGGTGCTTACAACCAGCGCATCAGCACCACCTTCTTCAGCAGCAGCGGCAAGATCGGCTCTGTTGGCTAGTAAAGCGGCTAGAAAGAGGAAGCCCTTCTCAGAGAGCAAAGTTACGACTTTAGGCAAGAGCTAGGACCTCTGCTCATACCCATTCTCTAAGACTCCTCTATGTGCAGATTTAAATCATTTGTTGATAATTAAGTAACAATCTTGTCAAGCATCATGGCTAGGAATATTAAAGCAAGATAGGGGCTGGATAACTTAAACCCGATCCAAGCTCGCTCTTTGCTCGGCTTAGCGACGAGCCAAAAGTTTACCGCCAGCGCCACTGCGCCTAGGATCGCTGCTGTTGTAAGGTATATTGTTCCGAAGGCGCCTGCAAAGTAGATGCCTATGCTGAAAGCCACCATGAGTATGGATGTTGAGGCGATGCACCTTACAGCTACGCTCTCGCTGACGACGACTGGGAGCATAGGTACTTTCGCTTTGGCGTAATCGTCTCTCGCATAGAGTGCAAGTGCCCATATGTGACCCGGAATCCATAAAACTACCAGCGCAGCCATCAGTAACGAGGTTAGATCGATTGTGTTCTTGACCGCTGCATATCCTATGAGCGCTGGTGCGCCCCCTGAGAAGCCACCTAGGATTATGCTTACAGGGTTCCTCCTCTTCAGCATCTTGCTGTAGATTATGATGTTGTCTCCAAGCCCGAAGACCATAAGTAGCGCAGCTATCGGGTTGATGAGTAGTGCTAGAGCGACTGAGGCTAATGCTAGGGCTAAGCCGTAGTAGAGCGCTTTCTCCGCTGGGTATATTCTTCTTGTGGGTATAGGTCGAAGCCTAGTTCTATCCATGACAGCATCAATATCCCTATCTATATAGCAGGTGATCGTGTTAGCCCCAGCAGAACCCAATGTTACAGCGATAATAGTGAGCGCAAACAGATACGGGTCTATGCTCCTACCAGCAGCAACCACATAACCTCCGAGCGCCGTGAATACGAGCAGATACCATACTCGCGGTTTTGTTACCTCGTAATACGCTTTAACCCGCTCGAGCAAAGAGGTTACCCTAGAATACCCAGCGACATAAGTATAAATATAGTTTGTTAAAGATCCTTCTGTGAAATGCCCATAGAATACACCGACCCCGATGAGGTATTCGAGGCTCTTCTCGGTGCGCAGCGTGCCCAACCCAAAGTCGTTGAAGTGGATGTTGCGGACGCTTTTGACCGTGTTCTAGCCGAGGAGGTCAAGTCGCCTATAGATGTGCCGGCCTTTAACAGCTCACATCTGGATGGGTATGCTCTGAGATCTGTTGATACGCTGAATGCTACGCCTCAACATCCTGTGGTGCTAACCATTAGAGGATCTATTGAGTTGGGTGTTAAACCCCCCAAGATAGTCCAAACAGGGGAAGCCTATCGTGTTAGAACTGGGAGCTATCTGCCTGAAGGTTGTGATGCCGTGGTTGGAAAAGAGGAGGTATATGTAGAAGGAGACAGGGTTTATGTCACCAAGCCAGTCAAAGCGGGTTCAGAAGTTGTTAAGAAGGGGTCTGATGTAGCAAAAGACATGGTCGTTCTCAGATCTGGGCACAAACTCAGAGCGCAGGATCTGGGTATGCTAAGGCTTCTACGTTACACCAAGGTTAAGGTCTACGCCGAACCGGTAGTAGCTGTAGCATCAATAGGTAGCGAACTTACTGAAAGCGTGGAAGAGGCTGAGCTGGGTAAGACCCTAAATACACACGCCTACACCATCACAGCCTTAATCAAGAGCGCAGGCGGTAAACCCCTCTACTTGGGTATTGTGCCAGACGACCCTCAAGCGATAAAAGATACAATACTCAAGGGGTTGGCTAAAAGCAGCCTACTTCTGACAATAGGAGGCTCATCTGTAGGCGAAGCAGACTTGGTTTCGAAAACACTCCAAACACTAACACCAACTATGCACAAACACGGGTTAAAGCTACATCCAGGAAGGGTGGCTGGGTGTTGTGTTGTGAACGGCAAAGCCGTAATAATACTACCAGGTTTGATTCAATCAACTGTAAATGCCTTCGTCTACTTAGCCTTGCCACTCATAAAGAAGCTTTCAGGGCAAGAGACCACTAGATACGAAGCTACAGTACGGGCTAGGCTCGCTGAGGATCTGGTCTTCCACAGATTCCCAGACTTCAAGAAGATGACATGGGTCTCGCTTAGAAAGAAGGATAATGAGCTAGTCGCCCATCCAATTCGAGGAGACTCTCCAATGCTAAACGTGCTTGTAAAAGCTGATGGATACATCTTGACCGAGCCGAACCGAATGGTCGTAAGGAAAGATACAGACGTGGATGTGGCGCTTGTGCCGGGGCTATCTTCTTTGCCATAGCCAGAAACCTTTTTTACCCCAGCCGCTCTTAAGAAAAGAAGAAGATGCAGCCAACCTACACAACAAGCGAAATCTACCATAAGGTAGCCGAGCTACTTGAAGATGGGAAGAGGTTTGTGTTAGCCTCTGTAATACGCGCAGCCGGCTCAACACCTAGAGGCACAAGCGCAAAGATGATCGTTCTCGAGGACGGCAGCAGCATAGGTACTATCGGCGGCGGGTGCTTAGAAACCTATGTGCTTCACGAGTCTAAGAAGGTTTTTGAAGACGGTGTGCTTAGGATCGTAGAGGCGGATCTTGGAGATGACAGCTGGTCTGGTCTTGGGATGGCTTGTGGTGGGAAGGTGGAGATAGCGTTGGAGCTTGTTGAACCCAACCCTAGACTAATAATCTTGGGCGCTGGGCACCTTGCTAAAGCAGTAGCTAAAGCTGGAAGGTTTGTAGGTATGAGGGTAGTGGTCATAGACCCGTTCGCAAAACCAGAAGACTTTCCTGAAGCAGAAGCTGTTATAGCAGAGGGCTACGAAGAGGGTGTAGCTAAGATACCCATCTACGCTTACGATAGCATTGTGATATGCACGAGGCATCAAGGAGACGAACAGGCGTTAAAAGCGGTTATAAATTCTAAAGCAAGATACATAGGGATGGTTGGAAGCGCTAATAGAGTTCAACTTGTCTTCAGAGAGCTTATGAAACAGGGCTATCCAGCAGAGAAGCTTCTAAGAGTTCACGCACCTATCGGACTAGAGATAGGCGCAGAAACCCCAGAGGAGATAGCGGTCAGCATAATTGCAGAAATCATAATGAGCAGAAGGGGAGGAACAGGTGCACCTAAGAAGATAAGTAAAATCGAGCAAGCGGTAGTAGAGAAGGCTTAGATAGCCTCTAAGAGTGTTTGGTGTTTGATAAGCCTAGTGGTTTTAGCCGCTGGCATGTCAACTAGATTTGGAGAGAATAAGATGCTCTACCCTATTGATGGCGAACCCATGGTTAGGAGGGTGGTGAAGACCGCCCTCTCCTCTTCAGTAGATGAGGTTATAGTGGTTGTAGGATTTGAGGCTGAGAAAGTGCAGGAGGCGCTTAAGGGGTTAGGGTGTAAGGTGGTGGAGAATCCTGAGTACGCTACTGGGGGGCAGAGTTCATCGGTTAGGTGTGGTGTTAAACACGTTAATGAGGACGCCGATGCTGTTATGATACTTCCAGGCGATGTTGCCTTCATCGACGCAACCGTAATAGATAAGGTGGTTGATGAGTATGAGAGAAAGGGGGCGAAGATCGTAGTAGCAGCCCATCAAGGTAAGCCGGGGCATCCGATTCTCTTTGACCGAAGCCTTATACCAGAGATCTTAGCGATAGATGAAGCAGGATACGGGCTTAAGGCTGTAGTAAACAGGCATAAAGCAGATGTAGTCTATGTGGAAGCGAGCACACCGAATGTGCTACTTGATGTAGATAGAAGATCCGATTTGAGTAGGAGAAGCTAGACTAGCGCCTTACCACACTTGGGGCAGAATGTTGTATCAGGCTTCACTTCTGCTCCGCAGTATCTACATTTACTCACATCAGCTGGGAACACTTTGGTTATGACTGGTGGCTCTTTCTCAGCACGCTGCTTCTCATAACGCTTAGCCACAAGTATACCTACCTCTAATAGTACAACCAGAGGTGCAAAGAGAGCTATGTCTGCTATTGGTCCGCCGTCTGGTGTAATCAGCGCAGTAACTACAAACAGTGCTGCGTAGACATACTTCCTGTTCTTGGTTAGGATCTCTGTGCCGACAATATTAAACTTCACGAGTATGACGAAGATTACTGGGAAGGTAAATACTAGGCCGCAAAGTATAACCAGCGCAAAAACGAGTGTGTAGAAGTCCATAACATAAACCAAGGCTTCAACCTGAAGCGCCTCGAAGAAAGGCAGTAGCGCCCAGATCATAAAGGGCGAGAGAATCTTGTATCCGAAGACAGCACCTGCGATGAAGAGGGAGATAAATGCGGCTACAAAAGGATAAACCATTCTTCTTTCTTCGGGGTAGAGTGCTGGATCAACGAACTTATAGACTTCGTAGAACATTACTGGGAGGGTTACAGCAACGCCCAGTGCGAATGATGCTAGTATATATAACTCTAGAGGGGTGGTGATTTCACCAGCTATGAGCTTGACCGAAGCTGGTAGGATGTCCTCCCTTATGTAGTTCAGCAGAACCGAAACAAGAGGCTTGAACACAGGTGGGTTATGTAGAAAAGATAGGTCTGCCGGTAGAGCCATAAAGATGATCGTTGAGGCTACGAGTGTATAGAGGATGATCTTCAGTCTGCTGGCGAGCTCGGCCAGATGCTCTTGGAACGTAAGCTCCTTGTCTTTTGACATGCTGCCACCTGAGGGTATATCCTCTAGCCGCTTTCTTCAGCAGCAGACGCCCTTTAATTGTTTGCTTCCTCTTGTTGAGAGGGTTGAGGCTTATAGTATCAGAATAGCGTAGAGCCTACTGCTGCTGGCCGCTCTGAGGCGGGGTGGTCGTTTGGGGTTGTGTGGTGCGTGCACGCTCTAGTATCTCCTTTGAAATCTGCTCCCTCGTCTTACCCGCGGTCTCTATGCCTAGGCTCTTAGCTGTTTGGATAAGGTAGTCGTCACTCGCTGTTTTAGGTTCAGCTGTAGATGCTGGCTCAGGTTCTGGTGCGGGGTTTGTGAACTCTTTCTGCGCTTTTTCGAACTCCTTTCTCGCTTGACCTAAGGCGCGAGCAAGCTTAGGTATCTTATCTGGGCCCCAAATCATTATTACTGCTAATATTGCTAGAATTACTATCCACTCCCAGCCGACTATAGCCACACTATTCACCACACAATCTATCGCAGAGGGGTAGATATAAGGCTTCCCCGACTTCCAACCTTTTCCTCTTTGAATTGTCGAAAAGATTAAATGCGATTGGATGTTTGACCGTTCATCAAGCTGGTGTGAAATGGTCGAAGAGCGCACTATGATCTTTTTAGAGCCACCATGTGCACTTTTTCCATTAAACTCTATCGGATTCAATACCATTCAACTAATTTATACAACACGTCTTATGATTTCTTCTACTCAACAGACTCTGCTTTTAAGGGGGCTTTAGGTGTTGCGTACACGCTTACTTGCCCTACCCATCTTCATCATCATAATATCTTTACTCACTGTGGTATTGGATCTTGACTTTAAACAGACAGCATCTTTGGTCGCCTTCTTAGGCTTCATCTTTGGCACGCTCCTCTTCTGGAGGTTCAGATTAGCCTTCGCCCTCATAGGTGTTGTGACACTTCTTGTTCTAGGTTTGATCGATGTGCCAACGCTGATAGACTTTGCTGGGTTGGATATAATCCTCTTTCTGATGGGTATGATGATAGTCATAGGCTTCCTCGAGGAGAGGAGGTTCTTCGAGTACATCATAGACAAACTTTCAGCCATAGCTGGCGCTTCAGGTGTCAAGCTTGTAGCGGTCATGATGATTTTATCAGCTCTCTCCGCAGCCTTAGTGGATGAAGTTACCTCGATACTCTTTATGTCAGCGTCTATGATACACCTCTGTCTACGCGTTAAGATTAACCCCATACCATTCATCATAATGCTTGTCTTCGCCACAAATATCGGAAGCGCCGCAACCGTGGTCGGCAACCCTGTGGGTGTGCTTGTAGCCTTACGTGGCGGCTTTACTTTCATAGACTTTCTACGCTGGGCAACTCCAATCTCGATAGTTGGGTTAGCGATCGCCATACCCTTATCGGGCTTCTACTATAGAAAGGAGATAAAACTCTTAGATGAACGCCTTAAGCTCAGAGTGGTCGAGGGTGCGGAGAGAGGAGAGGCTGCGAACCAAACTACGAGAGAGCTTTTGGTTTCAGCGCTACTATTCATCGGGACGATCGCTGCGCTTATAATGCATAGTCAGATTGAGGCGCTCCTTCATTTAAAGAAGAACACGATGCTGATAGGTACGGCTCTTGCAGCCGCAGCTATAGCAATCATCATAGACCGAGAGAGGGCGAGACAGATCGTTGAGAGGAGAGTAGATTGGTGGACCCTATCCTTCTTCCTCCTACTATTCGCCTCAGTAGGAACCTTAAGCTACGTTGGGGTTGATCAGAAGATCGCAGCCAAGTTGACAGCGCTTCCAGTGGGTGAAATCCCCCTTCTCATAATCTTTACATCAATTGCCAGCTTAATGAGCGCGTTTATGGATAATGTGCTAGCAGTCGCAACGCTACTTCCGATAGTAGAGGAGCTCGGTACTTTCGGTATCAGCAACCAACCCTTCTGGTGGTCTGCGTTGTTCGCAGGAACATTCTTCGGGAATCTAACGATTATAGGTAGTACAGCCAATATAGTGGCTATCGGAATCTTAGAGCGGCGGGAGCTCGGTCACATCACTTTAAAAGAATGGATTAAGCCCGGAGCACTCGTATCCATACCTACGATTGCTGTAGCGTTACTGCTCCTAATCGTTCAGATCCCGTTTATGAAAGGTTAGTCTGAAACGGGTTTGCAGCATATGAATAAGTGTTTATCATCTTTACCTAACCACATTTCATAATTGTTGTCAAGCACCAACTCTACGACTTGGCTCCACGGAAATCTCTGCTTATCCAATATTATGATGCGGTAGCCGCCGTATTGAAGCGTCACTTCTCCAGAGTCGCCTATTATCTCTTTCAGCTTCGTTTCAACATCACGGTAAGGCGCTTGCATCTCAGATATCCTACGCTTCGCAGCCTCAAGTTCCTCCCCGTATCTTGATAAAGCGGCTTCGAGCTGGGCTATCTTCTGTTTAAGGAGTTGAGTCTCCTTCTTAGACTCCGCTTCGGCAAGCTTGGCCTCCAACTCTTTTATACGTTCTTCGAGCTGCTGCACCCTACTCTTATCTGCTGAACTTTCGCTCAACCAGTTCACCTTACATCTAGGTGACCACCTTATATCCTTTACGAAAGTCTTGCAAAGCCCCAGTCTTGAAATCGCTTTACTCTCGTGACATCAAAAAGAAGAGTGGGGTAAACTAGCCTCTGCCTAACCCTTCAGCTCCTTTAGGTGGCTTTCCACAGCAGCTATCTCTTTCTTAAGATCTTCCAGGTATTCTTCGAGCTCTTTTATGTGCTCCTCTTTTGTTAGGAAGCGTCTGCCAAAGCTTCTGTGGTGCCAATGGTGGCATTCGCAACCGCAGCAGCAACACATATTCTTTTTTCACCAGTATGTATTTGGTTTGTGTCTGTTCATAAGTTCTTCGTTCTTTCCCGAATAAATAAACTTAAATATGTTGTCGCCGCAGCCTACTTCAGATGGCTGGGCTCCCGTGGCTTACTCGCTTCCTCACCCTCTGGATATTCCTAGCTATGATCATAGGTGTAGGTCTAGGGTATTGGGTTCCGCAAGTCTCTGATGTCATCGGCTCTCTGAGCGTCGGAACCACCTCTATTCCTATAGCGATAGGTCTGATCTGGATGATGTATCCTCCCCTTGCTAAGGTTAGGTATGAGGATCTTCGTAAGATAGTTACAGCAAGCGGCTCAAAGAGGATGCTTACACTATCACTGATCCAGAACTGGCTTCTAGGACCACTTCTCATGTTCATATTAGCTTGGATCTTTCTAGCAGACTACCCATCTTTCAGAAATGGTATAATCATCGTCGGTCTGGCTAGGTGTATAGCTATGGTGATCGTCTGGAACAGTCTCGCAGAAGGTGATAATGAGTGGGCAGCGATTCTTGTCGCGTTGAACTCTGTCTTCCAGATAGCGATGTACTCGATACTCGCCTACTTCTACATAACCGTGCTCTCCTCTCTGATCTCAGGTGAAGGGCTAGTGGTACACATATCGCTAATAGAGGTAGCGCAGTCTGTAGCCATCTACTTAGGCATACCCTTCTTTGGAGGGATGATAACAAGATTCTACTTCTTAAGGAAGAAGGGGAGAGAATGGTATGACAACGTATTCATGCCGAAACTCAGCCCCACATCCCTATTTGCGCTCCTCTTCACAATCATAGTCATGTTCTCTCTTAAAGGCGAATACATAGTCACTCTACCGCTCGATGTAGCAAGAGTCGCCACGCCACTGTTGGCTTACTTCACAATCATGTTCTTTTTATCATTCGCATTAGGCTACCTCTCTAAACTTGACTACCAACGCACCACATCACTAGCCTTCACAGCAGCAAGCAACAACTTTGAACTGGCGATAGCGGTCGCCGTTTCAGTCTTCGGCTTAGCCTCACAAGAAGCATTCGCAACCGTCATAGGTCCCCTCATCGAGGTGCCTGTCATGATAAGTCTTGTGAACGTAGCCCTATGGTTTAGAAGAAGGCTCTATGCTGCTGAGAGAGTAGAGGCTAAGGCGGTTAGTTAGATAAGCTTAGAGGTAGCCGATCTTAGGGAACCTTTTAACCGCCACACCAGCCTCTATAACATACGGTACTGCCTCGCTTAAATCGAGTGTGCGGAGGATCGGTGAAAGCATCTTGTCAGCGGGGACTTCGTTGAAATCAGAACCATAGGCCAAAGGTGAGACCGAAGGCAGCACAAGATATCTGCAGCCGCTGGTCTGGAGATCGATGAACGCCTTAAATCTGTGCTTGGCGCCCACATCGTCTTTGAGTGTTATGGCTGGGTGCTCATGTCCTAAGATCGCAACCCTACAGCCTCTTCCATCTACAGTCAATGGTTTATGGCCGTGTGTTAGAAGTATGCCGCTCAACTCTAGATAGGGGTCGTGTAGAGGCACACCGAGTTCTTTGAGGACCTTGATTATGTAGTTATCGTGGTTCCCCCTTACGACTTCAACGTCTAGGCTATGCTCTCTCAGCTTAGAGATCAGTTTCTTTACACCGAACCACTCCGGCTCTGTTACCTCTGCGAACTCGTGTTTCACGTCGCCAAGCAAAATTACCCCTCTGCAACCCAGATCTTTGGCTGGTGTGATTACGTGTTTAATTATAGTAGGTAAGATTGGTGCTGGAATATGTATGCCTTTCTCCTCGCTTTCATCCTCGAGCCCTATGTGTAGGTCCGCTGCAACAAGTAAACCCTCTTTCTCAAGCAGAATCGCTGGGTATGGTGATGCTATCGAGATTCTCCGCGTGATCTTGATCCTCTCAGCCACGTTTTCTGCCTTCAAGGCGCCTCTCCTTTATCCTCCTCATCACACTATCGTAGAGGGCTTCAAGCAGCGCCTTCTTATCCTCCATAAGCACTATATCGCTGTAGCCCAGCAGTATGAGATCGTGGGTGAAGGGTGAAGGTAGGTCTGAAGTAGGCGCTACAATAAACCTTCTTCTACCAGATGCAACATCACCTAAGACCTCTTCAGCTGTCTTAACATCCATCACATCCTCAAGCACCTCTCTATAAGCCTCTTCAACAACAGGAAAGCCCTCGATCTCATCACACAGCTTAAAGAGTATCTGCGAGTTCGTCTGCTGCCTAGCAACGGTTATCTCATGCCCCTTATAGTTACGCAGCACCATAAGAGCCCTAGTCGCACAGTGCCTAAACCTTCGTCTAACGAGCTCAGTATTCCTAATCGAGGAGACGAGCAGCCCCCTCAAATTCTCTCTCGTCACTTGGTTTACGAGCCACTTCGGCTCTACACGTCTACCTACAGGTAAAGTTAGCATGAAGCCTGAATCACTAACCGTCACCATAATGTTCACTTTTAGGTTAAGCGCAACCACGTGTGCATAAGCCCTTGAGAGGGCGTCGTTCACCCTTCTACCAAAGACGGTGTTGAATATTATGTTCTGCCTACCTTCGTTGTCCACATAATCTTCGACCAAAAGGTTGGTGTCACTCGGCGTATCCCCCAACCCCAATGTAGTTAAGAAGTCGTATTCAGCCTTCATGTAGCCTAAGATCGCTTTAGCCGCGCTAAGTGTGCATTTGTAGTCACGCATAATCCAATCTATGATCTCTTTTTTCGCAACCCCCTCCTTCAGCATCTTAAATACTTCGCTTCTAAACCTACCTATGGCTTCGCCTAGATCGAAGCTGAGGGGCAGCATCTCGCTGAACCACGTCGGCACAGTAGGCTTACCCTCCTTGATCGGCGTAACATACGCTTTCACGCCTCTTGAGTAGCGATACTCGTAGAGCCTCCCGCCAAGTATGAATATGTCGCCTTTAGTAAGCCTCTCCAGAAACTCCTCTTCGATCGAACCCACCCACCTACCGTCAAGCGTGTATACTTTGATGGCCACTTCATCCGGTATGGTTCCCACGTTGGTTGCGTAGATCACTCTTAGAAGCGCTCCTCTTCTCCCAAAGGTTCCCTCCTCTTCATCATACCAGATCTTGCCGTAAACTCTGAAGTTCTCGAGGCTCTTGTATCCGCCGCTAAGATACTTGAGTAGGCGCTTAAGCTGGTCTAGGGTTAGATCTCTGTAGCAGTAGCTTCGAGTCAAGACCCTATAGGCTTCTTCTACACGCCATTTCCTCTCGATCGCCATCCCAACAATATGCTGAGCCAACACATCAAGAGGACCTTTAGGTATGTAGACCCTATCCAACCTCCCTTTTGAAGCCTCGGAAGCCAGCACAGCGTCCTCAACTAGATCGTCACGCTCAAGAGGGATGAGCACCCCCTCTGAAACCCTGTTCAGAGCATGCCCCGATCTGCCTACTCGCTGGAGACACCTCGAAATAGACTTAGGCGAGCCTATCTGCACAACTAGGTCGATGCTCCCTATATCTATCCCGAGCTCTAGGCTCGTGCTTGTTACTACGGCTCTCATCGCACCATTCTTTAACTTATCCTCGACCTCTTTTCTTATCTCTCGAGATAGGCTACTGTGGTGTGCAGCAAGCTCATCAGCATCAACAGCGTTGAGTTTAGATAGGTGGTAGACTACGCGCTCAGTACCAGACCTCGTGTTAGTGAATATGAGTGTCGTCTTATGCTTCCTCACAAGATCCCTTATCATCCGATACATCTTTGACGTGACATACTCTGCCGATGTGTGAACCAAGTCGCTTACAGGGAGATCTACCGTCAGCTTAGTAGGCTTCACAAACCTCGTATCAGCTATAACACAGTCTCTGAGCGCCCCGTCTTCATATCCAACCAGAAACTTCGCTACCTCCTCAAGGGGGTGGATAGTCGCCGACAACCCTATGCGGGTGAAACTCTTCTCGCAAAGCTCCTGAAGCCTCTCAAGAGAAAGCGTTAGGTGTACCCCTCTTTTTGAGCTACATAGTTCGTGAATCTCATCCACTATAACCCACTTAACAGACCTGAGCTTCTCACGAAACTTCGGCGCACATAAGACTATGGCTAAGCTCTCGGGCGTGGTTATAAGTATGTGAGGCGGCTTCCTCAACATCTTAGCCCTATCAGATGAGGGCGTGTCACCAGTCCTAACAGCCACCCTAATCTCAGGCAGCCCACTATCGGTTCCCATCGATCTAGCAGCCTTCTGAATACCCTTTAGCGTCGTGTTGAGGTTCTTCTCGATATCGTTGTTCAAAGACCTTAGCGGCGAAACATACACCGCATAGACCTCATCGCCTAAGAGCCCCTTCTTCCCTAAGCTCAACAACTCATTTATAATCGATAGAAAGACCGCAAGAGTCTTACCCGAGCCTGTAGGCGCGGCTATAAGTGTATTCTCGTGGTTCTGAATAGACCTTATCGCATAGATCTGCGGCGGGGTTAGTGAACCAAAGGTTGCAAAGAACCAGTTCGATACTTCAGGCTCGAGGAGCGCAGCTACCTCAGCCTCTGAAATCGCCTTAGCAACCGTCAAAGCCAAGAAGGCTCGTCTAACAGATTATTCAAAGGGGCGTCTTAAAAGCATGTAGCCAGAACCTACTCATCAGCATATGCCCCTAGTGTTTCCTGCATCGACGTTAAGGGTCTCGCATCAAATCCCTCTCTACGAAGATGCTCCGCGAACTCAGCAGCAAACCCGTGGAAAGTGTAGACCGCCTCTGGGCAGCACCTCTTCACAACCTCTTTAAGTTCGGTGAAGTCACAGTGGTCGCTCAGCGGAATAGCATAATCGACCCCCATAGCATACTTAAAGCTCGGCTCAGCAGCCCAGCCTGAGAAGGCTATGGTGACCGCCCCATACTTCTTCTTCAGATTTGAGATGAAGGTGCTTCGTCCACTATACATCGGGGTAATAAGCACCCAAGGCTTCTTCTCAAGCAGCCCCTTACTTTGAGCCTCTTGGTATGTTATATGGTCTCCACCTAAATCCAACCCTAGGCTAGAGCAGGTAGAGTTTATCTTCGCTACAGCGCCGTGTTGGTAAAAGGGCTTCCAAGCTGAGAAGATTCTAGTCAGAATCTGCGCCTTACCCAGAGGATAGCCCATGAGTATAACTGGTCTCCCCTCTGAGAAGTGCTCAGAGATGATCTTGTGCGTCCTATCAACCACCTCTTCAATAGGCGGGAATTTGAATACCTCTCTACCATATGTGCTTTCGATTATGAGCACTCTGCAGCGTGGTGTCTCACCTCCTTTAAGAAAAGCTCTGCTTCTAAGCGAAAAATCCCCAGTATAGTAAATCTCGTCATCTATAAGTAGGCTCCGTGAGCCGAAGATGTGCCCAGAGTTCATCATCTTAAGCCCATCCATATCCGATACCAGATTCTGGATAACTCTACCACGAGCAGCAGCCAAAGCAGCCGTCTCCTTCGATGCTAAAACCTTCTGCCCACCTGACTCAAGTAAATGGTCTTGGTGTGCGTGCGAAACAAATACCAGCCCCCCACCACCAGATCTAGTCGGATCTAGAAGCAGCTTCATATCTCCATACTCAACCACTATACCGTCAGCAGCCCTTACAGATACCCTCCTCAACACTAGAGGCTAGCGCTCAGCACTTATTTTAGGGATATGCTAAGCTAGATTTAAAAGCCTCTACAAACAATAAGATGGTTGGGTTGGTATGAGGTTAAGGCTTGGGCTTATAGGTAAGACGAATACAGGTAAGACGACCTTCTTCAACGCAGCTACCCTATTATCTGGAGAGGTTTCTACTTACCCCTTTACGACCAAGACACCCTACGCAGGGACAGCATCAGCAGTAACACTCTGCGTCCATAAAGAATTCAAAGTAAAGGACGACCCAGTTAACTCAAAATGTATAGAAGGCTGGAGGCTTATACCCGTGGAACTTATAGACTTACCGGGTTTAATTAAGGGTGCCTCTGCGGGCAAGGGTTTGGGCTTTCAATTCCTCAGCCACGCCGCGCAGTCAGACGCCTTACTCCACATAGTTGACGCATCTGGTAGTGTGGATGCTGATGGGCGTATAACAGAGCCTGGGACAGGAGATCCTGTTGCAGACATAGGTGACATAGAAGAGGAGCTCGTCCTCTGGTATCTTCGCCTTCTGCAGAACAACGCCGATAAGATTTCTCGAAGCATAAAAGGTGGGTCCACATTAGAAGCAGCTATCAGAGAAGTCTTCAGCGGCATCGGCGTGAAAGAGCTTCATGTGAAGACCGCTTTACAGCAAGCAAAGCTTGAAGGTAAGGACTTTGAAAACTGGTCGGATGAAGAGTGTAAAGAATTTTGCTGGATACTAAGGGACATCTCCAAACCCACACTGATCGTAGCGAACAAGATGGATCTTAGAACAGCGCCAGAGAACTTTAAGCGTATACAAGAAGCCTACCCAGATATGATCGTCGTGCCAGCCAGTGCTGAAGCAGAGCTGATACTGAGGCGGGCTAGTGAAAAAGGTCTAATAGAGTATATACCGGGTGAGGAACGCTTTAAGGTGGTGAATCCGAATCTGCTGAACGAGAGGCAGAGGTGGGCGCTTAACTTTATCAAAAGAGCGGTCTTAGGCCAATTCATGAGGACTGGTGTCCAATTCGCTATTAATGTAGCTGTCTTCAAGCTTCTAAGGATGAATACCGTCTACCCCGTCTATGATCCCACCAAGCTCTCCGATAAACATGGACATGTGCTACCAGATGTGCTCCTTATGCCCTCAGGCTCTACTGTTAGAGATCTAGCCAGAGAGATACATACTGAGTTAGAGAAGGGGCTGCTCTACGCTATAGATGCTAGAACAGGTCTAAGACTACCCACAGACTACGAGCTCAAGGACAGAGATGTTCTATCTATCGTCTCGGCAACAAGATCAAGGAGTTAGCGGCTTAACCCTCCTCCACCTCACTCCCTGTGGAGTGTCCTCAAGTAACACACCACGTCTCCTTAACTCTTCTCTGATTTTATCTGCGGTTGCCCAATCTTTTCTACGCCTAGCCTCCTCCCTCTCCTTGATCAAGGCTTGAAGCTCCGGTTCAAGCTTCTCCTCATATTGTGGTATGACGTTAAATATTGCGTTGAAGGAGTTTACGAATGCTCTGCAGAACTCTAAATCCCTCTGCGAAATCTTACCCTCATCTAATGCCTTATTAACCTCTCTCATAAATTCGAAGAATACTGCAAGTGCAGCTGGTGCGTTTAGATCGTTATCCATCTCCTCTTCAAACTTTCTCCTATATTCTTCAACAGATTCGGCCAACCTATCTTCGCTTGACGATGGTTTTACTGTAGATAACCTTAGGTTGAATTCTTGAAGCCTTCTAACGGTGTTCTCAGCGTGCATCAGCCCCTCAAAGGTGAAGTTCAACCTATCCCTATAATGCGCTGAGAGCAGTAGGAATCTTATAGCGGTTGGGCTATAGCCTCTCGCTAAGAGGTCCCTTAGCGTAAAATAGTTGCCAAGCGACTTCGCCATCTTCTGCCCGTTGACAAGAAGATGCTCACAGTGCACCCAGTATCTAGCTAAGGGCTTACCTGTAACAGCTTCTGACTGAGCGATCTCGTTCTCGTGATGGGGGAATATGAGGTCAACACCACCTGAATGAATATCGAATGTTTCACCCAGATACTTCATAGACATAGCAGAGCACTCTATATGCCAGCCTGGTCTACCCTTACCCAACTCGGTTACCCAGAAGACGTCTCCGTCCTCCTCATCCCACGCCTTCCAGAGTGCGAAGTCTCTTGCCTCCTCTTTAGAATACTCGTCAGACTTCACTCTCTCAACCCTAAGACCAGCGCTTCTAACACCAGAAAGCTTACCATAATCTTTGAAGGCTGATACCCTATAGTAGACCGAGCCCTCAGAGAAGTAGGCAAACCCTTTTTCAAGAAGCCTCTTAATTAACAAAACCATCTCAGGTATGTGCTCAGTCGCCCTCGGATAGACCTCAGCCCTCTCTATACCTAAAGTATCGACGTCTTGAAAGTAGGCTTTGATGTATCGATCGGTATACTCTCTAAGAGAAACGCCTTGCTCCCTCGACGCCCTTATAGTCTTATCGTCAACATCGGTTAGATTCTGAACCTGAAAGACCGAGTAGCCCTTATACTTCAAGTACCTCCTAAGTAGGTCTTGGAAGACAAATGTTCGAAAGTTCCCTATATGCGCGTAATCATAAACCGTTGGTCCACAAGTATAGATCTTGACCACTCCTTGCTGTAGCGGGATAAACTCCTCTACTCTCCTGCCGAGGGTGTTGAAGAACCTTAGTGCCATCCGTTTTCAGCCTTATGTTAAAGAGGGTTCTACACCTATTCTATCACCATCATAGTTAGTGTTGAGCGAACCCCGCTTAACCCACGTATCTTTCTTGAGATCACTTCTTTAAGTTTATCCATAGTCGGAAGATCCACTTTAACTACGATATCATATACCCCATAGACTTCGTTCGCTTCAACAACACCCTCTATGTTGCGCAGCTCCTTTACCAGTGCTTTCTCGGAACCCAACTCAGCATTAATCATAACAAACGCTATCGGCATACTATCAAATGTAGATGCACAGATATATATTTCTTACCGAAGCTCCACACCACAACAATCTTATCCAGATGGAAGGCACATCAAGCAGAAGAACTTATATACGGCGTGTTAGATACCGCACGGAAGGTGGAGGGGAAGTGCGAGGCGATCTACTTTACCGCGAGTGTGATCACCTTTTCAACCAGCATCGATTATAGAACCCTTCGAGTATCATCCAACCCTCCTTCCAATCGAATAAATAAATCTCTAAGGGGTGTTTCTGTTGGTAGAAGATGTAGTAGTCTTTAAGTTCGGAGGCTCGGTGCTCGACAGCGATGAGCACATCAAGAAGGCAGCGCAGAGAGTCAAGGATGTGCATGCAAGAAGTCTGGGTGTTGTTGTGGTCGTTTCGGCTCTGCGTGGTGTAACCGACTCCCTACTTTCAACCGCGCGTAAGGCGAACCCTAATATCACCCCAGAAATGCTTGATGAGGTCCTCTCTATGGGCGAGCGTACGAGCGCGAGGCTCTTTGCCGCTGCGCTGAAAGGATTCGGGTTAGATGCTGTTGTGGTTGACCCAGATTCACCCCATTGGCCTATCGTAACAGATTCAAACCATCTTGACGCTAACCCGCTCTACGAAGAAACGAAGCGGCTCGTTGAGGAGCGGCTAAAGCCTCTGCTTAATGAGGGTAAGGTTCCTGTGGTCTGCGGATTCGTTGGGAAGACGCTGGATGGTAAGATTACCACGCTCGGTAGGGGTGGTAGTGACACTACAGCGGTGCTCCTTGGAAGCGCTCTGAAGGCGAAGGAGGTGGTACTTGTTAAGGATGTGGGTAAGGTCTTCTCCAGCGACCCGGATAAGGTTTCTGATGCAGTGCCTTTAAGCACTCTTGACTCAGAGGAGGCGTTAGCCCTTAGTCTAGGCGGCGCGAAGTTCCTACATTATAAGGCGCTGAGGTATAAGGCTGAGGGGGTGCCTATCTACATAGCGAGCCTCGATTCTGAAGATAAGGGGACGGTGATAGATGGAGAGTCGCTTCTCAACATAGATATCGAAGCCCTACCAGATCCAGTCACTATGATAACAGTAGTCGGCAACATAAACGGCTCATACAGAGCCATTAGTGAACTATTAGATACGGTCTACTCTGGTGGGGGTAGGGTGATCTCTATGGGCTCTGAGCCGAAGTCCATTGTGCTCTATGTATTAAATGGGGACAAAGTTTTAGGGAAGCTGCATTCTTGGGTTGTTTCGACAGGCTTCGGGAAAGCGGTCAGCAGCTACGGTAACCTCGTTATGATAACTGTTAAAGCCCCTGCTATGGAGACCAGCCCAGGTATGGTTCAGCGTGTTACTCAGCCGCTTGCTAGACACGGGATAAACGTTTACGGCTTGGTTACAGCGGGTTCATCGATAAGGCTCTTTGTTTCGATGGCTGATCGAGATAAGTCGCTTGCACTTCTCCGAGACGCGTTGATGGTGACTAGTAGAAAGGAGGTGAGTTAAGATGGGTAAGCATCTTAGAATCGCTAGGCTGACTAAAAAAGGTAGGATGCTCTGTATACCAATGGATCACGGCATCAGCATAGGTCCGGTGAAGGGTCTTGACACAATTTATCTTACGATTCAACAGATCGCTGAGGGAGGGGCTTCAGCGATTCTTGTTCACAAAGGTATCCTTAAGGGTCTTCAAACTCACCCGGGTACTGGTATAATTATGCACCTCTCAGCCAGCACAGATATCGGTCCATCGCCTAACCGTAAGATGCTCGTTGCGGGTGTTGAAGAAGCGATTAGGTTGGGTGCCGATGCTGTCTCTGTGCATATCAACATAGGTTGCAAGGATGAGCCTGAGATGCTGCAGGATTTGGGGCTTGTTGCTGATGAATGTGATAGCTGGGGTATGCCTCTGATCGCTATGATGTATCCGAGGGGTGAGAACATAAAGAACCCGTATGATCCAGATGTGGTTGCGCACGTAGCGAGGGTTGGTGCAGAAGCTGGTGCTGACATCGTAAAGACGGTCTACACAGGAAGCCCAGAGACCTTCAGCAAGGTGGTGCGTGGATGCCCTGTGCCAGTAGTTATAGCTGGCGGACCTAAGGTGAATAGTGATAGGGAGGTGCTGCTTATGGCTAAAGGCGCGTTGGACGCTGGGGCGATGGGTGTGACCTTCGGTAGGAACGTCTTCCAGCACACTAGTCCGCGTGGCATAACGAAGGCTCTTAGTAGGCTTGTGTTCGATGGTGTGGATGTAGATGAAGCGCTTAAGGCAGTGAATGAGTGAAATGTTCGAGGGTAAAGAGATTATCATCGAACCTATAGTAAAAGCGAGCGACCTAACGAACTTCATAGAGGGTGCTAGAGCTCTAGGTGTAAAGAAGTTCCTCTGCAAACCAGTCGAAGGTGTTGATGCGGAGTTCATTCAACCTTCTGAATCTGCTGAAGAGGTTAGGGGACTGGTGCTGAGAAAGAGGATTACCGATAGGGCAGATCTTGAGAAGATCATAGTGGATGCAAAGAGAGGCGCTAAAGCCGTGCTCGTTGAAACCGCTGACTGGAAGATCATACCCTTAGAGAATCTCGTAGCCGAGCTTCAGTCAAGTGGCTGCAAGCTATATGCTTACGCTTCTTCGGCTAGCGAAGTTAGGCCGCTGCTCAGTGTGTTGGAGCGTGGTGTGGATGGTGTTGTGCTGAAAACCTCTAATCTTGAGGAGGTTAAGCAGACCCTCGACTATCTTAGGGCTGTTTCCTTTGTTCGTCTTGTGCCTGTTGAGGTGCTTGAGGCTAGGGAGGCTGGTGTGGGTGATAGGGTTTGTGTAGATACATCCTCGATGCTAAGCTTGGGCGAGGGGCTGCTCGTAGGTAGTAGATCTAACTTCTTCTTCCTTGTTCACAACGAATCCTTGGGTTCAAAGTTCACCTCACCCAGACCTTTCCGAGTAAACGCTGGGAGCGTCAGCAGCTACATTCTCATGCCAGACGGCAGAACAAAGTACTTGTCTGAGCTTGAAGCCGGAGACCAAGTGCTGGTGGTGAGCCCTAAGGATCCGCCTAGAGTAGCTACAGTAGGTAGGGTTAAGATAGAGCGTAGACCAATGGTCTTAGTTAAGGCCTCGTTTGGAGAGGAGGTTGGGAGCGTATTGCTTCAGAACGCTGAGACTATAGCCTTGGTCTGCGAGGATGGTAAGGTGAAGTCTGTGACCGAGCTTAAGCGTGGTGACCGCATACTTGCTAGTGTAGTGGAAGCGAAGGGTAGGCACTTTGGAGCAGCTGTTGACGAATACATCTTAGAAAAATAGGTGTCGGATCTTAGGGATGAAGGTATGTGTTTCGGTAGGTGCTAAAACCTACGCTCTCCTTAAAAAGAAGGCTGATGCTGCTATAAAGCTGGGTGCTGATCTGGTCGAGCTTAGACTCGATTACCTTCGAACATTTGATATTGAGAAGCTGAAGAACGTGACCAAGGGTATAGAGGGTAGGTGCATCCTAACTCTCAGATCTAGCAAAGAGGGTGGGCGGTTTACAGGGGGTGAAGCGAAACGAATACAGCTCCTCTACCATCTAGCAGACCTTAAGCCAGCCTACATCGATATAGAGTTAGATACCGTGAAGAAAGAGAAGAAGCTTACAGAAGTTTACACAAAGACCGCGTTGATAGCCTCTAAGCACAGCTTCACCAACACACCGAACCAATCTACCTTAAGCAGATGGGTGGAGGAGGCGTTGAGCTTCGGAGGCGTGGGTAAGGTCGTAACCACAGCGAGAAGGTTCGAAGACAACCTTAGAGTTTTGGAGGTGCTGAAGCAAGCACCGAAAGGTAGGCTCATAGCGTTCTGCATGGGTGAGTTAGGGCTCGTTTCTAGGGTGCTTGCTCCGATGCTCGGCTCTCCCATAGTCTACAGTTGCTTGAAAGAGGCTACTGCTCCAGGGCAGATAGAGTTAAGTGAAGCGCTTAGGTTGTATCGTGTGCTAGGTTATGAAGATCGACTATAAGACCAAGATCTATGGGTTAGTTGGGCATCCGCTCGAACATACAGCCTCCCCAGCCATACATAACGCAGCATTTGAAGCACTCGGTCTAAACGCGGTCTACCTCGTCTTCGACATAGAGCCTACAGTGTTTGAAGATGCCATAAAGGGTCTGAAGGCGCTTAAGGTTTGCGGCTTTAACGTCACAATACCCTATAAAGAGCGGATTATCCAGCTGCTCACACACCTAGATCCATCGGCTGCGAAGGTTGGTGCGGTCAACACGGTCAAGCTAGATGGTGACTCCCTACTAGGCTATAACACAGACGTAATCGGCTTCTTAGCCCCGCTTCTGGAGCTCGATCTTAAACTAAATGAGATTACGGCTCTAATATTGGGTGCTGGCGGCGCAGCAAAGGCTTGTGTAAGGGCGCTTCTAGAGGCTGGTTGCAGAGAGGTAATTGTGCTTAACAGAAGTATAGAGCGTGCCCTCAACCTATCTAAGCAACACAACACTAAACTGAAGGTGGGGCATCTTAACGAAGAGAGCCTAAAAGAAGCCCTTAGCAGAGCAAGTTTGGTGGTCAACGCAACCCCTGTCGGCATGTACCCGAATGTGGATGAGTCGATCATACCTAAGGCTCTTCTAAGAAGCGATCTAATCGTCTACGACCTAGTCTACAGACCAACCCAAACCAAGCTCCTTAAGGAGGCTAAGGAGGCTGGTGCAACAACCATCTCTGGCTACAAGATGCTACTTGAGCAAGCAGCAGAATCCTTTAGTATCTGGACTGGGCTCGAGCCTCCTAAGGAAGCTATGCTCAAGGCTTTGAAGATGGAGCTCGGTGTTGAGGATGTGGGGTAGGGCTGAAGCATACGGCGCCGTCTCTGTAGTAAACGCGGTTGCAACAGGTTTAGGATGCTCACTCGGTGTATGCTTGAGGCTCGAAGCTGACGTCAAGATAATCGATGGAACCGAGGGGGTGGATGTGAGGTTAGAGGGGGTAGAGCACCAACCCAGCGACGTAGAATCCTCTAAGATTATGGCACAAGCGATAATAGAAGCTCTAGCCAAAAGAAGAGTAGGCGCAGAGGTCACCACATACTCAGAGATACCGTTGGCAAGAGGGCTCAAGAGCTCAAGCGCAGCTGCTAACGCCATCGCGCTAGCTGCCAAAGCAGCTTTAGGCACAGAGGTCGATGATTTAGAGCTCGTCAAGATAGGCGTTAACGCCGCCATCAAAGCGAAGGTAACCATAACAGGCGCTTTTGACGATGCCTGCGCAAGCTACTTCGGCGGCTACTGCCTCACAGACAACACAAACCTCAAGCTCCTAAAAAGAGAGCAGGGACCTGAAGACCTAGAGGTGGTGATTTATGTGCCTGAAGAAAGGTTGGAGAAGCAGAAGATAAGCAGGCAGAATGTGGAGCGATTCAAACCCTTCGCTCTACAAGCATTCAAGCTAGCCTCAGAAGGTAAATATCTAGAAGCCCTAACCATAAACGGGTTGGTCTACTCAGCAGCACTAGGCTTTGATGTAAGGGCTGCTGCAGAAGCCATAAAGCACGGTGCTCTAGCCGCTGGGCTCTCAGGAACCGGGCCAGCGGTATCTGCGCTCTGCAGAAGCGAGTTTGTTAATGAGCTGGTTTCAGCATTACAGAACTTAGGCGGCAAGGTTATCTTAACTAAAGTTAATAATAGGCGGGCGAGGGTGCTGTCTAGTGGTTAAGGTTAAAGTATATCCTTCAGTCGTTAATGGTTTTGTCGAAGCGCCGCCGAGCAAGAGCTACACGCATAGAGCGGTTATACTAGCAGCGCTCAGCGACGGCATCTCAAAGATCAACCGACCTCTATCGGCTAGAGATACAAATGCGACAATAGAAGCGGTTAAAGCTATCGGCGCCGAAGTAACCAAGCAAAATATCTCTCTATCAGTTAGAGGTGTTGATCGCCCCCAGACCCCAGAGGATGTGATAGATGCGGAAAACTCTGGCACTACCATCAGAATAATGACCTCAGTATCAGCTCTAACCCCCAGCGGCTATACCGTGCTCACGGGAGACAGCAGCCTAAGGCAGAGACCGATGCAACCACTTTTAGACGCTCTAACGCAGCTAGGTGTAAAATGCTGGTCTACCAGACTTAACGGTAAGCCACCCATCTTGGTGCAGGGTGGTGGCATAAAAGGTGGTGTCGCTGTGATAAGGGGGGATATTTCATCTCAGTTCATCTCCTCCCTACTTATAGCAACACCTCTCGCTGACAACGACACAACGATTCAAGTAGCCGGCAAGTTGGTCTCAAGACCATATGTTGAAGCAACCCTCCACACTATTCGTGAATTCGGCGGCGAGGTAGCGAGCCCTAGGGAAGGGGTCTTCCACATACCACACGGTCAAAGATACAAGCCTACAGAAGTAGATATCCCGGGCGACTTCAGCTCGGCAGCCTTCATACTAGCCTCAGCAGCACTTACAGGCGGTGAAGTCGAAGTCGGTAACCTCTCCTTGCAACAACCACAGGCGGACAGCAGCATCATAGAGATCCTACGAGATCTTGGTGCTGAAGCGGAGGTTAAGGAGGGGTCTGTTAGAGTTAGGGGCTCTAAAGATATGCTAAAGGGTGGGGTATTCGACTTATCAGATTGCCCAGACCTCCTACCAGTAGTAGCTGTGCTTGGGTTGAGGTGTAGGGAGGGTGTGGAGGTAAGGGGGGTGGCGCACGCTAGATACAAAGAAACAGATAGGTTGACTGTGTTGGCTGAGGAGTTGAGTAGGATGGGCGCCGAAGTAATGCTCTACGAAGACGGCTTGAAGATCAAAGGAGGCACGCTTAAGAGGTGCACACTTGACTCAAAAGGCGACCATCGCCTATTCATGGCATTCTGCCTAGCTGGGTTAGCAACACAAAGCGGATGTGAAGTGATAGGTGCTGAAAGTGTCGATGTCTCATACCCGACCTTCATAGAAGATATGAGGAAGCTGGGTGCATCTCTGGAAGTGGAGCAAGATGCCGGCTAACCTAATAGGTGAGCGCTTTGCAGTTATGAGCTTCGGCGAAAGCCACGGTAGGTGCGTAGGTGCGGTTATAGACGGCTGCCCAGCTGGCTTACCTATAGAGGTAGAGGAGATTCAGCGTGAAGTCGACCTTAGAAGACCAAGCAGCCCCATATCAACAGCAAGAGTGGAATCAGACCGAGTAGACATCCTCTCAGGCGTCTTTAACAGCAGAACAACAGGCGCACCTATCTGCATGGTGGTCTGGAATCGCGACGTAGATTCAACACCATATGAGGAGATTAAGGACACACCCAGACCGGGGCACGCAGATTACCCTGCGCGTGTAAAATATCTGGGGTTTGAGGACTATAGAGGGGGCGGGCGCTTTTCAGCAAGAGTGACCGTTGGGTTTGTGATGGCCGGGGCTGTTGCTAAGAAGCTGCTGAGCAGATGCTTAGGTGTGCGTATAATAGCCTACACAAAAGAGATAGCAGGCATAAAAGCGTCTGAAATGAGTTTAGATGAGATAGAGCGGCGTAGGTACCTTAACGAAGTCAGATGCCCAGACGAAGAAGCTGCGAAACTCATGAGGGAGAAGATACTTGAGGCGAAAGAAGAAGGAGATAGTGTAGGCGGCATCGTAGAATGCATAGTAGATGGCTTAAGGGCTGGTGTCGGAGAGCCCATATTTAGCTCGCTCGACAGCGAGCTCAGCAAAGCAATATTCTCCATACCAGCGGTTAAGGGCGTAGAATTTGGCTTAGGCTTCCAAGCAGCAAGGGTCAAAGGATCAGAAGACAATGACGAATTCACCATCCGAGACGGTAAGATTGTAACTTTAACCAACCGCTCAGGCGGGGTGCTCGGCGGGTTATCGACTGGTATGCCGCTTGTGTTCCGAGCAGCCTTCAAACCACCATCATCCATAGCAAAGAAGCAGAAGACCGTCAACCTCAGATCTATGAAGGAAGTAGAGATAGTGGTCAAGGGGCGCCACGATCCCTGTGTTGTACCGAGGGCTGTTCCTATAGTTGAGGCGGTAACAGCGATAGTTTTGGCAGATCTGGCCCTGAGAGGCGGGTACATACCAGCGGTAGTAGAAAAGTGAGCCACTTTGGATGATCGTGAACTGCTTGAAGAGATCAGAGAGCAGATAGCTGAAAAGACGCGCATAATAGCTGAAGCGTTCTGCCAAAGGACGCTCCTAGTAAGCAAGATAGCGTCTCTAAAAGCGAAGCTCAACCTATCTATCGATGATTACCGAGTAGAGAAGAATTTGGCTAATCAGATCAGAGAGATATGTAGCAAATACAGCTTGGACCCAGCCAAAGGACTTAAACTTCTTAACCTACTTATTTCGGAATCGATAGCCTTACAGAAACCAGCGTACAAACCTCTAATCACACCCACAACTGTATTTGAAGAAAGTAGGCGCCTAGAGGAGCAAGGCTCAAAAGTAATCCATTTAGAAGTTGGTGAACCTGACTTTGGCCCGCCGCAAAGAGTAGTAGATGCTACGGTAAAAGCGCTTAAAGAGGGGCGCACACACTACACCTCAAAGTACGGTCTACCTGAGTTAAGAAGAGCCTTAGCAGATAAGATGAGTGAAAGATGGGGAGCGTCTATCAAACCAAACGAAGTCCTAATTACACCAGGAGGGAAGGCGGCTCTCACTCTTGCACTCTCAGCCACCTTAAGCCAAGGCGACTCAGCAATAATCATCGAACCATCTTGGCCAGCCTATAGGAAATGCGTTGAATCCTTTGGTTGTAGAGCTAGGGTCGTGCATACAAAGCTCGAAGACGAATGGGAGCTTGATGTAAACAAAATAGAGGAGCTGATAGATGAGACAACAAAGACCATCATTCTAAATTCGCCCAGCAATCCAACTGGCAAATCTCTGAAAAAAAGAACCATCGAATCAATAATAGAAATAGCTGCCAAACACAACTTAACCATATTAAGCGACGAAGCATACACGGAATTCTCATACGAAAACCGCCACAGCCTACTAGCAGAAGACTGCGAAAAGATAGTAATAGGCACATTCTCTAAAGCCTGGGGTATGACAGGCTTCAGACTCGGATACATAATCACATCAAGCGAACGCTGCGACACCATCGCAGACCTCGCAGGGGACCTCTACACTTGCGTTCCAGAGCCTATTCAGTTGGCTGGTGTAGCGGCGCTGGACTGCTTTGATGAAGTTGACGTCTATGTAGCAGAGATGAAGAAGAGGCGTGAGCTCGTAACATCGCTACTTAAGCCTCTACCAATAGAGTATAAGGAGCCTGACGGCGCCTTTTACATCTTCTTTAAACTTAAAGGTGGTATAAGCGGTGAAGAGTTCGTTGAGCAGATGCTTAAGAAGCATCGAGTAGCCCTAACACCAGGCTCAGGCTTCGGGAACTACCCTCAATTTATTAGGTTGTCGTTCTGCAGACCAGAAGAAGAGCTGCGTGAAGGGGTGGCGAGGATGCGTGAGATGCTGTGAATATAGCTGTAGTAGGCGCTGCTGGCAGCATGGGGAGGTGGTTCACCAACTACTTTATCAAGGAAGGGCACAAGGTTAGGATCTATGATAAGAGGAGGAAAGACGCTGAAGCGTTAGCAAAAGAGATGGGCGCAGAGTTTACACCAACCCTAAAGGAGTGTATCTATAGGTCTGATGTTATATTTCTCTCAATACCTATAGAAGCTACGCCTAAAATGGTGGCAGAGATAGGAAGGGTTAGAGAAAGCAGCGCGCTGCTAGTGGAAATTTCGTCCCTGAAGAGCCCCACAATTTCAGCCTTAAGACGGCTACCTAAACATATTACACCTCTTTCATTGCATCCCTTATTCGGCCCAGGTCTGACCGATTTAAAGTCTGGGCGCATAGTCGTGGTCAAAGTGCAGAATCTAGAGCGTGAGGCTGAGTTAGCTAGACAGCTCTTTCCAGAGGCCAGTTTTGTAAAGTGCGATGTGGAAGAGCATGATAGGATGATAGCCTTCTCTCTAACTTTACCTTACTTTGTGAATCTCGCTTTCGGTCTTTCTATATCGAAGCTTAAAGTAGTGAAGCTACGGCAGTATGCTGGGACAACATTGTCTATGCAACTTGACCTACTGGAAGCGGTTATTCAGAGCAGCGGACACCTCATCTCCACGTTATTAACAAAGAACCCATATTCACAGGAAGTAGTCAAGCGGTATCTTGATGCGGCGAAGAAACTCAGCCAATATGTGGAGAGAGGAGCAGAGTTAGAGAAGGTTGTTAAGAGGTTAGAGAAGAAATTGTCTTTAGACCCAGCGTATCGGGAGGCCTACCAAAACATATACAGATTAGCTGAGAAGAGCCACTAAAGGCGCAACCCAAAAGATTGAGCAAATTCTTCGAAGCGTGAATATGCGACAAGGAACTGGCGCCCTTGATCACTAATTCTGTATCTCATACCCCTCTCTGCGTTGACCTCCTCGATGAGCCCACATTTGACCAAGTCTTTTAATAAGCGGCTTAACCGTGAGTACGATATATTACCCTTGCGAAGCAGAGTTGTTATACCAACACCCTTTTCTGAGTCAGAATTCTTTGCGATCGTGAGTATATCGACGACGATTCGTAAAGAGTTTCTATACACCATTCTTTAAGACACCACCCTTTAATGAAGCGAACTTAACTATCGGGGCTAAGAGGGCTGAGAACCCTATCAACTTTAGAACCAGAGATGTAGAGTACCAAAACGGCCAAGATAACTCAACGTAGCTTATCCACCTTATGAGCTCGCTTACAGCGAGGAATATGAGGCCAAGAGATAACACTAACGTTTCAGCCCTCCTCGTCTTCATATATGATATAGCGGTTTCTACCGCCGCATATATTAGTAGGTAAAAAGAAATAGACTTCAGAGCAGCTGAAATTTGAATAACGGGTAGGCTTAGCGGGAGTATCAAGGGCATAACTGAGACCCTCTGAGTTGCCCTAACGTTAAGTATATACGAGAAGGCTAAGAAGAAGAAACCTAAGGTCTCTAAGAAACTTGAGGCGATTGTAAAGAAGGCTGTTGCAAGGGCGAGGATAGGAAGCACACCAACATACCCAAATACGGCAAGTGCTTCACAGGTAAAGCCTAAGAAGAGGAGAATAAATGCTGAGGTAAGCCTAAGCAGAGCTGGGCTGCCTGTCTCCCTGTATCCGATTAACGAAATATAAGCTATGGATAGCCCTATGAATGCTCCGAGTAGAGCGAGCACACCCTCAGCAACGAGTAGGGTAGACAAGGCCCTAGGGCCCCTCTTAGTCTAACTATAGGCGGGGTTATTAAAGCCTTCCTTGCCTAACAACCTAGACAAGCAGCTCAGCTAACTAGACTCTACGTCTACCCTTCTTTAAAATTTTTATACCCCTTTTATCGTAATCGCATGTAGTAGGAAGATGATGGAGCCGGAAGATTACTCGATTCCCGCTACACCCGGAAGGTATCGACTGGTGGTGTGATGGCCGAGACCTGCAGTAAATGTGGGCTTCCACGTGATCTCTGCGTCTGCGAGGAACTTAACAAGCAGGAGAGTAGGATAATCATTAGGTTGGAGATGCGGCGCTTCAAAAAACCGACTACGATGATAGAGGGGCTTAATATGAAGCAATCCGAATTAGAGAAGCTTGCGCAGAGCCTTAAAACAAAACTAGCGTGTGGCGGTACAGCGAAGGACGGATATGTGCTTCTACAAGGTGACCACAGAGATTCTGTGAAAGAAGAATTGATAAACATGGGCTTCAGTAAATCGTCAATAGAAGTTCAGTAGTGAATAATTTGAGTGGCAAAGAGAAGGTGGAGCGGATTGTTAGGAGAAACCCTATTAGCCTACCGCCTAAACTCTGCCCCAAATGCCTTAAGCCTCTTAAATCGTTATCGCAGCTAAGTGGCTGGCTAACTCCAGATTACTATTATTGTGAGGCATGCGGCTATTCTGGTGCTGTTGCGTTTGAGGCGGCTAAGGATGAATGTAATGAGTAGCCTATGCACCAGCCCAAATCCATCCAAACAGCGGCCAAAATAGTATTCTTAGCCCTACTTGTCATCTTCTTGATCTTTTTCACCGTCTCATTTCCACTGGGGGTCTACGTATCCCTCACTTTATACAACGAGAATGCGCCTCAGACTGTAAAGACTCTACCTTTGTTCCTCTTCGGCTTAGCCACGCCGATTAAAGCGAATATTAACGCTGTAACCCTACTTACTCTACTTTTGGCCTTCTACTTACTGCTTGTCTATTTGGCTGCAAAAGGACCTTCAGCGAATCTCTACCAAACCCTAAGATTGGTCTACCTAAGAGGAATCGCCTCTGTGCAAGGCAACACACTTATCACCGTAGGCACAGTCTTCGCTCCGCTACTCCTAGTGAATGTAGGGCTAGAATGCTTACAAAGCCTCTTCGGTGTGGCGACCGGAGCGCTTCCTAGAAGCGAGCCGCTAGTTGACTTTGCTCTCCTCACATACGCGCCTCTCGCTGAAGAATTAGGCTTCAGAGTAACATTGATTGGAGTAGCGTCTTCTTTACTTCCTCTTTACTACGGTGACTTTAAATCTGCTCTATATGCGCTTTGGTGCCCTTCCGCTTTCCTCGACACTAAGAATCAGCGGGTCAAGGCGCTGTTAAATTCCTTGCTAATCTTTTCATCTCTGATCTTCGGTTTAGCGCACGTGTTTTACGGCGGAGGATGGGAGCTTGGAAAAGTCTTGCCAACTTTTGTGGCTGGTTTATGTTTGGGTTGGCTCTATGTTAAATGGGGTTTCCACGGCGCTGTTCTTCTGCATCTCCTCTTTAACTACTTCTCTGGCTCTTTTGATTACTTCACAGAGCTAGTGGGTTCGACACTTCTTGCTGATACTGTGTCGATCACACTCTACTCTTTTGGTGCGGTAGTGCTGCTCTGGCTCGCCCTAGATTTAGCTCTCTCATCAAGGAGTAGGAAGGATTAAATCGGGATAGAAGGAAAGCTAGTTGTGCGTCAGATTGTGCGTCTTAGGTAAGGATAGACTACTGGCTCTAATTGAGGAGAACAGATGCATATACCCTTTCGACAGAGCCCTATTAGACGGTGACGGATATATCTTGACCGTCAAAGAAGAAACCACTTTAAACTACTTAGAGCATAAGAACCTCATATCATATGAGGTCGTCTTTACCCCACCAAATATAGTAGCCCATCTGACAGCAAAGAGCAGATACGGCAGGATGGGTCTATCATTCCTTAATGCGGCGAAAGTTCACAGCGGGTTTATAGGGAGACTGGCGTTGGAGTTAGTAAATCTAAATAATAACAGAACACCCATAACTATTAAGAGAGGAGACCCGCTTATGCACATAGAGTTCATGACGAGAGAAGGAGACCCCTCACCCTACATGGGTGACTACCTCTTCCAATACATGAGTGATGAAGAGGTGGCGGTCTATCTTGATTTAATAAATAAGAAGTTCCCAAACCTCTACCCACCGGGATTCTTGGAGAAGAAGTCTAGGAATCGAGTTCTGGTATCTGACGTTTAAGGGGAGATAGGGTTGGTTAGATCAGAGCGCAGCGGCCCAATAAGTGGCAAACAACATACCCTTATGATATCTCGGCTTGCTTCTGAACTTCAGAAAACCATCAACACAGGGCTAGCCTCAATGAAAGTTATGAAGCAAGTCGACGAAGTTGTTAAATCTAACCTTGAACGGAGGATAGCTGCAGTGCTTAAGAAGCTCGATAGGCTTCTAAACAGCAGCGCTAGATCTGAGTTTGGAAATAGGGTAGGTCTACTCTACGTCAAAGTAGTCTCTCTGCAGGAGCTTGTAGAACGTTGTGAGGAGGGTTATCGCCTTGCTTGCTCACCTAAGGGTCAAGTTAGGGTCTCTGTGCTCAAGGAGCTTCTCAAGATTGATGAGGAAATAGCGCAATTCATAAACAGCCTATATGGGTTGATCCCTCAGAAATCTACGGTTAAAGAAGAGAGTTTAAGAGAAGCGGAAGAAATTGTTGAAGACCTATTCTCTCTGCTACGAAGGAGGCAGGGACTGGTAGCGGAGCTTAAGCAGACTAGAGGTTAAGCGCGGCTTTAAGACCTTTGTATCTATTCCTGATGGTAACTTCTGTAACACCAGCGGCTTCGGCGACATCCTTCTGCGTTTTGTTTTCACCTTCTAATACGCACGCTACGTAGAGGGCGGCTGCTGCTAGACCCATCGGATCCTTACCCGCTGAGGTTCTTGTTTCCGCAGCCTTTCGGAGGATTTCAAGCGCTCTTCTCTTCGTCTTCTCTGACAACCCAGCCTTACTCGCTATCCTTGAGACACACTTTGTCGGGTCTACGACTGGCATCTTAAGATCCAGCTCTCTTAGCAAAAGTCGGTAGCATCTTGCAATATCCTTCTTCTTCACGTTACTTACTTGAGCCACATCTTTAAGTGTTCTTGGTGTTTCGGTGTCTCTGCAAGCTGCGTATAAAGCGGCTGCTATTAATGCTGAGATAGATCTGCCTCTGACCAAACCTTTCTCCAAAGCCTTTCGGTAGATGTAGGCTGCCTTCTCGATGACCGCATCGCTTACACTAAGTTTATCCGCTAATCTATCGAGTTCACTGAAGGCTTGCCTAAGGTTACGGTCTATAGGCTCATGTACTTGGCTTCTACCGTCCCAGGTCCTTAGCCTCTCTATGGTAGCCTTCATCGAAGCGGGTAAGGCTTTTCCGGATGCATCCCGATCCTCAACACCTATCATAGTGGCTAGCCCCATATCGTGCATAGCGAGGGAAGACGGCACACCCGCTCTACTTCGGTTCTCTTTCTCTTCTTTTGAGAAGGCTCTCCACTCTGGTCCGAGCTCCTCTATCTTCTCTTTGACCACGTAACCGCAATTACTGCAGAAGAGTTCACCTCCAGCCGTATCCATGACCATAGGTCCTTTTCCGCATCTAGGGCAGCGGTCTACAGACTGCCGTAGCCTGTATAGATTTGCATACTCCTTGTTTTCACTCATATCTGTCACCAGAAGACTTTTTATCCCAGTTAGAAAGTGGTATTGACCTATTAATAAACTTTACTAAACATCTTGGTATAGATGCGTTAAACAAAATCCTAATTAAATATAGAGGATCTGAGCCCCTCTTGTTGCCTCTAGGAAAGCGGCGATACCCATCACTTCATCGACCTCACTTATAAGCTCATCTCTTATTACATCGTAGAAGGACATAGCAGCTATACAAGCATATATTCTACCACCAAATCTCTTTAACTCTTCTATCCCCTCTGATATGCTGCGTATAGTGCCTTTCTCCAACGCCTCATTAATCTTTTGTCTTACGGTTGGATCGGTTTCTTCACCCACTTCGTCAGTTCTACCCTTTATAAGCCTGAAAAGGGCACCGTAGGTGAAGAAGGCATAGACTTCCATACCAAACGCAGCGTACATAGCCGCTACTGTTAGAGCGTAGCTTACCCGCTCGAATGAGCCGCTGTTTATGATTAGAGCTACCTTTTCAACCAAACCGCTGCCCCTTTATTTTAATATAGTCTTATGGATCTGCTCTATACTAACTTCGTTGGATAGGAAGTGAGTAGGCACCTGCCTAGCGATTTTGAAGATTCTGTTGCCAACTACTATTGTTCTAGCTGCAAACCTTGGGTTACGATAAAGCTTGCTTTGCGGCTCGACCTTGAACTGTCGGTTGAAGAAGGCGGTAGCTAGGTTGAGTTCCCCCGTAAATATCTGCTTAGCTATTTGGTAGTCGCTTGAGACCGTGAAATCTATCTTTTCATTTGGCACATCGGTTCCGATTTGAAGCTTTCTAACACTCCCTTTCTCAAGTTTGATGAAGAAGCATATTTCATCTTTACCCGAGTATAGCTGCTTTAAGCCAGCCGGGAGCCCGGATATCTTGTAGAGTAGGTTCAGAGTAAAGTTTGAGGTCATCCGCTTAAACTCCTCGTCGCTGATTCTAGCCGCTTGAACGGTCTTGGTTACTTCACGAATCCATTCTTGTGAAAGAAAGAGCAGTTTGTTCTCCAAACGCTTCACCACTTAAAAATAAGGGAGAGGGGAGATCTTTGATGGTCAGCTTAATGCTTTGGCTTTGAGGCCTCTTTCAGCCCTAGCTTTGTCTTTAATCGTTTCGCCCCATTGCAGAAGCGGTATGCCCTCTTTTCGGCATCTCTCGAGTTCTATAGCCATCTTCTCCAATTCCTCTTTTGGAAGTCTGGTAGTAAGTAGGGTTATCCCTTCGCATTCGATAGGATGTGGTAGAACCTCGTTTCTAATTATTTCAGGTAGCACTTTGGCCTCCTCTTCTGTAATCTCCCCTTTTGAGAGAATAGATGCGAGCTCTTTTCCCCGTCTGACGATGCGGTCGTGTACACCAAGTAGATACTCTAGATACTGCCGCCCAAAGATCTTTTCGTGTGCTGGGTAGAAACTCTCCTCCTCCCATCTGAAGTGCGGTCCAGTCAGTTTGTCTAGCCGGAGTAGTATCTCCAAGGATCTTTCCGCGTCCCGTTTGCCGATGGCGTCGATCAATTCTAGTAGGATATCTCGCACTTGCGTATGGTCTGATTTTATTTCAGCCAATACATCTAATCTAGCCATATTTATCACATCATACGGGTATAACATCGTTATATAAAAATATATCGCCGTTATAAAAACATCAAGAAGAGAAGCTAAATTAATATGGCGTGATCTTAGAAGGTTAGTTTATGAGAGAGACTCAGCCTAGCATCTTAGGTTCTATAAGATATAGAATTAAAGTCTCTGATACCGATACTGGTGGGAGAGTGTTTTTCCCAAACTATGTTAGGCTCTTCAACGAATCTATACTTCACGCATTTAGGATGCGGGGGATCACCCTGCATCCAACGTTTTCTATGACGTACGTTGATAATAAACCTCTTGAAGGCCATTTTGTTGTAGGCGAATACTCTTGCCGTATAGAAGCGCCATCTCAATATGATGATGTGGTGTTGGTAGAAGTTTGGGTTAAGAAGATTGGAGAGCGATCCATAACCTTTGAAGGGAGAATGCTAGATGAAGGTAGGGGTATAATCTTAGCAAAGGGGTTGATAACTTATGTGTATGTTCACAACGATAAATCTAAAGAAATCCCCAAAGAGCTCATTGAACGTCTACACTCGCAACCAAAACGTCACGAAGAGTTCTTTTAGGGCTGCTATGATTATTGCCTACTGCGCTATTTCTAAAAAATTAAAAAGGGTGGTTCGTTTGTAGAAAGGGGTTGGTTAAGCTTTTAGTGGTTGGGCATATCACGATAGATCATATAATCTCACCTACGCTAGATTTTATATCAGTAGGCGGTCCTCCGAGCTATGCTGGGCTTATGGCGAGAAGATTAGGTGCGGACGTTGACGCTGCTACAAAAGTTGGTTTAGACTTCCCAGAGCATTACACAATCTTTCTAACTAGATACATCAATATACTTGAACAAGCGATTTCGCAGAAGAAGCCTACTACGAGATTCCAGATTCAGCAATATGGCGAGAGCAGAAGATTGAAGTTAATCAGCAGATGTGAAGACATTGAAGAGAAGCAGATACAAGCCAAGAATTATGATATATGCATTTTGAACCCTGTGGTAGGAGAAGTTTCTAAAAGGTTAACCGCTGCTGTAAGAAGTGCAGCAAAATACCTCTTCTTGGACCCACAAGGCTTCCTTAGAAGGTTCGATTCACAGGGTTTCGTTACCCTCTCAGACATGGATAAAGCGCTTCTGAGGGATGTCGATGTGCTGAAGGTAGATTACGAGGAGATGCGTAGCATAACAGGTTTGGACGAGCCGAAACAAGCCTTGAACGAACTTCATATACTGGGACCAAAGGCGGTGATCTTAACATCACATTCGGGTCACGTAACACTTTCGCTGGGGGAGAAGATCTATAGAGTACCTATCCCGGCTACGGATGTTAGAGGAGAGACGACCGGAGCTGGTGACATCTTGGCGGGTGCTTTCGCAGCATTTTTTTCTCAAAACAAGGACCTTTTAAAGGCTGTATGTGTCGGTGTCTCAGCAGCTACTCTTGCAGTCCGAGGTGTAGGCATATCTAAGATACCAGCTCGTGAAGAGGTTTTTGAACTCGCTGAGCAGATATTGAATGGTGTGGAAAGTTGTTAGCTAAGTTCCAGTAGTCTGAGTAACTCGTTGTAGATGGCTAATGCCTCGTCTTCGCTCTTTACATTTTTTAAGAGCATCCTACCTTGCCTAAATAGGCTTACCTCAACCCCTTTATATTCAAAGACAAGGATGATAGGTGAGCTTGCCAGCACCTTATAGCCGCCGATCTTCTGAAGCACCTCATTCAAGTCTATATTCATAGGTTTGGGTGGGTTAATGTTTACGGTATCTCTACCACACATCCACGTCAACCGCTCTCTTTGCTCCGCTGCTCTTTCAACCCTCTGCTGACAGACCCTACACCCCTCAGTCTTAGCTAATTCGACTGTTAAGAAATCCATCCTTCTAAAGTCGCAAATAAGCAACCTATTTTTTAAGCCTCCTTCTATTCCAGCTAAGATCTTTATCGCTTCTAAAGCCTGTATAGCAGCTACAGCACCTGGTGTGGCACCTATTACACCTCGCGTGGAGCAAGTTGGTAGTATTTCATCATCCAATCCTGGAAAGACACATTCTAGGCAAGGTGTTTCCGGTGGGTGAAAGACGGTGACGTTACCTTCTAAGCCTAGGGCACCTCCGAAGACATAGGGTATTCTTCGTTTAGTACAAGCTTCGTTCACGATATACCTTGTGCTCATATTGTCTAAACCGTCAACTACACAATCTACACCCTCGATGATAGTGTCCACATTTGAGCGTCTAACATTCTCCGGTACTATGTCTATCTTAACATCTGGGTTTATTTCGTTGAGCTTTTTAGCGGCTACTTCAACCTTTGGATACCTCAGATCTTTTCTGGTGTACAGCGCTTGTCTATGGAGGTTATGTAGCTCGATGGTGTCTTGGTCCACTAGCCTAAGATAGCCTACTCCAGCTAAGGCTAGATAGAGTGATGAAACGCTACCCAGCCCCCCTACACCTATGACTGCGACTCTTCCTTTGCTGAGCCTTCGCTGCCCTTCTATGCCTAGCTCAGGCATAGTTATCTGGCGTAGATAGTATTCGCTGAATGCGCTTGGCTGCATACGCTTCGGTTCTTCACCATCACATATAAAGTATATTGTACGACCTTTTAACGCTATGGAAGCATCTCTAGTTTTACAAAATCTTCGCCACGCGAATAGTAAGCTGCCACAGAGCCGTCTAGCATAGAGATGATCAACCAGACCATAGGGTTGACTCTCATATAGCGTAGATCAACTTCAGAGGGCTCTGGTGGTGCTGGATGTGAATGATAAACACCGATAACCTCTAGTCCAAGCATATCCGCCTCATCAAATGCTTTAAGTGCATCTAAAGGAGAAATCTCAAAAGCCAAGGAAGAATTCAGCATATTGGTAGCTGGGATAATCTTCAGAACAACAAACCCTTTATCTACAGACCTACCAAGAAGGAAACCACAAGCCTCCTTAGGTCGGCTAGACTCTACTAAACGGGCAAGATGCCGCCTATCTGCAAAGCTCAAGAAAAGGTACATCAAAGCTGGAAACGTAGATGCTCCTCAAAAAGCTTAAGATTTCCATCAAAGCACCCGAAAGGGTATGAGCGTAGAAGAGGAGAAGCCAAAACGGAAGCCAGTAAGAAGAACTACAAGATCGACAAAGACTACAAGGGCTGCTAGTAAAGCAAAAAAGAAGGAGGAGAAACAGAAAGTTCAATTTAAGCCTCAAGGCGAAGCGCCTACCGCTATTGTTGTTAGGAAACACCATATGCTGGTTAAACAAAGAGTTGGCAGAGGCTTTTCTCTAGGCGAGTTAAAGGCAGTCGGGTTATCTGTGGAGTTGGCTCGCAGGTTGAAGCTGAAGGTTGATGAGAAGCGGTCCTCGGCCCATCGGTGGAACATTGAGGCTCTGCAGCAATACCTAGGTTTAAGTGCGTCTGGATAGGCGCTCATACATAAACAGATATTGTTGGGCGTACCCCGCGTATCTCCCAAAATATTCTATCATCGTCTTTCTAATCTTATTGTAACTTACCCTATCCAACGATCTTTTCGCTTTTAGGTTGGTGATGATTTTGTCGTCAAAGAGATGAGCATAGTTGTTTGCTATGCTTTGTCTAACCCAACGATCTATCGGAAAAGATTCAAGCTTATGGAAACCGAAAAGTAGGATGCAGTCAGCAGCCTTTTCCCCTAGACCCTTAATCTTACTTCGCATGAGAAGAGCTCTTGCTGACTCGTAGCTCTCCTCAATTAAGTTAAGTATCAAGTCTTGTCTGCTAGCCACAATCTTAGCCGCCTCCAGCAACCAAGGAGCGCGGTAGCCAAAGCCAACACCTCTTAGGCCGTCTTCTCCAAATTCTAGTACGGTTTGTGGTGTGGGGAAGGTATAAAGAGACACGCCATTAAGCATCTTTGCTGCGCCGATTTTTGCGCAGAGCTTGCTTAGGGTCTTTTCTACTCTTTTTATGCTTATGTTTGTTGCTGTGATAAATGAAAAGATGGTCTCCCAGGGATCCTGCCGAATTATTCTAAGCCCCTCATACTTCTTTAGCACCGCAGCTATAAACCTATCTCTGCTGATGGACTCGTAGATTGTGGAGAGATCGTCTTCTAACCCGAAGTATTTCAGAATAACTTCTTCACCTAACTCTGTTTCAGACTCGATTTGAAGCGTATCTTTGATCTGAGTCACCTTAACAGCAGTCGAACCTATCGTACCATACCAAGAGACGCCTAGTTTACGCCATCTGAATGTCTGGCCAGAATTTAAGGTATAATCGAGGCTAAATGGCTGTGAAAGGCTTACTTTAAGCAGCATAGGTATATTGTTAGGACATAAACTAATAAGGTTAGTCAGCGGGTAGGAAGGCGTTGCTGAATAACCGCAGGAAGCGCGTCGCGGTAGACGTAGATGGGACATTAGCTGACGTTATGCCGATGTGGGTGAAGGTGTATAACGAAGAATACAGCGAGAACCTAGACTACAAGAGCATAAATAAATGGGCTTTCTGGAACGATCTCGGCATATCCACAAGCGAATTCTTCCGAATCTTCTCCAAAGCTTGGTCAAGGTGGGAGGAGATAAAACCTATGGAAGAGAATGTATCTGAGAACTTGAAGATACTGCATCAGCTCTGCTCAGTAGACGTTGTCACCGGGAGAACTAAGGATACTCTAAAATACGTCAAGAATTGGTTGGAGAAGCATCAGATACCGTATGACCGTTTTGTTGCAGTTTCTAGCTGGCAGCACAAGATCTACCTTCCATACGACTTCTATATAGATGATTCACCAGATTTAGCTCGGCTAGCAGCGCGAAGAAAGAAGATGATTCTACTATACAATCAACCTTGGAACACAGAGATTAAAGAAGGCGTTTGGGTTAAGCGTATCAATAATCTGAGCGAGGCTATCGAAATTCTTAAGAGATAAGGACGCTAAGCCCTACTTACTCTACGCACATCAAATACGATGGTAGAAGGCGGTAGATGCATCTCCAACATACGTTCAGGCGGGGGTATAAAATTTAAGACGTGTATGAGAGTAGCCTTCTTCTCCGACCTCCCTAGTGCTATCTCTTTTCGATCAAGTCTTATCTGAGGCTCGTACAAAACATCAAATTCGTGCCTATAGGTTTCGCCCCAAAATGTGAAACGATATTCTACATTTATGTAAGGGATGGATAGGTGGTAACGGTTAGGGTTCTTCGGCGAATGTAGGATGTCATCCTGCATATAAAGGCGTTTATGGAGCTCGTCGTAAAAGGGTACTTTAGCGTAGACCGTAGCACGCTGATGCTTCCTGTATGCGAGTACATCATACTTCTTGAATTCTTGATCTGGCAGCTGTGATAGACCATACTTACCATCATCTCTTTGCACCATCATCCTATTAACAACCACACGTAACTTAGACTCAATGATTCTCCTCAAGTTCTCCACAAACTGGTGTTCGTTACAGTCGTAGGTTGGCAAGCTTAACTAACCTTATCTCTTAAGAGGGAAAAGGATGCTACGGATGGCTTCTATGGTCTTCTCCTTACCACAGATCGTAATAACAGGGTCTTTGAGATGATATAATCTTCCAATTTCATCAGATAGGGTTACCACCTCGTCTCCATTAGTATAGAGCCTTCTACGCCAGAACCTATTATCAGATACTACCGTTCCTTCAGAAGTTAGATTGAACCCCAACTCTAGTAACTTCGCTTCTACCGCTGCAGCTGGCGCTAAACTTGGCATCGACTTTAGTCTTAGTTCCCGCTTCCTCCCGCCACCCATGCCTAAAGCATGTTAGTAGAGGTTCCTAAAATGCTTAGCTGTCCACGATACACTTACCAACGCCGCAACAGTTCTGCAGATTCTAGCTTGCGCTTATCCTAAGCGTTTTCAAATCTGCATATTTCAGTAGGCTCTTCTAGGTATCGGTTGATCGTGATCTCGCATACGGTGCTGCAATGGTCTGCTATCTGCTCAAGTGTACCTATTATTGTTCTGAGGGATAAGTAGTAGTTTAAGTTAGGTACGTTGCAAGCCGCTGGATCTTGGCTGCATTGCCTAATAGTCGTGAATATCTTCTCTGTAAGGTTATTGGCTACAAGGTCTGCATCATCTACTCTCTGGGCTGATTCGTTGGCAAGCTTCAGATCTAGTTGAAAGAAAGCTTTCATCGCTTTACTGTATATGTCCTCTACAAGCTCAAAAAATTCATAAACCGAGCGCAACACTTCCTCATTAGGGTCGTAACCTATTTCTATCAATCGAAGAATTTCTGTAGCTATGTCTTCTATGCAATCGCCTATCTCCTCGAGAAACTTAGCTACTGTTCTGCTACCAACGATATGCAGAGGATGTTCTATCCCAAGCTTCTTCCCTATCATTCTATCTCTTGTAGCTAATAGGAGCTGCCTAACCACCAGCCAGTATATTCTATCTACCTCGTTCTCCATATGTAGCACCTCATTAGCCAAGTCTTTCCGCCTCTCCTTTAGACTACGGTAAGCTGCATTCAACATCGAAGACGTGATTATATAGAGGCGCCTCAGAAGACCATTTACTGGGAACTTAGTCGGATCAACAAAGTTCTGTAGAGTGGTGTAGGTTAATGTCTGCTCCACTATGCTTATTCCCGTAAGCCGCTGCACAGTCTTTCTAATCTCATCTAGATGCATCTTGCTTAACCCCCTTCTAGAACTGATCTGGATGGTGTCATGCCCAATGATGTACATTCCTGTGATAAGTCTTGTAAGCAGCCCCTCCTCCGTTATCTTATCAGCCTCGACAACTACTTTAACAGGAGCCTTAGACTCTTTACCCATCCCTGGGAAGAGTCTTAGCGTTCCGTCTGCGTCTCTCATTAGAGATACTACGTCGCCTTGCTTTAAGCCTACTTCTTTAACCCAGTCCCTTGGTAGAGAGACGACTAGTGTTGAGTAGCCGACTTGCTGAACCTTCCGAATCTCTAACTCCATCGGCAAGAATATATTACACTTACCACTATATATCATTTATTATAGCGTAGGTGGAAACAGCCTCATTATATAGTCCATGATAGCAGCAGTAGTAACATAAATTGTTACAAAAAAGGATCGTCCCTTCTTCTGGTTTGCATAATGAAGTGACGGATGATGTCAAGAAGAGCGGTAGTATATACAATAGTAAAAAAACTTAGATAATGTATTTAGAGGCGCCTAGAGAGAGTGGTAGCTGAGTTGGCGTCAGAAGCCAAATCCTCGCTTGTTCTAGGTTCGATGAGCATTTGCCCGGTGTGCGCCTCGACCTCCATTATAATTGATAGTGTGGCTGGTGAAGTAGTTTGTAGGATGTGCGGCGCAGTGATTACTGAGAGTGTACCCACCTTTGCCCCTGAGTGGAGGAAGTTAGATGATGAGAGTTCAAGAGCCGGGTTGCCCTGCACACTTCTCTCACACGATAAAGGGTTATCAACGACCATCTCTACATCATTTAAGGACGCAAACGGTAAGGCGATATCTGCTGATGGTGTTGCGACTATCAATAGACTTCGTCTGCTCGATAGGCGCGCAAGCATGCAGAACTCGACAAACCGCTCGCTACATAAAGGGCTAAAAGAGCTAGAGAAGATAGCGGATAAACTTGGAGTAAGCAGGACAATACTGGAACAGGCGGCGTGGATATACAGAAAAGTCCTCAAAGAAGGCTTCACAAGAGGTAGACCCATCCAAGCAACAGCCGCAGCAGCCTTATATGCTGCTTGCAGAGATTTAGAAGCTCCGAGGACTCTAAAAGACTTTGCGGCTATAACGAATGTATCTAAGAAGGAGTTGGCTAGGTGCTATAGAAAGATGCTCTCAGTGGTTGACCTCCAGCTGCCTACTGTAGATCTGATGAAATGTGTGTGCAGAGTAGCTGCGAATGTCGGGTTTGGAGAGAAGGTAAAGAGGAAAGCGTTTGAATTGGTTAAGTTAGCCCAGAAATCCGGGAACTTGGTGGGTAAAGACCCGATGGGGACAGCAGCAGCGGTTCTTTACATCGCAGGAACGCTGGAAGGTGAGCCTATAAGGCAGAAGGATCTAGCTAAGGCTGCTGGTGTAACTGAGGTAACCATTAGGAATAGATGCAGAAGCCTCAAAGCTTTTGTAAAGATGAACTGGCTGTAAGGTAGAGACAGGTCTGGGTTAGGTTTATATCTATGACCAAACCGCCTACAGTCTGTTAAGCTTGATGTCGCTTAACAGAGTAGGTAGATATAACCTTGCCAGAACCTGGTATAGTAAAGTATCTAGTAAAGCTAAGGTTCGACGTAGAGGGTGTAGTTGAAAAAGCCGATGTAATAGGCGCGATCTTCGGTCAAACAGAAGGACTTTTCGGTCCAGAGATGAACCTAAATGAGCTTCAGAAATCGTGGAAGGTAGGTAGGATAGAGATTAACATAAGTTCAAAGAATGATAGGACCAGTGGTGAAGTCCTTATACCGATGTCTACAGATATCTCCACAGCAGCGCTCGTGGCAGCAGCTGTCGAGAGCGTCGATAAAGTGGGTCCCTGCTCAGCCCGCTTTACCCTAGTGGGGATAGAAGATGTTAGGGCTGCTAAGAAGAAGCTGATCGTTGAAAGGGCTAAACAGATTCTTAGGGAGTGGGCATCGAAGGCTATGAGTGAAAGCGAGGAGATCGTACGCGACGTTATCGAATCGACAAAGAGGGCGCGTGTAATCGCTTTTGGTAAAGAGGGACTGCCTGCTGGACCTGGTGTGTATACTGCAGATCAGATAATCGTAGTCGAGGGTAGGGCTGATGTTATAAATCTCCTTAGAGCAGGCTTTGAGAATGTCATCGCTCTTGAAGGCGCCAAGATACCTGAATCTCTAATAAGATTTTTGCGTGAGAAGAAGGTTATACCCTTCTTAGATGGGGATAGGGCTGGGGATCTTATATTACGCGAGTTAGAGCAGGTTGGGGCTAATATTGTGCGTGTGGTCAGGGCGCCTAGAGGTAAGGAGGTAGAGGAACTAACACCGGTTGAGATCATAGAGCTGCTTAAAGAGGAGCCTACATCAACCAAGAAGACGCAGGTACTCCAAGACGCATTTACCGAGAAGGTAGCTTCTCTCTACAATTCGCTTAACGGCACCCTGGAGGCTGTGGTGCTCGATGAAGCTCTAAACGAAATTGCGAGGATGCCTGTTAACGAGCTATACCCAAGTTTAGAGAAAGCAAGCGGATACACGCACATAATCTTCGATGGTATCATAACGCAGAGGCTTGTGGATGCAGCATCAAAGGCTGGTGTCAAGACGCTCATTGGGCATAGACTGGGTGAGCTGCAGAATATACCTGAAGGGCTTAGAGTTAACACATTCAAAGATCTCGGTATAGAGTAGCAGCATCTTTGATAATCCATAAGCTCAGTCTGAAGAAGGGCTTCATAGCGTTAACGCCTGAAGATGAAGACGACCTCTGGGCGTTAAGAAGGGTGATCGAACCAAAGGATCTGCTGACTACCTTGACTACGCGTTCTATAAAGCGTCAAGGCGAGTTCATCAGACCGGACAAGGGCGAGCGGATACCGGTACGCATAACGCTTGAGGTGGAAAAGACGACTATAGATAGCAGCCTAAGCCGCCTTAGAGTATTCGGTAGGATCGTTAATGCTTCGGACGAATCGGTCAAGAAGGGTGCTCACCACTCCCTCCTCATAACACCTGAGAAGAAGATCGAGCTTCAAAAGACTGCATTCAGCCATTTACACCTAAACATCTTAAAGAAGGCTTACAGCTCTGAACCAAGCTTCATAATCCTAGCAGTTGATAGGAGAGAAGCAGCGATAGGCAGAGTTAAGGGCGCACACCTTAAGATTATAACCAATATAGAGTCTTTCGCTGGTGGGAAGGCGTATTCAGAAAGCAGTGTAACGCAAGCATACTATAGCAAGGTTATCGAAGCGCTTAAGGCAAGCGCTAGAGAAGGTGAGATGATCTACATCGTAGGCCCGGGGCCTACTAAAAACGCCCTAGCTAACCTACTAAAGGGTATAAATAAGATAGGGAAGCGTGTTGTCGTAGTCGAAGGTGTGGACGTTGCTGGGGAGGATGGCGTCCGCATGGCTCTAAAGTCGCAGAACCTCCAGCAGCTCTTAAAAGACCATAAGATAGTCAAGGCGTCTTTACTCGTGGAAGAGGTTCTTCAGAGAATCGCAAAGAACGATGGTAGGGTTGCTATTGGGTTAGATGAAGTGGCTAGGGCTGCTGAAGCCGGCGCTGTAGAATATCTTCTCGTCTCAGACAAAGCCTTCGCTGAAGAAGCCAAAGAAGAAGGAATTGTTCAGCTCTTAAATAAGGTCGAATCCACCAGGGGGCAGATCTATCTTTTAGACGCTTCAACAGAGGTTGGGCTTCAGATCTCTGCGTTAGGCGGTGTAGTAGCTCTACTTCGTTTTGTGTTGTCAAGTTAGTGTTTCCAATATCCACTTCAAGTAACCTTCGCCTACACCATCTACGTTTATTTCAAGCAGCTCAGGCACCTCGTAACTATGTGTCTTCAGCACCTCGCTCTTCAGCTGCTCCGCTTTTGTGGCTAATGTCTTGTAAATAACCAAGTACTCTGTAGCATCCTCCGTCTTGCCTTTCCACTTGTAGATCGATCTTACTTTGAAGAATGTGGCGCAAGCTGAAAGCCCCTTCTCGACCGTATTCTTCGCCGCATCAGCTGCCTTCTCCTCAGACTCATAAGTCGTCATAACGACGCATACTTTATCCAAACTCTCAGCCACCTATCTTTTGCTTAGCACCTAAACGTCTTTTATCGATTACCGTTCTGGTACTGAGAGCATTCTTAAGTAAGAGGGGGATCTGTGAAGGAAGCTCTGCTACGGCAACGCCAGCGCTGGTTAAAGCGGCTTTCTTCTCTTCAGCAGAGCCTGAGCCTAATGATATTATCGCTCCAGCGTGCCCATTCTCTTACCTTTCGGCGCAGACCTACCAGCAATATATGCGACTACGGGCTTTGATAAACCTTTGTTACGCAGGTAGGCTGCTAACCTCTCTTCGGCATCCCCACCTATTTCACCTATAACCACGACGGCTTCAGTCTCCTGATCTTCTTCAAACATCTTAAACACGTCTACAAAATCTAACCCAATAACAGGGTCTCCACCTATTCCAACCGCTGTGCTCTGCCCAAACCCGCTCTTGGTAAGAGCCCAAGCCACTTCATACATCAAGGTCCCGCTTCTTGACACTACCCCAACCCCGCCTCTCTTGAATAGGTGTCCAGGCATTATCCCAACCTTAGCTTCGCCTGGCGTTATCACACCGGGGCAATTCGGTCCTATAACCTTAACATCCTTGCTTGATGCGTAGGCGAGCATCTTCATGGTATCGTGCACAGGTATACGCTCAGTTATTACGATGATAAGCTTGATCTATGCATCTACAGCCTCGTTTACGGCATCTGGTACGAAGATTATTGAGGTGTTGATGTCTGGGTGTTTATCTAAGGCCTCTGCTACCGAATCGTAGACTGGTATGTCATTAACATAGGTTCCACCTTTACCTGGTGTTACGCCTGCAAGAATCTTTGTGCCATATCTGAGCATATGGGCTGCGTGTACGGATCCATCCCTACCAGTTATCCCCTGTATGAGCACTTGGGTGCTGGAGTTTATGAGTATTGCCAATTTTTAACCCCCCTACTCGCCTTCACAGCAGCTTCAGCCGCTTCTTCTAAGCTCTCATAATATCCTATACCTGCATCCCTCAGTATCTTACGCCCCTCTTCTTCATTCGCACCAACCAATCTCACGACAGCAGGCACGCCTTTGGTTACTGAAAGAGTTTTCACCAAGCCTAGCGCTACTTCGTCACATCTTGTTATACCAGTAAACTGATGGCCGGAAGTTGCGAATTTGAGGCGACACTACGGCTCCTAGCTCGTAAGCACACTTTAACTATCCTCAGAGTTCTTGCGGTGAATAGCCCTATGTGTTTTAACGAAATCGGAAGGGTTACACGCGTTAACCCGAAGACGCTTACTGACCGCTTAAGAGAG
>Ga0209225_1000151_pt1 | contig 81650 bp, 82 predicted proteins | sample WasSprMetagenome_FD_184732 | JGI IMG/M metagenome (GOLD analysis project Ga0209225, IMG submission 184732) | Sulfidic aquatic microbial communities from Washburn Spring, Yellowstone National Park, USA - WS (SPAdes) (version 3) | ecosystem: Environmental > Aquatic > Thermal springs > Hot (42-90C)... | reverse complement strand
AAAGACCAGGAGCCCAAGGTTATTTGGATATTAAAAGAATTTTGGAAATTGCAAAAAAAGCACGAGTTGATGCAATCCATCCTGGTTATGGTTTTTTGGCAGAAAATTGGCTTTTTGCAAAACTTTGTGAAAAACAAAAAATTGGATTTATCGGCCCTCATTACTCAATTTTGAAAAAATTAGAAGACAAAGTTGAAACAAAAAAACTTGCAAGAAAAATCGGAATTCCAATTTTGCAAATGAGTGAGACATCGATCAAGTCTTTAAAGGATCTTAAAAAGTGGATCTTTAAAATCAGTCCCCCCTTTGTTTTAAAGGCTCGAAAAGGTGGGGGAGGAATTGGAATTAGGGCTATTAATGGAGAAATATCAATTGGAGAGATTTTTACTCTTGCTCTAGGAATTAGAAAGCAAATGTCTTTAGCTTTTTCAGACACAGAATTTTTCTTAGAAAAATATCTTCCTGAAGCAAGACATATTGAGGTTCAAATTTTAACTGATGGGGAAAAATTTCTTCATTTGGGAGAAAGGGAGTGTTCAATTCAAAGAAGATTTCAAAAAATTTTAGAAGAATCCCCCTCTCCCTTTATCGATGAAGGACTTAGAGAAAAGATAGTAAATTGTGCTTTAAAGTTAGCAAAGGAGCTAAAGTATACAACTGTCGGTACGGTTGAATTTTTAGTCAATGAGAAAAAAGAATTTTATCTAATGGAAGTCAACCCTAGATTGCAAGTAGAGCACCCGGTAACTGAAGCAAGAACAAAAATTGATTTGGTAGAACAACAAATTAGAATTTCTCAAGGAGAAAAATTAAAGTTTTTCCAAGAAGATATTTCATTTGAAGGATGGGCAATAGAAGCTAGAATTTGTGCTGAAGACCCTTTCCAAAATTTTAAGCCTTCTCCTGGGAAAATAACAAAATATTTACCTCCTGGGGGGCAAGGAATTTTTGTCCATACATTTTTGCATGAAGGTCAAGAAATTTTACCCTATTTTGACTCTCTTTTAATGAAAATAATTGCTTTTGGAAAAGAAAGAAAAGAGGCTATTTTAAGATTGAAAAGAGCAATAGAAGAAACAATAATTGAGGGGGTTAAAACAAATATTCCATTTTTTAAAGCTTTATTAGAAGATGAGGATTTTTTAAAAGGTAATTTTACAATAGAATTTTTGGAAAGAAAGAAAATATTAAGTCAATTTAAAGAAACTCTAATTCAAAAACCGGTTTTGATTACAGCAAAAGAAATTTCAGAAAAAGATATTGCCGAAATTGTTTTCCAAATTTATAAATCATTAAGGCAAAAAGAAGAAAAATCAATCTCCCCCTGGCAATTAGTAGAAAGAATTAAATTGATAGAGTAAATTTTATGAAATTTTCAATCAAAATTGGAGAAAAAGAATATTTAATTGAAATTTTTGAAATTGAAGAAGGCGTAAAAATTCTTGTTAATGGAAAAGAATTTTATTTTCCCCTAGAAGAGCAAAAAATTTTTTACCCTAAAATTAGTACTGACAAAAGGGATTTTCAAGAAAAAAAGATTTTAGCACCAATTTCTGGTATAATTTCAGAAGTTTTTGTTAAAGAAGGAGATTTTGTAAAAAAAGGTGAGAAACTTTTTTCGCTTTCTGCAATGAAAATGGAAAACGAAATTTTATCAGATTTTGATGGGAAAATTAAAAAAATTTTAGTGAAAAAAGGAGATAAAGTAAAAAAAGATGATCTTTTACTAATTGGAGTATGAAAATTTTAGAGTTTGAAAAAATAGAATCAACTCAAAAAAAGGCAAAAGAATTAATTCAAAAACTTACTCCTTGGACAGTAATTGTTGCCAAAGAACAAACTGGAGGTTATGGAAGAAAATTAGGAGAAAAAAGGGATTTTTGGTATTCTCCAAAAGGAGGCCTTTATTTTACAGTGGTTTTGCCAAAATTAAAGACAGAAAAAGTCCCAATTTTAACTGTCTTAGTTGCTTTTTCAGTGGCTCAGTTTTTGAAGGAAAATTTTAATTTTAATGTTTTTATAAAATTGCCAAATGATATTTTAATTAATGGAAAGAAAATTTGCGGAATTTTAATAGAAAATTTTATATTAGGGGGAAAAGTTAAAGGGTCGATTGCAGGTATTGGGTTAAATACCAACATTGAAGAGTTTCCAGAAAATTTGAAAAATATTGCTACTTCCCTTAGAATTGAATTAGGGAAAAAAGTAAACAATAAATTAATTTTAAAAAAAATTTTAAAGGTTTTAAAAGAAAATCTAGAAATTTTAACATAATCTTTAAAATATGCCTTTTGAGAAAGAAATTGAAAAACTAAATCAAAAACTTAAAGAATTAGATAATTCAGAGTTTATTGAAAAGCAACATCAAAGGGGGAAATTAACTGCTAAAGAAAGGCTTAATTTGCTTTTTGATCCTGATACCTTTGTTGAAATTGACCCCTTAGTGGAAAGTAGATCAGAATATTTAAGAGTTAAATATAAAGAAAAAACCTTTCCTGGGGATGCAGTAATTTGTGGTTTTGGAAAAATACAAGGAAGAAAAGCTTTTGCTTTTTCTCAAGACTTTTCAAAAATTGGAGGGACCCTAGGAGAAATGCATGCTGAGAAAATTGTGAGAATTTATCAAATGGCAAGAAAAACAGGATGTCCAATTATTGGAATTTATGATTCAGGGGGAGCAAGAATTCAAGAAGGGACATTGGCTTTAGATGGGTATGCTCAAATTTTTAGAGAACAAGTTTTGTCTTCTGGCATTATTCCTCAAATTTCAGTTATGGTAGGACCCTCAGCAGGAGGAGCTTGTTATGCACCAGGACTTTCAGATTTTATTTTTATAGTCGAAAAAATTTCCTTTATGTTTATTACTGGTCCTGAAGTAATAAAGAAAGTTACTGGAGAGGAAATTTCTTTTGAAGAATTAGGAGGGAGCAAAGTTCATTCTGAAAAATCAGGATGTGCCCACTTTGTTTTTTCTTCTGAAGAAGAATGTTTTTTGGCAGTGAAAAAACTACTTTCCTTTTTACCTCAAAATAATTTAGAAAATCCACCTTTTAAAAAAGGAGTTTTTACCGAATTTTTTGAAAAAGAGGAAACCTTAAGATTGTTAGAAATTATTCCAGAAAAAGAAGAGGCAGGATATGACATGAGAGAAGTTATTAATGAAATTTTTGATAAAGGCAGTTTTTTTGAAGTTCAAGCTAATTTTGCTCAGAATGCAATTGTTGGTTTTGCAAGACTTTTTGGCAATGTTGTTGGAATTGTAGCAAACCAACCAAAAATTTTAGCTGGAGTTTTAGATATAGATTCTTCAGATAAGATTTCTCGTTTTGTAAGATTTTGCGATGCATTTAACATTCCAATTATCAATCTTGTAGATACTCCAGGATATCTTCCTGGAAAAGATCAAGAGTGGCGAGGAATTATTAGACACGGGGCAAAAGTTTTGTATGCATTCGCTGAAGCAACCGTACCAAAAATTTCTCTCATTTTTAAAAAAGCATTTGGAGGAGCCTACATTGCTTTATCTTCAAAAAAATTAGGATATGATGTTGTTTTAGCATTTCCCTTTTCTCAAATTGGAGTTATGGGAGCAGAACAAGCAGCTAAAATTATATATAAAAATGAAATTGAGCAAGCCAAAGATCCAGAGAAATTAGAAAAAGAAAAAATTAAAGAAATAAAAGAAAAACTTTTAGATCCTTTTGAAGCAGCAAAATTAGGTCAAGTAGATATTATTTTACATCCAAAAGATACAAGAAAAATTTTGGGTCGATTTTTGGAATCATTATTAGAGAAAAGAGAACCAAAGGTACCTAGAAAACACGGCAATATACCACTTTAAAATTTATGAAAGAATTTTTTATTTTGCTAATTGCTTATCTTTTAGGTTCTATTCCTTTTGCATTTATCTTTTCTAAGCTTAAGGGAAAAAATATTTTAGAAGTTGGTTGGCGAAAATCTTCAGCTAGTAACGTTTTTTATGAAGTTGGATTTTTGTCAGCTTTTTTTGCAGCCCTTGGCGATATCGGAAAAGGAGCTTTAGCTGTTTTTTTGGCCAAATATTTAAATTTATCCCCCTTTTTTCAAGCCCTAACTGGAGTTTTTGCAATTTTGGGACACAATTGGTCAATTTTTTTAAAATTTGCTGGGGGTCGAGGAATTGCTACTTTTCTTGGTGCCCTTTTGGTATTTTCTCCAAGGATTCTTTTTCTTTCTTTAATTCCTTTTTTACTTTTAGCCTTAATTTTTCATAGTGGAGTTGGGACAATTTTTTTTATTTTTACCTCTTTTTTACTCTTTTTTATTGACAAAAATCCTTTATGGATTTTTCCCCTTTTGTCTTCTGTTCTAATTTTTTTAAAAAGACTCAGTCCTGTTAAAGAGTTAAGTTGGGAAAAGAAAGAAATAATTTTTAATCGACTTATTTTTGACGCTGACTCCCCTCTGGAGGGTAAATTCCCAAATTTATTAAAAAAGTTGATAAAGTTTTAATTTCTGTTAAAATAATTTTCTATGGATATTAAATCAATAAAACCACTTATTGACCTAATTTCTGAAGAAAAAAATATAGAGAAAGAAAAAGTGATCGAGAGTTTAGAAAGTGCTTTGGCAGCAGCCTACAAGAAAGAATATGGAAAAAAGGGACAGATAATAAGAGCAAAAATAGATTTTGAAAAAGGAACTGTTAACTTTTTTCAGGTAAAACAAGTAGTAGATAATTCGATGGTTTATTTTGAAACAAAAGAAGAGGGGAAAATCAAATTTAATCCAGAAAAACATATTTTAGAAGAGGAAGCAAAAAAAATTAATCCAGAAATTAAAAAGGGAGAAGAGTTAATAATTCCTTTAGAGACTAAGGAAGATTTTGGAAGAATTGCAGCTCAAACAGCAAAGCAAGTCATTATTCAAAAAATTAGAGAAGCAGAAAAAGAAAGTATTTTTCAAGAATATAAAAGTAAAGAAGGACAAGTAATTTCAGGTATTGTTCAAAGAATAGAAGGGAAAACAGTCTTTTTAAATCTTGGGAGAACCTTAGGGACACTTTTAAAGGAAGATCAAGTTCCAGGTGAGTTTTACCGAGTTGGTCAAAGATTAAAAGTTTATATAAAGCAAGTTGAATTAACGCCAAAAGGGCCAAATGTTTTTGTTTCGCGTTCTCATCCAAAATTAGTTTCTAAATTGTTTGAGATGGAAGTACCAGAAATTGGCGCGGGACAAGTAAAAATTTATTCTATTGCTAGAGAGCCAGGACTTAGAACAAAAATTGCTGTAGCAGCTTTAGTTGAAGGGATAGATCCAATTGGAGCTATGGTCGGTCACAAAGGAACAAGGGTACAAATGGTGATTAATGAATTAGGTGGAGAAAAAATTGATATTATAGAATATTCAGAAGATCCAAAAAAATACATTGCCAATAGTTTAGCACCCGCTAAAGTTAAAGAGGTTCAAATATTATCTGAAAATAAAGCCCTAGCCTTAGTAACACCAGATCAACTTTCTTTAGCTATAGGAAAAGATGGGCAAAATGTAAGATTAGCTTCAAAATTAACTGGTTGGAAAATAGATGTTAAACCTATTGAGGAAAATCAATAATTGACTCTTTTTAAATTTTTTGCTAATTTTAAAACATGAATATCATTCCGGTAGTTATCGAGAAAACTCAATACGGCGAAAGAGCCTACGACATTTATTCTAGATTGTTGAAAGAAAGAATTGTTTTTTTGGGAGGACCTATTGTAGATGCAGTGGCAAATTCTATTATTGCCCAGCTTTTATATTTGGCCTCAAAAGATTCAGAAAAAGACATCCAGCTTTATATTAATTCGCCAGGTGGTGTTTTGACGGCAGCTTTGGCTATTTATGATACGATGCAGTACATTAAATGCCCAATTTCTACAGTTTGTGTAGGATTGGCAGCTTCTGGAGCAGCAGTATTGTTGGCTGCAGGGAGAAAAGGAAAAAGATATGCTTTGCCAAATTCAGAAATAATGCTCCATCAGGTAGCAGTAAGTGGTGTTTCTGGAGAAGCAGTTGAGGTTGAAATTGCAGCAAAACAAATTTTGAAATTGAAAGAGAGGGTGAACAGAATTTTAGCAAAACATACAGGCCAACCCCTTGAAAAAATAGAAAAAGATACAGACAGGGATTTTTACTTATCAGCTGAAGAAGCTAAAGCTTACGGGATAATTGACGAAGTAATAGTTACTCAAAAGTAAAATTTTTTAATTAAAAATTACTCCTTTATCCATGGAAGAAGCAATTTTTCTTTTCATTTTCTTTTCCTTTTCTATAGGTCTTCTTTTTGGTTATTACACTAGAGTTGTTATTGCAAAAAGGAAGTTGAAAACTGCAGAGGGTAAACTACAAAAAAGATTAGAAAAAGTAAAAGAGGAGGCAGAGAGGATATTAAATGAGGCCAAAGAACAAAGAAAGAAAATTCTGGAGGACTTAGAAAAAGAAGAAGAAAAAAGAAAGAAGATTTTGCAAGAGAAAGAGGAAATTTTGTTAAAAAGAGAAAGCTTATTAGAGAAAAAATTGGTTGAGTTTGAAAATCAAAAAGAAATATTTGAAAAGAAAGCGAAAGAAATAGAAGAACTTGAAAAAGAAATCAAAGAAAAGCAAGAAAATCTTCAAAAAGAGATAGAAAAGATTGCAAATTTAGATAAAGAAAGTGCAAAGAGATTACTCTTTGAGCAAATAGAAAAAGAATATCAAAAAGATATTTTAGAGAGGATAAGAAAACTAGAAATTGAAGGAGAAGAAAGGTTTCAAGAAAAAGCAAAAAAGATTTTAGCTACAGTTATTCAAAAATTAGCCCTTCCTCAAGTTCAAGAACTCACAACTTCTGTAGTGCTTTTACCTTCTGAAGAAATGAAAAGTAGAATTATTGGAAAAGAAGGAAGAAATATTAAGACATTCGAAAAGTTAACAGGGGTAGAGGTAATAATTGACGAAACTCCAGAAACTGTAATTTTATCTTGTTTTGACCCCATTCGCCGAGAGATAGCTAAATTGGCGCTTGAGAAATTAATTCAAGATGGGAGAATTCAACCAGCAAAAATTGAAGAAAAAGTAGAAGAAGCCAAAAAGGAAATTAATTTAAAGATTAAAGAAGCAGGACAAAGGGCTGCAGAAGAATTAGGTCTTATTAATTTAGATGAAAAGCTGTTACATTTGCTAGGCAGATTAAATTTCAGGACTTCTTATGGTCAAAATGTTTTGCTTCATTCAATGGAAGTTGCTTTTTTAGCTGAGGTCTTAGCTGAAGAATTGGGAGCTAATGCTCAGGTATGTAAAAAAGCAGGACTTTTTCATGATATTGGAAAGGCTTTAGATCAAGAAGTAGAAGGTTCCCATGTTCAAATAGGTATTAAAATTTTGGAGAAATTTGGGATAGAAAAAGAAGTAATTTCTGCAATGAAATCTCATCACGGTGATTATCCTCCAGAAAGTTTAGAGGCTATTATAGTACAAGTTGCTGATCAAATTTCAGGTGCTAGACCCGGAGCTAGAAAAGATACTGTTGAAAATTATTTGAGAAGATTAAGCGAATTAGAAGCTATTGCTAATTCTTTTGAAGCTGTTGAAAAATCATACGCCATTCAAGCAGGTAGAGAAATTAGAGTATTTGTAAAACCAGAAAAAATTGATGATCTGGGAGCACAAAAATTGGCAAAAGAAATTGCAAATAGAATTCAAGAAGAATTAAAATATCCTGGGGAGATTAAAGTAACAGTAATAAGAGAAACAAGATTTGTAGAATACGCAAGATAAAATTTAATTTGAAAATTTAAAAAGAGGGGATTTTTCTCCCCTCTTTAGTTTTTAGCTAGTGGTTTGACCGAGTGAGGGTATTGAGCGGGTGAGGGGAATCGAACCCCCGTCTTCGGCTTGGAAGGCCGATGCACTACCACTGTGCTACACCCGCTTTCGGGGTGCTGGGAGTTGAACCCAGGCCGCATGCTCCCAAAGCATGCATACTTCCGTTATACGACACCCCGGACAATAATTTTATATACCATTTAGATTTTTTTTGGTCAATTTGCTAAAATTAAAATAGTGCCACAAATTCTTTTTAAAGAATGCAAAAAATATAAAGTTCCTCTTTGGCAATGTCCTCAATTTTTATTTTTTATTATTGGCTTTTTAATTGTTTTTGGGAATTTAGCTCTTTATTTTTTAGGTTCAAAATTTATTCAAGATCCTTTAATTTTACTTTTTGTAATCTCGCTATTTACTATAATCTTACTCACTATTAATTATTTCATTGTTCACTTTTTAGAGAAAACTTTGGATCTTTCTATTTTAAAATCTCAATTTTTAAACATCATTTCTCATCATTTAAATTCTCCCCTAACTAATATTAAATGGATTTTAGAATATTTGATCTCAAAAGATTTTTCAGTAAACGAGAAAGAAGAGTATTTTTTGGCTTTAAAAGACAACCTAGAAAGAATTAGAGATATGCTAGGAAAATTTAATTTAGCCTCTCAAATTGATTTGACTTTAAAAAAATTAAAACTGCAAAAAGTATCAATCTCAGAAATTACTCAGAAAAATCTTCAAAAAATTCAACTCCCCTTTTCAGTTGAAGTTAAAACAGAAATTGAGCCCAATTTACCTGAAATTTTAACTGACCCTTCTTTTTTAGATTTTGTAATTTTCACCCTTTTAGATAATGCTTTTAGATATACTCAAGATAGAGTAGAAATTAAAATTGCAAAAAAGAGAGGTAAAATTTATTTTGAAGTTAAAGATAATGGAATTGGTATTGAAGAAAAAGAGAAAAAATACATTTTTGAGAGATTTTATAGAGGAAAAGAAGCCACTTTAAAGTGGCCATTTGGTATTGGCTTGGGGTTATATTTGAGTAAAATTTTTATTCAAAAATTGGGTGGGAAAATTGGATTTAACTCAAAAAAAGATAAAGGGTCGACATTTTGGTTTTATTTACCAATTAAATAAATCTATGTTAAAAAAAATTTTATTCATTGAAGACGAAAGGGCTCTTCAAAAGACCTTTCATGCAATTTTAACAGAAAAAGGTTATGAATTAATTTCAGCCTATGATGGTGAAAGCGGTTTGAAGTTGGCAAAAGAAGAAAAGCCAGATTTAATTTTGTTAGATTTAATTTTACCAAAGATTCATGGGCTCGATGTTTTAGAAGCATTAAAAAAAGATCCAGCCACAAAAGAAATTCCAGTTATTGTTTTGACAAATGTAGAACAAATAGATGCTGTTCAAAGAGCCCTAGAGCTTGGAGCTACTACTTATTTGGTTAAAGCTCAATATACTATTGAGGAGGTTTTAGAAAAGATTGAAAAAATTTTAAAATAAAAGTAGAAAATGCAAGTAGAAATTGAACAATTAAAAGCCTTTTTGTTAGACGCTAAGTTAATTACTAAAGAACAATTTGAGCAATGTTTAAAAATTGCAGAAGAGAAAAATCAATCAATAGAGGAAGTTTTAATTTCTGAAGGTTTTATTTCGGAAGAAGAATTAACAAAGCTCAAGGCTTATATTTTAGGAATCCCATTTGTTAATTTAGAGAAAGAAATTGTTGATCCCGAAGTTTTAAAAATAATTCCAGAACCAATTGCTAGAGCTCATAACATTGTAGCCTTTAGAAAAAAAGGTAATCAATTAGAAGTAGCAATGTTAAATCCCGAAGATTTAAAAACAATCGAGTTCATCAAAAAAACCACTAATTTGAAAATCCTTCCAAGACTTACTTCACCCGCTTCTATTAAAAATGTTTTAAGACAATATCAGAAAAGTTTAGCAGCTGAATTTGGGGAAATTATTCAAAAAGAAACTAAAGAAATTAAATTAATTCAAGAAAAAGAAGCTATAGAAGAAAAAGAAGAACTGGAAAAAATAGCTCAAGAACTTCCAATTATTAGAATTGTTGATACTTTGATTAATCATGCTATTTTACAAAGAGCTTCAGATATCCATATTGAACCTCAAGAAAAAGAAATTTTAGTGAGATATAGGATAGACGGAATATTAAGAGAAGTAATGACCCTCCCAAAAATTGCTGGTCCTGGAATTGTTGCGAGGATTAAGGTTTTATCCAATTTAAAACTTGATGAACATAGACTTCCTCAAGATGGAAGGTTTAAGGTAGAAACCGAAGATTACAGATATTCTATTAGGGTTTCTATTTTGCCAGTTTTTGATGGAGAAAAAGTAGTAATGAGGTTGCTTCCAGAATCAGCTAAGGTCCTGACCTTAGAAGAATTAGGATTAAGGGGAAAAGCCTTAGAGGATGTTTATGAAAGTTTAAGAAAACCAATTGGAATGATTTTAGTTACAGGACCAACAGGTTCAGGGAAAACCACTACTTTATATTCAATGATTGAAATTCTAAATACCCCCCAGGTTAATATTTCTACTATTGAAGATCCAATTGAATATAGAATTCCTAGAGTTAACCAAACTCAAGTAAATCCAAAAATTGGATTAACCTTTGCCCAAGGTTTAAGAGCCCTTTTAAGACAAGATCCAGATATTATCATGGTAGGTGAAATTAGAGATCAAGAAACTGCCTCTTTAGCTGTTAATGCCGCCCTAACAGGGCACTTAGTTTTATCTACTCTTCACACAAATTATGCTGCAGCCTCAATTGTTAGATTAACTGATATGAAAGTTGAACCATTTTTAATAGCCTCTACTTTAAATTGCATTATTGCTCAAAGATTGGTTAGAAGACTTTATGGAGAAAAAATTAAATACTTTCTAAAACCTTCTGAAATTGAAAAATTGGGAAAATATTGTGATCTTAAAAGACTTAAAGAGATTTTTAAAAAAGAAGGAATACTTTCTGAAGGCCAATCTCTACAAGATATTCCTTTTTATAGGCCAAAACCCTCAAAAGAAGCTCCAGATGGTTACAAAGGAAGAATTGGAATTTTTGAAGTTTTACCTGTTACTCAAACAATTAAAGAGTTAATTCTTAAAGAAGCTAGCGCAGATGAAATTCAATTACAGGCTCAAAAAGAGGGAATGCTTACAATGGTTGAAGATGGATTAATAAAAGCAGTTCAAGGAATTACTACAATTGAGGAAGTTTTAAGAGTAATAATTGAATAAATTATGCCAAAATATTCATATTTAGCTAAAAACTTATCAGGAGAAATAAAAAAAGGAACTATTGAAGCTGAAAACGAGGTTGAGGCAGCTCAAATTCTAAAAAATCAAGGCCTATTTTTAATTAAACTCTCTCCAGAAATTCAAGGAACAAAAAAAAGATTTGTTTTATTTCACAGAAAAATTTCTTTAGTCGAAAAAATTTTTTTTACCAGAAATTTGCAGGTAATGATAGGAGCTGGTACACCTTTAACTAAAGCCTTAGATGTTTTGGCTCTTCAAACCAACAACCAAAGATTTAAAAAAATTATCTCAGAACTTAGAGATGAAATTATTCGAGGGAAAACTCTATCTCAAGCTCTTTCAAAATTTCCTGAAACTTTTTCTGAATTCTATGTTAATTTAGTAAAAGTAGGAGAGGAAACTGGAAAATTAGAAGAAGTTTTAGGAGAAATTACTTTTCAGATGGAAAGGGAAAATGAGCTTAAAAAGAAAATTCAAGGAGCCCTAATTTATCCTACAGTTATTGTTATTTTTATGATATTGATTGGTTTTGTAATGCTGGTTACCGTTGTCCCAAAAATTGCTACTTTTTTTAAAGAATTCAATGCTCAATTGCCCCTTTCTACTAAGATTGTTATATTTTTGGGTGACTTTTTAAAGAAAAATCTTTTAATTTTAATTTTATCCTTCTTTGGCTTTTTAATTTTTTTGCGTTTTTTGTTGAAAATTCAGGAAGTCAAAAAATTTCTCGATCACCTTTTTTTAAAAATCCCAATAATTTCCCCCCTCTTTCAAAAACTAAATACCGCTTATTTTTCTAGAAGCTTGAGCACTCTTTTGAAAGGAGGAGTTGCCTTACCAAAGGCTTTGGAAATTTCAGGAAAAACTTTAAGTAACTTTTATTTTAAAAAAGCAGTTTTAGAAAGCATTGAAAAAGTTCAAAAGGGAACAAAACTTTCAAGAGCTTTTAGCGAATATTCTAATCTTTTTCCTCCAGTTCTCGTTCAAATGCTTGAGGTAGGAGAAGAGACAGGAGAAACATCAGAGATTTTAGAAAAAATTGCCAATTTTTATGAAGAAGAAGTGTCTAGAACTACCCAAAATTTAGTTTCACTTATTGAACCTCTTTTAATGATTCTTATTGGAGGAGTTGTCGGATTTTTTGCAGTCTCTATGGTACAGCCAATGTATTCTTTAATGCAGAGTATAAAATGAAAGGGATAACTTTAGTTGAAGTAATAATTGCTGTTTTTTTAATTTCTATTGTCCTTTTGGGACTATTAAGTGCCTTCTATTTTGGATTTAGATTACTTTCTTTAAATGAAAGAAAAATTACTGCAACTCAAATTGCTCAGGGAGAAATTGAAAAAATAAGAAATATGCAATATTTAGATATTGGAACTATTGGAGCTCAATTACCTTATGCTTCTGGGACATTGGAAGCCGAAAGTAAGGTTATTTTAAATGGTATTGAATACAAAATTGAAAGAAAGGTAAAATTTGTTTCTGATTTAACAGATGGAAGCGAGGCCTGCCCCCTAGATTATAAAAAGGTAGAAATTAAAGTTTCTTTTTCCGATATTTTAAAGGGAGAAGTTGTTTTAACAACCGATATCGCTCCTAAAAATAAGATTGAAGAAATTCAAGCATGTAGTTTGCAACCAGCAGGAATTTTGACGGTTCAGGTGCTGGATACAAAAGGTAATTTAATTTCAAATCCAAAAATTGAAATTTTTAATCCAAATACAGGTGAATTAATAGATTCTGCCTCTCCTTCTTCTGGGAAATATGATTTTCCTCTTTCTTCAGGAAATTATAGAGTTGTTGTTTCAAAAGAAGGATATTCTTCAGAAAGAACTTATTCAGTAGAAGAAATTGCTATTCCAGAAAATCCAAATCCCAATGTGTTAGAAGGAAAAATTACTCAGATTTCTTTAGTTATCGACAAGATTTCATCAATGACAGTTCAAACCCTTTCAACATATGGCAAAGATTTCTTTTCTGACTCTTTTGATAATGAAGAAAAAATATCTCAAAAAGAAAACATTACCATTTTTAATGGTCAAGCCCAATTAGCTACAAATAGTGAAGGATATCTTCCTTCAGGTTATTTATTATCTAAAGAAATTAGTCCCCAGAATTTAACCCAATGGGAGGAATTTTCTTTTGAAAATTCTAAACCATTAGGAACTGAAATTAAATATCAAATATATTTTGCTTCAGATTCTGAATGGCTTTTAATTCCAGACTCAGACTTACCTGGAAATTCTTTGGGTTTTACAGAATCACCAATTAATTTAACTAATTTGCCGATTTCTTATTCAAAATTAAAAATTAAAGCAACTTTTACCACAAATTCTACCTCTTTTACACCAATTTTATACAATTGGCAATTAAGATGGAAAACATCAAATCCAGTTTCAATTCCCAATGTTAAATTTGATATGAGGGGAGAAAAAATTATTGGTAAAGATAGTAATGAGAATCCAATTTATAAATTTTCAACAACTACTCAGACTGGTCTTTCTGGCAAAATCCAGCTGCAAAATTTAGAATGGGATGTTTATCACTTTTCCAATTTTCAAAAAGACTCACAATCTCTAGAAGTAGCAACCTCAACACCAACCCAGCCCGTTTCTTTGGATCCTGACACAAATTTAACAGTTTCTTTTTATTTAGAATCTACAAATTCTCTTTTAGTTACTGTTTTAGATTCTCAAACTTTAAAACCAATTTTTTCAGCAACAACGACTTTATCTTCAAATAATTTTTCCCAAACACAATATACTGATTTTAATGGTCAAACTCTTTTTCTTCCTTTGAATAGTCAATATTTTAATCTTTTAGTAGAAGCCACAGGTTACAATTCAACTTCCACTTTAGTTTTAGTTTCTGGAAAAACCACAATAGTTGTAAAATTGGATCCAAGTGAATAAATTTATGAAAAAAAGTTTTACCCTAATTGAAACAATTATTACCATTTTCATCTTTTTTGTTTTAATGTTAGCAGTTTCTGAGATAATTTTAATTCTTTACAAAACTTATTCTTATTCTTTTCAACAAGCGATGGCAGTTTCTGAAGCCAAAAGAGGAATTGAAACAATGGTCAAAGAAATAAGATCAGCTAGAGAAGGAGAAAATGGAGCTTATCCAATTGAATATGCAGGCGATAAAGAGTTCATTTTTTATTCAGATATTGACCACGATGGAAGAATAGAAAGAGTAAGATATTTCTTAGGAGAAATTGAATCAACAATTTTGACAAAAGAATGTCAAAGTTCTCTTAAAGGAGGTTCTTGTACAGTTTCTTTTTCAAATTTTTTAAAAGGGACTTTAAAATCAGCAACTGTAAAAATTTCTGTTGATGGAGATTTGGGTGCTTCTACAGAATATGTAGACATTTACCTGGACAATCAATATTTGGGGAGATTGTGCCAATCAGGATGTAAAGATTGTGTAAAGGGGTGGCAGGGGACCCAAACTTTCAATATTTTAAATTTTGCGCAAGATAACTCTCTTTCTTTTGCAGCTTTTGCCTCATCTCAAGTTGATCCTTCATGCCCCTATTCAATCAAAGTCCAATTTGAGGTTTCTCTGACTCAAGAAATACAAGGTACTCAATTGAAAAAAGGAGTTATTAAACCTGTAGGATCTCCTGCTACTTATCCTTTAGATGAAGAAATGGTTTCAGTAATTTCATCTTATGTAAGAAATTCACCACCAATTTTTGAATATTTTGATGAAAAGAATAATAAAATTGAAGACACTCCAGCAAGATTAAAAAATACTAAAGTAATGAAGGTATTTTTGGTAATCAATGTAGATCCAAACAAACCTCCTACTGAATACCAACTTCAATCTTTCGTTAATTTAAGAAATTTAAAAAAAGAATGAAAAAGGGAGCAATAACAATTTATTTTTTAATTTTTGGAACCTTGTTTTTGTTACTTTTGGCTGGACTTTTGAGTTTTCTTTTAAATCAATGGAAAATTGCCCTTCAAAAAATTGCTTGGCATGAAGCTTTCAATATCGCTGAAGCAGGTATCAATTATTATAGGTGGTGCCTAAATAATAATATTGGAGATCAATGTCAAAGAGAAAAAGAATATGTTGATTCTTTTGGTAATGCAATTGGGAAATTTCAACTTGATGTGGAAACAATTTCAAGCTGTGGGGAAGTTTTGTTTCGAAAAATTACTTCAACTGGTTTTACCTTCCAATCACCCCAAATAAAAAGAAAAATTTCTGTTACTTTTTCAAAAGAATCAATTGGTAAATATGCTTATGTACTAAATTCTAATGTCTGGGTAGGGGAAGATCACATAATAAATGGACTCTACCATTCAAATGGAGGAATAAGATTTGATGGTCAAAATTTATCAACTGTTAGTTCAGCTCAAGAAAAATGGGAATGTACCTCTTCTTTTGGTTGTGGACCATCTGGAGTAGGTTATGGATTGGGTCTTTGTCCCCCAGAATGTCAAATAATTAATAAAAAGTGTATCTGTCCTGGAGTTTTTTCAACAACAAGAAACTCAAAAAAAGATCTATTTTCATATCCTACTTCTCCCTTCGATTTTACAGCTATTACTATCGATTTAGCGAGAATAAAAAATGCGGCCCAAAATTTAGGAGGAATTTATTTACCTCCTGCAAAACAACTAAATTCTCAAGGTAAGGGCTGGCATTTGGTGTTTCAATCTGATGGAAAAGTTGAGGCCAAAATTATTACTTCTCTTTCTTCAACCTGTGGTTACTCTTTAGAATATGATGGTTTTCCAATCTGTGGTTTTGCCAGCGAAGGATATTGGCAGCGTAATGCTTTTAAAATTGTTTCAGAATACACATTTAACACATATACAATAAATTCTTCTTGCTCTGTAATCTTTGTTGAAGATAATCTTTGGCCAGAAGGAACAATTCGAGGAAAAGTGACTTTAGCCTCCGCTAATTTAATAGATGCCAACAAAGATACCGATGTAATTTTAAATTATAATCTAGATTATGCTGGAACTGGAAGCGATGGTTTAACTCTAATTGCAGAAAGAAATATCTTTATTGGGCCCAATTCTCCAAATAACATGGTACTCAAAGGAATTTTTATTGCTCAAAAGGGAAGATTTTCAAGAAATCATTATCCAAACAATATAAAAGAAAGTCTTTTAATTTTTGGCTCTATTGTCTCAAATCAAAGAGTAGGAACTCAATGGGTAAGTACAGGAGGTCATATTGTTTCTGGATATTTACGAAGAGAAACATGGACAGATTACAATCTCATTTATTATCCTCCTGTTTTTACTCCATCACTTTCTTTTGATTTTCGTTTAGTAAAATGGGAAGAAGAATAAATTTTTGTTATAATTTTAAAATATGGAAATTTTCCCTTTAAAACTAACAAGTTTTGGTTTGGAAATTGCAAAAGATTCAATAAGAGTTATTCAGGTTGAAAAAAAGAAAAATCAATTAAAAGTAATTTCTTTTGGTAAAAAAGAAATAAAAGAAGGAATTGTCGGCGAAGAAAGTATCCAGGATGAAAGAGAAGTGGCTAAGGCAATTTTGGAGACTTTAAAAAATGTTAAAGGAAAAGCTATTAAGACAAAATATGTTGCTCTTTCTCTTCCAGAAGAAAAAGTATTTTTAGAAATAATTAAAATGCCAAAAATGAAAGAAGAAGAACTCAAATCTGCGATTTCTTATGAATTAGAAAATCATATTCCCCTTCCACTTAATGAAGTTTATTTTGATTTTCAGATAATTCCTCCCATTTTTGATTCACAAAACCAATATAAAATTTTGACAATTTGTGCCTTAAAAAAAACAGTTGATTCTTATATAAGAACTGTTAAATTAGCGAATTTAATACCAGTAGCTATTGAAAGCGAATCTCTAGCTATTGCTAGAGCAATTTTAGAAAAAAATAGTTCCTTACCTTTGATAATAGCTAGGATTGGAACCACAAAAACTAATTTTATTTTAGTTGAAAATTATTCTATAAAATATTCATTTACTTGCCCAATTTCTTCTATGGTTTTTGATGAAGCGATAATGAAAGCCTTGAATGTTGATTTTGAAAAAGCAAAAGAATTAAGAATGAAGAAAGGGGTTGGTCAAAAGATGAAAATTTATTTTAAAAATGGTCAGATTTTACATAAAATAGAAGAAACTCCAACTTTTGAAGCTTTAATTCCCCCTTTAGTTGATTTTTCTCAACAACTTCAAAAAATAATAAGTTATTACCAAAGCTATACATTTGATGGAAAAAGTGAATATAATTTAAGAAAAGTTGAAAAAATAATATTGTGTGGGGAAGGTGCAATTTTAAACGGGATTGAAGACTTTCTTTCATTGAAATTGAAAATTCCTGTTGAAGTAAGTACCTTTTGGGAGAAATATTTTGAACAACATATTTTTAAATCTTCAAATGCTAATTTCCAAGAATTTATTATTCCCTTAGGTTTAGCACTAAAACAATTCTATGATTAATCTTTTACCCCTTAAAGAAAAAAAAGAAATTTGGTTAAAAGAGAAATTAAATTTAATTTTAAATTTAGAAATTCTTTTTTTAATTTTTCTTTTCTTTTTTGGGTTCACCCTTTGTGAATTAAGAGTATTTTTTGAAAACCAAGTTGGAGTTTTTAAGGCAATTTTATTTCAAGAAAAAGGGATAAGTGAATTTATTGGAAATTTAGAACAAAAAATTGAAAATTTTAATAATCTTTGTTCAAAAATATACAACTTTTACACAAATCAAAAACTTTTTTACCCGATTTTAAAAGAGATTTCAGATAGCTTTACTCAAGGCATAACCCTCAACTCTTTAACTGCCACTTTTAATAAAGAAGAAAAAGTAATTTTAATTTCAGTATCAGGTTTAGCTCAAAAGAGAGAAAACCTTTTAGCCTTGAAAGAGAAATTACAAAAAAATAAAAATTTTATAGAGGTTATTTTCCCTCCTGAAAATTGGATTAAACCAGAAAATGTTGAATTTACTTTTATTTTAAAAGCAAAATGAATACAAAATTACAAATTTTACTTTCTTTTTTAATTTTTCTCCTTTTTACAGCCTTCTTTTTAGCATTTGTTTTCTTTCCTAATTTTAAAAAAATTACTTTAAGCCAAGGGGAAATTTTTCAAACTTTAAAAGAGATTCAAAGTCTACAAGCTAAAGTCCAAAAATTACCAGAATACAAACAAGTTGAAGGAAAAATTATTTCAGAGAGTGAAAAGATAGAAAAAATATTAATAAATTCAGAAATTCCAATTGAATTTTTGCAATATTTAGAAAGCACAGCTAAAGATTGTAAAGTCAATTTAAAGATTTTATCTTTGCAAAAAGAAAAATTATTACAAGACAATTTACAAGCATTAACAATTCAAATTTCGGTCAATGGTAAATTTCCAGATATTTTTTGTTTTTTAAAACAAATAGAGAATAGCAATTATTTAGTTCAGATTACAAATTTAAACATTACTAAATTGGAAAAAGAAAAGGTAATTGAGGCCAATTTTCAGTTAGAAGTTTTTGGAAAATGATTGAAGCAAAAAAAATTTTAAAAATATTTTCTCTAATTTTTGAAATTATTGCCCGCAACTTCATTTTTACAATTTTTGGGTTATTGGGTCTCTCTTTAATTTTTGGAAGCATTATTCTTTTTAAACATTACTTTGAACTAAAGAAAATTACTGCCAATGAAGTTGAACATCAAATAATTTTTAAAGAAAACATTCTGAATTCTGTTTCTGAAATTTTAAAAGAAAGGGAAACCAAATTAAAAGAAATTCCTGAAATTTTTGACCCCTTTTCTTTTTAACTTGATTTTTCTTTTAAAGTTCAATAAAATATTTTTTGTCCGCCCCCGTAGCTCAATGGATAGAGCACCGGCCTTCTAAGCCGGGGATATAGGTTCAATTCCTATCGGGGGCATGGTGCCCGTAGCTCAATTGGTAGAGCGCCAGGCTGTGGCCCTGGTGGTTGCGCGTTCGAGTCGCGTCGGGCACCCTACCTTTTTTCTTCCAGAGCCACTTTTAGAGTATAAATTTTACTTTCTCTTAAAACTTTAAGATTAATTTCTTGACCGATTTTCTTTTTATTTAAAATATCGGTCAAAGGATTTTCCTCAGTAATTTTTTCTCCATCAATTTCTAAAATAATGTCGTATTCTTTTAGCCCAGCCTTTTCAGCAGGAGAATTTTGAATTACTGCAGGTTCTCCAAAGGTTTCTCTAACAATTAATGCTCCATAATCTACAGGAAGTTTATGAATTTGAGAAATTTCAGGTGTTAAAATTACATATCTTATGCCCAAAAATGGTCTTTTTATTCTTCCATATTTTTTCACCTCTTTTAAAATATTTTTTGCATAATTTATTGGAATAGCAAAACCAATGTTTTCAGCTCCCATTACCATTGCAGTATTAACTCCTATTGCTTCGCCTTTTAAATTTACTAAAGGCCCTCCTGAATTTCCTGGATTAATTGCAGCATCAGTTTGAATTAAACCTCTCAAACTTGTAGCCTTTGAAGAAAATCCACCATAGGCTGTAATTTTTCTAGAAAGGCCAGAAACAATACCAGCTGAAATTGTATCTTCAAATTCTCCTAAAGGATTACCAATAGCGATTACAGTTTCTCCCAATTCAATTTTATTTGAATTTCCCATTTTTAAATAGGGGAAATTTTTTCCCTGGATTTTTAAAATTGCAATATCTACTAAAGGATCTCTAGCTAAAACTTTAGCAGGGTATTTATGCCTTGGATCTAAAATAACAGTGTAATCAGCTTGAGGATCAGAAACTACGTGAGCACAAGTTACAATATAACCATCTGGAGAAACAATAAATCCAGAGCCCCCTCCAATTTTAGTTTTTTCTTTTTCTTCTTTCACCTTTGGAAAAATTAAGCTTTCATCGCCAAAAGGAAATAGATAAAAACCTTCTACTTTTGGAAGATCTCTTGAAACTACTATAGTAATCACCGCTGGACAAACCTTTTTAGCTATTTTGACAATTGGAGATTTTTTCATACAATCTTATTTTATCATTAAATCCTCTTGCTCTCAAATGAAAATTTTGCTAAATATCAAAATATACAAGCTGTCCCTGTAGCTCAACGGAAGAGCGCGTCCCTCCTAAGGACGAGATAGAGGTTCAATTCCTCTCAGGGACAATAAAAATATTAAGGGCCCATAGCTCAATTGGCTAGAGCGCCGCTATGGCATGGCGGAGGTTGTGGGTTCAAATCCCACTGGGTCCAAAAGAGCCGGAGTGGTGTAGCGGTCTGCACAGATGTCTGAAAAACATCTGGTCCCAGTTCGACTCTGGGCTCCGGCATGCGGGAGTAGTTCAGTGGCAGAACGTCTCGTTGCCAACGAGAAGGTCGGGGGTTCAAATCCCCTCTCCCGCTCAAAAGCTATTTTATTCTTGACTTTTTCAAATTGATCTGATATACTTTAAAAAATTTCTCTATCATGAAGCATTTTTGGATTTTTCTATTTTTTTTAATATTTCCTTTAACGTTTTTTCCAAATTTTTTAACCTCTCAAGCAGGCATGATAGTTGCTAAAGAGGGTTTTTATTCTTTTTCAGATTTTGACCTCCCCTTTTTAACTTTAGAGAACAATACCTTGTTGCCTTTAACATCTAACATTTCAGAAAAGAAAACTAAAACAATAAAAGCTATTTTGACTGGTTACTCTTCTTCTGTTTGGGAAACAGATGAAGACCCCTTTATTACTGCTTTTGGTACTTTTGTTAGAGAAGGGGTAGTAGCTAATAATTTTTTACCTCTTGGTACAAAAATTAAAATTCCAGATATTTTTGGTGATAAAATTTTTGTTGTTGAAGATAGAATGCACTGGAGAAAATTACCAAATCATTTTGACATTTGGTTTCCCTCTTATTTGGAAGCTCTTCAATTTGGAGTAAAAGAGGCAACCGTAGAAATTTTAGAGGAGTAAAAATTTAGTGCCCGGGGAGGGACTTGCACCCTCACGGGGAGAAACTCCCCAAAGGATTTTAAGTCCTTTGCGTCTTCTAATTCCGCCACCCGGGCTTTGAGGCCAGGGAGGGAATTGAACCCTCGAATAGCGGTTTTGCAGACCGCCGCGTTAGCCACTTCGCCACCTGGCCCTACTTTCAAATTTTATTTCATTTTTTTTCTTTTTGCAATTGTACTAAAATTCTTTCAATCTCTGCCGCCTCTTTAGTTTTTATTTCTTTCACCAAATTAATTTTTGGTACCTTAAAAATTTTCATTTTTTTGTTTAGTTTTTTTTGAATAAAACCAATTTTATTTTCTAAAATTTTAAAAATCTCTCCTTCTTTTTTTTCAGGAATAACACTAACATAAACTTTACAATTATCTAAACTTGGAGAGGTTTCGGCTCGGGTGAAGGTTACCAAAGTATCTTTTGGAAATTCTATTTCCTTTAAAACTATTTGAGAAATTTCTCTTTTAATTACCTCATTAATTTTCAAAATTCTTCTTTTCATTGTTTTTCAATTTTCCAAAAAATTAAAATATCGCCTTTTTGAATTGTTGTATCCCCCTCATATAAAATCCCAATTTCTTCACCCCTTTCTGCTTTATCAATATCTCTTCTATTTTTTTGTAAATTTAAGAGTTTCCCCTTACCTATTTTATTTCCTTCTCTTTCTATTTCAATATAGCTTCCTCTTTCTATCTTTCCCTCAATCACCCTTCCACCAATAATTTGACGATTTTTTTCTTGCCAAAACTCAACTAAAACTTTTACTTTTCCAATTTCAACTATTTCACTTTTCTTTTCAAGTTTTTCTAATAAAGTTTTGACATTTTCAATTAAATCATATATTACCTCAAATGTTAAAATTTTTATTTTATTATTTTTGGCCGATTCTTTAGCAGCCAAATTTGGTTTAGTTTTAAAACCAAGAATAACTCCTTTTGCCAATTTAGCCATTTCTACATCATTTTCTGTAATTTCTCCAACCCCAGTTTTTAAAATATTTATTTTCCCCACTTTTGTTTTTATATTTTTTAAAATTTCTATAATAGCCTCTAAAGTTCCAAGACTTTCAGCCTTAATTATTAAATTTAATACCCTTTCTTTACTTTCTATAATTTGCACCTCCTTTTCCTTCTTTGTCTCTTTTTCTGCATATTCTTTTGCACTTTCTAAATCTGGAAAAGTGAAAAATTTCTCTCCAACTTCAGGAACCTTATTTAACCCTAATAAAAAAAATGGACTCGATGGAAATACTTCGTTAATTGGCTTTTTTTGAAAATTTTCCAATCTCTTTACCTTTCCGTATGCAGAACTAGTTGCAATAAAATCTCCCATTTTTAAGATTCCCCTTTCAACAATTCCAGAAATTAAGGGTCCTCTTTTTGGATCTAAAAAAGATTCAATAATTACTCCTTCAGCAGTTGCTTTTAAATCAGTTTTTAGATTTTCCATTTCGCTTAATAATAAAATTAAATCTAAAAGTTCATCAATTCCCACTTTAGCTTTAGCTGATGTTTCAACTACTGGTACCCTCCCCCCAAATTCTTCAACCAAAATACCTTCTTTTTGAAGCTCTTGTTTTATTTTGGCTGGATTAGCCTGAATTTTATCCACTTTATTAATTGCTACAATTAAGGGAAGTTTTGTTTCTTTAATATGAGAAATTGCTTCTTTTGTTTGTTCTTTAATCCCCTCACAACCATCAATGACTAAAAGAGCAATATCAGCTACTTTCGCCCCCCTAGCTCTCATTTTTAAAAATGCTTCATGGCCTGGAGTATCAATAAAGGTTATTTTTTTTCCATCTTTTTCAATTTCTGCCAAAAAAACCTCTTGGGTGATTGTTCCCCCTGGTTTACTTTCAGTAAATGGTAATCCTAAAATTGCATTTAATAAACTAGTTTTTCCACTGTCAATGTGGCCTAAAATTACTACTACCGGAGGTTTTAAAATTGTTGTTTGGTTTTTTTCCATGTTTGGCAATTGAAATTGCTAATTTTTCTTCTGGTGTTAATTTATATTTTGAATTACCATTTTCAATGAGCTTACTATAAATTCGATTTCCCTCTTTTAAAAACAAACTAGTAATAACTATACCATTATCATTTCCATCCAGTAAAGCAAGTGAAAAACTTTGATCTCCCCCTAAATCTTCAAATGGGTTAAATCTCACTAAGCCAATTTTCTGGATATTGGAAACGTTTATTTTTTCCAATCTTTCCACTTCCATTTTTAAATTATCAATTTCTTTTTCCAATCTTTCTAATCTTTCTTTTAATTCTTTTGAATTATTACTTTCCCTCTTTTCTTTAAAGAAATCAAACATAATCTTTTTTCGGAAGGGGTGGGACTTGAACCCACAAAGGGCAAATAACCCCACCGACTTTCGAGGTCGGCCCCTTACCATTCGGGACACCCTTCCTAATTTTAATAGAGTATCAATTTTTCATTTTAAACTCAAGAGTTTAAAATTTGTGGGCGCGTCAGGATTCGAACCTGAGACCTTTCGCGTGTAAGGCGAACGCTCTACCACTGAGCTACGCGCCCCTACATTATTGAACGAATTGTTGAATAAATAGTAGTTAAAATTGTAATGATTAAAACTCCAACTACAAAACCCATCAAAATGAGCAAAACAGGCGTTATCAATTCGGTTAAATTATTCACCTTTCTTTCTAACTCTTTTTGATAAAAATCAGAAATCTGAAGCAAACTTTTACTTAAAGTTCCAGTTTTTTCTCCAGCTACTATCATTTGGGAAAAGAAATCTGGAAAATAAATAGGATGATCTTTAAAAGCACTCGAGAGCGCCTCTCCTGCTTTTACTGCATTTTTTGCTGTTTGTAAAATTTCCTGATAGATAATGTTTCCAACAATTCCTTCTGTAATCTCAAGACTTTGAGCAATAGGTACTCCGCTTGAAATTAAAGTTGCTAAATTTTCCCCAATTCTAGTCAAATAAGTCAATTTCAAAAACTCTCCAATTAAAGGCATTTTCAGCGAAATTCTATCTAAAATATTTTTCCCCTCCTTTGTTTTCGAATAAACAATTAAAGAAGTAACAAACCCCGCAAAAAGAATCAAGATTGTTAACCACCATTTCTTAAAGAATTCACTAAATTTTAATGCAAAAAGCAAAATTACTGGAATTTTAGCCTCCATTGCTAGTACAAAGGTAAATAACCTCGGAACAAGATAAAAGAGCATAAAAAGAAAAACTAAAATTGATAAACCCAAAATCAATCCTGGATAAATTAAAGCCCCTCTTATTCTTGCAGAAAGATGATAATTTCTTTCTAAGGTTTCTGCTAATTGCTCTAAAGTTTTTGGTAATTCTCCCGAAGCCTCTCCACTTTTTACTAAAGCAACAAAAGTTTTGGAGAAAACCTGAGGATAACGAGAAAGGGCATCTGATAAAGTACTTCCTCCTTCAATTTCTTTTGCTAAATTCGAAAATATCTCTTTTACATTGGGATTTTTACTTTCTTTGGCTATGGCATTTAAAGCCTCTACGATCGGAACACCCGATCTAACCATTACAGCAATTTCTCTTGTAGCAATTACCAATTCTCTCGTTGAAATTTTCTTGAAAAATGGGATTTCTGGAAAATAAAAGGCAACCTTGGCTTCTTCAATAAAAGTAGGATACACACCTGATCTTTGTAAAATATCAATGGCAGCTTCTTTTGAAAAAGCTTCAATTTCTCCAGTTTTTATTTCTCCCTCCGCTGTTCTAGCTTGATATTTAAATTTCATATGCCTAAAATTAATTTTAATTCATTTGGATTTAATGAATAATTTAATGCTGTTTCTGGGAAGATCTCTCTTTTTCTTACTAATTCAGCCAAAGACCTATTTAAAGAAATCATACCAATTTCTACTGAAGTGTCAATTATATTTTGAATTTCGTGGATTCTATTTTCTCGAATTAAATTTCCAATAGCAGGAGTCATGATCATTATTTCACAAGCTGGAATTAGCCCCCCTTCAATTCTTGGAACTAATCTTTGAGAAACAATTCCTAAAAGGGAACCAGAAAGTTGAGCCCTAATTTGAGATTGTTGTTCTGCAGGAAAAGAATCAACTATTCTATGAATTGTCTGAGCAGCTGAATTAGTATGTAAGGTTGCAAAAACTAAATGACCTGTTTCAGCAGCCGTAATAGCAATGGCCATAGTTTCAGGATCTCTCATTTCTCCAATCATTATTACATCAGGATCTTCTCTCAAGGCACTTTTTAAAGCTTTTGCAAAAGATAAAGTGTGAGTATTAATCTCTCTTTGTTCAATTATTGATTTATCAGGTTTAAAAACATACTCTATTGGATCTTCAATCGTGATTATATGTTCTCTTCTAGTTTTATTAATTTCATCAATTAATGCAGCCAATGTTGTAGATTTTCCATGGGACGAAGGACCACAAATTAAAACAAAACCTTGATGAGCTTTTGTGAACATGTGCAAAATTGGTGGTAAATTTAATTCTTCAATAGTTTTGATTTTTTCTGGGAGCAATCTTAAGGCTGTGGAAATTCCATCTTTTTGATAAAAAACATTAGCTCTTAATCTAACCCTTCCTCTAATTTCAAAAGAAAAATCAATTTCCTTTTCCTTTTCAAATCTTTTTCTTTGTTCTTCAGTCATTAATAGGTAAGCTAATTGTTTTGAATCTTCAGGGGAAAGAACCTTTTCTTTTAATAAAGGCACAAGTGATCCACTAATTCTTATAATCGGATAATATCCGGGCACCAAATGAATATCAGAAGCCTCTTTTTTTAAAGCTGTTTCTATTAAATTTTCAAAAAAATTTTTATAATCTAGCATCATTTACTATTTTAGCAAATCTTTTATTATTTTAACCACTTCAGAGGGTGTATAGTGAGCTTTTATTAAATATTTTTCTATTCCAAAATTTTTTGCTTTTTCTTTTGATTCCTTCTCTTCAATATTAGATAAAATAATGGTTTTAAATTGTTTTTCTGGAATTTCCTTTCGAATTTTTTCTAAAAATTCCCAACCATCCATTTTTGGCAAAACCAAATCTAATATTAAGAGATCACAATCTTTTTCTTTTAAAAATTCTAAACCCTCTTCACCAGATTTTACCACAAAAACTTCAAAACCCTCTTTTTCTAATTTAGTTTTGTAAATTTCAATTAAAAATGGATCATCTTCAATTAATAAAATTTTTTTCATTTTATTCAAATGCCGAAGTTACTCTTAAAACTTCCTCAACAGTAGTGATGCCTTCTAAAACTTTTAGAAAACCATCTTGTCTCATTGTAATCATTCCCTGATTTTCTGCTTCTTGCATAATTTTTGTTTCAGTTGGATTTTTGGTAATTATTTCACTTAACTCTGGTGTCATCTCCAAAACTTCAAAAATTCCTATTCTTCCTGAAAATCCTTCCTTATTGCATTGTTCACATCCTTCAGCTTCCCAGATATATAAAGGCTCTTCTATTTTCTTTACTCCCTTTAACTCTTTTTCGATTAACTCTTGAATCTCTTTTGAGGCCCTCACTTTCTTTTTGCATTTTTCACAAAGCTTTCTTACCAATCTTTGAGCTATTATTATATTAATTGCAGGAGAAAGTAAAAAACCTGGAATTCCAAGGTTAAGCAATCTTGGAATAGCTCCAATTGCATTATTTGTGTGAAGAGTAGATAAAACTAAATGCCCTGTTAAGGCTGCGTGAACAGCCAAAGAGGCAGTTTCTTGATCTCTAATTTCACCTACCATGATAATATCTGGATCTTGTCTTAAAACATGTCTTAATCCTTTAGCAAAATCATAACCAATTTCTGGTCTAACCTGAGATTGATTTACACCCTCAATTGAATATTCTACTGGATCTTCTAAGGTAACTATATTAACTTGCTCTTTATTAAGTAATTGTAAAAATGCATAAAGTGTAGTGGTTTTCCCTGAACCTGTTGGGCCTGTGACCAAAATCATTCCATAAGGTTTTTGTAGAGCCCTTTTAGCGATTTCGAAATTTCTTCCACTTAATCCTAAATCTTCAAATTTTTTTAGACCTACTTTTGGATCCAAAATTCTGATTACTACCTTTTCACCCCAAGGAGTAGGGAAAGTAGAAACTCTAAAATCAATAGTTCTTCCCTCTATTTTTACAGAAAATCTTCCATCTTGTGGAATTCTGGTTTCATCAATTCTTAAGTTTGCTAAAATTTTTATTCTCCCAACAATTGCTGGATGGATCTTTAATGGTAAAAAGAAAGAAGTATGCAACTCTCCCATTCTTCTAAAACGAATTCTTGTTTTTTCTTTTAAAGGTTCAATGTGAATATCTGAGGCTTCTCCGTCCACACCATACTTTAAAAAGACTCCAACCATTTTAGAAACCGGAGCTTCTTCAGCCAAAATTTCTTCGCCTAATGGAGCTCGTGAAATTTCTTTTGCACCTAATGTTTCTTCAATTTCAGTTAAAACTTTTTCTATTGTGCTTTTTGGGGCCTGATATCTTTCTAAAATTTTTTGAAATAAAGAGGGAGTTATTAAAAAAATTTGATAGTTAAAATTTTGAAATCGAGAAAGAAAATTTAAGGCCTCCTTAGCACTAAGGTCTTCAGGATATACCATTCCAATTTTTACAGTTCCTTCTTCTTCTTCAAGAGGAATCATTTTATAATGAACAGCAGTCGTTTCTGGAATCTTTTTTAAAGTTTCAATTGGAATCTCTTCAACTTTTATTTCTTTTAAAAAAGGAATTTTAAGAAACTCAGATTTTAATTCAAAAAGTTTAGTTTCTGGAAGAATTTTTCTCTCTAAAATTATTTCCTCGACCCTTTTATTTAATTTTTTCGCTTCTTCTTTTAATAGAAGAGCTTCTTCTTTCCCCAAAACATTTTCTTCTACTAGAAAATCTAAAATGTGCATATTTTCCTAATAATCAGAAAAAGGATTATCTCTCCCCATTTTTTCTGGAGAAGGAATTTTTTCATAAAGCTGTAATTTCGAGAAAACTTCGCTCTCAAGAAAATCAAAATTTATTTGAATTGGTGTGAAAGGAGGAACCAAGATTAACTTTTCTTCGCCCCTTTTTGTAAATCTTTGGACTGCAATAATAGCTACTAAAATAATCAATATTACTAAAAATACGAGATTAGTAGGAGTAATAGTTTTTTTACCAAAAACAATAGCCATAGTTTCTTAGTAAGAATAGACCTTTACTTCAATATTGCCTTCCACTAAATTTTTTCCTCCTTCTGTTTGAAGTGGGGTCAAAGACAAAAGATTAATTTTTGGCAATCTTGCTGAGGTTTCAAGAGATCCTAGAAAGGCTTTAATATCTGAGTATTCTCCTATTACAGTCAGGTTAATTTTTGTTTCTTTTAATTTTTCTTGAATTGGAGAAGAGGGTGAAAGATTAATTCTTTTTAAGAATAACTTATTTTCAGCTATTTTACCTTCTATAAAATTCAAAAATTCTGTAATTTCAGGTTCTTTTGGCAAGGCTAAATCAATTTTGGTTAAAACCTCTTTTTTCTCTTCTAATTTCTGGGCCAGATCTTTTATTTCTTCAAAATATCTCTCTTTATTTTTTAGGCTTTCTTTTAATTCCTTTTGAATTTGGGCCAAATATTTAACTTCTTGCTGTTTCGGTAAAATGGCAAAGAAAATGAGGAAGAAAGCTAATAAGAAATAAAAAATTGCATACCAATTTGAAGTTTTCATTTTTTTAGAAGGAAACTAAATTTGGTGAAAAATTTAATTTAATCTCAAACTCAACCTTTTTTTCTTTTTCATTAATATTTACTCCTAAAAGTCCTACTTCACTGAAATTACTATCTGTTTTATAGGCTAAAAATTGCTGTCCCAAAGTAAAAAAGTTATCAGTAACTCCATTAATTCTTAAGGAAAAATCTTCAAAATTGAAATTGGCTTTTTTTATTTTTACTTTAGGATGAGTTTTAGCCTCAAGAACTGTCAAAATTTTAGAGGGTAAAACATGCTGTTGAAGGAGTGCCTGGAAATCTTTAATTTTCTTTTCATAATCTTTTAATTTTTCTTCAAGAGGTACAATTTCTGCTGGTCTTTCTTGTAATGTAGCTTCTAGTTTTTGAATATCTTTTCTAATTGTCTTTTCTCTAAAATACAAACTAAAATAAACCCCAAGAACAACAATTAAAAACAATAAAGAAAAATAAAAAAACCATCCTTTTTTCTCTTCTTCTAATTCTTCAGTAACTTTTTCCATAAATTTTTAGATTAAACCTTTTATTGCCATGCCAGTGGCAATGGCAAAAGAGGGACCTTTTTCTTTTAGTATTTCTTTCACTTCTTCAGGAACAATTACATCCTCAAATGGATTAATTATTTGAATTGGTTTTTGAAATCTTTCCTCAAAAGCTTTTAAAAGTCCAGGCATTAAACACGTTCCACCCCCTAATACAATTTTACTAATTTCTTTTTCTTCTTTCAAACTAAAATTTTTAAAAATTCTTTCTAATTCTTCAAAAAGGGGATTGAAAATAGAAATGAGCATTTTTTCATAAATTTCCTTTAGTTTTTCATTTTTAATTGAGGAATTAGAAATTCCCCAAACTCTTTTTACCTTTTCAGCCAAATTCCAAGGAATTCCTAATTCCCAGGTTAATCTTTCTGTAATGAAATTTGAAGAAAAGTTAAGACTATGGTAATCCTTTAAAATTCCACCTTCTATAATTGAACAGGTTGTACTTTTAATTCCCAGGTCAATTATGACCACAGTTTCTTTAGTTTCTTTTAAAAGGAAAGGAGCAATCAGTCCAAAAACTTCAGCTTCTAGAGCAATTAATTTTAAATTAGAGAGGGTAGCTATTTTTTGATACTTATATAAAATCTCAGTAGGAATAGCCACCACTAAAACTGTTACTCCCTGTTCTGGCATTAAAGACTCTTTTTTTATAATCTGCCAATCTAAAGTTACTTCTTTTAAAGGAACTGGAATATATTTTCTGGCCTCCATTTTAATAGCAGGTTCTAATTCCTCCTTACTCATTGGGGGGAGAGTAAAAATAGTAAAAAAAGTTAGGAAATCTGGTATAGCGAAAATACAATTTTTAGTTGAAATTTTAGCCTGAGAGAGTCCAATTTTTATAGCATCAGCTATATCTTCAGCAGGTAAAAAAATAATACTTTTCTCTTTTAAATGACTTTCTCTTTGGTGAAAAGGAAAAGTAGGAATTTCCAGATAATTTTCTAATTTTATTTTCTTTCCGAAAGAAGAAAGCTCAACAATTTTTATAGCTGATGTTCCAATATCTATTCCTAAATTTCTTTTAGAAAAAAATGGGAATCCCATTTTAAAATTATTATAATATTAAAAATGGAAAAGGTCAAAAAATTCTTTTTAGATTTACTTTTTCCAAAATTCTGCTTAGGCTGTCAGAAAGAGGGAACCTTTTTATGTCCAGATTGCGAGGCTACCTTAGAAATTCTTACTGAACACTATCCTTTCAAAACGAAATATTTAGACGATCTTTATTTCTCTTGTTTATACGATAACTCACTAATTAAAAAACTCATTCAAAAATTTAAATACCCACCCTTCATTAAAGAACTAGCTTCACCTCTTACTAATTTAATTATACATCATTTTCAATTAATAGAAAAATCAAAAGATTTCTTTAGTGGTGCCTTAGTTTTACCAATTCCTATTTCAAAAAAAAGATTAAGATGGCGAGGTTATAATCAGGCTTTTGAGATAGCTAAAGGATTTGCCCATTTTTTTAATTTAGAAATTGATGGAAAGAATTTAGTTAAAATCAAAGAAACAAAAACTCAAGTTGAACTTTCAGAAAAAGAAAGAAAAGAAAATGTTAAAAATTGTTTTTCAATATTGAACAAAAATTTAATTTTTGAGAGAAAAATTTTTTTAATCGACGATATTTACACCACTGGCTCAACAATGGAAGAAGCAGCCTCTTTGTTAAAAAGAGAGGGCGCAAAAGAAGTCATTGGAATAGTAATTGCAAAAGCAAAGTTTGGGCAGGATAGATAAAGCGGAGGAGGTGGGATTTGAACCCACACGGCTGCTTTTTACACAGCCAATGGCTTAGCAAGCCACTCCCTTGCCAGGTTCGGGACACTCCTCCACTTGGATTTTATTGAAAAATTTTGTTTTTGACAAGCAATTTGAGTTTTTCCAAAAAGAATGATATTTTTTAATTGAAATTCATTGCCCCCATAGTTCAATGGAAGAACACAAGCTTGCGGAGCTTGAGATCGGGGTTCGAATCCTCGTGGGGGCACTATTTAAAAGAGGGCCAGCTTTCAAAGAGGATTGAGATTTTTTTGTTTTTTATTGGTAACTTTTGATAAATTTCCTCTGTTAAAAATGGTAAAAATGGATGCAGCAATTTTAGAGAATTTAAATATAAAAACAAAAGCAACTTATAATTTTTGTTTTTTTCTTTTTTGAAATTTTCAATGAAAATATCACAGAATTGATGCCAGAAAAATTCATAGATCTCTCTAGCAGCAAGCCCAAATTCAAAATTTTCTATCTTTTTATTTACTTTTTCAATTGTCTTTTTTAATTTTTCAATCGTTTCTTTTTCATAACTTTTTAATTTAATATTTTCAATATTTTTTGGTATTACCAGTGGGTTTTTAATTTGAAATATTACAAATCTTCCCGCATTCCAAATTTTATTACAAAATTTTCTCCCCATGATTAAATGATCTTCAACAAATTTAATATCTTGATTTCCACTCAATAACCAAACAATTCCAAATCTTGTCGCATCACTGCCATACTTTTCAATAAGAGAAATTGGATTAATCCCAGTTCCTAAAGATTTTGACATTCTTTTCCCCTCTTTAGTTAAAACAGTAGGATGAATAAAAACTTTTTTAAAAGGAATTTCTTTCATGAACTTTAATCCAGAAAAAATCATCCTTGCAACCCACAAATTGATAATTCCTCTATCTGTAAAAATAATTTCAGTTGGATAAAAGGTTTTTAGGTCTTTAGTTTTTTCTGGCCAACCTAAACTTGCAAAAGGCCAAAGGGCAGAAGAAAACCAAGTATCTAAAACATCTTGGCTATTTTTTAATGGAATTTTATGTCCCCACCAAATTTGTCTTGAGATACACCAGTCTTTAGGGCTTTCTAACCATTTAAAATAAATTTTTTCAAAATTTTTGGGATAAAATTTTATTTTACCTTCTTTCACTACTTTTTCTGCCTCTTTAGCTAGGTTCTCCATTTTTAAAAACCACTGATTTGAAGGAATAATTTGCAAGATTGTATGGCAGCGATAACATGTAGGCAAAGGTGTTAAATAATCTTCCACTTTTTCCAAAAAATTTTTGTCTTTTAGTTCATTTATAATTTTTTCTCTAGCTTCAAAAACTTCTAATCCCTGAAAATTCTTTGGAGCTTCTTTTGTAATTCTGTTTTCTTCATTAATTACCTGAATCATTGGTAAATTGTGTTTTTGAGCCACTTCATAATCTGCAAAATCATGAGCTGGAGTAATTTTTACCACCCCTGTACCAAAATCCATTTTTACGTTCTCTTCACCAATGATTGGAACCTCCCTGTTGACTATTGGTACTATAGCCTTTTTTCCAATGAATTTTTTATATCTTCGATCATTAGGATTTACAGCCAATGCAACATCTCCAAGGATTGTTTCCGGTCGAGTAGTAGCAACACTCAAAAATCCTCCATTTTTTAATTGATATTTTACATACCACAATTTCACCTTACTTTCTTGATATTCGACTTCTAGATCAGAAAGAGATGTTTGACATCTTGGGCACCAATTTATTAATCTTATCCCTTGATAAATTAACCCCTCTTTTAAATAAGTTAAAAATGCTTTTTTTACTGCCTTAGTATATTTTTTATCTAGAGTGAATCTCAATCTTGACCAATCTAAGGCACAACCTAACTTTTGAAATTGAGAAATAATAATTTTTCTATATTTTTTCACCCACTCTTTTACTTTCTTTAAAAATTCTTTTTTCCCAATCTCAAATCTTGTTTTTCCCTCATTTCTTAGTTGTTTTTCAACAACATTTTGAGTTGCAATTCCTGCATGATCTAATCCAGGAATCCAAAGAGTTCTAAATTTTTCCATTCTCTTTTTTCTAATTAAAATATCCTGGCAAAAAGCATTTAAAGCATGACCAATATGAAGTTCTCCAGTAACATTTGGAGGAGGAAGACAAATGGTAAAAGGTTTTTTATAAGATTTCGGTAAAAAGTCTGGATTAAAGAGATTATTTTTCAACCAAAATCTATAAATTTTCTTTTCAATTTTTTCTGGCAAATATACTTTTTCCATTTTCATAGATTTTATTTTATCAACCTCTTGATTTTTTTCAACTATTTTTTTAAAATTTTCTATTAAAATTATTTGGCCCTATCGTCTAGTGGCTAGGACGGCAGGCTTTCAATCTGCAAACAGGGGTTCGATTCCCCTTAGGGCCACAATGAATTATTTAAATGTCTCTAAGGCTTCTGATTTAAAAGATAAAAAGGAACGTTTTGTTTATCGATTATTTGAAATTTTACCCGGATTTTTATCTTTTGGGACTTTATTTTTTGCTGTCTTTTTTTCGTGGAAAGAACCAGTTTTAGTTGGAATTTTTATTATTCTTTTTGATATTTATTGGATTTTGAAACTTTTATATTTGTCATTTCATCAAATTTCCACCTTTTTAAAAATGCAGAAAAATCTAAAAAGAGATTGGCAAAAAGAAATTGAAAAATTTCCTGATTGGAAAAAAATTTATCACTTAATTATCCTTCCTTTTTATAAGGAAGGAAAAGAAATTATTGAAGATAGTTTGAATTCTCTTTTAAAAACTAACTATCCAAAAGATAAAATGATTGTTGTTTTATCTGGGGAAGAAAGGGTAAAAGAAAGGGCAGAAAAGATAGGTGAGGAGTTAGAAAAAGAATTTTCTGGGAAATTTTTTAAATTTCTGTTTTTACTTCATCCTTCAAATATCCCAGGAGAAATTCCTTGCAAGGGTTCAAATTTTAATTTCGCTTTAAAAAAAGCTATAGAAAAAATCATAAAACCCCTAAATCTTTCTCCAGAGAATGTTATTGTTTCAAATTTTGATGTTGACACCAGACCTTATCCTGATTATTTTTTATGTCTTACTTTTACTTATTTGGCAACCAAAAAAAGAGAGAGAGCTTCTTATCAACCAATTCCCCTTTTTAACAACAACATTTGGGAAGCCCCAGCATTTTCACGTGTTGTAGCAATTTCTGCCAGTTTCTGGCAGATGATGCAGCAAGAAAGACCAGATGCTTTAGTTAGTTATGCTTCCCATTCAATCCCCCTTTCAGTTTTAGAGAAAATAGATTATCCTTATAATGTAGTTTCTGATGATTCACGAATTTTTTGGAAAACCTTTTTATTTTATAATGGAGATTATAGAGTTATCCCCTTATTTTATCCAGTTTCAATGGATGCAGTAGTTGGAAAAAATTTTTGTCAAACAATTATTAATCAATATCGCCAACAAAGAAGATGGGCGTGGGGTTGCAACGATATTCCCTTTGTGCTTTTTGGCTTTTTAAAAAATAAAAATATCCCTCTTTCAAAAAAGCTTTGGCACAGCTTCAATATTATAGAAGGTTTTTGGAACTGGGCTACAGCTTCTTTAATGATTGCTTTTTTAGGTTGGCTACCTCTTTTACTTGGAGGAAAAGAATTTAATGTTACTTTGTTTTCTTATAATCTTCCAAGAACAACCAGAAATTTAATGACTCTAGCAATGTTTGGAATGTTAATTGGTAGCTTTCTTTCTTTTTTACTTTTGCCAAAAAGAGAAAAAAATTATAAAAGATCTTTTTTAATTTCCTTTTTTGCTCAATGGTTACTACTTCCTTTTTGTCTTATTATTTTTGGCTCTATTCCAGCTCTTGATGCCCAATTAAGACTTCTTTTTGGAAAATATTTAGGTTTTTGGTCAACAGAGAAAGTGAGAAAATATGTTTCTTGATTATATTTTTTCGATTTTTATTGGAATTTTACCTGCTTTAATTTGGCTTGCTTTTTTTCTAAGGAAAGACGTACATCCAGAACCACCATCTAAGGTTTTAGAAATTTTTTTATTAGGAATGCTAGTGACAATTCCAACTTTTATTTTAGAAAAGGGAGGTTGGATTATTTTTTCTAAATTTTTAATAATTAACCTTTTTTTAGAACTTTTTTATTTGTTTTTTGCGGCTTTTGTTGAAGAGATTATGAAATTTTTAGTAGTTAAAGAAAATGTCTTAAAAAGTTCTGAATTAGATGAGCCCACAGATGTTATTTTGTATATGATAATTTCAGCTTTGGGTTTTGCTGCCGCAGAAAATATTTTTCAGATTTTAAAAATTAAAACTCTTAAATTAGCACTAATTTTGGCTATTTTTAGATTTTGGGGGGCAATCTTTTTACATGCTTTAGTTTCAGGTTTTATTGGTTATTTTTTGGCTCTAAGTTTTTATGAAAAGAAAAATAAAAAAATTTTACCCTTAGCTTTTTTGGGAGCCACTACTTTGCATTGGATTTTTAACTTTCTTATAATTCAAATTGGAGAAGCTAAAAATTTACTATTTTTTGGATTTTTAATCTGGGCAATTTTATTATCTTTAGCAGTTTTTATTTCAAAAGGATTTCAAAGGTTGCAAAAATTAAAAGGGGTTTGTAAAATTTAAAATCATGGGTTCATTTTTAGAAAAATTAAAAAAAGGAATGGGAATTGAAGAAATAAAAAGCGAAAAAGAGAAAGCTCAACCCAAAAAGGAAATTTTAAAGAAAAATAAAGAATGGCCGCAAGTAGAAGGAGAATTAGTTGTTGATTTGTGCCAAACAGAAAACGATCTTTATGTAATAGCGCCTTTGGCAGGAGTAAAAAGAGAAGAAGTGGATATCGAGCTTGAAAATGATGTTTTGACAATTAAAGGAGAAAGAAACTTACCATTAATGGAAGAGAATTTAAAATTCTTGCAAAAAGAATGTTATTGGGGAAAATTTTCAAGGAGAATTCTTTTACCTGAAGAAATAGATCCAAACAATGTTGAAGCTTATTTTAAAGACGGTATTTTAATTGTCAAATTACCAAAAATTCAAAGAGAAAAAAAGAGAAAAATTCTTCCAACTTAAAATTACTTTATTACTCCGTAAATTAAATTTACAATTCCGTAAGCTGAAACTCCAATTAATAAACCAATTAAAGCATAAAGAATAAGTCTTTTTGCATCCTCTGCTTTTCTTGGGTCTCCTCCAGATAGGCTAAACATTAATCCACCTGCAACTACAAAAAGAAAACTTAATAATAGCGTTAAATAAAATAAAACATCACCCAATCTCTTTATTATTTTTGCAATTGAAACCTCAGGTAGAGTTTCTATTTTTTCTTGAGCTAAAACGAAACTTTGAAAAAGAAAGGAGAAGAGAAAAATAAAAATTGAAATTTTAAATATGTTATTTTTCATGCTCGGTTGGGGGATTCGAACCCCCTATTCCAAAAACCGAGATAGGGGGGGCACCCCCCCTAGTTTTATCTTTCCTATTTTGAGAGATATCCGTAAACCATGCTTACTAATCCCCAGGCAATAGCCCCAACAGCAATTGCTACCAATGCCCACATTATTAAATGTCTAGCAAAATCTATTTTTCCAGGATCACCTCCAGCAGTAGCCATTACAACACCTCCCCAAACAACCATGATAAAAGCAATAATTACCAGAGCATAAAACATTATGTTAGCAATTCTCATTATTGTCGGATCCAATGCTTTAGATGGCAAGGTTACAGGAACTGTTTTAATAGGGCTCTCCCAGGGAGCCTTTGCTTCTTCTGTTTGTGCTTGTGCTAACACTCCAACAAAAGGTAACAAGCTAACAGCTAAAATCAGCCCTAATAAACACTTTTTTGACATTTTTTTATTTTCAATTTTTATTTTCGACCTTTTGCGAATTAAGTAGTTTTTTCTACTTGTCCTACATAACCTGCTACCAATTTGACCAATCCATAGGCAATAGAACCTAAAGCAATAGCTCCCAAAGCATACAAAATTATTCTTCTTGCTAATTCAACTTTTCCAGGATCACCAGCAGCAGTAGCTAAAACTACTGCACCCCAAACAACCATAATAAAAGCTATTAATACAGCAGCATAAAACAATACATTTCCAATTCTTACAACCGCAGCCTCAATATCTCTTTGTGGTAATTTTACTCCAGGAGTAGCTCCTGTAAATTCTAATTTTTCTTCATCTGTTTGATTTTGTGCATCTTTTTGAGCGGTAACTTTTGAACTAGGTAAAAAATAAAGCAAAAGCCCAAAGACTAGGATAAGAACTAATAATTTTTTCATAATTTTTTGTATTTTTTAGACCTTTTTAACTTTTAAACCTTGTTTAAAAAGTGAAATTAAACCTTTAGCTGAAAGCGCAATAATCAATCCAATCAATGCATAAAAAATAATTTTTTTCCCCTTTTCAATTTGATCAGCTCTTCCTCCAGAGGTTAGCAAAAACAATCCACCAATAACTATAAAGACTGGCATAGAATAGAGTATTAAAGTAAAAACGAAATTCGCCAATCTTTCAATTACCTCTATAATATTTTTTGCAGAAATTGGGGGTTGAATTTCTACCCCTTGACTGTGAATTTTAATGGGCAAAAGGCAAAGAAAAACTAAAAAAATAATTAATTCTCTATTTTTCATTTTAGCAAATATTCAAATAAACGCAAAATCCCTTTTGAAGCTATTATCAAAATTAAAGCCACTATACTAATTATAAAAACTTTTTTTCCAAGAGCAATTTGGCTTTCTTTCCCAGCTGCAGTTATCATCAAAAGGCCACTTACCAAAATCATTACAACTGTTAAAGGTAAAGCTAAAGTAAAAATAATATTACCAATATTTTCCGCTAATTCTTTAAAACTTTGAGTTTCTAAAGGATTTGGAAAACTAATTATCATTTTTTTATTATTTTAAATTACAAAAAAGAAAGTGTCAAGCTAATTTATTTTTCTAAAATCAATCCCCAATGATAATCTCCAGCCTCAAACTCCTCTTTTATTTTCAATCCTATTTTTTCAGCTAATCTTTTGACATTTTCAATATTTACCTTTTTTTCAGGACCAAAAGATGCTTCTGTTTTCCAATCAACAACTAAAATTTTTCCTCCAGTTTTCAATATTCTTTTTCCCTCTTTTAAAACATTTTCTACATTTTCTACTTCAAAAAGTAAATTCGTCATTAATACTAAATCACAAGAATTACTCAAAATTGGCACCCCCTTTTCAACATTTGCTCTTTTTAGTTCAATATTATTAATTCCTTCCCCCCTCAATTTACTTTTTAAAGCAGATAATGGCTCTTCTAAAACATCAATGGCAAAAACCCTTCCTTTTGTTAGAATTTTGGCCAAAGGAATCGCCCAACCGCCAGAACCACACCCAAAATCAGCAGCTATAAAATTTTCTTTTAAATCCAATTTTTCTAAAACAATCTTTGGGTTTAAAAACTCATTCATAAGATTTACAAACAAGAAACTCCAGCTATTTTATCTTCTTTTAATTTCATTATTCTTACTCCCTGAGCCCCTCTTTTTAAGATTGGAATTGTTTTAATTTCAACTTTAATCATTTGACCTTTTTGAGAAAGTAAAATTAATTCTTTTTCTTCCTTTAAAATTTTAGCTTCAATGATTTTTCCTGTTTTTTCTGTAATTTTTGCTGCCTTAATTCCAATTCCACCTCTTTTTTGATTTCTAAATTGATCAATTTTTACTCTTTTCCCAAAACCATTTTCTGTAACAATTAATATCTCCCTTTCACCATTTATTACCTCCATTGAAGCTACTTTGTCGTCTTTTTTTAACTTAATTCCTCTTATACCCCTTGCCCCCCTTCCCATTTCTCTAATTTCTTTTTCATTAAATTTTATAGCCTGTCCATTTTCTGTAATAATTAAAATTTCACTATCTTTTTTCACTTTTTTCACACTTTTTACTACATCCCCCTTATTTAAAGAAATGGCTATTAAACCTCTTTTTTTAATATTAGCAAAATTTTTTAAAGACAGCTTTTTTATTATTCCTTCTCTTGTAATTATTATCAAGCTTTCAGCTTCCTCCGCCTTCTTTAAAGGAATTAAAGCCAATATTTTTTCATTTTGGGCTAATGGTAAATAAGTAGCAATATTTTTTCCTTTTGCTGATTTTTGAACTTCAGGAATTTCATAAACTGGTAAAGGAAAAACCCTACCAGACTTAGCAAAGCACAAAAGTTTATCTTTTGTATTTGCAAAAATCAATTGTTCTACAAAGTCTTCACCAAGAGTTTTTGTTGCTAAAACACCCCTTCCCCCTCTTTTTTGAAGTTTATAAGTTTTTGGATTGATCCTTTTTAAATAGCCACTTTTTGTAAGGGCAATTAAAGTATCTTCAGTTGGTATTAATTCCTCTTCTGGAATTTCTCTTATTTGTTCAAAATAGATTTTAGTTTTTCTTTCATCTCCAAACTTTTCTTTAAGTTCTTTCAATTCTTTTTTAATTTCTTCATTGATTTTTTTTGGACTTTTTAAAATTTCTGTTAAATTTTTAATTTTTAAATTCAATTCCCTCAATTCATTTTCAATTTTTCCCCTTTCTAATTTTGCTAGAGAAGCTAATTTTGTTTCTAATATTGCCTCAGCCTGAGTGGCATCAATTTTAAAATGGGACATCAATTTCTTTTTTGCCTCCTCTCTATTGTCTGAAGTTTTAATTAAGTAGATTGCCTTATCAATATTTCCAAGACATTTTTTTAGCCCTTCTAATATATGAGCTCTTTCTTTAGCTTTTTTTAACTCGTATTGAGTTCTTTTAATTACTACTTCCCTTCGATGATCAATAAAGCATTCCAAAATTTCTACCAAATTTAATATTTTGGGTTGAATTCCATCAACCAAAGCTAACATATTTAAATAGAAGGTTTTTTGTAAATCAGTGAATTTGAAAAGAGAATTTAAAATTAATTGGTAATTAGCCTCTCGAGCTAATTCTAAAACAATCCTCATTCCTTCTTTATCGCTTTCGTCTCTAATATCTCTAATTCCTTCAATTTTTTTCTCTTGAACTAATTTTGCAAATTGCTCTAATAAACTCGATTTTTGTACCTGGAAAGGAATTTCTGAAATTACAATTTTTGTTCTTTTCCCCTCTTTTTCAATGTGCGTTTTCCCTCTCATAATAATTGGTCCTTTTCCTTGAGAATAGGCTTTAATTATTTCTTTTTTATTGAAAACCTCTCCTCCAGTTGGAAAATCAGGACCCTGAATGAATTGAAAAAGTTCTTCCGTTGTTGCCTTAGGATGATCAATTAAATAAATTAGAGCATCACAAACTTCAGATAAATTATGAGGTGGAATATTTGTAGTCATTCCTACAGCAATTCCAAGAGCACCATTTATTAAAAGATTAGGAACCGGAGAAGGTAAAACCTGAGGTTCTTTTCTTGTGCCATCATAATTTGGAATGAATTCAACTGTCTCCTTTTCAATGTCTTTTAACATTTCCTCTCCAAGAGGAGATAATTTGGCCTCTGTATATCTCATACTTGCTGGTGGGTCTCCATCAATACTTCCAAAATTTCCTTGTCCAGTAATTAGAGGGTATCTTAGAGTAAAAGGTTGTGCCAGTCTGGCTAAAGCTTCATAGATTGGAGCATCTCCATGAGGATGGTACTTTCCCATACATTCTCCCACAACAGTTGCTGACTTTCTAAATTTAGCTTGAGATCTAAGCCCTATTTCATACATTGTGTAAAGAATTCTTCTTTGAACAGGCTTTAATCCGTCTCTGACATCAGGTAAAGCACGAGAAATAATCACTGACATTGCATAGTCAATGTAGCTTTCTTTCATTTCCTCAGAGATTTCTTTTGTTATAATTTTTCCAATTTTATTTTGATTCATTTTTTTCAGATTCTTTTAAAATTTTTTCTAATTCTTTTTGAGCATCAATTATTTCTTGTGGTACCTTAATTTCATCAATTTTTATTGGTAAAGATTCAATTTTTGTCGTTTTCCATTTTATTTGTAGATTTTTAAAAAAAAGAAAAAAAAGAAAAATTCCAAAAATTATAACTATTGTGTTAATTAAGAGTTTTTTTCTACTTTCTGGCCAACTCTGAAGCCTTTGAAGAAGTTTCATTTTTTAATTCTTTAATCTTTTTCTTTTTTCCAACAGCCTCTCTTAAATAATATAATTTCGCCCTCCTTACCTTGCCTCTCTTTAATACTTCTATTTTAATTAATGGGGAATGAAGAGGAAAAATTTTTTCTACTCCAATACCTGAAATTTCTCTTCTTACTGTTATTGTTGCTCCAATTTCTTTTCTATGTTTTCTAGCAATAACAACTCCCTCAAAAATTTGATTTTTTTCTTGCCCCTTTTCTTTTATCTTTTGTAAAACTCTTACTGTGTCTCCAACTCTTACATTGGGCAAATTTTCCTTTAAATATGGTTTTAAGAAATTTTCTACTTTTTCTGGCATAAAATTTGTGGGCACTGCAGGATTTGAACCTGCGACCTCTACTATGTCAAAGTAGCGCTCACTCCAGGCTGAGCTAAGTGCCCAAGATATTTAAAATATAACAAAAATTACAAAAAAGACAAGATTTGTGGGGATGGCAGGAATCGAACCTGCGACCTAACGCTTATAAGGCGTTTGCTCTGCCACTGAGCTACATCCCCATCATGTAATTTGAATTTTCTTTGTCCCGCTTTCTTTAATTATCCTTTCAAACTCCTCTTTTTCAATCGTTTCTTTTTCTATTAATATTTTAGCAACTTTTTTCAATAATCCCATCTTTTTCTTTAAAATTTCAGTTGCTCTTTTTTCTTCATTTTTAATTATAGTTTCAATTTCTTTGTCAATTTTTGCTGCAATTTTTTCTGAATAATCTCTCCAATATTCTTCATATCCCAAAAATGCCAAACTTTCTTTTCTTCCAAAAACAATCGGTCCCAAAGAAGACATTCCATATTCAACTACCAATTTTTTAGCTAACATTGTAGCCCTTTCTAAATCATTTCCAGCTCCAGTTGATACTTCTTTAAAAATTAATTTTTCAGCACAATATCCTCCCAATAAAGTAGCAATCTCTGCCAAAAATTCTTTTTTTGTTTTTATCTTTCTTTCTTCTTTTGGGGATTTAAGAGTATAACCTGCTGTTAACCCTCTAGCAATAATTGAAATTTTTCTTACAGGTTCAGCTTCTGGCAAAAAAGCACTTACTATTGCATGGCCTGCTTCATGATAAGCTGTAATTTCTTTTTCCTTTGGAGAGAGTAAATGTGATTTTCTTTCTGGACCCAATAACACTTTTTCAATAGCTTCAATCAAATCTTCTTGGAAAATTTTGTTTTTGTTTTTTCTAGCTGCTAAAATTGCTGCTTCATTAACAACATTAGCCAAATCTGCTCCTGAAAAGCCGGGAGTTCTTTCTGCAATTTCTTTTAAGTTAACATCCACAGCTAAAGGTTTACCCCGACAATGAATTCTTAATATCTCTTCTCTTTCTTGAATATCTGGTAAATCTAAAACGATTCTTCTATCAAATCTCCCAGGCCTCAAGAGAGCAGGGTCTAATTGCTCAGGTTTATTTGTGGCACCCATAACTATTAAATTCTCATCTCTTCCGATTCCATCCATTTCTGCTAAAAGCTGATTTAAGGTTTGTTCTCTTTCCTCATGTCCACCAGTGATTCCCAAGCCTCTTATTTTTCCAATTGAGTCAATTTCGTCAATAAAAATAATTGCCCTTTGAGCTTTTCTAGCTTCAGCAAATAAATTTCTAATTCGAGCTGATCCTACTCCAACAAATAATTCTATAAATTCAGAACCTGACATTGAAAAGAAAGCAACACCAGCCATCGAAGCAACAGCCTTTGCCAATAAAGTTTTTCCAGTTCCAGGAGCACCAATTAATAAAACCCCTCTTGGAATTTTAGCTCCTAATTGATGATATTTTTTTGGATTTTTTAAAAAGTCAATAATCTCTTTTAATTCTTCTTTAGCTTCTCTTAATCCACCAATGTCCTCAAAAGTTACCCTTTCTTTTAATTGAGCATCTTTACCCAAAATTTTAGCCCTAGCTTTTGTGAAATCAAAAATTTGACTTGTACCACTTCTTGCTTGTTTGAAAAGATTCCAAAGCAAAAACACCAAAATTAAAAATGGTAAAAAGCTAAATAAAAAAGGACCCAAAACATTCCAAATATTTTCTCCCTCTTTAACTTGAAAATTTACACTAGCTAATTTTTCTTTATTTACTCCTAAATTGATTAAAGTTTCAGAAAGAGAACTTTCTATTTCTTTTTTACTTTTTGCCTTGGTTCCGTCTTCATAAAAAATTTCTATTGAATTTCCACTAATAATAATTTGTTTCACTTTTCCATCATTAATTTCTTTTACTAATTCAGAAAGAGAAATTGTTTTTTCTGGAGCAAGAGAAACCCTAGAAAAAAAGAAAGAAATAAGGAAAAATAAAGCTAAAATTAAAAGGAGGTGTTTCAAAAAGTTATTCATCATTAAAGAGTATACCAAAAGTTAGGGAGAAGGGAAAATATCCACTTTTTCTCCAGTTATATTTACTTTCACTTTAATTTTATCTCCAATTTTTACATTTTCTAATCCCAAATTTTTTGGAATAACCCCTTCTTTATCTCCAACCTTAACTAAAATTCCATAAGAAGTAATTCCCAAAACCTCAGCTTCTTTTTCTTCAACTTTTGGTACAAAGCTTTCTTTACTAACCTCAGTTAAAATTACTTGTTTGTTTGAAAGGAAGTTTAAAACTCTCACAGTTAAAGTTTTTCCAACAAATTTTTTTAATCTTTTTAAAATTTTATTTTTATCTCCATTTTCTACCTTCGGATAATGCTCAGGAAGCAATTGAGAAACAGGCAAAAAGGCTGGAATTTCTCCAATTTTTGTTAATAATCCTCCTCTATTAGCTCCAAGAATTTTCACCTCAAAAACTTCTTTTTTTTCTTTCTTTTCTTTTAAAGCTTGAAAATTTAAAACTTTTGTAGCTTCTGAAATTGAAAGTTCAACATATCCATCTTCATCATCTATTTTCTCAATCTTTACCAAAATTTTATCTCCAGGTTTTAATTTTTCAAATTTTTCTTTATTTTTATAAAATTCAGCCCCATAAATTCTTCCAATTTTAAATCTTCCCAATGAAACAAAAAGGGTTCCTTTTTTCACACCCAAAACTTCACCTTCTACAACTTTTCCAGCTTGGAATGGCTTAAATTCATCTATTTTTAAAAGCTCTTTCATGGTTATAAAACAAAAATAACTTAATTATTGTTTTTTTTCAAGAGGGATGATAAAATTTAAAATATGGAAATTGTTTGGTATGGTCAATCCTGCTTTAGAATTTTAACCTCTTCTAATTCAGGAGGCAAGCTTTCAATAGTTTTAGATCCTTTTTCTGAAGATATTGGTTTAAAGTTACCAAAGTTAGAGGCTGACATTTTATTAATTACCCATTCCCATTTAGATCATAACAATCTTTACGCTGTTTCTGGTAATTATTTTTTGATTTCGGGTCCTGGAGAATATGAAGTAAAAAATGTTTTTGTGGAAGGAATTTTCAGTTATCATGATGATGTTTTTGGTAAAGAAAGAGGTGAAAATACAATTTATGTTATAGAAAGTGAAGATTTAAGAATTTGTCATTTGGGAGATATAGGACAAAAAGAGTTAACCCAAGAGCAATTAGAAAGAATTGGTGAAGTTGATATTTTAATGATACCAGTTGGTGGCAACTTTACAATTTCAGCTAAAGAGGCTTTTCAAATAATGACTCAAATAGAACCTAAAATTACAATTCCCATGCATTATTTTTTGCCCAATTTGAAAGTAAAAATTGATGGAGTAGAAAAGTTTTTAAAAATCTTAGGTATTAAATCTTTAAAACCATTACCAAAATTGAAAGTGAAAAAGAAAGATTTGTCAGAGGATGAAGCAAAAATAATACTTTTGGAACCTTAAAATATGCCGAGGTGGCGGAATTGGGAGACGCGCTACTTTGAGGTGGTAGTGCCCGTTGAGGGCGTGTGGGTTCAAATCCCACCCTCGGCACAATTTTGTTGAAAAATTAATTGATTGTAGTAAAATTAAATAAGAAAATGGCAAAGAAAATTACTTTAGTTGAAATTTCTCTCTCAATTTTTATTCTCTCTCTTTTGTTGGCAGGAGTAACAATTGCTAGAGAGAATATGGTAAGAAAAAATAGAGACATTCAAGGAAAAAATGATATAAGAAAAATTGCCAATGCCTTACAATACAAATATAATGAAACTTTATCTTATCCAGACCTTCCAGATTTTAACCTTCCTCAACAATATCAAAAAATTCCTCCAGAAGATAAAAGATTGGCTCCTTATTTATCAACAGTTCCTACAGGAAATGGGGTTAGAGAATATTTTTGGTTTGACGATGGAACTTTAAAACCCCAAAAATTTTGTGTATACTTTCAATTAGAAGCAGATCCTTCAAGTTATTTTAGTTGTACTAGAGAAAGTTGCCAAGTTTCAAAGACAATTTGCCCAGATTTTTAAAAGGTCGAAAATATAAATTTAAAAATTAATTATGAAAAAAGGTTTTACTTTAATTGAGTTGTTGATAGTTATTGCAATTATTGGAATTTTAGCTGGAATTGTGATTGGTGTTACAGGTCAGGCAAGAACAAAAGCTGCAGTGGCTGCAACTAAAGCCTCAATTTCTGGTTTAAGAGCTGGAATTGCTCTTTGTTGTGACAATCCCCAGAACTCGTTGCAGACCACAAAAAATGCAGACCTTTGCTCTTCACCAGTAGGAACACTTTTACCAACAGAAACTCAATTGAACGCAACCTCAGTTAGTTATTCTGTTTATCAAAATTGCAGCCAAGCAGAACCAGGATATAGAATAACTCTTCAAGGACATCCAAAGAGAGAGTGCAATGGAGATTGGATTGTAACTGTAAGTCGGTTTACACCTCCATCTGATCAGTGTCAATAAAGAGAGAATAGAAAATTAAGAACTGGCAGAAACTTCTGCCAGTTCTTTTTGTTAAAATTTAAATTGATGATTTTCTTTTATATTTTCTCTTTTTTTCTTGGAGCAATTTTAGGCTCTTTTTTAGATTGTGTTATTTTTAGATTAGAAAGAAAGGAAAACTTTTTAAAGGGTAGATCTTACTGTCCAAATTGCCATCATTTGCTTTCTTTTTTTGATTTAATTCCAATTTTTTCCTTTTTAATTTTAAAAGGAAAATGCAGATATTGTAAAAAACCAATTCCCCTTGAACATTTTTTAATGGAAATAGCATCTGCTATTTTATTTTCTTTTTTAACATTTTTGCATTTCAAACGCTTTCCTATTAATTTCTTTTCTTTTTTATCTTTGATTTTTGAATTTGGAATCTGGAGTTGTTTTGTTTTAATTTTTGTTTTTGATCTAAAGCACTATTTAATTCCAGATGAAGCTATTTATGTTGGAATTTTCTTTTCTCTCTTTCGCGCCTTTGTTTTGAAGATTAATCTTTTCAATTTATTCTTAGCAATTTTACCATCTTTATTTTTTTTATTTTTAATTTTGATTTCAAAAGAAGAATGGATGGGTTGGGGCGATTTTAAATTGAGTATTTTAACTGGAGTTTATTTGGGTTGGCCCAAAGTTTTAATTGCTTTGTTTTGTGGAATTTTTATAGGTTCAGTTTTTGGAATAATTTTTATTTTACTAAAGAAGATGACTTTAAAGTCTAAAATTCCCTTTGCTCCATTTTTAATTTCTGGAATTTTTCTTTCCCTTTTTATTTTGTTATAATTTTTAAAAGGTCGAAATTAAAATAAAAGATAAATTATGAAAAAGGAAATTTTTATTTCAATAATTAGTACTCTAATTTTGGCTTATTTGGTTTTTGCTTGGCAAGAACCAACAGTTCCACCTCCAGGAGGCAATGTTTATGCTCCATTGCATACAGGTCCTGAAACTCAAACAAAAAGGGGTGCTTTGATATTAAATAGTGATAGAGCCTCATCAACTGGTTTAATAGTTTATCAAAATCTTTCAGCACCAGAGAATATTAGAGAAGATTGTCAATATACTTCTTGGACATGTGATCAAGGTCAAACTTGTCCTGAAGGAATGTTTCTTGCTGGAGTAGAAAGAAATACTTCAGGTTCTTTATGTGGCAGCGCCCCTCGTCAGTGGTATCAAATGAGGCTTTATTGTTGCAAACTCTAATTTTTAATGGGAAAAAATTCTTCAAAAGAAATTAAAATTGAAATTAATCCCCGTTTGTATCCTCTAGAAGCAATTTATGCTAGCGCCCTTTTGTTTTTAGAAGAAAATTATTTGAGATTAGATGGCAATTTAAAAGATAAGGTGATTGTTTTTTTAGAGCCAAAAAATAGAAAAAATCAAAAAAAGGCTAAAAATTTAAAAAAAGAATTTTTAAACCAACTTTTAAACAACACTTTAAGAATAAAAATTGCAAAACAAAATAAAAAATTGAGAGAAACTATTTTAAATACTGTTTTATTCAGTGCTATTTCAAAATATGGAAAAAATTCTCAGATTAAATAAAAATTTTTACAAGGAAAAAATAATCAAAAAGGCAATTTCAGATTTCAGAGGGATAACTAAAATTAAAATGAAAAAAGAGAAAAAATATTTTGTGTTATTTTTCTCAGATTTTCCAAAGGACTTTGAAAAAATTATTGAGAAAGAATTTGGAAATTATGTCTTTTGCCTCTCTCAAATTGAAAAATAAAAATTTGCCATTTTTTCGCTTTGAAAAAATTGGAAAAAAAATTCTTATTACTGGAGAAACTGGCAAATTTTTATTTTTAAAAGAAAAAGATTTTCTGAGATTTTTAAAAGGGAAAATAAAAAAAACAGAACCTATATATCAAGAACTTTTAAGTAAGGGATTTTTAAGACAAAATTTAAAAAAAGAAAAACAAAAAATACTTCTTTCTTTTCTTTCTCGGAATTCCAATCTATTAGAATCTGGTCCCTCTTTGCACATTATTGTTCCTACTTTAAGATGCAACTATCGTTGTATTTATTGTCAGGCTGCGCCAATTGAAAAATTTCCAAAAAATCCAGATATGGACCTTGGAACTGCAAAAGCTACTGTTGATTTTATTTTTTCGATTAAAAATCCAGCAATGAGTATTGAATTTCAGGGAGGAGAACCTCTAGCTAATTGGCCCGTTGTCAAGTTTATTATTAAATATGCAAGAAAGAAAAATGAAATAGCAAAAAAGAAATTAAGAATTGCTTTAGTTTCAAATTTAAGTTTATTAAACGAAGAAAAACTTTCGTTTTTACTCAAAAATTCAGTGGCAATTTGCACTTCTTTAGATGGACCAAGAAAAATTCACAACAAAAACAGGCCTTGTCCTTTTGGAGACAGTTACTATTTAACAACAAGATGGATTAAAAGATTAAAAAATTTAGAAAAAAAATTAAATAAATATTTGATTTCTGCCCTTCCAACAATTACAAAATTCTCTCTTGAATATCCAAAAGAAATAGTTGATGAATATAGAAAATGGGGTTTTTTTGAAATTCATTTGAGACCTTTATCTTATTTGGGGAGAGCAAAAATTTCCAAAAGTAGTTTATATTATTCCCCAGAAAGCTTTATTAAATTTTGGAAGAAAGCTTTAAACTACATGATTTATTTGAACAAAAAAGGAGAATTTGTTCTCGAAAGAGAAACGAAAATTATGCTTCAAAAAATTTTAACTGATAAAAATCCAAATTATACAGATTTACATTCACCCTGTGGTGCTGTTTTTGGTCAAATTCTTTACAACTTTGATGGCAAAATTTTAACTTGCGATGAAGCCAGGATGCTTGGGAAAGAGAGTGAAAAATTTGTTTTAGGGGATGTTAAAAAGAATAATTTTTTAGAAATTGCTTTAAGTTCTAAAGCAAAAACAATGGTTTTGGCTTCTTGCCTTGAAAGTTTAAGTTGTGATCTTTGTGTTTTTAAACCTTATTGCGGAGTCTGTCCAGTTAAAAACTATGCTTATTATGGAACCTTATTTCCCCACATTCCTTCTACTGATTGGTGTAAAATAAAAAAAGCCCAATTTGAATATATTTTCCAATTACTTTCTAAAAAAGATACAGCTAAAATTTTAAATTCTTGGGTTAAATTTTCTAAATGATTAATTTTAAACCAAAATCCTTTCATTTACAATGGCATCTTACTGAAAGGTGCAATTTAAATTGTTTACATTGTTATAAAGAAAAGAAATTTTTAAAAGGAGAGCTTCATTTTTTCCAGGTTAAAAAAATTTTTTTTGAATTTTTAAAACTTATTAAAGAATGGCAACTCAATAGAGAAAATGTAAGAGTGAGTTTTACTGGGGGAGAACCATTTGTTAGAGAAGATTTTTTTGAAATATTAGAACTGGCTTCAAAAAAAAGAAAAAATATAAGATTTGGTATTTTAACAAATGGCACTCTTTTAAACGAAAACATAATTAAAAAACTTGAAGATTTAAAATTAGATTATTTGCAAATTAGTATTGAGGGCGGAGAAAAAATCAATGATCAAATTAGAGGAAAAGGTACTTTCAAAAAAATAATAAAAGCCCTAAAAATTTTAAAGAAAACAAAAATTTTTGTTGGTCTTTCAATGACAGTGACAAAAATTAATCTTTCAGAAATTGAGAAAGTTATCAAAATAGCTAAAAAATTTAAGGTTGCATTGGGTGTAAGAAGACAAGTTCCTATTGGATTTGGAAAAAAACTTAGTAAATTTTCGCTTTCTCCAAAAGAAGTTCAAAAAATGTATCATTATCTTTTTTGGTTGAAAAAAGATTATGATTTAATCTTTTTTGGTTGTGAAGATGGAATTTTAGCCCAAGATTTTCCAGAATACTTTCCAAATGGTTGTAGCGCAGGTTATTTGAGTATGACAATTTTACCAAATGGAGATGTTTACCCTTGTAGAAGATTGCCAATTTTTTCTGGAAATTTAAAAAATTCTTCTTTAAAGGAAATTTATTATTTTTCAAAGGTTTTCAGAAAATTAAGAAATCTAAATCAAATTAATAAAGTTTGCCATCAATGTCCTTTTTTTGAAATATGTCTTGGAGGAGGGAAATGTCAAGCATTTGGTTATTTTGGAAAAATTGAAGCTCCAGATCCCCATTGCTGGAGAATCTTTAAAAATTTACCCTCAAAAAATTTAAAATGGAAGAGTTTTTCAAAAAAAGAAAAATTAAATGAAGAGTTAATTGATTTTTTTTAAATAAGTTTTATAATAAAATTGATGAAGAAAAAAAGAAAAACTTTACCAAATTTAAAAAAAGAGATCGAGGCTTTTTTAAGTGAAGAAGAGGCAAAAATTGTAAAAAAGAAGGCATTAAAACTTGGAATTGGAGCTGCAGCATTAAGTTCTCTCTTACCAAAAATTACAAAAGCCTTTACTTCTCATGTTAGTCACTCTTCTTGTCACTCTTCTTGTCACTCTTCTTGTCACTCTTCTCGTCATTCTAAATCGCATGCAAGTTGTGTAGGAGCCTGGGATTATCATATTGCTATATGTCGTTAGTTGAAAGTTTTCCTCTTTTTTCTAACGCGTCCACTGAGATTTTTCATTTTCCTCAAAAATTAAAAGAAAAAGTTGAGTTTGAGAAAATTTATTTTTTAAAAGTTTTTAAAAAAGGAGGAAAAGTTTTTTTAATTGAACCTTTTTTAAAAAAAATTTATGTTCTTTCTCAAAAAGATTGGCTTGATTACAAAAAAAAGACAAAAAATTTAAATTATTTTAAAGAAAAGCTAAAAATTCCAAAAAAATTAAGAATTCTTCATTTGGTATTAGCTCCCCATTGTAATTTAAAGTGCAATTACTGCATAGATTTTAGTTTTAAAAAAAGACCACAATTTCTTTCTTTTGAACAATTAAAAATTGCAGTTGATTTTTTAGCTAAAGAAAGCCCTGTTTGCGGTATTAGTTTTGTTACTAGTGGAGAACCGACTTTAAATTTTAAAGTCTTAAAAAAAGGAGTTTCTTATATTAAAAAGAAATTAAAGCCTAAAAGATTGGAAATTTCTACAAATGGAGTTTTTCTTTCCAAATCCCAAATTTTATGGTTAGCAAATAATTTTCAAGTTCTCCAAATTTCTTTAGATGGCCCCCCAGAAATTCAAGATTTTCAAAGACCCCTCTTTAATGGGCAAAAAAGTTCAATTTTTGTAGAAAGGACTATTAAAGTATTAACTCAAGAGAAAAAAAATTTTAAAGTTTCTTGTACTATTACTCCATGTTCTGTTGGAAAAGAAAAAGAAATCTTCACTTATTTTTGGAGACTTGGCATTAAAAATTTGAATTTTCATCAAGTTTATAGTTTAAGAAGTGGGAAAAAAGTTAAGGGCAATTTCAAAAAAGAAAAAAGAAAAATTTTTAGATCTTTGTTTAAATTAAAAGAATGGTTTGATTTTTCTGGATTGCACCCAACAATTCAACCAGATTATATTTTTGAGTCAAAAACTCTTTTTAGTTGTCCTGTGGGTACAGCCTTTGTTGTCTCTCCAGAAAATTTAATTTTTGCTTGTCCTTTACTTTCTACTAAGGAAGATTTCAAATTTCAAAAAAATGCAAAAGAACTTTTAATTGGTAATCTCAATTTAAAGCAAAAAAAACTGAATATAGATTATCAAAAATTAGAAAAATTAAAAAAATTTCATTTACTTCCTAAAGAATGCCAAAAATGCGATTTTAAATTTTGCTTTGGAGGTTGTTTTTTAACAAATAAATTTAAAGGAAACAGGATAATTCCAGATAAAAATAAGTGCTGGGAAGAAAAAATTGGCTTTTATTTGCTAGGAAGGTACTTATTCAATCAATACCTTTTTCAATTTTTTCCTCATTTTGAAACAAAAAATAACTCTCTTTTTTTAAGATTTTTATTTTCAAATCTTAAAGTTTCAAATAAAAAGGGTCCATTTTTTGAAAAGATAGATTTGGAAAACACAAATTATTCAAAATTATTGAAAGATCTTTTACCAAAATTAACTTCAAAAAATGCTTTTTCCTTGCTTTTAATTTCTCCAATTCAAAAGAACCCCTTAAATAAAGAAAAAGCTCTTTCTTTTGAAAAATTTTTAACCTCACTTTCAAAATTTAATATTCCATTTAGGATTACAAAACCTATTGTTTTTTCTTTTGAGATTCCAGAGATTGAAAAAAGATTCTATTCTAATTTTCCAATTCCTAGAAATTGCTATCAATGTTTAGAAATGTTTAAAGTTCAAAAAAACAAAATTATTTTTTGCAACGGAGAAGAAATCAAAAATATTCAAAAAGAGAGGGTCAAAATTTATCAAAAATTTAAACAAAAAACTTTTTCTAATCCACCATCTTGCATTGTTTTTTTCTCAAATTTGTTATAAAATAAAAAAAATGGAAAAAGAAACCAAAGTTTTAATCATTTCTTCTTTATTTATTTTCTTTTTTGTTGGTGGAGTATTTTTTTATGTCTTTTATTTACCAAAATTAGAAAAAACCACTTTTATTGCTCCCCCAATAAAACTTCCACAAAAATCTTTTAGTTTTGGGGATTTAACAGGAGATCCAATAATTGATGCAATTTTATTTGAAGATTTTGGCGCTTTTTTAATTCAAAAAACTGGTGATCCATCATTTTTACAAAAAATCCAGTTGGTCAATTTAGTCCATATTTTTAGAGAAAATGGGGAATTAAAAATAGAATGTAAAAATGGCCCAGCTTATGAAAGCTCAAATTTACAAGCTTTCTATCCAGATGAATTAATTTCAGTAGGAAGAGTGAAAGAATGTAAAAAAGAAACTGCTCAATTAATTGAAAAATTGGCAAAATCTCCTGAAAGAAGTTGTCTTTTGCCTTTAAAAAATCCAATCCCAAAAGAACTTAACGATTATTATTTAGTGGTTTTAGCTTGGAAAATCGAACCTTTAACTAAAGAAGTAGCTCAAGTATTAGCTAATATTGAACCCAATCCAAAATGTAGAGAGGCTTACGAAAAATTAATTGGTCAAACAATAGCTATTGGAACTAAAGTAGGTATTGTAGATAAAAAAGAACAAATCTTTTATCCTTAATCTTTTAACACTTTTATCCAAATTGCAGAAAATATATCTCTTACAGGTAGCTCTTTAATTGATTCTCTAGTTTTAACAATTACTACATCTCCAACTTTTAAATCTTGTGGTCCTTTTAGTGGTTGGGTTTCTTCTGATCCCAATTTCCCTTCTAAAATTGCACTAGAAGGGAGAATAATTATTTTTTTAATTTGTGAGCAAGAAGGTGGAAATTTAAAAATTTTTGGTGGGAAAGATAACTCAATTTCCATCTCAGAAATTTTTTTCCCCAAATTTAGAGATTTTATTTTGCCATCTAAACGGTATTCGTCAGCCCCAGGATTTAATTCAATAGCTTCTAAAGGTTGTAAAACTTTAGGTTTTGAAGAAATTTTTTGAAAAAATAACCCCCAAAAGATTAAGCTAAAAATTGTAACAAAAATTATTGTAAAAAGAGTTTTATTTTTCATCAATTTTATTTTACCAAAATTTTAAAGTTTGCCAAATAGTGATTATCACCGAAATAAAAAGAAATGGAGCAAAAGGAAAAGTAGCATAAACTAAAATTTCCTTTTCTTTAAAATGGATTTTAATTTTTTCAATATCTTTTTTTAAAAGTCTAATTTTTCTTTCTTTTTCTTTGCCCAAAATTTTGAGAATTGCCTCATTTTCATTTTCTTTTGGAATTTCAACTTTCTCTTTTAATTTTTCAATTTTTACCCTCTTTATTCCACAATTTAAAGTATAAAATTGAAACCAGGCTTGAAAAAGCCAAAATATTAAGCTAACAAAAATCAAGTTTTTTAAATCAAAAAGAAAAATTTTAAATGAAATATTCTTAATTGAAATTAAAAACCAAATCAACCTTAAAAACAAAATGATAAAAAATATTTTAAATAGATTTTTTGCCTCCAAGAAAGAGAAAAAATCTTTTTTGAATTTTTGAAAATTCTTGGACGCAATTTTGATGGTCTCTATTAAAGCAAAAATCAAAATTGGTAAAAATAAATTTTTCAAAAGCAAAAAAGAAGGGAAATAGGGAAAAATTTGTTTTTTGGGATAAAAAGAAAGAGGAATTAAAAAAGAATAGAGAATAAAAAGTTTTCCATCGCCTGCTGCCCAAATATTAAAGTAAAAAAGGAAAAAAGAAACTAAAATAGAAAAGACTAAATTAAAAAATATAGAGATTGGAAAATTTTCGCCAAAAAGAAAAGAAAGAAAATGAAAGAATATTCCCAAAAAGAAAAAACAAAGTAAAATTTTATTTGGTATTTTGCCAAATAAGATATCGGTTAAAGAAGAAATTATTCCCAAAGCAAACAAGAGAGAAATAAATAAAAATTTCAAAGCAACAATCATTTTAGTTTTTTCATTATAAATTTTTTTGAGAAAAAAACAAAGCTTTGATAAGATTAAAATGGAAATGGAAAGAGAAATTCAGAAATTGGTTTCTCAAATTTCAAAGAAGTTTTCTGGAAAAGGAGAATTGCTTTATTTGAGTTTGGTTGGAAATTATGTTTTTGGTTGGGGGAAGAAAGAATTTTCTCAAGAGGTTTATGGCATTTTTGCTCTTCCTAATTTTTGGGATAAAGTTTATTTACATTTGCCAAAATTTTATGTAACCCTTTTTAATCTAGAACACTTAATAAATCATGAATTTAAAACCCCAGAGAATTTAAAAGTTTTTGCCAAATGCTCTTTAAATTTTGCCAATCCAATTTATATTCACAAAAAATTTGATTTCAAAACGCTATTTTCTTTTTTTAAGCCATCAATTGTTTTAACTAAACCTACTCTTTATTTTGATTTTGTTTATTTTCCATTTTCAATTGATGGAGTTTTAAGATACTATCATTTTTTACTTTGTGCCATTTATTTTTTGAAAACAAAAAAATTGGAACTAAATCTTTTTGAATTAGAAAAGAAAAATGGTTACAAATTTCCAATCCTTAGAAAGTTAAAAAAATTATTTTTGGCTACTTTTGAAGGTGGAAAAGTAGCACCTCTTTCTTTTGAAGAAAAAATGGAAATTAAAAATAATCTCGACACATTGTTTAAAGATTTCACAGAACTTAAGGCTAAAACGAAAAAAGAAGAGATTGATCTTAAAAAATTCGAAAACTGGAAAGAGAGAATGCGAAAAACATTTTTGAAGTAATTTTCTTGTTTTTTATAAATTTAAAGGTTATAATTAAAAAAGACAATGTTCAATTTTAAAAAAATTGAATTATTAATTGGCATTTTATTTTTCTCTTTTTGTTGTTTCCATTCTGCTTTAGCTCAAGCATGTCAAAGTCATACAATTTATGGCTTTGCATTTGCTGGAATTCCTCAAGCCCAAACAATTCCTGAGGGTCTGGGATGGGTTTCTTTTTCTTGCGAAAATCAAGGAGCTAGTATAAATTATGGAGTTGATGTTTTAGCAGATGGTTCTCTCTCAGGTTATGCATTTTTTGATATGGATGATCCTTCAACTCCTCAAAGAGAAGTTGGTTGGATTAAATTTGATCCTGAAGGACCTTATCCTGGAGAACCTTTTTATTCTGCAAAAATAGATTTTGCAACAAAAAAGGTTAGAGGATGGGCTAGAGTTTGTAATGTTTTTCAATCAGGTTGTTCTGGTGCATTAAAGCCAGATTCTGAAAGAGGAGGATGGGATGGATGGATTAAACTAGGACCTTTAGAAATTTCAGGAACAGATTATGGTGTTTGGGTTGACAATTCTACTTCTCCTCCACAACTTAAAGGCTGGGCCTGGGGCTTTAATGTGGTAGGTTGGATTAAGTTTAATAATGTAAAAATTAGACTTTTGAGAAATCCAGTGGCTCGAATTTGTTGTCAATCTTGTACTAGTGAAAATTGCACAGGCTACGAAAGAGAAAGTTTTACCTTAATTAATGGTTCTTATCACCCAGATGGAGATGACAAAATTTCTTCTTCAGAATGGGATATTATAGGATGGGGAGGGAGTCCTGATTTAAAATGTGAACTCCCTTCTAATCCACTTTGTAACTTTACTATTTCTACATTAAGTGCTGGTAATTATATTGTTTCTTTGAAGGTCACAGACATTCAGGGCAATGTAGCCACCACTATAAAATCATTTACTATTTTGAGGAATATAATAGCAGACTTTAAATGTTCTTTAAATCCAGAGGGTCCTTGGCAAAATTGTGCAAATTTTGAAGTCAGATCAGGTCAACAAGTTTATTTTAAAGATGAATCTGTGCCTTCAGAAGGTGCAGAACAAATTACTTACTGGGAATGGACATTCCAAGATGGAAATCCTTCCACAAGCTATCTTCAAAATCCTTCTACAGTGTTCTTATCTGGAGGACCAAAAAATGTAACATTAAGAGTTAGAGACAGTGCAGGTAAAGAGGCTACAAAAACTTACACACTTAATGCAAAATTTAAAGGTATCTGGTATCCAATTGCCCCTCCATGAAAAATGGTTTTACCATTTTTGAAGCCTTAATTACCACTTCTATAATCTTGATTTTAACTTCAATTGTGATTGCTAATTATTGGACAGGAGAAAGTATTTTAGAATTACAAAGAGCAACAAATAAATTAGCTCAAGATATAAAAAGTGCTATGAATTTAGCAATGGGAGGAAAAATTCAAGATACCCAATTTCCAAAAGGGGGATATGGAATTTTTTTCCCAGCAAATACTAACCAATATATTCTTTTTGGAGACAAAAATGGAGATCTTAATTATCAAAATGAGGAAGAAATTGAAATTTTGGATTTAAAAGAAAAGAGAGTAAAAATTGATACTACTTCCCCTTCCCGTCCATTTTCTATTTTGTTTTTCCCCCCAGATCCAACAATTACTATTAATCCAGATCCTGGGATACCTTATGAAGCAAGAATTATTTTGGATGCTAATGGGAAAAAAATGGGAGTTAAAATTAATAAAGCAGGGGTTATTGAAATTTTTAATTTATGAGAGAAAAAAATAAAAAAGGTTTTACTCTTTTGGAAGTTTTAATTGCGACATTCTTGTTAGTTTTAGTAGGAATAGCAACTTTTGGTTCTTTAGCATATTCTGCTTTTTTCCAATCAAGAGTTAAAGAAAAATTTATTGCTTCTTATTTAGCCCAAGAGGCTGTTGAAATTTTAAAAAATTTTAGAGATTCAAATATTGTTGCAGGGAAAAATTGGAAAGAAGGATTGTTGCCTGGTCAATGGGAAGTTGATTACAAAAGTAATACCCTTTCACCTTTTAACAATCGCAATTTAAAATATGATCCAAATTTAGGTTATACTTATCAAAGCGGAACTGACACTTTTTTCAAAAGAAAAATTATTCTTAGTCAAGAAAGTGAAAGTGAATTAAAGGTTGAAGTGACAGTTTATGCAAAAGATAAAGAAGTTTTTAAATTAACATCTGCCCTAACAAATTGGTAAGTTTATGAAAAAAGCTTTTACCCTTTTGGAACTCTTAATTGGAATTTTTATTTTTTCAATAATTGTCATTTTAGCTGTTAATCTTTTAGTTTTGAGCATTAATTTGGAAAGAGGAGTGTTAATGAAAAGAGAAATTTTAGATCAGACCTCTTTTGTTTTAGAATATATGGCTAGGGCTTTAAGAATGGCAAAAAGAGATGATATTGAAATTAGAGGTATTGTAAAAGATTGTTCTGGAAATCCCGAAGATAGAGTAAATTACATTATTTCTTCAGACTTCCAAAGAATAAAATTTAGGACTTACAAATTAAATGAGTGTCAAGAGTTCTTTTTAGAAAATGGGAAAATTAAAGAAATTAAAGACACAAAAGAGAGTTATTTAACTCCAGAAAGTTTAGAAGTGAAAACATTAAAATTTTTTCCTCAAGAAGGGGCCTCTAATCAGCCAAAAGTTACAATTTTTTTAGAAATTCAGAAAAAAGGAAAAGAAGATACAAAAATTTCAGTTCAAACCACAATTTCACAAAGAGATTTAAATTTGATTTTAGTAACTCCCACTCCCACTCCCACTCCCACTCCCACCCCCACCCCCACACCAACACCTACACCAACACCAACTCCCACACCGAGCCCAAGTCCTTCTCCTACACCACCTTCTTGTGTTGATGAATGCTTTCCTGGTGAAAGAAAGTGTTGTAGTTTAACTACTTATAGAGTATGTCATTTAGTCGGTGGTTGCTATAGATGGTCTGGTTGTTATTCTTGTCCATCTGGCAGTTCTTCTTGTACTTCTCCTCCACCAGGTTGTGATATTTGTTGCGGTCAATTAATTTCAAGATATTATATATGCCAAGGAGGAGATTGTGTTTTGCGCGAAAGCTCAACCTGTGATCCAATATGTTGTCCACCAATTTGTCGATTTGTTAAGTGTATTTGTTAAAATTTAAAAATATGAAAAAAGAAAAAGGAGCTTCACTTTTGATAACAATAATTTTACTTTCTCTTTTTTTGGCAATCTCTCTTGCTTTATCTAATTTTGTTGTTCAGCAAATTAAAGCTTTTAGCGAAATTGGTTTTGCAATTAAAGCATTTTATATTGCAGATTCTGGAATTGAAAAAACTATGCTCACTCAGCAAATTCCACCAGATTGGATTCCATTTGGAGAAGGGGCTTTTAAAATTTTTTGTGAATGCAAAAATTCTTCTTCCTGTCCTCAAAATTGTCCTTTAGCTCCACCACCAAGTACTTGTTTGGCACCAAATTTTTGCCTCAAGTCTATCGGAGAATATAAAGGATTTAGACAGGCCATTGAGGTTGAATTTTAAATGAAAGAGATCTTGATAAATTTAAAAAAACTAGATTGGGTTTTAATTTTTTCAATTTTTCTCTTGAGCATATTTGGCCTTTTTTCAATTTATAGCACCTCCTTTAGCAGGGGCGATTTTTCAAATTTTAAAAAACAAATTTTCTTTCTCTTTTTAGGATTTTTTCTAATGCTCCTTTTTAGTTTCTTAGATTGGCGTTCTTTAAGAGAAGAAACGAACTTAATTTTATTTTTATATTTTTTGCTTTTAATTTTGATTCTAGGTTTATATCCCTTCGCCCCCCATATTAGAGGAATTAAGAAATGGTATAAAATTTGGATTTTTACTTTTGATCCTTTTGAATTTTTGAAAATTGTTTTAATAATTCTCTTAGCCAAATTTTTCTCAAAAAAACATGTCGAAATTTATAGAATTTCTCCAATTCTTCTTTCTGCAATTTACGTTTTTTTACCAGCAATTTTACTTTTTTTCCAGCCGGATTTGGGTTCAGTTTTAATATTAATTTCTCTTTGGATTGGAATGCTCATTGTTAGTGGAATGAAAATTCGCCACTTTCTTTTTTTAATTTTTATTTTTTTCATAGCTTTTTTATTTTCTTGGCACTTTTTCCTTTTAGATTATCAAAAAGCAAGAATTTTAAATTTTTTATTTCCCAGAGATCCTTTAGGGGTTGGCTGGAGCCAAAATCAGGCTAAAATTGCTATTGGCTCTGGTGGAATTTTTGGAAAGGGATTTAAAAAAGGTTCTCAAACTCAGCTTTTATTTTTACCAGAACCTCAAACTGATTTTATTTTTGCAGCTATTGCTGAAGAATTTGGTTTGGCCGGAGTTTCTTTTTTACTTTTTCTTTTCTCTTTGATAATTCTTAGGTTAAGAGAAATTGCACTGAATTCAAAAACAAATTTTCAAAGACTTTTTGTAGTAGGGTATAGCATTTGTTTAATTGTTCAAGTATTTATTAATATTGGAATGAATCTTGGACTTTTACCAATAATTGGTATTCCCCTTCCATTTGTAAGCTATGGAGGCTCTTCCTTAATTAGTAATTTTATTGGCCTTGGAATTGTTCAAAGTATTAAAATTTATTAATCCTTGACAAATTTTTCAAAATTATTTAATGATTAAAAATATGAAAGCCTTTACCTTCCTTCTTTACCTTCTTATTTTCCTTTTTCCAATTTTTTGGCTTCCATTTTCTTTTGAGTTTATAGAGTTTAATAAAATTTATTTTTTGCTATTCTTTTGCTCCCTTTTATTTCTTTTTTGGATTTTAGGAGAGATTTTTAAAAAAAGAGAGGTAAAATTTATATGGAATAGAATAGATCTTTTAGTTTCTTTCTTTTTTCTTTTTATCTTTCTTTCTTTTTTGTTTTCAAAGGAAAAAATTGCCGGGATCTTTGGAACTTATGGCAGGTTCAACGATAGCATTTTTGCTTATTTAAGTTTTTATTTACTTTATATTTTGATTAGAAATCATCTTCAAGGAGAAAAGGCAAAAAATCAACTTTTAACTATCTTTTGGCTCCTTTTTTTCTCAACTTTTTTAGCCAATCTTTGGACAGTTTTTTCTCTTTTTGGGATTTTAAAGAAAATTCCAAAAATTGGTACCTTTTTTATCTTTTCTCCAATTTCTAATTCGCTCAATGCTTCAGCACTTTATTTGGCAGTTATCTTCATTCTTGTTTTATCATTTACAATTTTTAAACAAAAACTTTCTTTTAAAGAAAAATTACTTCTCTTTTCATTTTTAGCCATTTCTTTATTTTTGATTTTGACTTTTGATGTGAAGAAAGTTTGGATTTTCATTTTCATTAATTTAGTTTTGCTTATTATTTTCTTTTTGAAATCCCCTCTAGGGAAAGAAGAAATTCAAAGATTAATTTTCCCGATCTTTGTTTTGTTTTTAGCTCTTTTATTCTCTTTCTTTAGCTTCCGCTCTTTATTCTATGTGATAACTAATAAACTATGGTTTCCTAATCTTTTTGTTGAAATCGAACTTAATTTGAGAGAGAATTTCCAAATTGCAAGAAAAACTCTTTTTTCAAGTCCTAAAAACTTCTTTTTAGGAGAAGGACCAGCAACATTTTTAAATAGCTTTACAAGATTTAAATCTTCCAAATTGAATCAAGGAAATCTTTGGGCAATAAGATTTAATACACCGAACAATTTCTTGTTAGAAGTTTTGTCTTCTTTTGGAATTTTGGCCTTTGTTTTGTTTTTAATCATTCTGCTTTATCAATTATTTTTAACTTTATTTCTTCAAACAGACACAGAAACAATTCACTGGAAAATTTTTGGAATTTCAGTTTTTCTGCTTCCCATTTTCTCTTTTTTCAATATGGTTTTGGGTTGGCTATTTTGGTTTGGATTAGCAATTATTAATAGTCTTTTTGGTGGAAAGGAAAAGAAAATTTCATTAATTCAATCTCCTCCCATTGCTTTAATTGTTGAAATCTTAGTGATTTTGTTCATCTTTGCCTTTCTTTTAGTTTTAGCTTTGGGAATAAAGTTTTATTTTGCAGATTACTTTTATCTTAAAGGATTTTTGGAATCAAATCTTGATAAGAAAATTGAATTTTTCCAAAAAGCCTACAATTTCAATCCTTATCAACCCTATTATCAATTATCTCTTTCAAAAAGCTTAATTTTAAAGCTTCAATCTGAAGTCCAAAAACAAAATCCAGATCCAATTTTAGTTCAAAATTTAGCAAGCCTTTCTTTAGATTTAGCTAGAAGAGCCAAAAAACTTTCAAACCAAATTTTATATGTAGAAAACTTAGCAGCTACTTATAGAGACCTAATTAATTTGGCTCAAGGAGCAGAGGAATGGGCTATGAAAATTTATCAAGAAGCCATTAAAATAGATCCTCAAAATCCACTTCATTTTGTTGAAATGGGCAAAATTCTCAGAAAAAAAAGAGATTTTGAGAAAGCAAGAGAATATTTTAATAAGGCCTTAGAATTGACACCAAACCTTTTAGAGGCTAAAATTCAATTAGCTCTCATTTTAGTTGATGAAGGTCAAAATAGAAAAGCAATTGAAGAATTTGAAAAAATTTCTTCTGAATATCCATTAGCTAGTGAACCCCTTTTCTATTTAGGTAGTTTATATTATAATAATGATGAAACAGAAAAGGCTATTGAGAAATTAGAAAGAGCTGTTTGGCTTTCCCCAAATTACTCTAATGCACATTTTATTTTAGCTCTTTGCTATGAGAAAAAAGGAGATTTAGAAAAAGCTTTAAATGAGTTTTTAATAGTTAAACAGTTTAATCCAGATAATCCTTTATTGTTAGAAAAAATTGAACAAATAAAGTCTAAATTGGGAAAATAAAATATTGACTTTTCCAAAAAATAAAAGTAAAATTAAAATTATATTATCGCGATTTTTCCAAGAGCCTCTTTTTCATTTTGAAAGAAATGGAGAAAATCAAATTTAAAAATTTTAACAAATCTCAAATTTTCCTCCCCCTTCCAGATTTATTAGCAATTCAAAAGGACAGCTGGAAGAGGTTTTGGGAAAAAAGTTTAAAAGAGCTTTTCGAAGAAATCTCTCCGATAAAAGACTATTCTAAAAAGCAATTAGAGCTTTGGTTTTTAGATTATTATTTGGGTACACCAAATTATAAAGATCCAGTTGAGGCAAAATTAAATAATGATTCTTACGAAGCTCCACTTAGAGTTAAAGTAAGACTGGTTAATTTGCAAACAAAAGAAGTGAAAGAACAAGAAATTTTCTTTGGTGATTTTCCTTTAATGACAGAAAGAGGGACATTTATAATAAATGGAGTCGAAAGAGTTGTTATTTCTCAATTAATTCGTTCTCCAGGTGTAATTTTTGTAGCCGAAGACTGGGGAGGGAGAAAATATTTTGGAGCAAAAATTATCCCCAATCGTGGGGCCTGGTTAGAGTTTCAAACAGAGGTTAATAAATCAATAGGGGTAAAAATTGATAGAAAAAGAAAAGTTTTGGTTACTGTTTTGCTTAAGGCCCTAGGATTTAATGAAAATCAAATTATAGAAATGTTCAAAGATGTAAATACTGGTGAAATAGATTGGATAGCTGAGACATTAAAGAGAGATAAAGCAAAAACTTCAGAAGAGGCCCTCATTGAAATTTATCAAAAATTAAAACCAGGAGATATTGCTACTTTAGAAAGTGCCAAAGAATTGCTTCATAATTTATTTTTTAATTTTGAAAAATACGATCTTTCTAAGGTTGGAAGGTGGAAAATTTGGCAAAGATTACCTCAAAGCAAGCCAAAAGAAAATAGAGAAATTACTCGTGAAGAAAGAGTTTTAAATCCTCAAGATATTATTTTTACCATAAAAGAAATTATTAGATTAAATAATGATCCAAGAGCAAAACCAGACGAAATTGACCATTTAGGAAATAGAAGAGTAAGGTGTTTAGATGAGCTTTTGGTTAATAGATTAAGAATTGGATTAGCAAGGGTTGCCAGAATTGTAAAAGATAGAATGGCTACTTTAGATATTTCTACTTTAACTCCAGCCCAGTTAATTAATCCTCGACCATTTTTGACAGTAGTTAAAGAATTTTTTTCTTCTAGTCAACTCTCCCAATTTATGGATAATGAAAACCCTCTTTCTGAGTTAGAGCACAAAAGAAGACTTACAGCTTCGGGACCAGGAGGATTGAGTAAAGAGAGAGCAGGATTTGAAGTTAGAGATGTTCAACCTTCTCATTATGGTAAATTGTGTCCAATTCAAACCCCAGAGGGACAAAACATTGGAATTATAACTTACTTGGCCCAATATGCAAGAGTTAATCCCTATGGGTTTTTAGAAACTCCTTATTTTAAAGTAGAAAATGGAAAAGTTACCTCAAAAATTCAATATTTAAGTGCTTACGAAGAGGAACAGTATATAATTGCTTCTGGAAAAATTAATGTTGATAAGGATGGTTTTATTTTAGATAAAGAGGTTGAAGCAAGAATAAAAGGACAACCTGGTATTGCAAAAAGAGAAGAGATTGATTTTGTTGATGTTTCTCCAGAGCAATCAATTTCTATTGCTACTTCTTTAATTCCCTTTTTACAAAATGATGATGCAAATAGAGCCCAAATGGGTTCTAATATGCAAAGACAAGCTGTTCCCTTGGTTGAGCCTGAACCACCTTTAGTGATGACTGGAGTAGAGAGAGCAGTAGCTTTAAATTCTGGATATGTTATAGTAGCTGAGGAAGATGGAATAATTAGTGAAGTTGATGCCTCTCATATTATTCTTAACACAAAAAGTGGAAAAAAAATCCTTTATAATTTGAGAACCTTTATAAGAACCAATCAGTATACATGTTTTCACCAAAGACCAACTGTTAAAAAAGGACAGAAAATAAAAAAGGGAGATATTTTAGCAGAAGGAGCTTGTTTTTCTAAGGGATTTTTGTCTTTGGGGAGAAATGTTCTAGTAGCCTTTATTCCTTGGAGAGGAGGAAATTTTGAGGATGCTTGTTTAATCTCTGAAAGATTAGTTAAAGAAGATATTTTTACCTCAATTTATATTGAAAATTTTACTTGTGATGTAAGAATGACAAAATTGGGACCAGAAATTACTACCAATGACGTTCCAAATGTAAGCGAAGAAAAGTTAAAAGATTTAGATGAAGAGGGAATTATAAGAATTGGGGCCGAAGTATTTGCTGGAGATATTTTAGTTGGAAAGATCGCTCCGAAGGGAGAAATGGAACTAACCCCTGAAGAGAGATTATTGAGAGCCATTTTTGGAGAAAAGGCAAAAGAAGTAAAAGATGTTTCATTGAGATTAGAACATGGAAGAAAAGGTAAAGTAATCAGTGTGAGAGTTTTTTCTAGAGAAAAAGGACATAAATTAGAACCAGGTATTTTAAAAAGAATCGAGGTTGAAATTGCAGAACTCAGAAAAATTCAAGCTGGTGACAAACTAGCTGGAAGACATGGAAACAAAAGTGTAATTTCTAAAGTGTTACCAGAAGAAGAGATGCCATTTTTAGAGGATGGAACGCCTGTAGATTTAGTTTTAAATCCTTTAAGCGTTGTTTCAAGAATGAATTTGGGACAAATTTTGGAAACTCATTTGGGTTTAGCAGCAAAAAAAGGAGGATATTATGCGATTTCTCCAGCTCTTTCTGGAGCCACTCCCGATGAGATAAAAGAGGAATTAAAAAAGGCTGGTTTTGAAGAGACAGGAAAAATGACTCTTTATGATGGAAGGACAGGTTTACCATTTAAAGAAAAAGTCACTGTAGGTTACATTTACATGATGAAACTAATTCATATGGTTGAAGATAAAGTTCATGCAAGATCTATTGGTCCTTATTCTTTAATCACTCAACAACCTTTAGGTGGAAAGGCTCAATTTGGTGGCCAAAGATTTGGAGAAATGGAAGTTTGGGCCTTAGAAGGTTATGGTGCAGCTTATAATTTACAAGAAATGTTGACCTATAAATCTGATGATGTTGCAGGAAGAAGTGCAGTTTATCGAGCTATTTTAAAAGGTGAAAAAATAAAAGCACCAAATATCCCTGCATCATTTAGTTTATTGGTTAACGAACTTAAATCATTAGGTTTTTCAGTAGAAATTAAAGAAAAATCCAAAAAAACAAAACATGGAAGTTGAAAATATTCAAGCAATTAGAATTAAATTAGCCTCACCAGAAGAAATTTTAAGCTGGTCAAGAGGGGAAATAACAAAGCCAGAGACAATAAACTATAGAACTCAAAGACCAGAAAAAGATGGTTTGTTTTGCGAAAGAATCTTTGGACCAACTAAAGATTATCAATGTTATTGTGGAAAATATAAAGGAGTAAAATACAAAGGAATTGTTTGCGATCGTTGTGGAGTTGAGGTTACTTTATCTTCAGTTCGTCGAGAAAGAATGGGTCACATAAAATTGGCAACTCCAGTAGCTCATATTTGGTACTTGAGAGGAGTGCCTTCTAGAATGGGAATGGTACTTGATATTCCAATGCCTCAGCTAGAAAGAGTAATTTATTATGCAGCTTATATTATTACTGAAGTTGATGAAAAGGCAAAAGAGGAAATTTTAAAAGAAATAGAAAAAGAATATGAAGCTAAATTAAAAAGTATAAAAGAAGATAAAGAAAAGATTCAGCAACTAAAAGAGGCAAAAGAAAGAGCTAAAAATGAAGTTTTGGGAATAAAACCATTAAGGATTTTATCTGAATTAGAATTTAGAGAACTTTCTCTAAAATATGGGCATTGTTTTAAAGCCGGTACCGGAGCTGAAACTTTAAAGAAAATTTTTGAAAAAATAGATTTGGATAAAGAAATTGAAAAATTGCAAAAAGCTCTCCAGGAAAACTCTTTATCTCCAGAAAAAAATAAAATAAGAAGCAGATTGAAACTTTTTAAAGACATGAAAAAGGCAAATATTAGACCTGAGTGGATGTTTTTGACAGTTTTACCAGTTTTACCAGCAGATTTAAGACCAATTGTTCAATTGGATGGCGGAAGATACGCTTCTTCAGATCTTAACGATCTTTATAGAAGAGTAATTAATAGAAACAACAGACTTAAATATTTATTAGAAATCGGTGCCCCCGAAGTAATGGTTAGAAACGAAAAAAGAATGCTTCAAGAGGCTGTTGATGCATTGATTGATAATGAAATGCGCAAAAGTGTAACAACCAAAGCTACTACAGGAGGAAGAAGACTTTTAAAGTCTTTGGCAGATATGCTGAAAGGAAAACAAGGGAGATTTAGACAAAATCTTTTGGGGAAAAGAGTAGACTATTCAGGAAGATCTGTAATTGTGGTAGGACCTGAATTGAAATTGGATCAAGTAGGTTTACCAAAAAGAATGGCTCTAGAATTGTTTAAACCTTTTGTTATCAGGAAACTCATTGAGAAGGAATTGGCCTATAATGTCAAAGGAGCTACAAAATTGATAGAAGACGAAACTGATGAAGTTTGGGCTGCTCTAGAGGAGGTGGTAAAAGACAAGGTAGTTTTATTAAATAGAGCACCAACTCTTCACAGATTAGGAATTCAGGCCTTTTATCCAGTTTTAATTGAAGGAGATGCTATTCGCATTCATCCGATGGTTTGCAAGGCTTATAATGCCGATTTTGACGGTGACCAAATGGCAGTTTTTGTTCCCCTTTCTGATGAAGCCCAGAAAGAAGCAAAAGAAAGAATGCTTTCCTCTTTGAATTTATTAAAACCAGCCACTGGCACTCCAATTGTTACTTTGTATCAAGACATAATTTTGGGTTGCTATTGGTTAACCTACATTGAAGAAGGAGCAAAAGGCGAGGGAAAAGTTTTTGATGATCTTTCTGAAGTAATTTTAGCTTTAGAAAATGGAGATTTGAATTTAAGAGCAAAAATTAAATTTAAAAGTAAAAAAACAAATAATCAATGGATTGAAACCTCACCAGGAAGGATTTTATTCAATGAAGCTCTTCCAGAAGATTTTTCATTTCAAAATCAGCAAATTCGGATTAAAGATTTAGAAAAAATCGTTGCTCAATTAATTGAAAAATATCCAAGAGATTTAGTTGCCAAAACTTTAGACCAAATAAAAGAATTGGGATTTGAATACTCAACTTTATCTGGAATTACATTTGGGATGGATGATGTTGTTGTTCCAAAGGAAAAACCAGAAATTATAAAAGAGGCAGAAAAAGAAATTGAAAAAATAGAAGAGCATTTTGCAAAAGGTTTACTTTCTTTAGAAGAAAAGAAACAAAAGAGTATTCAAATTTGGAGTCAGGCAAAATCTAAAATTGAAAAATTGGTACCTAAAACCTTAACTGAAAAAAATCCAATTTATCAAATGGTTGATGCAGGAGCTAGGGGTTCTTGGGCTCAGCCTGTTCAAATGTGTGGAATGAAAGGGTTAGTTATTAATCCTGCAGGCGAAATAATTGATTTACCAGTTAAATCTTCTTATAAAGAAGGATTTCAGGTTTTGGAATATTTCATCTCCACCCATGGCGCTAGAAAAGGAACTGCTGATACAGCTCTAAGAACTTCTTCTGCAGGGTATTTAACAAGGAGATTAATTGATGTTGCCCATGAAGTAATTGTGACAAGCGAAGATTGTAAAGATAAAGAAGGTTTTGAGGTTAGGAGAAAAGATGCTGACGAAATTGGACAAGGTTTTACTTTTAAAATTGTTGGAAGAGTTTCTTTAAAAACTATAAAAGATCCTAAAACTAAAAAAGTTATTGTTCAAGAAGGAGAGATAATTGATTGGGCAAAGGCAAAAGCAATTGTTGAGGCCAATATCCAAAGTGTTAGAATTCGCTCCCCATTAACTTGCAAAAACATTTTTGGAGTTTGCAGAAAATGTTATGGTTGGGATTTAGGAAATAACAAAGAGATAGCTTTGGGTGAAGCTGTTGGTATTGTTGCCGCTCAATCGATTGGAGAACCAGGTACACAATTAACAATGAGAACTTTTCATACCGGTGGAGTTTTTGGAGTGGGAGATATTACTGCTGGTTTACCAAGAGCACAGGAAATTTTTGAAGTGAGACCAACTGGCAAAGAAGTTCCAGTAAGTGAGGTTGATGGGAAAGTAGTTGAAGTAAATAAGAAAGAAAGAATTGTAAAAATTGAGGGAAAAGATGGTAAAATACACACTTATAATTTATCTCCTACAGGAGAAATTTTTGTCAAAGAGGGAGATAAAGTTGAAAAAGGTGAAATTTTGGCTGAGGGACCTTTAGATTTAAAAACCATTTGGAAAATTTGGCCAAAAGAAGAAGTATTTCGTTATATGATTAAAGAGCTTCAGAAAATTTACTGTTCTCAAGGAGCTCTAATTCACGATAAACACTTTGAAATTATTTTAAGACAGATGGCTTCCAGAGTAAGAATTAAAGATCCTGGAGATAGTGATTTTATTGAAGGAGAGATTGTTGAAAAAAGTAAATTCTTAGAAACAAATTTGAAATTGAAAAAGGAAAAGAAAAAACCTGCAAAAGGTGTATTACTTTTACTTGGCATTTCAAAAGTAGCCCTAACCACAGACTCTTTCTTATCTGCAGCTTCTTTCCAAGAAACCTCAAGAGTTTTAATTAAAGCTACTTTAGAAGGTAAGGAAGATAGATTGAGAGGATTGAAAGAAAATGTAATAATTGGAAAGTTAATTCCAGCAGGAACAGGATTTAAAAAAGAAATTTATGAAGTCTAAGGCAAAAAATAAAAAGAACAAATTTCGATTTGAAATCTCTCCTAAAGTAAAAAAATATCTTTTTGGATTTTTTTTAATTTTTTTTGCTATTATTTTTCTTTTAGCCTTTTTCCAAAAAGCTGGAACTGGTGGAAAAATTTTACTTTCTTTGTTTTATTTATTTTTTGGGAAGGGAGTTTACCTTTTACCTTTTATTCTTTTTTTTTCAGCCCTGTCTCTTTTTATTTCGAGATTTGAGAAATTTAATTTAGCATTATTAATAGCCAATTTCATCTCTTTAATTTCTCTTTCTGCCCTTTTGGAAATTTTACGACCAAAACAAAAAATCGGAGGATTAATAGGTAGCTTTTTTGGAATTTTTACAAAAATTTTCGGTTCATTATTTTTAGAAATAATTTTTATTTTAGGTTTAACTTTCTCTGGATTAATCTTTTGGTATTTAATTTTTGGTTTTAAAACTAAAGAAAAAAAAGAAAAAACTTCTTTAATCAAAAGAATTATTTTTTCTCCAAAAGTTCAGGTTACCCCTCTAGAAACTATTTCAAAACCTTCTGTTAAAGAAAAGACAGCCCAAATTAAAGAAAAAAAGATAGAAAAACCAAAACCAGAAATTTTTATTAGCGAAGGTTACAAACTTCCCCCTCTAGAACTTTTAGAAGAAGAAAAAGGAGAAGCATTAGCAGGAGATATTCAACAAAATTCTTTAATTATAAAAAGAACTTTGGAAAACTTTGGCATCCCAGTTCAAATGGGTCAAGTAAAAGTTGGTCCAACAGTTACTCAATATACTTTAAAACCAGCCGAGGGTATAAAACTTTCAAAAATCACCTCACTTTCTAACGATTTGGCCTTAGCACTGGCCTCCCATCCAATTAGAATTGAAGCCCCAATTCCCGGAAAGTCTTTAGTTGGCATTGAAGTTCCTAATAAAGTAAGATCTTTGGTAAGATTAAGAAATTTAGTTTCTAATTTGGCATTTAAAAATGCACCCTCTTTACTTACAATTGTCTTGGGTAGAGATGTTATTGGAGAACCAGTTTATGCGGATATAGCTAGGATGCCCCACCTATTAGTTGCCGGGGCTACGGGTACTGGAAAGAGCATTTTTTTAAACACGATAATTTTATCTTTGCTCTATAGAAATTCGCCAGAAACTTTAAGATTTATTTTAGTGGATCCAAAAAGAGTAGAATTTCCAATATACAATGATTTACCTCACCTTCTAGTACCTGTAATTTGGGAGCCAAATAAAGTAGTTTTAGCTTTAAGTTGGTTAATTGGAGAGATGGAAAGGAGATTTGATATTTTATCAGAAACTAAAACTAGAGATATTAATAGTTATAATGCTTTAGTTAAAAAGGAGAAAAAATCATTAATGCCCTATATTATTTTAATTATCGATGAATTAGCTGATTTAATGGCAGCTAAAGGTAAAGAAATAGAAGCTGGTATTGTAAGAATTGCCCAAATGGCAAGAGCTGTCGGTATCCATTTAATAGTCGCTACTCAAAGACCATCTGTGGAGGTTTTAACTGGATTAATTAAGGCTAACATTACTACCAGAGTAAGTTTTCAAGTAGCCTCTCAATTTGATTCTAGAACAATTTTGGACACAGCTGGAGCTGAAAAACTTTTAGGAAGAGGCGATTTCCTTTTTCTTTCAGCAGAAAATCCAAAACCAAAAAGAATTCAAGCCCCTTTTATTTCTGAGGCAGAAATAAAGAGAGTTGTTGAATTTATTATAAAAGAAAATGCAGGTTGGAAAACTGCAAAGTATGAGGCAGAAATGTTCACAAATAATCTTCGAGAAGATTTAATAGAGACTCTTTCTCAAGAAGAATCTGAATATTATTTTGAAAAAGACCCCCTTTACGAGGAGGCCAAAAGATTAGTTATTGAAGCTCAAAAAGCATCGGCTTCATTTTTGCAAAGAAGATTAAGCATAGGTTATGCAAGAGCAGCAAGGCTTTTAGATATGTTAGAAGAAGAAGGAGTTATTGGTCCCCCAGAGGGAGCAAAACCAAGAAAAGTTTTAATTCCTCCCCCTCAAAAAGAAGACGAAGAGGGGTGGAAAAAGGTTTAATTTTAAAATAAAATTACAATAATTATGAGAAAGGGAAAAAATGAAAAAGAAGGGTTAAAAAGTGTAATAGAACAAATCAAAGAAAAATTTGGAGAAGGATCGATAATGAAACTTAAAGAAGTTAGAGCTGTAGATGTTGATGTTATTCCTACAGGTAGTATTTCTTTAGATTTAGCTTTAGGAGTTGGAGGAGTTCCAAGGGGTAGGGTAATTGAGATTTTTGGAGGAGAATCTACGGGCAAAACAACTTTAGCTCTCCATATTCTTTCTGAAGCTCAAAAACGAAATGGTACAGGAGCTTTTATAGATGCAGAACATGCTCTAGATCCAGATTATGCCAGGAAAATTGGTGTTAATGTAGAAGAACTTTTAATTTCTCAACCAGATTCTGGAGAGCAAGCATTACAAATTGTTGAAACTTTAGTTAGATCTGGAGAAGTAGATGCAATAGTTGTAGATTCAGTTGCAGCTTTAGCTCCCCAAGCTGAACTTTTGGGAGAAATGGGAGATTTTCAAATTGGACTTCAAGCTAGAATGATGAGTCAAGCTTTAAGAAAACTTTCTGGTTTAATTTCCAAAACAAAGACCGTTTTAATCTTTTTAAATCAAACAAGAATGAAAATTGGACAAATGTTTGGAAATCCAGAAACTACTCCAGGAGGATTAGCCTTAAAATTTTATGCCTCAGTAAGAATTGAATTAAAGAGAATAGCCCAAATTAAAAAAGGTGATGAAATTATTGGTAGTCGAATTAGAGCAAAAATTGTTAAAAATAAAGTTGCTGCACCTTTTAAAACAGCTGAATTTGATATTTATTATAATGAAGGAATTTCAAAATTTGCAGATATTATAAATACGGGTGTAAAATATGGAGTAGTAAAGAAAATGGGAGGTTGGTTTCAGTTCGAAAATAAAAAATTAGGTCAGGGATTAGAAGGAGCTAAAAACTTTTTAAAAGAAAATCCTGAAATTGCAGAAGAAATAAAGAAAAAAATTTTCGAAGTTGCTACAAAGCAATAAAATTATAAGCTAACATAAGGTAAAAGACCCAAGTATCGAGCTCTTTTTATTGCTTGAGCTACTTTTCTTTGATGCCAAGCGCAAAGCCTTGTTTTCTTTTTTGGTCGAATTTTCCCCAATGGAGAAAGAAACTTTTTTAAAAGTTGGGTATTTTTAAAGTCAATTTCTTGGAGATTTTGTTGACAAAGTGGGCAAGACATAATTTTTAATTTTAAAATGGAATGTCTTCCAAGTCAATTTCTTCTTCCTCTTCTATCACTGGAATTTCCTCTTCAGTCTCTTTAGTTTGCGCTTGAGAAACCTCTTTTTCAGTTTTTGGACCAAGCTGAAGTTTTTCTCCAATAATTTCTGTTTTTGAATGCAAATTCCCTTTTTCATCCTGCCAAGTTCTTGTTTTTAATCTTCCTTCAATTAACACCAAAGCCCCCTTTTTTAAATATTGGGAAGCAATTTCAGCTAGTCTTTGCCACAAAACAATATTATGATATTCAACACTTTTTTTAATTTCACCAGTTTTTGGATCCTTTCCAATTCTATTTGTAGCCAAACCAAAAGTACAAACTAATTTTCCAGAAGGTGTGCTTTTTAATTGAGGATCTTGGGTTAATCTTCCAATTAAAAATACTTTATTTAGATTCATAATTTTCTTTTTCTAAAATTTCTTCTAACTTTTTCTCTAATTTTTCAAGTTCTACTTTCTCTTCTTTTCTTTCAGCCCTTGTAGCTTTTTGAACCTCACCCTTTTTCATTTGTCTTGTAACAATTAAATATCTTAAAATTTGACTCTCTTTTTTGAGTTTTTTTTCAACCTCTTTTATTTTTTGAGGTTTGAGAAAAAATTGCACACTTGCTAAATAAGCTTCAAATTGTTTTTTGATAGGATAAGCTAAATTTTTTTTAACAATTTTCTCTCTAAACCAAAAAATACCTCCAATGTCTTGGATCATATTTTCTATTTTTTGCTGAATTCCCTCAGCTTCTTTTTCCGAAATTTTTGGATCAATCAAAAAAGCTATTTCGTATAATTTCATAAATTTAGATTTTAAACTCAATTACATCGCCATCTTCAACAATATAATCTTTACCTACAATTTTCAATAGCCCCCTTCCTTTAGCCTCTTTCCATCCTCCCACTTCTACTAATTTTTCCCATTTTATTATTTCAGCTTTAATGAATTTTTCTTTAAAATCTGAATGAACAATTTCAGCAGCTTCTAAAATATTTTTTCCCTTTTCTAAAATCCAGCTTCTAACTTCTTTTCCCTTTGCTACTGTGTAAAACCTAATTAGATTAAGGATATTGTAGCAAGCTACGATTAATTTATCAAGTATTGACTCTACTCCCAACTCTTTCCTTTCCTCTATTGTTAACTGAGCAATTTCTTCCTCCTCTTTTAAATTAGCTAAAATCCCATTAAATTTACTTGAAAAACTTGTTTTCTCGTCAGTGTTAAAAAGATAAATTATTGGTTTTTGAGTCAAAAATTGATACTCTTTTATTTCTTTTTTCTCTTCTTGAGAAAGATCTAACTGAGAAATGAGTTTCCCTCGACCTATTTCTTCTTTTATTTTTTTTAAAAGAGAAATTTTCTTTTCTGTCTCTTTTTCTCTTTCCCCCTTTTCTAATTTATTTAATGCATTTTCTATTACCTCTAAATCTTTCATTAATAGTTCAGTATGCAAAATTTCAATTTCTTTATCAGGATTTATTTCTCCCAAAACATTTTCCACACTCTCTTTTTGAAAAGCTCTAATTACCATTAAAATTCCATCACAATTTCTTATTTGGGCTAAAAATTGATTTCCCAAACCCTCCCCTTTATGTGCTCCCCTTATTAAACCTGCAATGTCAACAATTTTTAAAGTAGCGAAAGTAACCCTTTCTGGTTTTACTATTTTTGCTAAAGTTTCTAGTCTTTCATCTGGAATAGGTACTATCCCTATATTTGGATTGATTGTAGTAAAAGGATAAGGAGCAATTTCTACTGAAATGTTTGTCAAGGCTTTAAATAAAGTTGACTTTCCGACATTTGGTAAACCAACAATACCAATAGAAAAATCACTCATTATTTTTGAAAAAACCCATTTTTTCTTTGACCTCTTGAATTGTTAAAGAAGCTATTTCTTTTGCTCTTTTTCTTCCTTTTTCTAAAACTTTAAACAAGAAAGATGGTTTTTTTAACAATTTCTCTCTCTTTTCTCTGAATGGTTTAAAATATTCAATTAAAAGATTAGCTAATGTCTTTTTAAAATTTTCATAATTTGAATTTTTAAAATTTTCTTCTATTTCCTTTATGCTTTTTCCCGAAATTTCAGAAAAAATCGTTAAAAGATTAGAAATCCCAGGCTTTTTTTCAGGGTCAAAGATTATTTTTGTTTCAGAATCAGTCACAGCTCTTAATATTTTTCTTTTAATTTCTTTTGGACTATCAAAAATAAAAAGACAACCATCTGGTAATGATTTAGACATTTTTTGTAATGGATTTGTTAAAGACATTATCTTTGCTCCAGAGCTTGGGAGATAAGCTTTGGGCAGAGGAAAGGTTGGACCAAATTTTTTATTAAATCTTCTCGCAATTTCTCTTGCCAATTCTAGATGTTGTAATTGATCTTCACCAACAGGCACTATTTCAGCTTTATATAGTAAAATATCTGCTGCCATTAAAATTGGATAATTTAAAATTCCTGCTCCCACTCTACCCTTAAATTGTTTTGATTTTTCTTTATACTGAGTCATTCTAAAAAGATCGCCTACTGGAGTAATAGTACCCAAAAGCCAAGCTAATTCAGTATGCTCTTTAACCTGAGACTGAAGGAAAATTGTTGATTTTTTTGGATCAATCCCTACTGCTAAAAAAGCAATAAGAGTTTCAAGAACATTTTTCTTTAAATTTTTAGGTTCATAAGGAATGGTAATTGCATGCAAATCAACAATAGAAAAGAAACATTCCTCTTTTTCTTGGAACTTTAAAAACTGTCTTAAAGCACCCAGATAATTTCCAATATGGATTTGAGCTGTTGGTTGAATTCCGCTAAAAACCCTCATTAAACTTCAATAACTACAGGTAAAATCATCGGCCTTCTATGAGTTTTTGAAAAGAAAAATTCGCCCAATCTATTTCTAATTTCATTTTTAACATAGGTCCAATTAACAGCACCTCCAGCTCCAACTGTTTTTTCTACTATTTCAATCACTTTTTTCCTCGCTTCTCTTAATAATTCTTTCGACTCTCTTAAATAAATAAAACCTCGAGAGATAATATCAGGAGAACCCCTTACATGCCCTGTTTGTCTATCAATGACTGTAATAATAACAAAAATTCCATCTCGTGCCAATACTTGCCTATCTCTTAAAACCACTTCTCCCACATCTCCAACTCCCAGTCCATCAACCATTACATAATTTGCTGGCACTGTTTTATTGGTAAGAAAAATTTGGTTTTTATTAACCCCCACTATTTGTCCATTTTCTGCAATTATGATATTTTTTTCTTTTATTTGACATTCTTTAGCTAATTCAGCATGGGCTACAAGCATTGAATATTGACCATGAATTGGCATAAAGAATTTTGGTTTCATTATTTTAATCATTTCTTTTAATTCCTCTTTTTTTGCATGTCCCCCTGCATGGATATCCATCATTTGATAATGATAAACTTTCGCACCTTGTCTTAAAATTTGATCTTTTATTATCTGAACTGTTCTTTCATTTCCAGGAATTACCGAGGAGGAAAAAATTACTGTATCACCCTTTTGAATTCTTAAATAAGGATGTTCTTTATTAGCAATTCTCATTAAAACTGCCTCACTTTCTCCTTGAGCTCCAGTACAAATTATTGTTTGCCTTTCTGGAGGATAACTTAAAATTTCTTTTCCCCGAACAATAGTTCCTTTTTTAAATTTTAAATAGCCCAATTCTCTAGCTATTTCAACATTAGTTTTCATAGAATAACCCTCAATTGCCACTTTTCTATGGTATTTTTCAGCTAAAGAAATTAATTGTTGAATTCTAATTATTAAAGAAGCAAAAGTAGCAGCAATTATTCTCCCTGAGGCTTTTTTGAAAATTTCTTCTAAATTTTTTCTTATAGTTTTTTCAGACAAAGAATGACCCTCTTCTTCAGCGTCAGTGGAATCTGACATTAAAAGTAAGATTTTTCTTGATCCAATTTTTTTCAATCTTTTGAAATCTGTAGGTAAATCATAGAGAGGAGAGGAATCAAATTTGAAATCTGAAGTATGAACTATATTGCCTATTGGGGTTTTAATAAAAAGACCATAATTATCAGGGATGTTATGATTTTGTCTAAAAAATTCGATATTGAAAGGACCAAGTTGAATCTTGCTTTTATCTTTAATTTCAGTAATTTTTAATTTTGGTAAATGAGGAAAGTCCTCTTGCCTTTTTATAATAATTCCCTTTGTTAAAGTACTCGCAAATATTTTTAAATCAGGACGCCAAATTTTTTCAATTAAATAAGGAATAGCTCCTATATGATCATAATGGCCATGAGTAAAGACAATACCTACAATATTTTTTTCCTTTCCTTTCAAGTAGGTTATATTTGGAATTATATAATCTACCCCAGGCATATCCTCTTCTGGTAATCTTAATCCCATATCTACAATTAAAATTTCCCCCCCCCATTCAAAAAGGGTCATATTTCTACCAACTTCTCCCAAACCTCCAAGTGGAATTATTTTTAGATATTTTTCTTTAGAATCCATAATAGTTTTTTGTGCGGACGGTGGGATTTGCACCCACAAGGGAATCTCCCAGTAGCTCCTGAAGCTACCGCGTCTTCTAAATTCCGCCACGTCCGCTTAGATTTTTAATTCTTTTAAATATTTTTTAAATTCCTTTTTTAAATCTGGATGCAAAAGAGCAAATTCTATAACTGTTTTTAAATATTCCAATTTGTTTCCAGTATCATAATATTTGCCATTTTTTATTTTACAAGCATAAACAGGAAAGCCTTCAGAGATTAAAATATTAATTGCATCTACTAACCACAATTCTCCTTCTTTTCCAGGTTTTAAATTCTTTATTACTGGAAAAATTTCTGGAGGTAAAATGTAAGCTCCATGAGTAGCTAATCTTGAGGGAGCTTCTTGGGGTTTTGGTTTTTCAACAATTTTTTTAATTTTGAAAACATTTTTTTCAATTTTTTCAACATCAGCAATTCCATATCTTGAAAGCTTATCTTCACTCTCAATCTCAACCCCAGAAATTATTATTCCTTTATATTTTTCAAAGACTTTTAGCATTTGAGATAACCTTGGGGGATTGGCCTTAATAAATTCATCTCCCCATAAAACTGCAAAATATTCATTCTCAATTACACTTTCTGCCATTAAAATCGGAACCGCATTTCCATAATATTCGCTTTTTTGCCTAATATAGACAAAATTTGCCATTTCGGCAATTTTCTTTATTTCTTCTAATTCTTTTAATTTGCCGACTGATTTTAAAAATCTTTCTAGTTCTAAAGAACGATCAAAATGATCTTCTATTGCTCTTTTTAAAGCTCCAGTTACAATAATAATATTTTTGATTCCCGAGGCCACAATTTCTTCGACTACATATTGAATTACAGGTTTATCAACCACTGGTAGCATCTCTTTTGGCATAGCTTTAGTCTGAGGTAAAAACCTTGTACCAAAACCAGCAGCAGGTATTATAGCCTTTCTTATTTTGTTTTTCATAGATTTTTAAAATTCTCTTTTTGTTTTTGTGAACCAATTTTCAATTTGATCGAACCTTTTTGAAGAGTCTAAAATCCAAATGTTATCTTTTATCCCTTTAATTTTTTTTGAAGTAACAAACATTTCATTTTCGCTAAATAAGAAAATTGTTGCTAAGTCTTCTAATAAAATTTCTTGAAATTTTTCTAATTTTTCTTTTCTTTGGTTTTCATCAAGACTTTTTCGAATTTCTTCTAATATTGTATCAGCTTCTTTGTTTGAATAATTTGCTAAATTTAATCCTAGTTCCCCTCTTTGTGAAGAGTGCCAAAAGGCAAAAGGGTCTGGAATAAATCGAAGAGAGATACCAAATAAGAGAGCTTCGTAGTCTTTTTTTCTAAAACTTTCTCTTTTTAATGTTGCTAAATCCACGGTTTTAATTTCAACATCAAATCCAACCTTTTCCCATTGTTTTTTTAAAATTTCAGCTGTCTTTTTTAAGATTTCATCATCCCCTGTTAGCAAAACAAAAGACAAAGGAGTTTTTTCTTCTTCTGGAGGAAAACAAATTTCATTCAATTTTTTCTTTGTTTCTCCATCAACTTTTCCAGTAGGTTCTTTTAAACCAAAAGGCAAAAGCAATTCTTCTTTATATTTTTGTTGAAATTTCATTATTGCTTCTTTTGTCTTTTTTCCAAAGTATCCAGTAATTTCTTCTCCTTCTGGCCAAATTTCAGGATCTTTAGCTAAACATTTTTGTAATTCCTCTACTTCTTTACCTCTGGCTCCAATTGATAAATCACTTTTTAACTGAAAGGGCGGTTCTTTTTTAACAATTTTTATTCTTTTACCCCCCTCTTTTAATAAAAATCCAGCCTCCTCCAAAAGAGAGGCAGCCTTTGCTAAATCAAAACTCATTTCTTTTTGTGGCTCTTTTATATTGTAAGGATCTAAAGTGAATGGTGAAAAAACTATTTCTCCCTGATTCAAAAGTACTTCTTTTACAAGTTCCTCTCTATTTGTAGCATAATTTAATGCCTCCCTTACTTTCTTTTCTTCAAAAATTGTACTTACCTTTTGATTTAAAAAGATTGCAAAATATTTTGGAGATTTAAAAGTATAAAGATTAAAAGGTAAAGAAATTTTTTGTAAAATTTTTGGATTTGAAATTGAAAAGCCATCAATTAAACCACTATTGAAAGCAGAAATTAACTCATCCTCATTTTTAAAAAAACGAAAAGAAATTTTAGGAATATATGGTTTTTTTCCATAATAATAAGAATTTTCAATTAAATCAAGATTAACAATGTTACCTTCTTTGTTAAGAAACACTCCCGCAACTTTATAAGGACCAGAACCTATTGGATTTAAGTTAAAAGAAGAAAACATAAAATTTTCAGGTTCAATTTTCTCCCAAACGTGTTTTGGAATAATTTTCACTGTACAATTTTCTAAAAATACTGAAGATGGTTCTTTAAGTTTAAATCTAAATTTTGTTTCTGAAATCTTTTCTACATCAACCCCTATCCAACTCACCCTTAAAGGACTTTTCACAGCAGGATTTTTTATGCTTTCTATTGTAAAAACAACATCATCAGCAGTTATTGGTTTTCCATCTTGCCAAAAAATATTCTCTTTTAACTCAAATTCAAACACCTTACCATCTTCTAAAATTTGATAATCTTTTACCAAATCTTTTTCCAATTTTCCATTTTCCCCATATCTTAAAAGTCCAGAAAATGTTAATTCTACTAAATTAGCATCAGTCTCTGAGAAAAAAGAAAAAAGGGGATTAATATACATTGGTTTACCAACAATACCTTCTACATATTTCCCTCCTTTGGCTGGAAAGATTTTGGTGTATTTTGAGTAATAAAAGTTAATCAGATAGATTCCAGAGCCAAAAAATAAGATCAAAAAAAACAAAAAAGCAAGCCCTTCTTTTTTATTTAAAACTTTAAAAAAATAAACCCATTGAGAAATTTGTGGAAATCTTTTCTTCATAAAACCAAATTCAGCAAAGCAAAGAGTATAAAAAAGAAAGCCAAAATACAGGTTGCCCAAAATAAAATTTTCTCTATACCTCTTCTTTTAAAATAAGAAAATCCCCCCGCTCCAAAAGCCGAACCCAAAGCCGCACCTCTTTTTTGTAAGAGAATGGATAAAATAAGCAAAATAGAAACTAAGATTTGAAAAAAAGAAATAATAGGTTTCATGAAGATATTATATTTGAAAGAAAATCAATTACTCCGTAGATTAAAGTTATTAAAATTAAATCACTTAAAGTTTTAATTTGTAAGGTGTCGAAAAAGGCATCCAAAACAATAAAAATTAACAAATTTAAAATTATCTCAAAAATTCCAAAAGTCAATAGTTTAAAAATAAAAGTTATTTTATTCAATATTGGTTTAATAAAAAAAGAAATCAGACCCAAACTAGTACCTATTAAGAGAACATTCTGCCAATAAGAAACGCTAACAATTTTAACAGATTTTAAAAAATGGTCAGCTAACCAAATTGTTAAAATTCCAGCAAGTATTTTAATGAGCAATTTTCTTATCATTAATAAAAAATTCTAGCACAACTATTTAAAACTTTCAAGCAGACTTTTTTCTCTTAATTTTCGATGATAGGAAATAGCAAATCTGTGAGCCTCTCCGTTTACACTTAAGATAAATTGCGTTAAAAAAGTTGGTAGATTTTTTAAAAGTAAGGGAGTATTTTTCCCTTCAAGGTATAATTTTCTCTCGGGTTTAGCTAAGCTTATAATTTTAATATTATTTTTATTTAACTCTTTTTTAACCTCAATTGCCGAATTTAAATGAGCCTTTCCTCCGTCAATTAAAATTAAATCAGGAAGCCCCCATTCTTCATGCAAAAGCCGCCTTTTTAATACTTCTTTTAACATATTAATGTCTCCACTTTCTTTTTCAAATTTAATTTTAAACTTTCGATAAAGATTTTTTTGTTTTTCACCTTCAATAAAAGTTACCATTGAACCCACAGCCAATTTTCCACCGATATTTGAAATATCAAAAGCCTCAATTTTTTTAATTTCTCCCTTAAAATCTAAGATTTCTTTTAGTTTTTCTTCAATTTTTTTCCAATCCGGTCTTTCAACTAAAATTTCTTCAAAAACTTTTGCATGAGATAATGTTTTTTCTAAAGCAAAAATTTGATCTCTTAACCTTTTTGCTTCTTCAAAATTTTCTAATTTTGCCTCTTTTTTCATTTCCCTTTTCAATTCTCTCAAAACTGATTTTTTTCCCTCTTTCAAAATTTTCATTATCATTTTTGCATTCTTTTGAGAGATTCTTTTAATTTGAGTTGCATCTTTTATTTCCTCAAAAAATTTAGATTTCAAAAGACAAGGACCAAGACAATATCCCAAATGATACCAAAGGCAAGGTCTTTTTGGTAATTTTTTGCAAGATCTAAAGGGAAAAATTTTTCTTAAAATTTTCAAAGTTTGTTTTAGAGCTTTTCCATCGACAAAAGGGCCAATGAAAGTAGTTTTTAATTCCTCTTTATTTTTTAGTTTTTTTTGGTGGGATAAAAAGATTCTGGGGAAATCTTCGTTTGTTATTCCAACAAAAAAATAGTTTTTATCGTCTCGCCAAATTACATTGAATTTTGGCTGATATTTTTTTATTAAATTTGCCTCTAAAATTAAAGCCTCAATTTCAGAGCCTGTTTTAATGTAACCAATTTTTTCAACTTTATCTAAAAATAAATAATCTTTAAAAGAAGGTTGCTGGAAATGATTTTTTA
>Ga0209225_1000148_pt1 | contig 82159 bp, 73 predicted proteins | sample WasSprMetagenome_FD_184732 | JGI IMG/M metagenome (GOLD analysis project Ga0209225, IMG submission 184732) | Sulfidic aquatic microbial communities from Washburn Spring, Yellowstone National Park, USA - WS (SPAdes) (version 3) | ecosystem: Environmental > Aquatic > Thermal springs > Hot (42-90C)... | reverse complement strand
AGGCACTCCATGCTGACGGAGCTCGCTAAAGTCTTCACTGAGGCGAAGCTTGAACAGTACGCGGGCTGGATACACGGAAGCAAGATGGCTAAACAGTACGTTCACTTCTCAGCAAGGGATTTGGAGGACGCTGTTCTTGAGCTTCACGGCCTTAAAAAGTCTGAGGCAACGGATGGACTGCCTAAGCTTGTTGAGTGCCCACGCTGTGGAAATAAGAACCCGCCTGGCAACGTTAGGTGCGGCTACTGCGGTCTTATACTGGACAGGGAAACAGCCATTAAAATAGAAGAGGGCGAGAAAAGAAGGGAGGATGAAATATTGAGGAGGCTTGAGAGGCTTGAAAGGGTGGTCTCCTCCCTCATTTACTCCATGTCGAATAAGAACGGCGCTCCTGAACAAGCCTTTTCAGTTCTGCAATCTCCCGCAAAACCTCCTCCAAAACGCGTTTCTCAACAACCACGTATTCACCGCTCATCCGACACCACAAGAAGAAGAGAAGTGAAAACTTAAAAGTGAAGGGTAAAGCGTAGCAACTCTTAAACTCTGGCCGCTCGTCGACAAGCCTTTAGGTTGAACTATGGGCGCAGCATAAGCTGCTCAACCGCATTTTGCATTGCGGAGGCGCCTTCTCCAAACAACTTTTCCCTAATGGTTTTAATTATCGTGTCAACTGCGAGCACGTGTTTGCAAGGCCTCAGCCCGTATAGGTATGCTGGACGCGTGCATGTCCTTGCGGAATCCCTCCATAAGGTTTGGTTCGACGAGAGGCTTGTTGTGGCATGTAGAAGCGGCTTCACACTAATCTACGACGAGTTCACAAGGGTTAAGCCTGAAGTGAACAACATCCTCCTCCCAGTGCTTGAGGACAGGATGTTCAGCCTCCCAAGCGCTGTGGGCGAAAGCTACGTGAAGGTTCACCCCATGTTCAGGGTGATATTAACGAGCAACCCTGAAGAGTACGCGGGCGTCTACAAGGCTCAGGACGCCCTACTAGACAGGGTTGTAACAATATCCCTCAAAGGCTTCGACGAGGAAACCGAGGTTAAGATCACAATGGCAAGGGCGCACGTCCCATTCCGCACAGCTGAAAAAATCGTGAGAATCGTGAGGAGGCTTAGGGAAAGCGGGTTATGCGAATACACGCCCACAGTCAGGTCTTGTATTATGATAGCGAAGGCAATAAGCCAGCAGGGCATCACCCTCCACAGCGAAGCCTTCAGAAAAGTTTGCGTCGACATCCTGGCGCCGAAGATTGGAAGGGGGAGGTCTGGAGACATAGTTGCAGAGGTGCTGTTAAACGAGGTTTTAGGCGAGGAGCTTGATGGGGGAGATTAAAGAACCCGTCTCCAACACGTCCATAATTGAGAAACGCATAAGGATGGAGCTTGAAGCCAAATACGGCCCCATACTCGACAGGGCCACAGTGGAGGCTGTGGAAAGGAGGGAGCTGGAGGCTCTAAAGAAAAGGCAGGCGACCATAGAAAGGGCGAGGCTTAAACTGCTCAGGATAAAGGATGTGGCGAGGCTCAGGCAGAAGGTTAGGAGGGAATACGCCAGGGGGTTGAGGGACTGCCCCGAAAACACCCAAAAACGTGAAGGCGCAAACGCGGATTCACAGGTGAAGACAGAAACGCCGCTTATGGAGGCATACTACTGACGGCGAAAACCCTCCATGTCTACTGCATACTTGAGTGGAGGACGGATGGAGAACTGGGACTTAGGGGCGTCGGAGGCGGCCCAGTTTACGCCGTCAGCTACAGGGATTTGGCTGCAGCTGTAAGCCCGTCGCCGGAGAAGTACGACGTTGTAGGCGACATGAAGGCCCATGAAATTGTTGTTGAAAGGCTTTTCAACAAATATCCTATAGTGCCCCTCCGGTTTGGCCAGCATGCCATGAGCCGCGAGGAGGTTAAGGGCTTCCTCGTCGAAAACTACGCACCCCTCAAAGCCCTCCTCTCAAAGCTCAGGGGCCGCGTGGAGCTTAACCTGAAGCTCTTCTGGAACATGGAAAGGGTTCTTTCAAGGCTTGCAGACGAAAACCTAACAATAAGGGTTCTTGCAAAGCAGATGGGACAGCTTTCAGGCGAAAAAGCCTACAGCGTCAAACTTAGGCTGGGACAGCTTGTTGAAAGGAAGCTCAAAGAGCTCAGGGAAAGAATAGTTACTGAAGCCTACAGCCTCCTAAAGCCGCTTTCAGTGGACTTCAAAGAAAACCAGCTGATAACAAACGAGATGGTTTGGAACGCCGCCTTCCTCGTGGACGCTTCGGCCGAGGCGGAGTTCGACAGAGCCGTTGAAAAACTTCATGAAAAACGCGGCGGAATCCTCACCTTTAAATATTTAAGGTGGCCGCCATACACCTTCTCAACAGTTAAGGTTGGAGGCTTAAAAGTTAATGTTAGATCTGCTTCTCCTACCGTTTAACTTCGCAAAGCGCCTGCTTGAGGCCATAAAAGAGGAGGTTGACCGCGAAATGCTCAACACAACAGACTCAATTAAGAAGAGGATGACGGAAATTGAACTCCAATACAGCCAAGGAAAGATATCCAGAGAAGAATTTGAGGAAGCCAATGGAAACCCTCACTGATAGGCTTAGAAAACTGGAGGAAACCGGATGAGCAGCGCCGCCAAAATAATAGAAAAAGTCAGGCAGGAATCCCAAAAGCTCATAGGGTTAAAGCTTAACAGCGTCATAGGCGTCGCAAAAAAAGATGAAGGATGGAAAGTGACGGTTGAAATGGTGGAGAAGGAGTCAATCCCCAACTCCATGGACATTCTAGGCCTATACGAAATCTCCCTCAACAAAGATGGAGAAATAGAGGGCTTCGAAAGGAAAGCCCTAAGAAAGAGAATAGATACGGAAATCTCAAAACCTGAAATTTAAACATGGAGAGCTCAAAATGAGCCTTATGGAAAAGCTGGGATACGTGAAAAGAAAAACGTACGAAGAATGCGTCAAGAAAAACGAGGAGCTAAACAGAAACATCGAAGAGCTTAAATCCAAAATAGCCAGGCTCGAAAGCGAAAGAGACGAGTTGAAACGGCAGATTGAAGAATTAAGTAAGAGACTGGAAGGGAAAAGGAGAAAGCCGAGCCCCAAAAGCAGCAGTCCATAACAAAACAAGACACAGCAAAAGGCAACTTTCGCGAGATGGGATCCATGAGGGTAAAGCCGACTTTTCAAAGCTGAGTGTAGGGGTTGCTTTTTAGGGGTAGCCAGCAAATTTACGCATGAGCAAGATGTTAATTGACAGGGTTGATGAAACGCTTATGGTTCTAGCGTTGGCCATCGATGACCTAGTCATAATACGCGGTGAATTGAAAAAGTTAGTTGAAAGCCTTGAGGTAAGCGGTGAAACAGCATTCCAGAAGGTTATGGGAGCTCTACCCCGGAAAGTCATGGGGCTGGTATCCGTCAGCCAAACAGAGGAATACATAACGATCAACCTTAAGCGGCGGCTAAACCCTGAGGAATTCAAGCTGCTGGCGTCGGTAGCCATCAATATGCTGAAAGGAGAATACGTGAGCACCCCAACCGGAGGCTACTTCATGATCCCCAAGAAGAGTTCTACTACTGAAGAATAGGTGGAAAGGTTTTCGCCAAAGTACCAGTACCAGAATATTTATATTTTCCAGAATTTTATTTCTGTTCTGGGATTCCGTTTGAGTCAGGTTTCTGTATCTAAGGTTGGTAAAAAGGGAGCCGTTTACATACCTAAGCGTATATGTGAACGGTTAGGCATAAGCGAGGAAGACAAGGTTCTGATGAGGATTGAAGGTGATAAGCTTGTGCTAGAGTTCATACCTGACCCCCTCTCCCTCGCCGTAAAAATCAAGAAGTGGACTAAAACCACCGTGGAAGAATTTGAAAAAGAGTCGGAAGTGGAACAGGATGAGCTCTTCAGCCATTAAGGTGCTGCTGGATTCAACCTACATCCTTCCAAGCTTCGGGGTTGAAGTGGAGGGGCTTTCCGACGAGCATATTGCCCAACTTAGAGAAGCAGCTGTTAAAGGCAGGGTCAGGTTCTGCTGCGTATCAGTCGTGTGGGTTGAGGTAATAGGGAAAATATGCAGGGAAAAAGAACGGTTAAGAAAAGACATAGACGACATAGTGGACATAGCCGTCAAATCCCTCATGGAGTCGGGCTTTTACGAGTGGCTCACACCGACAATGGATGCCGTCAAGCTAGCTTTTAAACTGAGGACGTTGGGGCATAGAGACAACATTGATAACCTTCTCTACGCCACATCCGCCGTGAACGGCATGCAACTCCTCACAATGGACGAAGACTTAAAGAATTTCCTGTCAAAAAACAATTTCAAAGTTGATAGTCTAATAAATCATAAAAATCTTCTCAAAATGTTAGGTTAAGAGGGCTAAGGGCTTAACAGACGACGCGAGCGCATGAGTTCTTCGCCCCCCGAAATAGGTTTCGCCATGGTCAAAAGCCAGAAACGCACCTGTTCAGAATTGAAAACGGAAGACTTAAATAGGAGAACTTGCGGCGGCGGTCTACTTTTCATGGACTTGCGGTCTACTCTGCAACGCTTCTTACTGGGGGTGTCCCGTGAGTCAACAAGCGGCTGAAGAAAACGAGAGGTGTCCAGAGTGCGGCAGCACTTACCTTGTGCGCGACGGAGAAACCGGCGAGGTCGTGTGCCGCAGCTGCGGAGTCGTCGTCGGCGAGGTTGAGTACGCTGCGCACTTCGTTCCAGCAGTTGCTCGTGGAAGCTTCGCCTTCACAAGTATGGCTAGGACAAGCGGCAAGCCTGCGCTTTCAGACGTCCGCAAGCTAGGTCCAGACGGCGTGCGTTTGGCTAGGCAGATCGGAAGGCTTGAAGGCGTGGAGCGGACTGAGGCGACGGTGGCGAACATGATAAACGGCCTGGCGGACAGGCTCAGCCTTCCAAAGGCCGTTGAGGAGGAGGCAATAGTCTACGCCAAGAGGCTTTTGAAGGAGATGCGGGAGAAGGGGAAGAGGCTGAAGGTCGTTGAGGTCTCCGCCGTCTCCCTCTGGAACGCGCTTAAGGTTCAGGGATATCCAGTGACAATGAAGGAGTACGTGAACCTCGTCAACGCGCTCCTCGCAAGGAGAGACGGGAACGGCGGGTTCAAAACAGCGAGCTTCTACAAACTTATAACGAAAGCTGCGGAGGTAGTGCCGCCGCCCGGGAAAATGTTCACTCCGGCCGATTACGTGGGAAGGCTCTGCGCCAGGCTTGAAGGTTTGGCGGACAGAAGCTACGCTGCAACAGTTGAGGCTTACGCAATAACGCTGTGTAAGGCGGCTGAAGACGAACTGTTCGGCAAGGACCCCGTTTGCGCAGCTGCGACGGCCATATGCGTAGCGGACGAGGTTTTCGGAGGATGGATGGGCGCCGACAAGATAACCAAGACGTTGGGCGTCGGCTACAGCCAGTCCACAGCGCAGCTGTTAAAAAAGCACAGGCCGCCGCTTCCACCCACGCTGCAGACGCCCGTTTTAAAGGCCATAAAAAGGAAGGGTTTGGGGGTTATGGCCGCTGAAAGGCTGCGAAACGGAGTGTCCAAAGGAGATGAAAACACATGAAGATGTTTGGGATGGTCCCTGTTAAGGCGTTAAAGGCGAACGATTATAGTGTCCGCTTTTTAACGGCAGGCTCGGGATACTTTGGGCTCATCTGTGAAGAACTGTTGGTTAATAAAAACATGGAAGGAGGTGAAAAAGCGTGAAAATGTTAGGAATGGTGCCCGTTGAGAAGCTGAAGACGAACGAGTGGAACGCGATTGAGCTTCCATCAGAGGACGAGGCTAAACTGAAGGCGCAGATGCGCATTTCCGGACCTGAGAAAACTGAGGCAATAACTGTCAGGCGAGTAGGCAATGTCTGGGAGATAGTGAACGGCGAGAAGCGTTGGCGCATAGCGCAACAGCTGGGGTGGACGCACCTCCCAGCAGTCGAGATCGAGGCTTCAGACTACGAGCTAAAGAAGTTCTGCCTAAGCTACAACCTGCTCAGGGGGACAGTCAACTACGTCAAGCTTTCAAAGCTTGTGGCGAAGGACGAGGAGATGACTAAGGTCTGCAGGGAGCTCCTAGGCGAGGAGAAAACCCAACAGCTTATTGAAAGCGGGAAGCGGCTGACGAAGCAGGCTGAGGGAATGCTGGAGCAGGCAGTCAAGGAAGGGGCCACCGTTACGCCTGAAAAGATGAAGATAGTGGCCCAAGCACCGCCTGAGCACCAGCCCACACTCGCTGCGGCAGCGAGGGACAAAACAGACGTTGACTACATGCTGATGGTGACGGAGAGGCTTGTCGGTTCGCCAGCGGAAGAGAAGAAAGAAGAAGGTGAAGAGGAGAAGCCGCCTAAACCGCCAAAGCCTACTAAGACTGAGATCTTCGGAAAGGCCGTTGAGGCTGTAAGCGAATTCAAATGCACATGCGGCCAGGGCTACGTAGTCCTATACGACAGGGAGAAGAAGGCGATCCAGGTCAGGCCTATCAAGGAGGCTGAGGGCGTCAGAGCCATGGAGGGCTTAACCACAGCTCCGAAGATCTACCAGGTCGAGCTGAAAGTGGACGCGCCGGGCACGTGGATCGGCGAGGTGGACGCTGAGACGGGCGAGTATCGCTTTAAACGCGTGGAGAAGTAGGCTTGCAGATTGAAGGCCAGCAACCTCCGGAAACACGATGAACTGCAGAAGAAAATCCTACTCGTAATGCTCGCAAGCGAGGAAAGCACGAAGCGCATGCTGCGAAGCAGCGGACAAACTGGCAAACTCGATCCCCTCGCCTACAGCGTGCAGACAAAGGCGATAATAATCAAGCTGGCGCGCATGGCGGAAATGTGGGGATGCAAAGCCGCAGACGAGCTCATTTTGAAGTATACTGCACGCGAAAGCGCCGTTGAACGAGCCCTTAGGCAACTTTGCACGAAGGGCTTGGTTGCCTGCCACCGGTCGAGGTACCATGGTAAAGTAAGGATTTCCTACACGCTAACTGAGGAAGGAGAGCTGCTGGCCAAAAAGTTAAGGTTCGAGGAGAAGGTTGAAGGGCTCAAGCGGGAGGGAAAGCTGGAGGAGGAGCTGAAGGGACAGCTTGAAACAGCTCTTAAAAACCTCAGACAAAGGCTGAGTGAGGAGCAAAAACCTTTCCTTGCAACGCCCGACGATGTGCTTGGAGCGCTTTGGCAGAGCTGCAAAACTTGGTATGAGGGGGAGCTTGGCATCTTCAACGAGTTCTGGAACGCGATAAAACTTGGCAGGATGATGGCAAAACTAGGCCACGATCTGACGCGAAGAAGAGTTGAGGGGAGACGAGTATGGGTCTACGACCTGTTGCTATGGGGCTGCGACGTCAAGCAGTCGGGCGGCGTCTTTGACATGACTGCTGCGTTGGCTTACTTGAGAAAGGCAATGCACTTGTCGCACGTCGATTACTGGTGCGTCCTAGCGGCACTATGGTTGACCACGGGCAAAAAGTACCCTAGTAAGGAGGCTTTGATGGCTTACTGGACAAGGGAGCGAGTCGGAAGGGTTATCAAGTCCATGGGATTCGAAACGGATCGGAAAACGTGGAGGAAAGAAACTCTGAGGCTATACAACATAGCGCCGATACTAAAATGGCAGCTTCCTTTAGAGATAAGCGAGATAATCGTCAAGGCCCCAAGAAGGCCAGACCTCTATATCGACACGAGGTACGAGTTCTTAGTCGCTGAACAGCGTGCGAAAGGGAAATTCGCAGAAGAGCAACAGACAAAAGAGGAAGCCATAACAGAGCAGCAGGATAGGCCGTCAAGTTGTTAGTTGTCCCACGATTACCCCTAAAATGTTGTCAACATTTAGACCCCTATCATGGGACACCTAACAACTTAACAGCCTAATCTTGTTAGGTATCCCATGATTACCCACCTCAATCCTGCTTTCAGCCAACACTTCATCGGCCAAGCCTCTGCAACCGACCGCTTTTCCTTTCGCCTTGCCTTTGCGCTTTTTTGCGTCCCAGATTATCAATAAATTGTGCCAGACTTTAAAAAGGATTATCGAACTGGGTGCGGAAAAAATGAAGAGTTTATTCCCAGATCACGCGTTTCGCCGTCCAATCTACTTTTGCTCCGCATTTTGGACAAGTTATCTTTTCAAGCTCCTCTGCTAGCGGTTGTGCGACTTCGACGGTTTCAGGCTCTACCTTGTAGAAAACCTCTGATGGAACCTCTGGGAGCGCTGTTGTTGGAGGTAACGGTGCCACTGGCGCTGCTTTAGACACAGCCTGCGGCGGTGCTTCAGGTTTTTTCTTAGGCTTTCCCGCTGATTTGGCGATTTTCATGGCTTCTTCTAAAGACGCTCCTTGCAGTATGGCCTCCTTCGCCGCTTCAGCCTCTCCTGGTTTAAGCCTTCCTTCGACCACGGCTTTCGCTACGATCTGCTGCTTTTCCAAGGGAGCGTCTGCTATCGTTTCGAGATTTTGCCAGGAATTGGTTTGCCGTACTTGTACATTTCGTACTCCGATATGATTTTGCGTGCCTCGCAGTTGGGAATCGCCTTGGCTAGAACGTGCTGGACATCTTCAACTTTCATCTGGAATTGTTCTGCAACCTCATATGGGGGGTTTTCTTGTCTTGGACAAGGTATTTGAAGTACTGGGCTTCCTTCAGCGGGTCGATTGTTCCCCGCTTCTTATTCTTTCTGTAGGCTATATCGAGAGCCTGGTCCCAAGTGGCCTTTATCACGCGCGCTTTTATGCTGGTCCAATTGAACTCCTGCGCTATTCCGAACCGCGTGTGGCCGTCGACGACGTCGTATTTGACGTATGGATATCCGTCCTTCGTCTTTTCAATCTCTTCGGCCGTCAGCCCCCCTCACCAGTATGGGGTCAATCTTCTCAAGGCCTTTGGATTCGAGGCGCATCTCATCCCTGAGCATGTCCTCCTCGTGAGGCCGCATCAGCGTCAGGTTGCGCGCGCGCAGATTTTATTGAACTTAAAGCGTTGGGCATCTATGTCTTTTTGCTTGGAAGCTCTGGCTTCGCAATGGCATATTGGGTTTATGAAGATGGGAAGAATATTGACAGACTTTTACGTTCACGAAAACTTTTTATGCGGGGTAAAGCACAAGCAGAGGCTCCAACAATGCAGAGTGGAGAAATTCAGCTTTTAGAATGTCCAGAATGTGGTGAAGAATTGGAAGAAGGTTTCGAAGTTTGCCCAAAATGTGGTTATGAACTAAAACCAATAACATGCCCAAAATGCGGAAAAGAAATTTCAAGAAAATTTATCTACTGTCCATATTGCGGAAACAAAACACAAGAAGAATGAAATAGCCAAGGTTTACCTTTTTACTTTTAAGAGTTAAACCTTTATCGCGCTCACAATTTTTATTTGATCCAAAAAAGAAAAAGTGAAAGTGTTCAGGTGGGTTTTTAATTCCGTTTTCGCTTTGGGTTTTCTTGCTGCAAAATAAACATTTGTTGCTGTATAGACAATTATAGATACAGCAAAGAGTATTGCGCGCGCATTTTTCTGTTTAAAACAACCTCAACACAAAACGACCCCTCGATTCTACGAAGTCTCTGAAAGTGCTTTTTCAAAAGTTTTTGAACGCGTGTTTTTAAGTGTTTAAGAAACGGAATATAAGCGCTATTTTTACCCTTTTTAAAAGTGATGAGCGCTAGCTTTCTGAGCCTTAAAGGCTTCGGATGCGATACGTGCGCCAAAAGTAGCTATCTTTCGGAGAAGACGTGTACGGAAAGGTTTTAGGAAAACAGTAATATTATATTTTGCAGGAAACATGATAGAAGGGCAGGATAATGAGCAAGTATGTTTTCATGTTAAAAGATGGCAAGATTTTCTCTAAACATGAGTTTGATGAGGCTCAAAATGAGGAATATTTGAGGCAGTTGCTGAAGAAGCTTCTTGAAAAATGTCCGGATATCATTGTACCAGCAACTAGAGAAGGGGAGCTTGCGAAAAATATCTATATTACAAGGGAATTCAGCGTTTCGTCTGGCTCAATTGATTTGCTCGGTGTAGATGGAGATGGCTACATTTACATAATGGAAACTAAGCTTTATAGAAGCTCTGAAAGAAGGAGGGCCCTAGCTCAAGTTCTAGAGTACGTGTCGGCTTTATGGGCTGAATATTCACGTAACCCTGATGTTTTTATTGAAAAGTTGATGGAGAAAGCACCTAGCACGATGGAATATTTGAAAAACGTAAAGGAAGCCGTAAAAGAAAGCTTGGTGAATGGTGACTTTAGGCTTGTGATAGCCATGGACTACATTGATGAACCGACCGAGAAAATCATTAACTTTCTTAATGAAATGTGTCAGTTCGAGGTCTACGGTTTAAGCTTAGAGATATACAGGTCGGATGACGGCTTCGAGGTTGTTGTCCCCACACTTTATCCGCAGTCACCGCCAGAGCCAACAGTTTCAACACTCCGGCGAAGATGGAGCTGGGACACATTCCTAGAAGATGCAAAAGAGAATATTCCTGAATACATTGAAGCATTAAGGGATATATACAATTTTTCGGTGGAAATAACAGATAGAAAAGGCGGCTTAAGGTGGGGTGCTGGCAAAAAATATGGCACATTTGGAGTTTATATTGACAACCTCTTTAACGGAAACAGCATGTTTGCCGTGAATTCGCAGGGATATCTAACAATCAATTTTGCGAACTTATATCCTTGGGAACTTTCAGATGAAAAATCAAGAAAGACCGCAGAGATAGTGGATAAATTCGCCGATCACCTCTACAATGCAGGATTGCTTAAAGAGAAAATTAGCCAAAAAAACTACCGCGAAGCAGGGAAACAATATCCATCAATAAGGGTGGAGCAATGGGCAAAAAAGATAAGCGAACTTAAGGAAATCATAAAAGGGTTAATAAGCGACATGGAAAACTGAAATAAGCTGCGTGCTATTCTAGATACACTTTAACTTTACTCTCTATGGGTTTGTGTAGATTGTTTTGGCAAATCTTTATTTAACCTTCCGTGTTTTTACATTTTGCCTGGCGAGGGTTTGGTTTGTCTGTTTTGTCAGCTGAAAGGGTTAGGCGTCTTTCCCTCGGTGTCCCTGTAGTGGATGATGTTTTTCAGGTTTTGAAAGTGGCGATTTTGTTGTTTTGTATGGTGATGATTCTTTGCTTATGAGTTTTGTTTTGTGTGTCCGTTGTGTTTTGCCTCGGGATGTGGGTGGCTTGGGCTCTTATGCAGTTTTTGTTGATGGTGGGAACTCTTTTTCTCCCTATTTGATTGTTGATGCTGATTACAGGAGCCCCAACAATAGGGTTAGAGCTGCGGAACTTTTGAGTGGAAGGCAGCGGTTTGACACTCAGAGGTATTTGGAAATGCTTCTTGAAGCTGGAGAAACATTATTTAGCGTTTTTGGCTATAATTTGGAGAGAATCCGCAGCATTGTTGTTTACGGTGAAAAACAGTTAATTTTAGGCTGAAAGTATTTGTAGATTCTTCTCACGCGCATTAAGCTTTATTCGCTTTCTTAATTTAATTAACTTCGATTCGAACAGGTCTTTTATGATGACTAAGTCCCAAAACATGGAACATATCAATTGTAGCAGCCAATTTTCAAACTATAAGATTCTACGACTAACAGGTTTCCTAAAACCCATTTAATAGCCGCATGAGGGATATACTTCCCATAACGTCTGCACGCTTTGCTAAATCTCATAGTTTAGTCAAAATTATCTTTCACAACTACTTTTTTAGAGTAGACTTAAAAGTAAACCCAACAGTAATAAACGCATAATTTAATGACACTGAATAGCTATCAACCCCCTAACAGTTTAGCTACCGCATCTATTTTGTCAATGAAATACTGAATCACGGGATATATCTTTTCTATCCACCAATCTCGCATGTAATTTAGCAGATGCACCTTTATATCTGCGGATAATCCTCTTAACCGCATTTTCACCCTCTTCAAAAATCGCGTTAATTGCTCGGATATCGAAGAGAAAAACGCCATGCTTGTACTAAAAAGATCCGATTTTAATTCAGCATATCTCTCGGCTATTTGCTCAGTAGTTAAAGTATTTAAAACAGCGCAAACCTTATCTAAATGTTCTCCATAACAACTCAAAATCTTCTTTTCAGCTTGTAATTCTTCCTCAGTTTGATGAGAAAGCATATCTAAAGATTCTAAAATACGATCGAAATCTGGATGATCTCCATACCTACTTTTTATCAGCTCCATTCTCACAGCTCTGCAATGTGATTCCAAATCAAATCATCAAGAGTGATTAATTCCTTGCATGTATTTATTAATTCTAATTAATTCTAAAAATCTATTGTTTTATGGTTGACAAATTAAAGTTTTCATATCAGGAAGACAGAGCGAAATTGATCGATTTTTGGATTGCAACGAAGCTATCATCATCTACCTAAAAGTATTTGAAGTATCGTTGACGCAATGCGAAAAAGCTTCGTAAGACAAAGAACCAGATTGGCAGGAAAGCTGAAGAATCAAAGGCTTCTACAAATAAGCTTTCACACATTAAGGCATTGGAAAGCAACAATTGAATACTACCGCACAAGGCTCGCAACCCATCTTTTTCTGTTTTCCGTGCAGCCTTACGAACTTTAAAAATGCTTTTTTATGGTTTTATTTTTGGCAATTTTTGCCTAATAAAAATGCGTTTGCAAAAGCTATTCAACTTAGCTTTAATTTGTGCCATGAAAGACAGAGGTTTGAGGCCACAGCGAAAATTGGAAATAAAATTTATGTGAACGTAGCGAATTAAATGTCTATGGTGTTTAGGTTTGAAGAGACTGTTATTTCTTGCGAGTTTTATAGGTTTGGTTCTGTTTACGCAAGCCGTTTTACGCACCAATTGCAGAGGTTTCCAGCGAAATCCGTATGCCAATAGCCAGCGTTTTCGGGCTTATATGGACGCGCGCGCAGAAGCACGGCAGGGCGCCCCAGCCCTGCCCCCTGCGGGAGAACCATAGCTTTCAGAACCCAATTGCTCCCACCCATGAATGGTGCGGTTTTCCTTATGAAGGGCCTGATGATGCTTAAAAGATCTGGCAATCACATGTTCACGATGTATATGAGCAGGGAATACAGAGGTGCCTGGATTTATGACCAAAACCTCGCAGCGGACGCTGAAAATTTGCTGAAGGCGATTCGCCCAGGCGCCTATCTTTTGTGTAACGGCAACTCGGTCGCAATGCAGTATTTCAAAATGGACAAGAGCTCTTGGCTGTCCAAGTTCACCCACGATTACACGGTAGCCGTGTTGCGAAAGGATGGAAGCGTTGAGGAAGCGCTGAGGAACGCGTACAGCAAGCTGGCCGAAGCTCTCGACTGGGAGGAGAAGAACATATGGGGAAGCATCCGGGGAAACCTCAAGTTATTCGCGGAAAAATCCGTTGATATCCTCTTCAACCTCTATAAGGAAAAGCTCAGGGTGGAAGGGTGGAGGCGGAGGGAAGAAGCCCTGAATCAGGCGAAGCACAGTTTACTCACGGAGCCTAGCGACGCTGGCGACCTGTTTAGGATGGAGTATGGAAGGATGCTGGCTTTAGCAAAGGCCCTGCGCGACTTCGCAGCGGACGTTAGAATGACGGACAGGGTGGCCTTTTGGACGGGCGAAATGGTCGAGGAGAAGATCCTTCGAGAACTTTACGGAGACGCGGCATACGAGCACCTCACCTACCTAGACGACGTCCTCGAAAGCGTGATATCAGGTCAGGCGGTTGATGGCCGCGAGGACGCGTCAATGTGGTGGGCTTGCCTCGCATTAAGAAGCGTTGAAGAGCACATTGCAGAGGGAGTTGTTGGAAGAACTGAGGCTGAGGACTACATGCTTATGGCGTCGATGGCGCTTGAGGGGTTTGAGGCTGACCCGGATCCCAGGGTTTTAGAAGCGTACTTGGCGGACCTGGTGGAGAGGTTGAAGCTCAGAACCGTTAAAAGCGCTCCTGACATGCTGAGGCTTCACTACCGCGCCAAACGCGGGCCGATGGGCAGGGACGACGTCGTGGCGCGGAGCCTTTTCAAGGAATGGGAAGACATGGACGAAAGGGAGAGGCGCTGTCGCGTCGCCCAGATGACTGCGGGGATGGCTTTCGTCAGAGGCATAATCACGGTGATGCAGTTCCTAAGGGAGAAGTACGGCTACAGCGCCTCGAGACAGCTCGATAAAATTTCGGAGAGGATGTTTAAACTCGCCATAGAAGTTCAGAGAAAATACGGAAAACGCTAGAGCCTACTCTCGTCTTTTTTCTTCCGAACATTTTCAAGGGATTTTCGGAACAGCTCGTTGACCTTCTCCCTCTCCACAGGGTTGTTGAGATCGTATACTTCCCTTTTCGGCTTAACCCTTATCGCCTTTGAGTCAATCGTTATGGTCGAAGGCGGCTCCTTCAGCACGGGCTTTGATGGAGGCTGAGGCTTGCTCGGCTGCATTTCACCTCCTTTTAAACCTTCCCAGAAGCTGCTGAAGCGTTCTGCATCGTAGTCGAAAACCTGTCTCTGCCCGCCAGCCGTCTCCCAGAACTTTCTGAAACGGGCTCCGTCGCCAAGGGCTTCTTTCGGCTTTTCAGGCGGAATCCTTCCGTGAGGCCCAACGACTTGCCAGAAGTCGCTGAAGTCTGTGCCGCTTTCAACCGTTGCATGTTCTTTAACCCATTCTGTGTTCTCCTTTAACTTTTTCAAGTCCGCTTCGGGACTCACGCCTGCGAAGCCCTGTGAGCTTTCAAGGTTTACCCGCATGTTGTCGAGGAGACGCGGGTTGTGCCTTAAACTGGTTTCCATCAGGTCCTTGTACTCGTGTCCAAGCTCCTTAAGCTGTTTATCTGGTACGTGGACGCCTAAGTTGTCCCTAACCCACCTTCCAACATCCTCATCGGACCTGCGCTTTCCATCCTTGTCAAAAACTATGCTCTGGTAGAAATCGTAACCCCTTGCAGGGCTAAGCCTTTCAGGGTTGTAGTCCTTCCGCATCAGCGCGAGGGTTCTAGCCTTCGCCACATTGCCAGCCATGCCTACACTGTTATGGTTGAGTATTTTATCGTAGTAGCTGGCGTCTTTGTCAAGCGTTTCAAGGGCTGGGTCGTAGAAGGGTTTCCCAAGGTCGCGCTCCACGGCTTTTCTGTTGGCAAACCAGTTGTCGTTTGCATCTTTTATCGCTTCAAACCTCTTCTCTTTAGGCAGTGCTGAGAAGCTCTCCAGGTTCCGCCTAACCCTGTCCAGCAGCCGCGGGTTCGCCTTCAGGCTGTCAAGCGTCCTTTTAATCTCCCTTCCCCCCTTTTCAGGGTCGAAGGGGAGCCCCATCTTACCCGCGAAAAGCTCGCCGACTTGCCTATCAGACTTTCCAGCTATGTTGGTGTTGTACCATTCCAACCCGAGACTCTGGCTTTCCGCGCCCGAAGGCTCTGCTCCGAACTTGTAAAGCAGATTTTCAGCAACCGTTCCAGCCCTATTATTTATAGCATCATGTGCAGAGTGCACAGCGCTTGGCATGGCGCCAGTAGCATATTGCAAAACGCGTCCAGGCCCTGTGCCTGTGATCGCGCTTGGCAAAACATGAGCAGCCGCTGTGGCTAAACCTGTCCCTGCTCCAGTGGCAAACGCGCTGAGACCAGACTTAGTGAATGCAGCTTTGAGCGTCGCAAGCCTGCCGGCTCCTGGAGCAAGACTAGACGTAACGGCCTGCTTCACGCCGGCCACGCCTCCAGCGGCCGCTCCAGCACCCATTGCCGCGCCTCCCAATAGCAGGCCAGTAGCCATTGAAGAGGCCTGTGAAGCCATCCCGCCCATCGTCATGAAAAGCCCTCCGAGCCTTCCAGCGAACATTGTCGACATGTAGGCTGCTCCGGCAAAGGTGGCTAAGGCGATCACAAGCTTAGCTATGCCGCCTATGCTTGTTTGAGCCACGAGCATGTAGCCGAAATGGATGAGTATGGCGGCGATGACGCTGGCGAACATTATGCCTATAACCGTTTCTATAAGCGAGTCTGCAAGGTGCTTGACTGGCGGTATCAGCCTAAGCATGATCAGAAGAGGGAGTGCTGCTGCCAAGCAGCCGATTATCAGTAGCCTGACGGCGCCCATCATGACTGCGAGCATGATGAGGGAAGTGCAGATTATGAATATGAGGACTGAGCCGAAGAACCTCACTGCGATATCCCAGCCTCCTGTCAGCACGCCACCGCCCATTGCGGCTATAAGCGTGTTAATCTCATGGCCGCCAGTTATTATCAAGCCTGTCCCACCAACGTCAGACCAGCCCGTGAAGGCGTTTATGGCGGCTGCGACGCCGTTGTAAATGTACGGGATCGCGAAGATCATTATGAGCGAGAAAGCGGAGTTCATGATTATGTTCATGGCTGTGCCCTCGTTCATCACCTTGAAGGTCTCCAGAAGGTAGCACATTGCAGCGACTATCAGGACAACTGAGAGCAGGCCTAAAGCCACTTTCTGAAGCAACCCATACATACCGCTGGCGGCGTACCCAACCCATTTGGCTGGAGAGGCGCCTGAAGGAGGCGGGCTTGGCGGTTTGGATGGATCCCATGTCGGAAGCTCTATGAGGAGTGCGTAGGCGCCGTTTGACCCGCCCATAAGCTCGCCGGCGAACCACTGGAGTATCTGCGGTCCGGCCGCTGCGAGTATAACCATCATTGCAAGTATGAAGCCTATCATGATGGCGGCGTCTATGCCGAAGGCTGCCCTACGCTTGAACTTTCCGCTGAACTTCCTCCAGAGGATGGAGAACCTCATGACCTCTCAAAAGAAAGGCAAACGAGCACTTTAAAGCTGGGTTTATGGTGGCTTCGCGTCAGCTACGACATTTTCCCCTTCAGAAGCCTGATGACGAGGGAAATCACACACGCGGCTATCGCCAAACCCATCAAAACGAGAGTTATCTGCTCGAAGGTGATCTCCCAAAACGTTTTGCTCCACGGCTGGACGAAAACAACTGTGCGGAACGTCGTGCCCCACACGTTCTCCGCCTCTATCAGAAGCAACGTTGAGTTGTAGCCTTGAAGCGCCTTGAACTCTGGATCCTTGGTTATTGAGATGGAGACGTTTCCATCGAAGCCAAGCGTTGAAGCTGCGTACATCGGCGCGTAGCCTTGGTAATACCATGCAGACTCGGCGGCAACCTGTTCTGCAGTGAGGTTCTCCATCAGTATTGGCTTCAGCTTCAGCCTTTCAATCGGCAGGTTATCGAGGCTGTAGCCCGACGGAGCGTATGTGACGAGGTAGACTGTGATGTTTTGGAGCCCGCCGAGCTGAGGCGGCGCAGAAATCGTCAGGTCGCAGCTTTTCACGTCGTCTCTAGTAACGTTGACGCCCATGGGCGAAAGTGGGTCCATGTTCACGTAAGGCTCGTACGGCGCGTCTGTTGCGAAGTTAATGTAGGCAGTCCTCTCGAGGTTTTTGCCGTCAGTCCAGTTCCAGAGCCAAGCCTTTGTGAAGTACAGGTGGTCAACCCAGAAGGTGCCTGATGGCTCCGTTAGTTCGCAGTACACTCCAACCTTCAATATTCTCCCCGCAGCTGGAACGGAAACGGTTTTCCATGAACCAACTGGGACGGTTTTGTTGAAGGTGACCTGCGCAGCGGACGTCTGAAGCATGACCGTCATTTTACCGCTGCATCCCTTGCCGAGGTAGACGTCGAAGGAGAGCTGGCCTTCTGCGGAGGATTGGACGGGCTTTACAAGGTTGAGGACCGCGCATGCCGTAGACACACCTGAGCCTTCGACTTTTATGCTCGCCGCTCCTGCTGTCCTCCGGCTTGAGTCCGCTGAAACGTTGCATGAAGGCGAATCCCAAGCTACACGATAAGTTCTGACCGTTTCGGTGAAGGCGTCTCTATCGCTAGGCTCGACGTCTATGTAGGGATGGCCGTGCCCAGCTGTTATGTTTAGGTTGTAGTAGTACGGGCTTGTCCTGTTCATGGCGCCTTCCGCCGACCCTAAGCCTTCATAGTACTGCGGCAGGCACTCGTAGACGTCCTCGTAAGCCATCTTCAACGCCGTCTCGTCGACTGTCTGCTCCTTGAAGTAGCCCTTAAACCATTCCTTCTCCGTGAAGTTGAAGGCCGTGTCAAAGAAAGCTTCAACCTTCACCGTCGCGTCGACGGCCCACTTTTCTCCTGCAGGATCCCACCTCACGGCGGTTATGTTCACCGGCTTCTGGTAGTACTCAAGCGGACATGTGAAGTTCGCCTTGAAGACGTTCGTGGCGAAGGCGAAGCTCAGGAAGCTTACCTCGTAAAAGATGGAGCTGTTGTAGATTTGGCTGATGGCCTTTGCGGCGACTCTGTCGTCCAAATCGAAAATGAACTTTGCGTAGCGGCTATCATTGTCGAAGAAAACTGGGAACTGGGGTTCAAGACAGCTTAGTGGCTGCGCAACGCCCGCGTCGCTTGCTATGCTCGTCAGAAGCCTATTATGCGAGTAGACGCCTGTCACGCTGTTGCCGAATCCAGTCGCGTTTATCTCTCCGGAGGGGGAGTAAAGCTTGGCTGAGAAGCTTTGGGCGAGCTGTTGAAGCTGCTCCTGCGTAGCGTTCGCCGCAACCTTCAGCTCAGGAACCATGACGAGCGCGTATTCAAAGCCGAACCACTGATCCTCCGCCTTCTCATAGCGGCCTGTTCCCCACCTCGGATTTTCAACCCATTCATAGACGGGCATCTTCAAAGTCCACTCATAAGCGTGTGTGGTGCCAGTTGGCCAATTGTAGGTTTTTGGAAGCTGGTCGAACGTCAACTCTTCACCCTCAACCTTAAGCATCACACCGTCCGTTTTCGCATCTATCCCGGTCGCTGTGAACTGAACCCCGCTTGAGATATTGAAAAGCTGGATTACCTGCTGCATCTTCTTCAGCAGGTCCTGCATGTTTGATATTTTAGTTAAACCTGTCAGCTGCTGCTGGGCTGAAACCCTCGACGCGTATCCATACCATTCCCAATCCTCTATAACGGCTCTCTGGCCAAGGTTTTTCTCCGGGCCGTTCCCGTCGTAGCGTATTATCATGGAGAAAGGCTTCTCATAGCTGTTGTTTCCAGGCGACTTCGGAACCGAGTAGGCAAGGACAAGGGTGAAATGAGGATCGTACATGACGACTTTAACCGTTACCGTCGCGACTGAAAGGTAGCGGACGGTAGCAACAGCCTTTTCAAACATGTACCTTTTCCCGTTCAAGCTTGAGTTGACCTGAGCCGACCAGGCGTACGTGTGCTGCGTGTTTGTATCCAAGTTTGCCGTGTAAGGAAGCTGGTCGGCGTAGACTTGTTGGGAGCCGTCAAGCGTTAAGGCAACTCCAGACGCATCTGCGTCTAAACCATGAGCTGTGAAAGTCACCGCTGAAGGGATGCGCGATGGCTCAGTCAACTCCAAACTGAACTGCCTCGAGTCGCTTACCAGTCCGCTTGAAACCGTGACTGTGAAGGCATATGTGCCTATTGGAGCCGAAGGCTTAGCTCTCAACAGCAAGACGCTTTGGAACCAGCCTATTCCATCAACGCTCCCCGCAACAAGGTCAAAAGAGGCTGTGCAGCCAGCCGGCAACCCCGAGGCTGAAAGCGCCACCGGGACAGGCGTGTAGCGTCCGTCCAAGAACACTTCCACGCCGGCTATAAAGCCTCCTCCCTGCCCAAGGCTTATAGAGGAGGGGTTCAACGCCAGCGTGAGGCTCCATGAAGGGATGTATCCGGCCTTTTCAGCCCATGCCTCAACACCAAGGAACTGCTCAATAAGAGGGTTGCAAGTGTCCTCAGCGGCGAAGTAGCCGGCGGAGTTCGTCTTAACGGTTTTAGCTGAAACCCAGACTGCGCCAGTCCAGAAGTTCTTCTTCCTAAACTCGACCACAACGTCGCTGTAGGGTATTATGCGACTATTTGAGTCGCAGAGGTAGCCCGTCGCTTGACAGACTGTCCCCCTAAACAGGTCGAACCAGCTTGTCCACTTCAAGCTCTCAATCATAAGTTTGGGCTGAGCCGAGGATTTCACCTTCGCCTCGAGGACGGTCGCCTGGTTTTGCCCAGCGAAGACTGCGGTTAGGATGTGGCCTTGATCCATTGTAACGGTTATTGGGTTGCTTGACCCAACGTTTTGTCCGTCGAGCAGCCAGCAGTCCAAAACATAGTTTGAGTCAGCTTTCGCTGTGACTGGAACCGCTGTTCCTTTAGTATACCAGTGGCTTCCAGGAGCAGGATCAGTCGTCCCGCCTGACGTGGCCGATATTGTGAGCATGCACTCGGCCCTGTAGTAGGCGTCTACGCTTGCGCCGCCGTAAGTCACCTTTATCGTTCCAGATGCGCCTTCGCTCGTTGAGCTTCCCTGCGCCTTAACCGTAAACGTGTATGTGCCTGGAGCCGCATCCGCCTTAACTTTGAAAAGCGCCTCTCCTGAGAGCGTTCCCCAGCCGGAATCGCGCAGCTTCTCGAAGGCAGACTGGTCGTATGAGGCTTCAACGCCGTCGAAATTGAAGCCGTCCGCAGTGTAGACATTGTACTTAATCCAGAACTGGTCGTTTGGGAAGAACGTTCCGTCAGGGTTAACCGACGGCTTTCCAAATTTGTCCGTTCCAGGGTAACTCTGCACGACAACGCTTATCTTGTCCGTGTCTCCTGTAAGCGAAACCTGCTGTGCCCCAACATTCAAAAGCGGACCTAGAGGAGCGATTAGAAGGAGGAGCAAAACTGCAGTTACGACAAGCCACTTAAGCCTCATATGAACTCGATGGAATTCAGCGCATAGGCTTAAAAGTCAAAGCCATGGAGCTTAAAACATGGAAGCCGCTGGAGGCGGGGAGAAGGAGTTCGAAACTGCTTAACCCCTCTCCAGCCGAGGATGTCCCGCCTCGGGGTTGAATGCTCCGCTGAACTTTAAAGTTCACGTCATGGTGGAGACATATTTTAAAGTTTTCAAGGGTTTAAGTCTGGCTTTGCAGCCCTTCCGCCCCTATCCTCAAAAGCCTTAGCTCCAAGATTCTCATAATGTTCAATAACTTTCTGAACAGCTCTTTGATGCCATAAACTTCCCTTTCTTCCCAAGAATTTCCTTATGACTTCCTCCACTTTTTGGGTTAAAATCGCTATCTTTAAAGGTCTCCCACCACTTTCAACATCATAAGTTCTAATCAAACCCCTTAACTCAGCATTTTCTACAAGACTATCAAAACGCTTCGCAGATATTCTAAGAGACTTGTAAAGCCTAAATTTTCCTTCCCTACTGAACCTAGAAACAGCCCTCAAAAAACAAACCATCTCCTCAGAAATCTCCTCATCCTCATTTCCATTTTCTGGGCGGGCTTTGAATGCGCTTGTTTTGTTGGGGTTGGGTTGGGGGCTGGCCATAATCAGATTGCATTTTCATGATTAGCGAATCTATGTTAGCTTTCTTCCTCTCCATAGGTTCAAGCGTAAAAATTTCAAACGGAGATATTGGCTCTTGACCGAATCCAGCCCTTATCTTAACTACCGCTGAGCCATCTGGCAAACTTGTTGAAATGCTTGCAAGTGTTGCTTCTCTTTTGATATCTAAGGTTCTGGCAAGGAGTAGAGCATCTTCTCCTGAAACCCTAAAAACTATCTTTGCTGCTGTATTGAAGAACCAGAGCTTTGTTATTATAGCTGAGCCTATCAACTACATGTTCATTTCTGTTATTTCTGCCTTAGCTAACCTCCATACAACTATCTTGCCAGGATGTAACAGCTTTTCAAAATCTATCGTTGATTTCTTGCTACAAAAAAGCATTTTAAGCAAAGCATTTTTAACAAAAGGGTCGATCTTATTTATTACCGAATCCATTCTTTCTCTAGGTACTTTCTTCAGCTCCTGTATAAGTTCCTTAAAATCTTGGCAAACAGCGATGCTTCCAAGCTTCTCTGTTTTTAAGAGTAAAACACGTTCAGCATATCCTCAAAGGTTGGACTATCGTCTCTTTTGTACAAAAGCCTAACAACGTTTTGAAAAGTCCTGTTTAAGCTAGGAACCCAGTAGCGAGTTCCAAAAATCCTTTTCATGAGCTCAACCATCTGTCCAATTATCCTTTCGATTAACATCGCTCTTTCATACTCGTTTGAATAAGGAGGAAGCTCAAATGGGTTGATGCTGAACCTAACTTTTAACGGGTCAAGAAAAACTATCTGCTCCAATTTTTCTGGCATACATTCAACTAAATCATAGGCCATATCGCCGTGAGGGTCTATCACATGAACGCAATATCCCTTTTCCTGAGCCTGAGAAATCATGTTTATTAGCAAAGAAGTTTTACCAGTACCAGAAGCTCCAATCATGTAAACGTGTCTTGTTAAATTCTCTATGGGAAAACTGACCTTTTCTCCAGAATACTTCAAATAGCCTATGGAAATTTCGTTCTGTTCTTTTGCTACTACGGGTAAAGGAAGCTCAGGCTTTGCTACGTAGTTTATCCTTGGGTCCTTAACGTTAATTGGAATATGGAAAATTGAAGAAAGCTCTTCAGCAGACAAGATAAACTTCTTATCAAAAAATGAAAACCTTCTCTTAACAATCTTCTTAACGATAGAAAATGAGCTTTTAAAAATTGGGAAGCTAACTATCCTTGCCTTAAACTTTGCAAGATCTCCGTCAAATACTTTTATTGAATTTGCTAAGGTTTCCATTGCTTTCCTTGCTTCAAAAGGATTTTCAGAAAAAACAGCTATTCTAATTAAAGCTTGAAAGCAAACAGAGGTAAGCTTTCTCAATACTTCTTCAGCAATTTCGCTTTCTCCGAGCTTAGAAAATTTTTCTATGGTTTTTCCAGAAACTTTCTTCGGCTTAAAAATTATTTGAAAGACCGCGTTAACGTTTGTTGCTTCAATTATGTGCGAAATAGGGTCGTACTTGAAAGAATCTAAGGTTTTGATCTGAAAATAGTAGTATTCCAAGCTTATCGTAGCGCTGCAAACATAGCAATTAGCGTTTATTGGAATGAAGTTTAAGGAAGCTTTTTTGAAAGAAGCATTCTGATAGATAGCATGGAGCTGAGTCTTTATCTCCTCAATCAGCTTTTCGTCCTTTGAATAAACGTAGAAGCTTATTCTGTTTTGATAAAACCAAATTTCGAAGCTTGCATGCCTTTTATAACAGCTTAAAGGAATTAGAAAGTTTGCTATTGAGCTTAGGCTTGGCTTATCTTCTAAGAAAGGAACTATTTCAATAAGTTTTCCTTTCAGCTTTATTCTTTTTAAAGCGTTAATTTCCTTTTCTTTAATCCTATGCGCTCCAGCTTTCCATACTCTTAGGCAAAAGATGAATCTCTGCAAATTTTCAATCAGTTTTATTTGCAACGAGCTTTTTGAGGCAAGCATAGCATCACTCGTTTTTCGAAATTAATTTTTTCAGGAAAAGCTGGACTGCAACGATGAAAACTGCAATGAAGAATGCAAGCGAAGCTATTATTGAAACTAACATTTCAGCTATAGTTTTTCCTTTAACCATTTCTCCGCAAATCCAGATGAAGCTTGCAGAAGAAACTAGTAGGCCAAGGATTCTATTCTTAAAAAATTTTCTGAATATCTCACCTATTGTTATTGAAATTATCAGAATGAAGAGGAAGCTCAATATTCCCCAGTTTCCAGCTATCTGTGCAACCGCATTTTGTATTTGAACGAACATGTTTGTATTCATCTTAACAACCTTAGCAGCCTTTTCTTAACTCGCTGCAAATGATTCATACAGTAGTAAACCTTACATCCTCCTATGCTCAGGTAACCAACGGCTTTCTTATTGCAAACTGAAAATTCGCATCGCATGTAGAAGAGTAGGAAAAGATTGAGATATTTCTCCCCGCTCTCCGCTTCAAAATTGCAAGTAACTCTCTCCACGCGCTTCCCCAAAATTGCGAGTAAAGTTTAAGAATTTTGAAGTTATTTTTGAATAGGTGATTTTGTCAGCTTAGAAATATTTTCGGCAGAATACATCCCTGAGGTTGTTATCGATAGGGAAAAGGAGCAAAAAGCCATAGCTGGTTTCATAAATGATTTGTTAGCTGGAAAAGGAAAAAGAATTCTTTTCGTTTATGGCAAGTCTGGAATAGGTAAGACAACCGTTGTAAAGCATGTTACAAGTAAGCTGGAGGAAGAACTTCTGATGTAACAGCTTGCTACATAAGTTGCTCTTCAACGACTCCAAGCTTTGCAATTAAAGCTGTTTATGAAAAGTTGTTTAGCGAAGGAAAGAAAAAGCTTCCTTCAGCTTTCATGATATTAAAAATCAAGAAAACGCTTTTACAGGATAAGGAAGGTCTATTGATAATTCTTGATAATTTTGACCAGATGAAGAATTTTGGCAGGCTCTTGTGGAATATTTTTGAGTTAATGCAAAATATTGCCAAAGTAGGTTATACTAATTTCAACAAGCGAACAGAATATACACAGCATAGGAGGAAGATTATTTTCTAGGATAAACCCTGAGTATTTGGTGTTTTATCCTTATGATGAAGAGACGCTTTATGAAATTTTGAAATCGAGAATTATGCAAGCTTATGGAAGGATGATAATTGAGGACAAAGCGCTTTCCAAGCTTTGTGAATTTGTTGCTAATGAAGGGCAAGGAAGTGCAAGGTATCTCCTCCAACTCTTTTTAAGTTTATGTGAATCCGAAAAAGGGGAAGGAAAAATATCCGTTAATGCTGTCGAGAGATTACTTGATGAAGAGAAGGTGAAAATGGTAAAAATGAACCTAAACGCAATAAAAATGAACGCCCCAAGAATGTACGAAGTGCTCAAAATAATTGCTGAACTCCAGAAAACTCAGCAATTGGTTACTACTGGTTTAGTGAAAGATGAAATAAGGAAAAAAGGCTTAGCGGTAAGTGGTAGAACTCTTGATTATTATCTCAATAATCTAGAAAACAAAGGAATAATAAAATTAGAAAAAATCAGAAAGAGGGGACTTACAAGGAAAATTGATATATGTATAAATGTAAACTTGATTTAAGTTGGTTGTGCGCGAACATTATGCAGAATAATTTTGTAGACACATTTCCTTGGAATCAATAGTAAGTTATACTGGTATTTTAAGTAACATTTTAAGAATTTTTCTTCTATTTTTAATCTCATCGCTCACTAGAAGCGGATTTCTATTTTCTTTCTTCATCCAGTAGCTGTTTAACCAGTCGATAAAATATTCTATATTCCTTTCTAATTGAATAGGCTTAAAACATTTCATTTTAAGTTCATCCTCGCTCAAAATTTTGGTAGCAAGGTAAAAAATAGGTAACCTAAAACCATTGATCAGTTCCTCTATTGTGTTAGCGTAATTTTTGATGATATTTTCTTCTACTTCAGAAGAAAACACATGCCAAAGTGATAAACCATCAAAACCAAAAATTGAAAAGGCTAAGGCTTGTTGTAGACCTTCGTAAAAATTCTTTTTACTTACATCTTTGGTTGCAAAATACTCGATTTCTATACATCCTATAAACGCTTTATCTAATATCTCCATGGGATCTTCAAATACCAATATTATGTCAACTTCTGTTCGGGGAGGTAGTGCTCCTTTCCACCATTCTAGCCAAATGTCTTGAAATTCTTTGGTGGAAAGGTTCTTATTTTTATAAACTTTCCTCAACCATCCATGTTTACCAAGTTGTTTTTCATTCAGAATTAATTCATACAGCTTGTTCACAAAGCTACGTTCTGACAAAATGATAACCTCGACTAAAACTATTGAGTTTTTTCTTCTATTATTTTTGCCCCGATTTGGCGCAGGGTCTCTTTTACTTTTAAATCAAAGGTATCTTTACTTACTCCTTTTTCTGATGAGGCTTCAATCTTCATTCTTAATGAAATTTTAGCTCCTTCACGATTTAGTGGCATAAACACTCCACGTATTAAATCAGAAAGCTTGTCCCAGGGAATTTCAGCTTCAATCATTATTCTTTGTAAGGCTTCTTTAATGACTTCTGTATGAACTATAGCTTCTTCTGGTTTTGTTGGAGGTATCTTTTCCCCGATCTCTACTCCTTTTGCTTCCCCTTTCATTTTAGCTGCTATTTCCTTCTTTAATATGAGGACATCATCACTTATTTCTGGAGGCGAGATACTCTCTTGATACCAAACTTTATCACCAATTAAAAGGCCAAAAACTCCGTCCTGAACGCCTTTTATGATCGTGTTCTTAAGAACGTTTTCGCTTTCTAATATTGGAAGTTCACAATATTTTAAGAAGGCTTCCCATATTTCAAGCAAGTTTTTATGTTCATCTTTTTCTGAAAATGTCTTTTCTATCAAGACTTTAGGTGATAGCTTATCTAATAAAACTTCTTGATCCTTAAGATAATGTTTTACTCTCATTGAAAGGCTTGGTCTTTCGCCCACTGTGGGAATACCCAAGTCAAACTCTTTAAGCCTATCTTTTGATCCTTTAATTAAATATCTATAAGTTGAAATAATCTTGAACCATACGTCTGAATCCTTATCTTTAAGCCATTGACTTGCTCTATCTTTATCCGCTTCTGTTAAAGTTTTCCAAACTTCTTTATCTGAAGTTATTGCTTTTAAGGATAAAAACCGGCGCACACTCTCCTTCAAACCATCGTATTCATTAGGATCTGAAACGAGAAACATAAGTGTATTCTTATAAGTTCTATAACCAGCTGAGTAATTTGTAAGTACATCTTGAATAAATTCATCTGTATTAGGATCCTCTATCATCAACTCTAATGGTAAGATAACCAACTTTAGCTTCTTATTATCCGGAACATCGGCATTAGATTTAGGCCAAACATAAACTTCGAAATCTTTTCCAGCAATTTTTTCTACTCTTCCTTTAATCTCATCTTTAATTTCCTCTTCCTTTATTGCTTCTTCTTTATCTAAAATTATTCTGTTTAGTCCTACTTGACTACTGAAATAATAAAGACCTTTTTCAAAATGAAGATATAGTGGGCCGTCTATATCCTCAAGTTTTTTAAGAGCATCGCCAACGATTGCTGAAGGTATTCCTTCCCTTAAAAATGCAACCCTAAGTCTTTGAATACTAATTCCTCTACGTTCAGTAGCAGGAAAAGAATAAAAGAAGATGGATGTGGCCAAACCAGTTGCAACCTTAAATTTTGCATATTCGCTACCCATTTGTCTATCGATTTTTACAGTTCTTGCGTTATCACCAACTATGTCTGAGCCTAGAACAGATTCAAACACATCACCTATATGCTTAATAAACATTCTTCTTATGCGAGGATTGGAAAAATTGATGTTCACTGGCTGTATGAGTGGTGAAGGATCTTGCCGAGTAAAATTATCATGAACAATTTCTGCCAAAAGTCCTAGCACACCTCTGGTTCTTTGAAAAGATGGTATTGTTCCCCATCTTTCAAAGAGAACATCTATTGTTTCAGGATGGAATGGATAAGCCTTCTTAATTTTCTCTTTATATCGAATTTCACGAAACTCATACGGAACTTCTTCTCCAAGCCTTTGATAAAGATCAAAGTACTCAGAAGCCACTATTTCATGCTCTTTTGTATCTCCAAGATCTTCGAATAAACGCTTTCTTATGATCTCGTATATCTCCTCCCCTTCAACGGGAGTATATATTACTTCCATCCTTCCAAAAATTCTTTGTAGCTGACTTAGAACCTTCTCTCCTCTTTCTCCATAAGGGGCACTTGAAGGTAGTGTACACACAAGTACGCATTGAGTTAACGATTTAGATACAGCTTCAGTTAGCTCTTGTGAGAAAGCAAAAACTTGGTCTTCAAACTCCTTCGCTTTCACAATATACTCTGTCAGCTCATCAATCAAAAGTAAGACTGGTTTATTATTATTCAATATCTTTTCAATAATCTCTCTTCCCGGAGATATTCTTTTTTCGTCATGCTCTTTAACTAGTTCATAAACACCTAACTGCTCAGCTATTTCTCCCCAAGGAGTCTTTCCCTTTAAAGGATCTGGTACGGTGCCAACAAACACAGCAACTTTAACTTTAGGTATATTTTTCAAACCAATTTTTCCTAGTATCTTCTTTATATCTAGAATATGCTGAAACCTTTTACCATTCTTGAAAAGATGATAAAGGTAGACTAGCGCATGAGTTTTTCCACCACCAAATGGTGTTTGAATTTGGATAACCTTCCCACTTTCCCCTTCTTTTGCGAGTGCAATAAGAACGTCACCAACTATGTTTTCAAGTCCTTTCGTGAGATGTGTTCTTTTAAAGAAAGTTTCAGGATCAACATACTCTACCGATGCTTCACCTTTTACAATGCTTCTTAGATCGGCTGCAAAGTCACCTACCCTTCCCTCTCTAATATCTCTATGTGGAGCAGCAACTTGCCACCAAGGCTTCATGACTCACCACCTATAAATTCTAACAACGTTTTTCTCTCTCGCGCTCCCTTAATATACTCTTCTCTTCCATACAGAAATCCTTGAATTAACTGCTTCTCTTTATCTCCCTCTGGCAGGATTTCTGATAAAGCCTGAGCTGTTTGCCAAAATATTTCATTTCGTGCATAGCCAGTTTCACCTAAGACTTTTTTAATCTTTTCTTTTTCTCCTTTTTCCCACGAGATCAAAACATGGTGCAGAACGTCAATCATCGATGTGAACTTTGCTCTCTTTAGGAATGTTTGATCTTGAGTTCTATCCTTTGGACTAAGAACCCTAACAAATTCTTTTTCTTTTTTCACTAATCCTCCTTTATCCCATAGTTCCGTCAACTCAACTCCCAAAGGCCTTGAAAGCTTTATCGCGTCATCAAATAATACTTTAGCATTTCCAAAAGTCCACCTCCATAAAAGATAAAATCTTGTCTGAGAATCAACCCCTCCTAGGTCAGCCCTTTTCAGCACTCTCTCCAATGCGAACTCGCTTACAACTTTCCTAACATACTCCAAAAGCTCTTTAACAGAAACTTCTTCTCCGGATAATTTTTCTATTCTCGAATACTGGCCAAAAACCTCAACAGCAGGACCAATAGCACTAACAAAAAAGTCAGCACCACTTATTCCTTGCTCCCAGAACTGTGTAAGTTTTTCTCTAACTTTTTGCCTAATTTTCTCCTTTATTTCATTAAAGTAAGCAACACCTTCTTTAGCATGTTTTCTACAAATCATGTAAACAGAAGAGGCTAAAGCCGCACTTTCTTGAGCTCTCAACCTTTCCTTCATCTCAGTATGAATAGGCCAAGAAGCAGTAAGCACTAAGCCAGATTTAAGGAGACTATTAATAATAGTTTCCCACGCTTCAGTAGTCTTGTAAGCAAAAACAATACAAGCAATACCTTCTGGTTTTAAGACACGATAAATTTCCTGAAAGGCTTTGGTTATCTTACTCTCAAAAAACCTTTTTCCTTCTTCAAATCCTCCTTTCCCATGAGAGTAGGCGACGATTTCTTCAGATTTGGGAGTTAAAGGTGTTGCAAACAAATCAGGGTAGAAATCTCCGAGTATTCGTTTAAGCCAAACATAGAAGAAGTCCGAGAGATAGGAATAAGGCACATTATCATAGTATGGAGGATCTGTGATAACTGCATCGAAAAATTCATGTGGGTATGGAAGCGAAGTAGCGGAACCGAAAAGGCATGTTTCATGTTTTCCAGTTATTACTTCGTTGGAAAATACGTTTTCACTGCAATGTTCAATAACTCTTATAATTTGCCTTAACATACTCTGCCATGTTCCGGTAAGGATTGGAGAAAATGGATTTAATTCAGAATAATCCCAGGTCATTTGTAATGCTTGCCTAACAAAAGCATGCGTTGAAAATTCCCATTGAGGATGCCATGCTCCTAAAACAGTTTCGAAATCAGAACAACGACTTACAGTTAATCCCAAATAAGTCGCCACTACTTTCGCATATTCCTCATCATACCCTTCTTCAATCATTTTACCATATGCCTGTTTCACCTTCTCAACAAAAGTAATTAACATTAACTTTTGGCGAGGGTTGAAAAGATCACCCCAAGTATTAAGTCCATAATTTCGCACCGAGAACGCCCTTTCCGCTCCCGGCCCTCCTCCTTCCGGTGTTGGTTCATTTGGTACTGGGTCGAATCCCCATTCCTCCATCAGCTTGGCTCTCTTTTCTTCAAGATATCTTTCCGCTTCTCTAAATACTTCTAAGTCTTTGTCGGTTGCGACTCTGTATATTTTTCCTATTTTATTATGCAAAATTACTGCAACTATCCTTTGACTTGCCTTCCCTTGATGAAATAATTTTCTTACTTCTTTATCTGAAATACCAGCACCACAAACTGGGCATAAAACCTTTGCCTTTCTTACGGTGCCTTTAGACGGATCAAAATCTATCTCTCCATTTTTTACGAGTTTAAAAGCAATTTCCCTCTTTTCCTTATCGACGAGCATCTTTAACGCTATTTTTCTATTTTCCTTTTTTGCAAGCCAGAATTGTCTCATCAAAGGTATTTCTGCTTCACAAGAAGAGTTTTTACATCTAACTGTTCTTGCCCATATGCACCCAACTAGAATACTTCCATCAGGATCTGAAGGATAAAATTTACCTATCTCTTTTTTAGCCTCTTCATAAACCCAATTCCCCCATCTTTGAACGTTGTATATGAGCTTAGGCAATTCCTTTGTTCTGACTTCACCATAAAGTGTTTTCTGATTAATCTCTTCGATTTTTGCTTTAAGATTTGCATATCTCTGTGGGTACTCTAAAACCGCTTTGAGAATCAAAACTGCAACAGGGTTGTATTCTAAAGCGTAGGTTTCGCAGCCAAGCCTTAAAGCCTCTAAAGGAATAGACCCTCCACCAGCAAAACAATCTAGAACTTTAGGAACATTACCACCAAAGAACTCTCTAATGTCTTTCCTGGCCTTCTCAATTAGATCTGTGTTTAGCGAATTTTCCCACTTTGATAGTTCAATAATAAATCTAAGCTTCTTCCTTAGTTCTTCTTCATTCTTAGGCGCAGGAACTAATGCGGCATAAGTTGTTGCCCTCGATGCAGCTAGTGGTCGTCTGGCCCACCAGATATGAAGGGTGGAGATATGTCCATGCCTAATGTTCTTCTCCATAACAGATTCTTCGCTTACTTCTTTGAGTGGAAAATCAACTTCAATAAGCCTCTTATCATTCTCAAATGCGCTCATGCACTCTCACCTATGAACTCCTTTCTTGCAACATTCTTCCAATCATCCTTATCAACTATGTAACGGACGATTTCTACCTCTTCGCTTGGCTTAAGCTTAGACGAAGGATTTTGAATCGTGTAAAGCTCTGGTTTAGTTGCGACGTTAACAACGACATAGAGCCAATATTCGTCTCCTAACCTATGGGCCATTAACCATTCATTCGGCGTTAAAGCTATTTTGCCCTCCCTTGCTCTTGCTTTAACTTCAATATACCTATAGCTTCCATCTGGAGATCTAGACCTTATATCAAACCCGAGGTTTTGAAGCGAAACATCCTCCGGATCTCTCCCCTGAGAGGTTTCAAAGTTCATTGCTATCTGCGTCCCTATCTTTTCAATCTCTAAATCTTCCTTCAACTCATCTTCTACAGGTGGCTGAGGAAATACCCTGGCCACTCCTAAGATTCTTGGAGGCGAAAGCAGAAGGTTTGTTTCAGCTTGTATCCTTTTTTCAAGTTCAGCTTTTTTCCTCTCAAAATCCTCCTTTTTCCTTCTTTCTGTCTGTATAACAGCTTCTGGAATTTCTATACTTTTAGCTCTCTTCGTCTCGTATTCTGTTAGCTTCTCTTCAGAACGCAGTATAAGTTCTTGAAGCGATTTTAATCCATACTTTCTCTTTATCTCGGCATCATGCTCCCTATGTTTTTTAATTTCCTCTAAATAGCTTGTTAATACATTTTCTACAGCAAAAACTATCACAGCATTTTCATTAACCGGAAGAGACTCAGTAATATTGAGTGAGCCAAATTTGACTGGCTTTAGATCCCAGATTATCGATGGTGGTACTTGTTTAATGTTGTTTTGACTATCTTGATATAGCGCAAATATTCTTCTTCCTGCAATCTGACCGTTTCCATCATTTATCTGTCCCTCTAAAAACCAGATGAATCCATCCATCCTTCCAGATGGGTCAATGAACATGGCCCCTCTTTCAACTTCTCCGCTATATTTTTCAAAAATCTTCTCTATGACTGCTTCAAGAAGGGGATGCCCAGGAGCTACAAACTCTGCCTGCTCCTTGAAAGCCTTTTCCTTATCAAAAGAGAATTTCCCATATTCTTTAAAAACAATCCCATATCTTATTTTAAAATCGTAAGGTAAATTTCTAAGCTCATATGGTACATTCGCTATTCTCCAAAAGCCATCTTTTCTCATTTCAACTTTAACTCCAAGTTTTTCAGCAGCTTCCAAGAAGAATTTTTCTATGTATTCAGGTACTAGCCTGTTTTCTTTAGCAACCCTCATTTCTCCTAAAATACGGGTGAAATCTATGTATCTTGTCGCTAGGCCTTCTAGGGCTGCTTCTTTAGCCTTCTTTATAGCTTCCTCATCAGGCACTCTCTCGAAATCTTGAAGTATTTCATCAAGAGATCTTCTATTGGTGATAGCTTCAACAATAAGATCTTGGAGAGTTTTTCCAGTAGGTAAGTAAGCGGAAACCACATCGCCAATAACATCAAAAACTTTACCCATTTGTTCCCCAATAATCTCGAGCTTGGTTAAGAGTTTCTCGAGAATTCTACCTTCTTTTGTATCTATGGCTACTAGATTGTGTATGTGTACTTCATATTGTTGTCCATACCTATGAATTCTTCCCATTCTTTGCTCAAGTCTGTTTGGATTCCAAGGAATATCGTAATTAACCATAAGCCAACAAAATTGAAGGTTTATACCTTCTCCACCTGCTTCTGTAGAAACCATTATTTGAGCTCTTTCCCTAAATTCATGCTCTGCTTGTATCCTCTTATCTAAGTTCATTCCACCATGTATGTAGGTTACACTAAATCCCCATTCACGAATCTTTTCAACAAGATAATCGAGGGTATCTTTAGATTCTGTAAATACCAATAATTTTACCTTTTTTTCTTTAAGCCCCTCAATTTCCATAACTCTTCTTAACTCATTGAGCTTTGTTTCTATCTCCTTCTTTTCAACCTCTTTAGCTAATTGTATGAGTTCATCGAGTTTATCTATTTCTTCCCTTAACTCTTCAAGCGTCCTTGAGGAAGTTAGTTTTCCTAAAAGCTCGTCTTCCTTTTCCCATCTTTCTATTTCTGGCATGTCTTCAAGAACTTCTTCACTTATATAACCAACTTCTTGAATAAGTTCACCTTGTTTTAATAATTCTTCAAGTTTATTCTTTCTTCTTTCAAGAGATTTTCTAACTGCCCTAACACTTGAGGCTAAACGCCTTTGAAGTATCAACAAGGCAAAGGTAATATTTCTCCTTCTTTTTTCCTCTTCAATTTCTAAGGCCTTGTTGTAATATTTTTCCACATATTCGGTTACAGCATTATATAGTCTTTTTTCATCAGAGCTTAACCTATACTTAACTGTTTTAACTTTTCTGGGAGGAAATATAGGTGTGCCCTCAAATGTTTTTAAGTCCTCCTTTAACCTTCTTAAAAAGAGCGGATTTTCTCTATTTCTTATCGATTCCATAAGTATTTCATTTGTTGCAAAAAAGCCTGGTTCAAGTAGGTCTAAGAAAAGTCTAAAATTGCTCGGGTCACCTCTATGAGGAGTAGCTGTAAGGAATAGAAGGAAGTTTGAGTTCTTGGATAATAGTTCCCCAAGCCTATACCTTTGCGTTTTTGTTATCTTTCCTACCCCATATTCGTAAGCTGCAAGTTTATGAGCTTCATCTACTATAACTAAATCCCAAGTAGCTTCAGCTAAACTTAACATAACATCTTCTTGTTTAGCGAAGTCCATAGATGTTATAGCTTGATTTTCCTCAAGCCATACATTTCTGCCCCAAGATGCTTCTATTAGGGCTCTATCTATAACCTTGAATGTTTCATCAAACTTTTCCTTCATTTCTCTAATCCACTGGTCTTTCAGATGACCTGGGATAACTATTAAAACTCTATTAACTAGTCCTCGTTGCTTTAGTTCCTTGAGCAAAAGACCAGCCATGATAGTTTTGCCGGCACCTGGGTCGTCGGCTAAAAGAAACCTGATCCTTGGATGCCTTAAGATATGAAAGTATACTCCATCTATCTGATGAGGTAATGGGTCTATCTGAGAAACATTAACTGCATATAGAGGATCAAATTGATGGGCTAGACGAATTCTTTTCCCTTCGGTTACTAAGAAAAAGGATTCAGCATCCCCTGAAAAATCTCTCTCTTTTAATTCAACCCATTTTATCTTATCAAGATCTGCTCTTGTAAGAATACGGGGATAAAAATGTCCCGTATTTAAGCCAACTCCGTATATTTCAACTGAAGTCCCAACTTCTCTGCAAGAAATTACCCTAATACACTCGGGCCAAAAGGGACCTTCTATGATATTTCCTGGCTTTATTTTTTCGGTTCCCATCGACATCGCTCTTTAATATTCCATATTTTATCTAACAACTTAAAGCTTAAAGTTAAAGGTTTTAAAAACTTTAAGATTAACATCTTTCAAAGTTATTAGCAGCGCCGATTAAGGAACTATTTTACTATAAAGATAAACAAGGTTACTATAAAGATAAACAAGGGGATGTCATTTATTTTTCTGAGATAACTCTATTTTGCCTGCGCACATCACGGAAAGATATCCGATTTTGGTCTTACCATGAATAAAAATAAAGAATTAGATTTAAAGGTTCGATCTCTTAATTAAATTGAACGAATATGGAAGGACGCACATGGATAAATATTAGAACTGATGTTGCAGAAGAAATAAGAAAATATTTGCTAAAAAATGGTGGAATTGAAGGAGAAGTTAAAAGTATTCATGAAGTATGGCGCGTTAAATTTTCTGATGCAACGTTTACTTACTATGAAAAAGGGACTCTCTATAGCACACCTTCAAACTCTATGGATCCTGCTGTTTTTGAAGCATGGAAGTATATAGACTCTCTTATTGGCTCAAGATATGTTTTACCATCGAAGAATTTCCTTATAGGTTTAGATGAAACTGGAAAAGGAGAGGTCATAGGTCATATCGTTCTTACTGGCATAATTTTCCCCAGCAATATCTTTAGCGAAATGGATTTTATTGTAGGTCCTGCAGATACAAAGAAGAAGCATAAATTTGAATACTGGGATGAGTTGTTTAAGAAGCTAGATAATTTCAGAAAATTCGGGTTTGATTTTATCATAGAAAGAATACCACCTTGGCATGTAGACAGATATAATATTAACAAAATAATGGATGTCAGTTATCAAAGGATTCTCTCCATCTTCTTCAGAGAAGCTCCCATTTCAGAATGTAGGATTGTTATAGACGATTATGGAATAGGCTCAACATTGAAAAGGTTTATCAATTTCTTAAAGAAGCAAGGAGCTGAAATTATTGTAACATCAAAAGCTGATGTTAATTATCTTGAAGCAAAGGTAGCTTCCTTAATCTCAAAAAGGATAAGAGAAGAAGTTATCAAAAGAATAAATGAAAGTCCTGAATTTTTGATTAACGGTCTATCTGTTGGAACAGGAAATTTGGGAGATCCACAAACAAGAAAATGGTTAGAAGAATGGCATAAATCTGGCAAAGAGTGGCCATGGTTTATCAAGAGATCCTTTCGAACGATTAGAGAGATAGAAGGTAAGATTGAAGAAGTTAAAAAATTAATTCCACCTGTAAAAGAAGAATTGTTGTCAAAGGAATTCCTTGAAGAATTTAGTAAGGGTCATCTTTCTATACAGTCATTATCCCTTAATTGTCCGCATTGTGGGGAGTCAAATAAAATTGTTACTTTTGCAATTTATGAAAGAGATGGAAAGAAAATATCAGGAATAAAATGTCCTTCATGCGAAAAATTGATCGATTATGCAGGTTTAACCCTAATGTACTATTGTGGTTACGTAGTACCAGACAGCAGCATCATTCAAAGAAAACTTATAAGTAAAGATCTTGAAAGTTCAAGGGCTTTCGAGAATTTTACAATAGTTCTGCCTGCAATTGTGAGAAAAGAATGTGATGTAACAGACGTTGGAAGGAGTGAGTTTAATGATTTGTCAAAATTTGCATCTATGGGAAGAATTAAACTGGAATACGAGGGAAAAATCGAAGAAGTACCCAACAATTTATTCACTACAGCGAGAGATGAAAATATAGTAAATACCGCAGCAAAATATAATGCCATAATTTTAACTGCAGATAAATCGATGAAAGCCTGTTGCGTTGCCAAAAATGTTTTTGCAATTTCTATAGTTTAGATCTTCAATAGTTTTGAAGAGACGCGACAACTTAATGTATCCTCAGAGAGTAGAGAGTTGTAAAAATAATTGAAATAAAACTATCTGGATGAAGAAGAATCAGCGATAGCATTCTTAAGATTCCACAGCTCTTCTGCTAATTTCTGTATGTATTCTCTCTTTTCAAGCTTAGTTATCCATTCTTTCGGAATTTTCTCAATTCCATGGTATGCTCCGCTTATTGCTCCTGTCATAGCTCCTATCGTATCCGCATCTCCGCCTAAGCTTACTGCATAAATTATCGAATCTTTAAAATCATGCAAGTTGCGTACGAATGAATAAATGGCTGTTGGAACAGAGTTGTAAGCCTCTATTCCATTCCCTAGCTCTTTAACAACTTTTCTTTTGTTTGTTTCATTTAGAAGCTCCAAGCATTTCTCGATTTTCCTCTTGTAGATTTCGCTTTTTATAAAATCCTTAATCTTACCTAAAAACTCATGAGCTTCTAGCTCTTGAGAAGGACTAGCTTTAACAGCTAGTGCTATGCTAAATGCCTGTATTGCTGCACCCTCCATTCCAAGCTCATGAGCATGCGTTATTTGACTCTGGGCATAAGCTACTGAACGAAGCTTTTCGATATCATCATAATATAAAAGCCCTATTGGAGCAACTCTCATCGCAGCCCCATTTCCAAATGAGCCCTTACCATTAAACAATCGTTTTGCAGCCTCATTCCAAGGAATGCCAGACTTTATCCATCTAAAAACTTGCGGTGGTCCAGCAGCATAACCTCGCCAAGGTTCCATTTCGTAGTTTTTAATAAAAGTTTGTGCCATATGTTTTCCATCAAAGCCTTTGCAAGCGATCAAGGATTCCGCAACGCCTATCATCATGTGAGTGTCATCAGTCCATCTTCCTGAATAATTTTTAAAATCGAGCTCTAAATGAGGGGAACAAAAACCTTCGTAATAACTGCCTAGAGAATCGCCTAATGCACTTCCAATCAGACAACCAACGAACTTTGACTTAAGCATACTATTAAATTTTAAAGAGCATTCCAAATATATTTGATGTTTTGATATTTTTACTTCTCACATAGAACCCGTTTCAAATCCACAAAATTTCTTTAAAAGCCTCTTTGCAAACCCTTCATCTTCAAAAGCCTTTAATCTTTTTAATGTGGTATCGTAAGCGTCTATAACTTCTTCTTCCAAAGTATTGGCATAATTTGCTTTTGGGTCAATTTCATCTAGCATTTGAATTAAAAGCTCCCTTTCCTCTTTTGGCATTATCCTGCTATCGGTCATCGCTGCAGCTCTAGCATCTATTCCTTCATCCAAAAATTCCTTCATCCAAAAGATATTTTAAAGCCTTGAAAGGAAGCTCATAAAACTCTCCAATCGCTCCAGTTCTCTGAGTAAAGCCTTCCGGAGTTGCAGCTTTAAAAGAAACCCTTACGTAAAGCTTATCCTTAAACTCAGCAAGCCTTTTTACATAATCCCTATCGTTTCCCAAAATTATTCCGTTTGTTTCAAGGATAAAAAGAGGATACTTAGATTCTTTAACAAATTTTAAAACAGCTAACAAATGTTCTTTTCCAATAGTGGGTTCACATCCAGATAAGCGTAGCTTATTAACCTTGGGAATAAGCTTTCTCCAATAGTCGGAGTAAACTATTCCTTCCTCAGCAGCCTTGAAAAGCTTCTGAGCAACCTGCATTGGAGAATAAAACTGCCAAATTTTTCAGGAAAATCCCTAGACCAGTTGCTCCAGCAGTAAATGCATCTTAAACAGCAGCCAGCTGCATAGCCCGTAGCTATACCTCTATAAACTGGAACGGAGTAAAAATCGGTATACTTTCTTTCTAAGCCTTCATTTCCCTGCCTAGTTACAATTTTCTCGGTTTCTTTTGCCAATTCTAAGGGATTAAAAGGCTTGAAGCCCTTAGTTAATAACCTCTGGTATTTTTCCATAAATTGTAACTTGTAAGAAGGAAAATAAAACGCTTAGTAAAATTTGGCTTTTTTTTAAAAAAGAAAAAGATTCATTAAACTGGTAAACTATTTAAATTAGTTTACCTAAATTAGTAATGTAAGTGGTTTCATGAAAAAGGAAATGCCGGAATGGTTGAAGAAATATTACAATAGCTTATGGGCTAGATATGAGAATAAACAATTTACATTTAAAGAAGTTGTTGAACAGCTCGGAGTAAGCAGAGTAATGGCAGTTAAAATACTTTGGGAGCTTGAGAGAAGGGGTTTTTTAATCAAAGAAAGGAGCGAAACAGATTATAGAGCGAGGTTTTACAGGCTAATTTCTCCAGAAGACGTGGGGTTTGCGATTGCAACCTATTCTTTGATAGAAAAGGAAAGGATTAGGAGGCAAAGCTTTATTGAAAAGCTTCTTCTCATAAACGATAAACTTCCTTATGCCCTAACAGGAAGCTATGCTGCTTATTACTACCACCGCTACATGATTCCCCCTAAAGTTTTTGAGATAAAAATTAAGCCTGGAGATGAGGGTAAATGGATAGCTTTTCTTACCGACGAGCAAACCAGAGTTTTCATAGGCTCGGTGACGGAAAAGAGGAAGATAAAAAATTATGTTAGGCTTCTTCACTCTTTTCTACCAATAGAATCAATAAGGTCAAAAGCAGAGGAAGGATATTACATAGAGAAGCCAGAGTTCCTTTTAATTGAATTGTTAGGAAGAGAAACGCAAAATAGCATAGTGGAAGCTGTTGCAATCATTTTGCGTAAAAAAGACCTAAAATGGTTTGGAAAGGACGGCCTAATAGATCTTGCAGAAAAATATGGAATTTCAAGGAGGCTTGGGTTTCTGTTAGATGCAATAAACTTTGAATCCTCTAAGCCTTTAATAGAAGAGGAAATTACAAAAAGAATAAAAGAAAGCGTGAAGGGAAGAAGCGAGGAAATGTTTCCTAGGGATGATGTCCTTTTGACGAGATTTCAGGAATTAAGGGATAAGCTTGCACATCAAGCACTATTAACAAAAAGCGAAAAAGAAGAATTGGAAAAAATTTCAAGTGGAAGGCTGGAGAGTTATAAAGATCTGAGCGAAAAATGGGGTCTTAGAGTTATTCTACCAAGAGAAACTATAAGGAAAGTTTTAGAAGATTTTGGTGTCAAGCTTGCTAAGTAATGCTAGAATTGAAGAGGTTAGCTTAAGGGATTTGGAAAGAATTTGCAAAGAAGCAGAAAAATTCAAAATGGAGCTTATTTTGATGGGAGGTTAGCCTTATTCTTAAAAATGTCTAAGGCCATTTAAGAATAAGGTAGAGGAGGAATTCGCGAAGCTTGTTGAGGAAAGCTTGAAAATCGGGCCTGTCTATATTTTTGGCTACCATGGAAAGCTGCAGGAAGCAATAGGAATCCTTCATAAAAAAGGAATAAGTTCGCCGATAATTTTGCCAGAAAGAGTTTATAACGTTGCAAAAATTTGTGAGAAGTATGGAATGAAGCTTGGAGATTATATTTCAATAAATAGCGTGGAAGCAGAAGAGGTTATGAAAAGCGGGAATTTTATAGGAATTTATCACATGGCTTCAAGAAAAAAGATTACGAACGCTACAAAAATCTATCTCAGCGGATGGGAGTTCGAAGAGCCTTGCAGAAAAATAAGAAATAGAGAATATACTGTAGCTTTAAGCGACCACTCGGATTTTGATGAACTGCTAGAATATGTGGAAAAAAGCAAACCAAAGCTTGTAATAACGGATAACTATAGAATCGGCGATGGAGTAGCCCTTGCAAATGAAATAAGAAAAAGGCTAGGAATAAAAGCTAAACCGATGCCATAAGCAATTTGTATAACAATCTAAAACTTTTTTGAAGATTGTTATATAAAAGCGAGATATTTCATTTTGACTTGGTTAAAATTTGTTTGATTTTGTTACTATGATAGTAACTTTCGGTTTAGATAGAAAAAGATTTAAGATGTTACTACTATAATAACATTATGGCACCAAAATTCACTACAGAACCGTTGAGCCATTTAGAGCAGAAAGTCTATCTGCTTCTAGAAAGCGAAGGAAAAAATGTGTTTACGGTTAAGGAGCTGAAAGGGTTAAATCTTCCATTAAAATATGGCCACCTGCGGGTTCTCTTACATCGCTTGGAAAAAAAGGGATGGATAACTTCTGTTCGAAAGGGGGTATATCTGCGTTTACCGGCTGTTGCTGCTATGGAGGGAAAAGTGTATCTTGAAGACCCTTTTATTGTTGCCTTAAAAGCGTTTGATGGATACTTAGCTTTTCAGAGTGCATTAAGAGTTCATGGCTTGAGCGAGTACCAACCCTTTACAATCTTCATAGCCACAAAAAATAAATCAGAAACTCTAAAACTCCTAAAGCAGTATGAAATAAGGGCAATCAAGCTTGGAGAAAGATTCGTGGGGTATGAAAAAAAGAATGATTATTTGGTTTCTTCTATAGCTAAGACCTTCTTCGATTGTCTTTATCATCCACAGTATGCTGGTGGTTACTCCGAGGTTCTAAAATCTCTGTATTTTTGCAAAGAAATGGTGTGGAATGAGTTCCTTTCCTATTTCAAAAAGTTTGCTTCAAACAGCTTATGCCAAAAAGTTGGATACCTCTTAAGTTCGCTTAAAGATGAGACAGATTACAAAGTTCCAGATTCTGTGATTGAATACTTCAAAAAAAGAGTTCGTGTGAAAACACGCCTTGACCCAAAGAGATCTGGAGGAAAACTAAGCAAAGACTGGCTTGTAATTGACAACATAGGTAAAAAGGAATTGTTTTCATGGTGGTTACATGGTTGAGCTTAGGGAAGCAAGAAAAGTGGCTTCAAAAATTGGTTTAGGGCTACAGTATGTTCTAAAGGAGGCAAGAGTCTTTGATATTTGGGCAAAGCTTAGTCCGGTTATAATTTCAGAGGAAATAGCACCTCATGCTACTTTAATCTGCAAAGGCGGGACAGCTCTAAACAAGGTTTTCCTAAAAGATATACAAAGATTCTCAGAGGACTTAGATTTCGACGCCTTCTTTACAAAAGAGATAAGCAAGAAGGAAAACATTGAGTTCCTAGAAAAGCATATACTATCCCATCTCAAAAACAGCTATCAAATTGAAGAACCAAGATTGATGAGAGATGTTGTGAGATTTACTTGCAATTTTATAAATGAGATGGGCGCAAAAGATTGCGTTTTTGTCGAGTTCAACATAGAGCCAAAGGGTCCAATGATTTTTGAAATCAGGAAGGCTAAAAGCGAGATATTGGATATCGCCCCTGTTGAAATTCCCGTTTACACATTTCCCGTTCTTGTTGCAAAAAAGATAAAGACTTTTTATGAAAGAGGGAGTGGAAAAGACCTTTATGATATATTTTACAGTTTGAAAATTGCGAAGGAGATAAAAGAAATTGTTAACGCTTTAAAGGAAGTCCTGAAATCAGAAGGCATTAAATATAATGAGTTTGTTAACGAATTCCTCGGGAAGCTGGAAGAAAAGGGAATTATAGCTAGAATGCACGCTTCTACAAATCCATATATCCCAAGAAATTTAAGAGTCAACTTACCTGGGGCTGCGATGGAAATAAAAGAAAAGCTGATGCTTACTTGTAATTACTAAATTGCGATGTATACAACGTCAGAAAATTGAGCTTATATGACAACTAACAACCTGAAACTTTTTTAAAAGATTGCGCGCGCGCAAGGACAGCGGACTTTCAGGAACCGACAAGTGCCTCGTCCTCGTGGCATGGTACCTCCAGCAGAACGGCTTAAACGTTTCAGTTGCCACGGAAGACGAGGCGCTGGCGCGAATGCGCGGAGAGTTCGACGTAAAGGTTCGCTAGGTTCATGAAGCTAGCATGGCAACATAAAAAATGGGGTGTTGGCGAGAGCGACGCTTCGCTCTAAACCTTCTGTTTGCTCAGCGTCACCCTGAAGGACTTCTTGCAGCTTGGACACTCGAAGAGGCCGAACTGAAGCTGCAGCCTCTTCCCCTGTTTGTCAGGCTTTCCTGTCATGGTCCACTTCTTCTTAGGCTCAGCGACTTCAGCTCCGCACTTTGGACATTTAGCCATGGAGGCTCCTCCGAACGGTTAAGCAAACCCAGCGCTTTTAAATAAGCTTTTCAACCCGCCGCTGCGGAGGCAAACCTTCACCTTTAAAGTTTCGGCAGCTCCAGTTTCTGGTGCTCGGCTTGAAGCGCAAGCTTGCTGCTTTCCTACACCTCTTCGGTTTGACCTGCCTTAGGGTAGCAGTCTTCCATGAGCTGCTAGTCCTCTCGGATATAATCAGCCACGGCTACTTCTTGGCGTTGATCCAAACCTCGCAGTTGCGCTTTTCGAGCTTGCTCTGGCCGCCTGCGCAGCCGCCTAGGCTTCCTCTGCCTCCGCACTTTAAAGGCTCAGGCTGAAACCCTAAGTGGAGGGCGTGAAAGTGGTTCGTAGCTACTCCAAAGGCTACAGGGTTGAACGTTTAGCCATCAAATATATGCGTAGGAAGTACGGGACAGTCTGCGTTAGAAGCGCAGGAAGCCACGGAGCATGCGACCTCCTCTGCGGTAACGACTGCGGGGTCTACGCCGTCCACGTTAAAGCCGGAAGGAAGAAGCCGTCTGTCTCGTGGGAGAAGCTTGAAAGCTTCGCCAGAAAGTTCAACGCAAAGGCGCTTGTCTTGTACAAACCTAACCGGAAGCCGTTCGTTGAGGTGAAGGATGAAGAGGGTCTTGTGGGTATACGGCGCTGAGCGGCGGCTTCCAAACACAGGTTGAAGGGTGCTTTTAAGGCGTAGCGGACAGGTTTTAGAAGGACCCGAATGGGTGACGAGGTTAGCTTTTACTACCGCATGCTCGAGAAAACTGTCAGGTTGAAGCGTAGCGGGCGCCTCGTTGAAGGCTGCTCCGAAACAGCGTGTCCATTGAGGGGGAGCGTTAACTGTCCCGTGGGCAAAACGTTGGAGGCCTACATGTGACTGATAGGACGCTAGACAGCTTCTTCGGAAAAAACGTTGAGAAAACTGAGAAGCCTGGGCAGCGCTTCAACGTTTACCATGCGTCTGTGGAAGGCTTCAAAAAGTACTGCGAAGGTTGCGAGCGCCTCGCCAAGCCGGAGGAGACAGGATCAATTATGTTCCGCTCAGGGTCTACTGCAGGCTGAGAAGTGCGTAAAGTAAGGGTTTTGCCTACCGCATTTAAAAGCGCAGGCACCTCATGATAGTGGTGCAGGAGCTTGAAAACGTTTGACAAGAAATCAGCCGCGCTTTTGATCGCTTTAACCATAGCGCTCGCAGAAGCCTTCGCTGTTCTATATATAGTCTTCGTTCAGTACAGCGACCTCCAGGAGAGGGTTTCGCAGCCTGAAACGAACGCTGCGGCGAAGGTCTTCACAGCCGCATCTCCCTCCATCGCGACTGTCAAGGCTTTAAGGGTTGACGGCTCAACGTCGCAGGGCACAGGCTTCCTGGTGTACGCGAACGGAACGCTCGTGACAAGCTACCACGTTGTGGCGAACGCTTCATCCATCACAGTCCTATACTACGACAAAACAGCCTCGAACGCCACGCTTATAGGAGGAGACGTTTACACTGATATAGCCGTCGTAAAAGCCGAGCTTTTCCCTGACGTTTCCCCGCTCAAATTCGGCTGCTCACCGACCGTAGGCGAACCGGTCTACGCCATCGGAAGCCCGTATGGGCTTGGAGGCTCGCTTTCAATAGGGGTTGTAAGCGGGGTTGAAAGGCTCATACAGCTTGCGGACCTGGGCTTCCCCTACCCCCAGGCCGGTTACGCAGTTGCGGGCGTCGTCCAGTTCGACGCGAACGTTGCACCTGGAAGCTCCGGAGGCCCACTCCTAAACGGGAAATGCGAGGTTGTAGGCGTGGTCTTCGCCATGAGGGAGCCTGGAATAGCCTTCGCCACGTCAGCTCACATAGCCAAACGCGTCGTTGACGGAATTCTGAAAGACGGACATTACGATCACCCTTGGCTAGGCGTAGGCTACCAGCCGGACTACGTTGGGGGGATGAAGGTTCTCTACGTTTTTCCGGGAAGCCCAGCTGAAAGAACTGGCCTAAGGGAGGATGACGTAATAACAGCGGTGGACGGACACGCGGTCCGTGACGCATGCGACTTCATAACCTTCATAGAGAAGTTCAGGAGCCCAGGCGACATAGTAACGCTTACCGTCCAGCGGAGCGGCCTCGAACATCAGATGCAGCTTCAGCTGTCCGCTAGGCCGTGAACTATTGAGGAGCTTTCGGCTGAAGCCTGAGCCTTTCACCCATTATAAGGAGCGTTTTCCTGTCGTTGAGCGCCATGCACTCAACCCACCTGCCGACGATCTTGAACTCCTTGGGAAGCCTCAGCACGTCTAACACTTCGCCGTCCAACCTATCCAGAAGCTTAAGCTTCGGATTTCTCCCCTTCTTCTTAACCCTCGATATGACTGAGTACCTGTTCCCATCGGTGTCCTCCTTCATTAGCCAAAGCTCAGCGTTGTAGCCTGAGAGCTTCGTCTCCGCAAAGATCTTCATGGCTTCTTTGAACGTCTGCGCACGACCGTGGATCACTACGTCGCCCAAGACTGACCCCTCGAACGTAAAGTGAGCAAAAGCTTTAAAATCCTGCTAACGGCACCTCGCACCCATTGTGACGGTGAAGAAGCCTCCGTTGAGGGAGTAGGCCGTGACTGTTAAAGCTTAGCTGTTTCCAACTGTTAAGCTGTAAGATGCGTTGTTTCCCTCACCTAGAGGATATCAGAAGACGAGCGCTTTCGTCAACGGGAAGTTCGGGTTTCTGATGTTGAACTTGGGCTCAGCCTCTGAAAGCGGCTTGCTGCAGTACTTGACGCCAGCTATCAGGCGCTCAAATAGCGTTATAAACTCCCTTTTTTGCGCTGAAGCCTTCTCATGGACGCTTCAGCTTTGCGTCTATCTGCTCCTTCACTTTCACGGGGTTTCTAACTCCTTTGAACAGGACGCCCGTGAACATTGTGCCAGCAGTGTCAAATCTCACGTCGCCGAAGCCGAAAACCCTTCCGACGACTTCCTGCTCCACGACAACGTTCGTCACCTTGTCCAGCGGCGCCTCGTCAACCTTAACGGCCACGAAGCGGTACTCCCTGCGCACGCATTTATCCGTAACAACGTAGCTGTTCGCCTGAACTCTGATGAACGCTGTTAGGATAAGGATGGCGCCGCAGACAACGCCTAACGCCGAAAGCCAAGCTATCGCCGAAAGCGGCGTTGCCAGAAGAACGATTGAGATTGCCACGAGCAGCGCTCCTCCTAGGAGGGCGTCGTAGAACGCCAGAACCGTCGGCTTCCCAGACCAGACGACGCTTTCTCCGCTCAAAACCTTCATCCCAAAAGGCTGAGCTCCCCAAAGCTTAAAAGTTGAGGCCATGGGCGCCTTCCTCAGAGCCTCGATTGCGAGGTTCCTCACGGCCGCGTAGAGGTGGATGAAGCCGAGCAGGCCGAAGCCGGCTGCTAAACAGGCCGTAGTGGAGCGGACTCCGATGGTTCCAGCGACAGCTGGGGTGCCGACAAAGGATATTAGGAGCCCAGCAGGGATCTCCACCGTGAAGGCGAAAGCCAAAACAGCCTTTTTGAAGCCGAGCTTCGCGTTCAACCTCTTAAACATGGCGCTCAGCTCCCTGTTCTCGAACTTGCCTGGGTCATCCATGTAGAAGCGCCGCGTAGTGTAAACGTCGAAAGCGAAACTAAAAAGCCAAAATATGAGGAACGCTAAACCAGCAAGCTTGAAAAGGGAAGATAGGCACAGCAGGATCGGTAAGCCGAAGCCTATAAGCGCAACCGTTATGCCAATTTTCATGACTTTAATGAAGCGCCTAGTCCTCTCTGCGTCTGGCAAGGTTTATGCCAGCCCATATCAGGCCCAGGACCATCAACACAACGCCGAGGTATTGGATTAAAGTCAGAAGCTTGGAGACCATGGCAGCAAGGTCTGGAGGCATGTTGCCTCCCGGGTTGTCCACGTTCACGCCGGTAATCCATGTTGCAAGAGGCTTCGCGACCGCCATGATTATGCCAGCCATTATGCATGATGCCACCCCAGCGTAGCCGACTGAAACCTCCTCCTCCCTTCTAGCCCTCATCAACGCTATCGCTGTAAGCAATGGACCGAACCACTCATACGAGGCCCGTAGCACGGCTTCCCTAAACTTGCATGCAAACCTTCTTAGTCTCTTGAACTTCACCACTCATTCTCACCGATAGCTTTCCGCGCGGGAACTTAAAAAGGAGGTTTTGAGCGTTTGTTCCAGAGGCTAAGCCTTGAAACGTTAAAAGCTCATCCCGGCTAGGATGCGCACCACCTGCAAAGCCATGTTGCCGAAGGGGGTTAAGGCCAAACCCGCAGCTAGGAAGGCGATCATAGGCAGCGTCGGCGAGGCAAGCACGCCTTCGGCGTACAGCTCCCTATGCTCAACCATCTGCTTCGTTACTGCAGCCACGTCAGCTTCGGCCTTAACGAAGTAGGCTGGGGTCCTGACGAGCCTTCCGTTATTTTCCACCAGCCTCTCGGCTGGGAAGTAGTGGAACCCAGACGTGAGCGTTTCAAGGCTGACTCGCCTAGCAGTAAACATGAACACAACTATTCCCAAAAAGCCCACTTCGACATCTCTGAACGGGTTTCTTCCCCTCAACACGTCGGCGAGGTTTAAGGCGAAGACAGCGAGGGGCCAGGTGAGGCTCAACAGCGTGGCGTTGCAGAGGGCTGCAAGGAAAGGCAGAGGCAACGGGTCCTTCAGAAGCGGCAATCCTTCCGGGTAGGCTGGAACTGTTAAGCTGAGGAAGAGAAGCGCCAGCGCATCTGCGCCTCCGAAAAGTGCGAGGCGGAAGAGAAGCGCAGCAAGGCAGGCTGATAAGCCTGCTGAAAGGAGAAGCGTCGTAGCGGCAACCTCGCCTGCTGAGGCTTCGAAGAGGCTTAAAGCCAAGCCAGCTGGACAGCCTATTAACCAGACGAGGTCTGAAACCTCACGTGTCTTAACGTCGCTGTAAGACGCGTAGGCCAGAACTGCAAGCGCTAAAGCGTAGCCGAGCAACTGAATTTCCCCGCCAAAATTGGCTACTCCTGACGATTTAAGGGAGACGCGTTCAGCCTCCTCTTCTCAGTCCAGCGTTTTAGGCACTTCGGGCATTCATAAAGGCTGACGTGGAAGGTTGCTCCTCCCCTCTTCGGCTTCACATCCCAGCTTTTAACTGGCATATGGACGACTGTGCCACACGTTGGGCACTTCGCGGTGTCCGTCAAACCCTGAACCTCAAAGTACTCAGCGTCAAAACTTAAAAATCGACGCACCTCGCATAGCCTTCATTTTTAAGTTCTCACGTCACACGCTTACGGGCTTGACATGAAAACGAAAACATTGAAAAGAAGAGGCATAAGCCCGCTCATAGCAACAATAATCCTAATAGCGATAACCATCGCAGGCGGACTATTGATCTACAGCGCATTCTTCAGCACAGCTGGAGTGTTATCCGCTAAAGGGCAAGTTGCAGTTGAGAACATGAAGCTCGTTAAGGCAACGAGTGGCGCAGTGAACTTTACTATTACAATAAAAAACACTGGCAACAAGCCTGTGTCAGAACTTAACGTCACCCTTGATGGTGAGGCCACAGCTACGGTTACTCTTCCAGGAAACGCCCTACAACCAGGTCAAAGCGTATATTATTCCCCATCTTCTTTGACACAGAGCTACGTTATCGGCAACCTCTACACCGTGATTGTTTCCGCTAAGTTCAGCGATGGAAGTACGTTCAGCGACGCCTTCACAGTGATGTGCACATCAGCATAAACTGCCAACTGCAAACGGGCTTAAATCCCCCTTTTTCCTTTTTCAAGTCTGTTTTCCATGCTTATAATTTTAAAGTTTAGACATAGCTGGTCTGTGGTAGATTCCCTTGGGAAAGCTGCTACATGTTAGAAGAGCGCTGAGCCCCATAATAGCGACGGTGATTTTAATAGCCATAGTCCTAGCCGGCGGTTTACTCACATTCGCCGTATACAATAACTTCTTTATGGTTGAGTCGCAAAAAACACAGGTCGACTTTGAGGTCTTAGAGCTTTATAAAAACAGTTACGAGCCTAAAATCGCTTTCGTAGCAACGTTGAAGAACACTGGAAACAAACCCATCATTCTTTTAACCGTTAAACTCCACAACGAGTCCGACTACACAATCCCAACAGTTACATCATCCAAGCCCCTCGATCCAGGAAAATCTGTTAGCATCCTATTGACTGATAGCACGACCCCAGCGATACACGCCGATTGGTACATCGTCGGCAACTTCTACACTGTGCAAATAATAAAAGCAGTCGCATCCGATGGCGGCAGCTTCAGCCACATCACGACTGTTATGTGTGAAGGTACTGGGTGTGGAGGCACTCCAACAGGACCCTCATCCGGGGGAAACTTAACTGGAACAACCCCGACTTGGGGAGAGGGACAATCGTTGCTGGTTTTTGGACAGGAGGGACTTGATGACTCAGCTCTGGGGAACGTTGTCACAATATCGGCTTCACCGGCAAAGAGCTACACATATGACAATGTGCCTGTCATAATGGTGGTTAAAAGGGGCGCAGTGGTAAGGTACGAATACTCGTCCATTATTCAACGCTCCGTTCCAAACAGTCGCTACCGCCTCGAAGAGGTGGATGGACCTGCATCGCCTGTAAACGTGACGGCACCAGTGCTAATTATTATTGGTAAATACGTACGTCAATGGCCAATAACGTTCTACGAGAGAGGCTTGTGGAACATCAAGGGGGCAATAAGCGACAAAATAGTGCTAAAAATTGGGGGTTTGGGCGTCAAATACTCGCAGATGCCATACACCTACTGGGCTGATGAAGGAACGATTAGCTTCTCTTATGTTTCGCCATTTGGGGAGTGGTCCCAGAATGAGACGTTGTATTGGAGCGAATTGTATGATGGTGCTTGGACAGCTTGGGCAGGCGGTGACCAGCATACATTTGAACATTGCGGACTCATTGGAGGACGATATAGTTTGAATGTGAAGAAGCCGGAGAACTTCACCCATACATATATTATGTATATAAGCACAAGTGGCTGGAGCCATACAGTATATAGTGACCCTGAAGGGTTGTCTAATTATCATCATATTTCTGGTTTGCGAGTGAAGCTTCAGTTGTCTAAACCGTATTACCTCGCTTCCTCTGCGGCAAACTTCAAAGCGGATCTGCCAGGATCCACAGATGCCACAGTTGCATTTTACCACGGTTTTGGAGATACTTTGATGGTCGACGGCTCTTACACCATTCCTGCTAACGAGCCAGTAACTACTAATTGGGGTGCTATGGTTAAATCTCCAAGGACAGGCGACCGAAGCACGTATGTTATATGGGCATTGATTGGTTCCGGCGACTTTGCCACGACATGGGCTTACACTATTGGATACCAAAACGGAGTGAAGTTCTACGGTGTGCCATCAAACGTTGATGGGCATCCTGTGGATGGGTATGACCAGCTTTGCGAGCGGGCTTTGACAATAACGTCTTCTTCCGGCGGCACTACGGATCCCGCGCCCGGGTCATACTGGTACAGTGATAAAGCTGAAGTTTCAGCCATATCAGACTCCGGCTACGTCTTGGACAAGTGGATTTTAGACGGTTCCGAAGTAGCCCCAAGCAATAAGATAGTTATGACGATGAACGCGATCCACACTTTGCAGGCGGTTTTCGTTAAAGCAAGCAGCGTTTCAACATCAACTTTAACGTTAACTTCAACAGGGGGAACAATAACGCCGCAGCCAGATAAGTATATAATGAAAACCGGAGCAAGGTTCACTGCGACAGCCCTGCAAACTTCTGGTTATGTCTTCAAAAAATGGGTCCTCGACGGCGTTGATAATGGGGCAGACGACACGATTGCCGTCACTGTGGATCGTGACCACACTTTGCAGGCGGTTTTCGAGCCGCTATTGCAGCTAACAATCCAGACAACGTTCGGTGGAACTACATGCCCATCGCCGGGGACATATTTTTATGAAAAAGGAAGGTACGTCAAAGTAGCCGCAGCTCCAGGAAGTTGGGACATTAAGTTCCATTGGGAGCTGAACGGGGTGAACGTTGGCTCAGACAACCCGATAAAGGCAGCCATCAACCAAAGCTGCACTCTCAAAGCTGTTTTCGACGCAGTTAGGTTAACAATTGATGCAAGCGCCGGAGGCTCAACAAATCCAGGCCTGGGCACCTATGCCATTGCGACAGGAAAAAACGTTACGATTAAAGCCTTTTCCGACCCTGGTTTTAAGTTTGTATGCTGGAGGGTTGATGGCGTCGATGATGGTTCAAACACGACTTTAACCATCACTATGAACATGAACCATACAGTGTACGCATACTTCGCTAAAGCCTTGACACTTTCAATTATAACAACAGAAGGCGGGACAACGAGCCCTGAACCGGGAACTTACGCTTGCCTTCGATCCGACAAACTTTCAATAACCGCCATTCCAAGTCCAGGATACGCCTTTGAAGAATGGATTTATGACGAGTACTATCCAGACGGTAGCAATTATCCAGACACATTCACGGATAACCCTCTAACTTTAACGATGTATGAAAACTGCACATTGCAACCGATATTTACTCTGGTAGGCAATGTCGAAAACTGCGACATTGAAAGCCCGCACCCGTATCCGAACAACTACGACAACACTTGGATAATAACGAGGGCGGGAGCAACACAAATAAAGGTTCACTTCCAATATATAGAGGTCGAATGTTGGTACGACCGTGTTTATGTTATGAATGCAACTGGCTATGAGGTGCAGCGTTACAGTGATTTTTATACTGATATCTGGTCGCCTTGGGTTGTTGGAGACGCTTTGAAAGTTAGGCTAAAATCAGATGCTAGCGTTAACTACGACGGCTTTGTAATAGACCAGATCGCTTGGACAAACGCACCGCCTCCGGAATTCAACTTTTCAATCTCCGTAAGTCCTGAAAGCGTCGTAACACTGCGCGAAAAACCGGCGACGATCGGCGTCTTCGTTTCCCTCACCACATCAATACAAGACGAAGTTAGCCTATCCGTTTCAGGCTTGCCTGCGGGGGCTTCGGCCCAGTTCAAACCGTCAAAAGAGATGCCGCCCTTCGTCAGCACTTTGAGCATTTACACCTCCGAGTCAACGCCGATAGGGGTTTACAATATAACAGTCACAGCAACGTCAGAAAACATTAGGAAGAACAGCTTCTTCCTACTCGACGTCAGAGAGTCATCAAAAGTAACCTTCAAAGCAATGTTCCAGTACCACGGAAGCTGCAGGAACGCCACTGGCAGGGACGCTTGGATCCTACAAGTCGACGATGATTGGTACCTTGTCCAGCAATTGCCCGTAACATATTACTGGTATGTCGGATCAACACATACGTTCGCATGGTATGACTTAGCCCTTGACGAGACGCCGGACTTTAGTAGCCCGGCTGGAAGCGTCGACACAATGTACAATTGGACGCGTACTGAGGGGCTTTCCACCGAAAGAGAAGGCACGATAACCGCCGTACCAGGCGGAGGGGAAGTTGTAGCTTACTATTCAAGGCGCATCTACGTCAATATCAATCTCTTTCCCGGCTCCTACGAGTCTTACCTAGGTTCAAACGTCGGCACAAACAGCACGCCAAGCACAGGCTGGTACCTGGAGGGAACAACATTTACGGCCATATCCTCAACGGACGAATGTATCCCTGGCTACTGGGTTGTTGGGGGCCAAACAGTTCAGGGCGATTCAGCAACGGTGTGGGATGCAGGCAACATTGAGCACTTCTTTAAGATCAAACTTACAATATGCGTTGTAGACACCAACAACAACGGACTTGAGGGCGTGAATATAAACATCACAACTGGCGGTCAAACGTTGCGATTGTGCTCAAACGACGCAGGATACATAATAGTTTACCTTCCGACAAGCTCATGGAACGGCCCTCCGTACTGGATAGCCTCGTTCACAGGAAACGCTCCAGCTTCTGCCGTTGTTCCCGGCGTAACCTACAACTTTATGCGATGGCAAAGCGGCGGCGGAGCATTGAAGTACGGAACGACTAGTATAACTGAGTCCATTACAAATATAGGCGATATTAATTCAGTGTTCTGGTATGTCGTATACCAGAAACCTTAACATTCCTCACCTTTTTATTTCCCCATTTTAAGGTTCTCACGCACAGACACTAATGGTGAAGCGTGAAATGCGTTTAAAAAGAGAGACATTCGGCAGGAAAGCTGTGAGCCCACTGCTAGCCACCATAATCCTCATAGCCATAACAGTCGCTGCAGGTCTCATGATTTACAGCCTGTTCTTCAACACAGCTGGAACCATGAGTTCCCAGCTGAACATACAAATCGTTTCGATTGATTTAGTGAGAACATCATCAACAGGCTTGTTTTCCGCCACGATAAAGAACTCAGGCAACAAACCCATAAGTGGCATCACGGTAACCGTCTTCCTTGACTCAGGAAACGCTTCGCTTTCAGATTCAAGTATCACCCTGCAACCAGGTCAAGTTTGGAGTAATTCAACCACCTTCGTGGCTGCTTCAGCCACGGTTGGACGATCCTATCCTGTAAAAATTAGCATAACAGCGTCCGACAACAGCACACTCGCCAAGTCGCTGGTGGTCACTTGTAATGGTTAGTGAGGTGGTGCAAGTGAACATTTTCGGCTACCAACTTCTAAAACGCAGGAAAGCCGTGAGCCCATTGCTGGCGACGATAATTCTGATAGCTATAACGGTTGTTGCAAGCCTAGCCGTATACTCCCTGTTCTTCAGCACAGTCGGAACCATGAGCTCTACGCTGCAAGTTGACATCGTTTCATGCGACCTCGTTAAAGCTGCCTCACCGTCGAAAGTCCTTTTCTCCATAACAGTAAAAAACACAGGTAACAAGCCGATAACGTCCTGTAATGTATCCATATGGGACGATTCTGGAACAGAGAAACCGGCAACAGGAGGAAAGGAGATCTTAACGGCTACTCTGAACCCGGATGCGTTTGCTTCATACAGCTTTACTGATGTCAATATAGGGACAGGTTTTACCGTCGGCAAAAGCTATCCCGTGAAAATTAAGGCAGGCGACGGAACCAGCACCTTCGAAAAGACCATTATAGTGTACTGCTTGGGTTGACATCCTGTTCTGCTTTTCCAGCTGCCATATCTTTCATTTTAAAGTGTTCGCTTTCCCTTTTTTAGGTGAGCTTGTGAGCAGGTTGTTTGTTCAGAGGCGTGCCGTAAGCGAGATTGTAGGCGCCGTTCTCATAGCCATGATAACGATAGCCATGTCTGTGGCTTACATCGTGGCTGGAAGGAGCGTGGCGCAGAGCCAGGCGCTCAGCATGGTTGACCTGATTAGGGCGGCTGAGAGGAGGCAACGTCAGCTCCTGAGCTTGACCTACGCTTACAAGGACGGAAGCAATCTGTACCTCTACATTTACAACTACGGGTCTGAGGCTTCAACTCCCGACAAGCTCTACATCAATGGTACAGCATACTCGTATAGCATTAACCAAGAGTACGGAGGCATAGTTGGTAATGGATGCATAGACCCCAAGGAGCTTGTTGTGTTGAAAATTACGATGAACCAGCTCCCCTCGCAGTTCGACGCCATTTTCACCACGAAGGAGGGAGGCATATTCATATGGAAAATAAACGTTTAAGGCAGAGAACGGGAACGGTGGCTGTAGGCGCAATAGCCATCATAGTCGTCTTCATGATCGTTCTGACATGTATAGGCATCGTCGTTATGGAGTCAAACCAATACAACACGAGTGTGAAAAACGCCAACGAGGCTGTGGCGACCAAGGCTAAGGAAAGCCTAGTCGTCGAACGGGTGAGCGCCGACCAAATTAACGTCACAAACGAGGGCTCTACGCCTGCCGTCATAGTTGGGCTTTTGGCGCGTAACCGTCCTGGGGAGGGCGAGAGTGTACGATACTTTAATATATCCGACATTATCCCCCTCCTAGGTTCAAAGCAAATCAACCTGCCAGATGGCGTGCCACCAAACTGGCCAGTCGGCGTTGTGACCTCCCTTGGAAACATCTTCTGGGAGGAGCAACCTGTTCAAGGCGGAACCACGCAGACGGTCCCGCCCGGACAGCCCGTCTACGTAACCTTCACCGCTCAAGGACTTGGCTCAGACGCGTCAGGAACCGTTTTGACGGTTGACGGGTCCCCGTACACTTACAGCCAGCTACCAAAAACCTTCCAGTGGGTTTCAGGCTCGACACACAGCTTCTCATGGAGCTCTCTTGTGAGCGGAAGCTCAGGAGTGAGATACGTTTGGGCTTCCACAAGCGGCTTGTCAACAAAGCAGTCTGACAACTCCTTCACAGTAAACGCGAACGGCTACGTAATAGCCACGTACAAAACCCAGTACAGCCTAACGATGAACGTTAACCCTTTAGGCGGCGGCACAACGAACCCTGCGCTTGGAACCTACTGGTACGACTCCGACTCAACCGTTCAAATATTGGCTACAGCGTCTTCCGGATACGTGTTCAGCAGCTGGGCTGGTTCAGGGTTAGGCTCATATTCGGGAACGGCGAACCCCTCCTCTGTAACCGTGAACGGCCCGATAACTGAAACGGCGAACTTTGCGCCTTTAACCGCGACCGTCACTTTCACGGTTTCCGGCTTGAGCTCGGACGCCTCTGGCACGGTTTTAACCGTTGACAGCGTAGGCTACTCTTACAGCCAGCTTCCGAAAAGCTTCACTTGGAACATTGGAAGCAACCACACGTTTGGGTGGATGGACCCTGTTTCCTCAACCGTCTCAGGCAAACAGTACGTTTGGGTTTCAACAAGCGGCCCCTCAACAGCCAAAAGCGGCTCGATAATAGTGCCATCTGGAGGCGGCTCAGTTTCAGCCACCTACAAGACGCAGTACTATCTGACAATGCAGGCTAACCCAACCTACGGCGGGACGGTTTCTCCAGGTAGCGGCTGGAGGGATGCTGGAACGCAAGTGCAAATATCCGCCACCCCAGCCTCCAGATACGCGTTCGCCAGCTGGACCGGTTCAGGCTCTGGGTCGTACACTGGAACAGCTAACCCTGCTACCACAACGATGAACGGACCGGTAACTGAAACGGCGAACTTCATACCTTGGCTGACGGGCTGGAGCTACCGGCGCCCAATAACGATATCAAGCACCCTGAGCCTTAGCAACTATCAGATACTGGTTCAGGTTGACACGGCTTCGCTCATATCGGCGGGCAAAATGCGCTCCGACGGCGGAGACATAAGGTTTACGGATTCAGACGGTGCAACGCTTCTGAGCTACTGGATTGAGCCAGGCACAGTAAACACGGCGAGCACAAAGATATGGGTTAAGGTTCCATCCATACCCGCTGGGACAAAGACCATCTACATGTACTACGGCAACCCGTCGGCAACTTCCCAGAGCAACTCGGTTGCAGTTTTTGGAAAGAGAATATCGAGCAGGTTTACGACCGGAGACTGCGACGCCTACTATGACGCGTTCATTCTGTCAAGCAAGGAATGGATTTCAGGCGGGACTTACCTAGGCATTTCCGGCGACGACAGCTACGGCTCCAGGACTATGCCATACACCATTACAATCTACGGAACTTCAGTTAGCACAATAACGCTTTCAACAAACGGGCTGCTTAGGTGGGACGGCGCAGGCGACTCGCGGTACTCAAACTACCTCGACATGAGCTCTAAGATCCTGACTGCCCACTGGGACGACCTTTATATAAGCACCAGCTACAGGAGCGACGCCGGAATCTACGAGATAATGGGAACCGATGCGAACTTGGGCCAGTACGTTGCATACAGGTGGGCGACAACTTACTACGGTAGTCCGTCCACGCCTGCAGATTTCGAGACAATCCTGTACAGGAACGGCTACATCCAGTTCAACGTTTACCGGCTGTGGTCGTCTGCAACGCCGACCGAGTGCATCTGCCGGGGCGACGGCTCCAACTACATAGACCTAACCTCAAGGTGGTCTTACATGGAAAGCATCCTGTTCGTTCCAAGAGCTGTCCCCGAGCCAACCGTAAGCTTAGGCTTCGAGCAGGCTCCCTAGTCAGTCCCCTTAGTCCTCCTCTTTTTCAAGCTTAGGGCCTCCGCACCATGCTTTACGCTTTAAAGTTCTGACTCTGAAGCCTTTTGGTGTCTCTGGTTGGGTAAGCTTCTAGAGGGCAGGTTTGCGGTCAGCTCGATAGTTGCAGTTTTAATAGTCATACTTCTCGTCAGCACTTTCACAGCCGCGCTTCTCTACATTTCCACGAGTCAGATGCAGTCCGCAAAAACCGGAACCGAGACAACTGGCAAAATTTCCGAGAAGCTGAGGGAGAATCTTAAAGCAGCTCTCTTAAGCTACGACCCGAGCACTGGAACCGCCACGTTTAACGTTACCAACACAGGCGAAGTCCCCCTAGCAATATCCTACGTCCTCCTTGTAAACCCCGACGGGTCGCTCTTACCCATCCACCTCAGCCAGACTATGAGGATAATTCCGCTTGAAAGCAGAACCTTCATCGTTAACATTATGTTGACCAGCGGCGTAAGCAGGCTCGGACTCCAAACTGAGCGCGGAAACGTCTTCCCAGTTGTGGTTTCAGGCGCAGTTACGCAGACCGCAACACAGACCGCAACAGTCACATTCTCCGCGAGCGGGTTAAGCTTAGACGCCTCTGGTACGGTTTTAACCGTCGACAGCTTGGGTTACTCTTACGGTCAGCTCCCAATAAGCTTCACCTGGACTGTCGACTCATCTCACAGCTTCACGTGGTCTGATCCGGTCAGCTCAACAACAAGCGGAAAGCGCTATGCGTGGGTTTCAACGAGCGGCCTGTCAACAGCTAAGAGCGGAACAATAGTAGTTCCCTCAGCCGGCGGCGCTATTACAGCCACTTATAAGACCCAGTACCAGTGGACGTTCACAGCCAGCGGGTTAAGCTCGGACGCTTTCGGGACTGTTGTAACGGTTGACGGAACAAACTATGGATATTCAAACCTTCCCGTAAGCTTTTGGTGGGATAGCGGCACACCTCATAGCTACTCATACCAGCAATACGTTAGCACGACGACTGATGGAAAGCGATACGCGAACCACAGTACACCAAGCGGGACAATAACCGTTTCAAGCTCAGGGAGCGTCAGCCCCTCATATCACACTGAATATCGGTTGACGGTGAGCGTTTCCCCGTCAGGCGCTGGAAGCGTATCGCTCAATCCATCAAGCTCGGACGGCTACTATGACGCTGGAACAAGCGTTACTGCAGCCGCTCAGGCAAGCGCAGGCTACACGTTTAGCAAATGGCAGCTCGACGGTTCAGATTACTCAACAAGCAACCCAACAAATGTAAACATGAACGCCCCCCACAGCTTAACAGCAGTCTTTACAGGCACAACATACACGCTGACGATCTACGTTTACAGAAGCGGGACGACGACAGGCATCCAAGGCGTGACAATTAAAGTTGATGGGACCTCATATACGACTGACTCAAGCGGAAAGGTTCAAGCAACAGTTTCCTACGGCTCCCACACAGTTGAAGTTGTTTCGCCATACAGCCCAAGCTCCGGAACACGCTACGTCTTCACTCAGTGGAGCGGCGGCTCAACGAGCAACCCGAGAACAGTTTCAGTAACAGCCGCAACAACGCTTACGGCCTACATGAAACTCCAGTACCAGCTTACGGTTGCTGTTAACCCATCAGGTGGCGGAAGCGTTTCAGCAAACCCATCAAGTTCTGATGGCTACTACGATTCCGGCACGAGCGTCACATTAACGGCTACAGCAAGCTCTGGGTACGCGTTTGACGCCTGGACAGGGGCTGTAACCGGGACAAGTAGCTCCGACACCGTTACCATGGATGGGCCGAAGAGCGTCACCGCCAACTTCTTCACATTCTCAATATCAGTTTCGCCTGCAAGCGGCTCAACACCAGCTGGCGGCAGCATTTCAGCCACCGTTACTGTGACCTACGTTAGCGGCGTAAACTCTAAGACCATAAGTCTGTCAGCCTCTGGGTTGCCCTCAGGTGCATCTTCAAGCTTCAGCCCAACCTCCGTCACGATCAGCCCAACCTCAACAACGGCTACGAGCACCATGACTATAACCACATCAACTTCGACGCCGACTGGCACCTACATTATTACGATATCTGGTTCGGGCGGAGGGGTCTCGAAGTCCACCTCCTACACGCTCACAGTTACCGCCCCAGCATACACGGTTAACTTCTACATATATGATGACGCCGGTAGCTCCGTGAGCAGTGCAACGCTAGTCTTCAACAGCCAGAGCTACTCTCACGGCGGCTCAACGAGCGTTACGGCGGGCTCATACTCGCTCTCGATCGGCACTATTCCAAGCGGATATAGGTTCAAGCAGTGGGAGACGAGCGGAGGCGTTTCAGTTGCCTCTTCAACTTCAACGTCGACAACAGCTACTGTTAGCAGTTCTGGCTCGACAACCATGAGGCTTCAACGCACAGCCACCGTGACCTTCTCAGCCTCCGGGTTAGGCTCGGACGCGGAGGGAACTGTTCTAAACGTTGACGGGACAGGCTACGCTTACGGCGACCTGCCAAAGAGCTTCACATGGGACGTTGGCTCCCAGCACAGCTTCGCATGGGCTCTTGCGGTGGGCTCAACAACCTCGGGCAAGGCCTATGTTTGGGTTTCAACGAGCGGGCTGTCAACGAGGAGGCACGATACGATAACTGTTCCGTCGGGAGGCGGTTCAGTCGTAGCAACCTACAAAGTTCAATACTACCTGACCATGCAAACCAGCCCAAGCGGAGCCGGCTCGGTTTCGCCTTCCAGCGGCTGGTACGACGCTGGCTCGTCGGTTCAGATTTCAGCCACAGCCAACAGCGGCTGCCAGTTCAGCAGGTGGAGCGGCTCAGGGTCAGGCTCATACTCGGGAACAAACAACCCAGCATCTGTAACAATGAACGGCCCGATAACTGAAACGGCCTATTTCAAGGTTGGAGTCACGTTCGACGCCGTGAAGACTTCGGGAGCAAGGTTCAACAGCAACCCGTCAAACGTCTTATACCTTAGCAGTCCGATCAGCACATGGTACAGCTACAGCCAGCTACCGGTCACGGTTTACCTTGAGCCAGGCGCAAGCCTCTACTTCAGCTGGAACAGCCCACTGTATTCGAGGGAGGGGTATCCGTCTCAGAAGTACAACTTGAACGACGCCAAATACAGTTGGGTTAGCACTTCCGGCTACAGCACTTCTCAGTCGGCGACAATAACCGTTCCGTCGAGCCCGGCGTCGATAACCGCAAAGTACGACCGCTACATCTATATTTACACGGACCAATATCCTTATTCCGGAGGTACAATCTCGCCTGACAGCGGATACTATAAGGAGGGGCAGTCAGTTACAGCAACTCCGAACAGCGGCTACAGGCTTGAATACTGGGATATAAACGATGGCTCAAAAACAATCAATGTTAGAAGCACGAGCACAGCTTCATACACGCCGACGAATCCTGAAATTGTAAAGGCGGTGTTCTATAAACGCGTTGATGTCTTGGTTGATGATGCAGAGTACTACACAGGAGCAAACGTTCCAATCACCTTCGGCGGAGTTACTGTTAACACAGACAGCTATGGCAGAGCTGTTTTCTACCTTCCAGTATTCACGTATCAAACATTGTCCGTCCCCAGCTATGCATCCAGCGCTGTTTCAGGATACTCCTTGCCATTCTGGAAGTCAAAGGCGACAAGCGAACTCTCGTGGTACACGAACAACCCAAGGTCGGTTTACATCAGTAGCGATACGCAACAAGTAATGGTAAAATATAAGTGTATATTAACGTTTAGAAATCCAAGTGCGGAGTGGAGATTTGGCCCTGGAACCTGGTTCAGTTACATATACATAGCGCAAGGCTACGTGGATGTTGTGACTTTCAAGTATAAGTATTCAAAAATGGGCATAAATGTGAAGGCGGTATGGCACATCCATAAGGAGGACTTGTTTGGCGCCCACTACTATACACGGGAGGGGACAGACGCAACAGACAATAACGGCTATTATTACATAGAAATCAACTCAGGCTTCATGGGCGACTACTACCTGGTTTCGGAAGACTTATGGGTTGAAGTCTACACTCAAGCCGAAGAAGGCTACGTTAACGCATATTGGACTAAAGGCGACTTCTAACGGTGTCCTCCATAAATTCCATGGAGGGCTCACCCTTTCAAAACGTCAACTCATCCTTTCACTGTGATTTTTAAGTTCTCGCGCATTTGCTTTCTGGTGTCTAAATGGTGCGTTTAGGAAAGACGTCAGCGGTTTCAGCGTTTATAGCTCTCCTCTTAGCCTTCCAGGCACTTTCAGCTACTCAAACATGCTTCGCTAACCCAGGCGTAACCGTTAACCTCTCCCAGACAAGCGGTCCAATAGGCATAACTGTGGCCGTCAGCGGAACGCTCGAAAACCCAGGCGCGGAGTTCAAGATCTTCTGGCAGTACATCAAGGACTGGGATGGGCGATACGGCTTCCTAGTAAGCGGATACGCTGAAGGCTTCAACTACGTGGCGAACATAACGATTCCGCCTGCCGCCATAGGCGACCACTACGTGATAGTTGAGGACGAGAAGAACCAAGCCGCAGGCTACGCCGTCTTCACCGTAACGCCTGAAATTACAGTTCAGCCTGACACAGCTCCAAGCGGCGCCATCGTAAACGTGAACGGAACGCTCATAAACGGCGAAACTATCGACATAAAGTTCTACGACCCAGTGTCGGGCAACGAGGACCTCGTCGCACAAGCGGTAACCGACAACGTCACAGGCAAGTTCGCAACAAGCTTCAAGCTTCCCTTGAAGCCTCAGGGCGACTACAGCGTTAGAGCCTACTGGAGCAGAGTGTTGCAGGCTGAAGCCCCGTTCCACGTGGGCTACCAAGGCATGTTCGTTAAGCCTGACAGGGCGCCTTCAGGTGCAACCGCCAAAGTATACGGAGGTTTAGCCATAAACGAGACGCTGATAATAGCCTTCGAAAACTCAACATGGAGCGTTGACGTAGCAAACGTCCAGACGGACAGGAGCGGCCAGTTCTCAGTCAACGTTACTGTTCTACAGGCTTCTCCAGGCGACTACAGCGTTGCAGCGCTTAACCCTGTCAGACGCACGGAAATCGCATCCGTCGCCTTCACCATACTGCCTCCAGCTCAGATAACAGCCGCATCGGACGCTTCAAACCCGAACGAGGCGTTGCCAGGCTACAGCAAAATAACCGTCCAAGGCGAGAACTTCATAGCAGGCGAACCGGTCGCAGTCTACTTCGAAAGCGCACCAGTAAAGGTTGCTGAAACAACCGTTACACAATACGGAAACTTCAGCGCAACCTTCACCGTCCCATCGGACGCCTCAGCCGGAACACACACGATTTTCGCCGTCCAAGACCCATACAGCGTTTCAGCAAACACGACCATAATTGCCCACTCGGTTGTCATCGTGCCTTACGCAATGCTCAACTACCCGAACAGCGTTGTGCTCTACGTTCCAGGCGACACTATAGCGTTTTACGTTAACAGCACAACCCCGTTTGAAGTTCCAAGCGGGATAGTGGTCAACGTCTACGACCCAAGCGGCATACCATACACGCCTCAGGGAATCCATGTCAACGCCGGAAACGACATCGTCAACGTGAACGGCTTCTACGTTGCGCCGTACGACAGGATAGCGTTCTGGCCTGAAATCCCGAAGGGCGCCCCGTCCGGCATTTGGACTTGGAACGCAACCTACTACCTCCAGCTGTACCCAGGCGTCCAGTTCAACGCTTCAGGAATTTTCGGCGTGATCCCGCAACCAGACCTAAACTACATACTCCAGAGGCTCAACCAGATAGAGGCTAAGGTAGACGGGGTAGCCTACAAGCAGGACCAGCTCTACCTCCTGATACAGACAAACCAAAACTACGTCATGGCTAGGCTTGACCAGCTTGAAGCCAGCCTCGTAAGCGTAACCCAGTCTGGCTTCGCCGAGGTAAACACTAAGCTGGGCGTGATCCAGCTTAAGCTGGACTTGCTCGACGCGAAGGTCACAAGCATCCAGGACAACGCCGCCATCATACAGACAAGCCTTGGAACGCTCACGGCAGACGTTTCAGAGCTGAAGAACATGCTCGCACAGGTTAACGCTACGATCGTCGAGGTCAAGGACGGAGTTGCAACCATACAGGCCGGCGTAGGAGAAATCAAGGCTAACCTAGCAGCGCTCAACGCCACAGTGGTTGACGTAAAGAACGGCGTCGCATCCGTCCAGACCGCGATAGGGACGTTGAGCGCTAAGCTGGACGCAGTGAACGCAACCATAGTCGGCGTCGTCGCATACGCGAAAGGTGAGGTTCTAGCAAAAATAGAAACGGCCATGGGAACAGTTTACGCAAGCCTCGACGAGCTGAAAGCTTCGTTGGCAGGCGCAGAAGCATCAATAACAAACCTAGTAACCAACGCCACAGGCGCGGTCGTAGCGAGGATAGGCTCTGCGGAGGCGTCGATTCTAGCAAGGCTAGACAATGGAGAAACGTCGATTCTGGCAAGGCTCGACGCCTTAAACGCAACGGTCGTCGGCGTCAAAGACGACTTGAAACGCGGCTTCGCACAGATGGAAACCATCATTGGAACGGTGAACGTGAAGCTCGACGAGCTTAAGGCCTTCATTGAAAGCTCAAACGCGAACATAACCAAAATCATAGTTGACAGCAAAGGAGAAGTCATAGCGGAGATCGCCGCCGGAAAAGCGGAGCTGAAGGCAAACCTCGACGCCTTGAATGCTTCAGTCGTCTCAGTCCAAGCGGGAGTTGCAACTTTGAACACGGCTGTCGGCGAGCTGAAGGTCAGCCTCGCAGATTTGAGGGTGAAGGTGACCCGGCTTATAGTGGACGCTAAAGACGAAGCTATTGCGGAGATGCAGACGTTGCTGGGACCAGTGAACGCAACGCTTCAGGACATGGGAGGAAAAATAACAGCCATACATGGCAACGTAGCCGACGTGGTCATACCTGGCATAGGACAGCTACAGGTCGCAGTTGCGTCAGCTCAGCAGTCCGCTGAGAACGCTTCGGAGGCTGTTTCAGGCTTAAACACGCTCATCTACGCCGTGCTAGCGCTCTCCATCGTCGCAGCAGCGCTTTCAGCGTTCAACCTCCTCCACATAAGGCGCAGGGAGACCGCAAGCTGAAAGGACAGCTGAAACCGCCTTAACCCCATTTTTCTATTTTTCACGTTGAAGCTTCAAGTTTTGAAGCCTGAACTCATCTTTTTCGATCTTCTCTTTTTAACTGAAGGGGCTGAAATCGTGGAGAAGCTTCGGAGGCTCCGCTTTTAAAGACCCCGTTTTTAAGTTTTGACGCGCAAACCCTTCGGTGGTGCCTTTGAAGTTTAGGCTGTTCGGCGGGAAGAAGTCCGCCTCGGTTGAGGAGCTGAAGTTTAAGGCTGAACCTCTGGTCGCCACTTTCCAAGGCGAGGTCCTCGAAAAGTATCCTGTGGAGTCCGCATACGTCTTTGTCGCAGACCAGGAAGGGAGGGGCCTCTACCTCGTGGCTGAGCCGGAGCTCACGCCTGAAGAGCAACGCCTCTACAGCCTCCTCATGGAAAGCCTGTACTACAGCATGAAGCCGGCCGCAAAAGTTGAGGACCCTATGAAGTACGTTGAGGGTTTCATATGGGAGTCGGCTGAGGATCTCGGCGTAGTTGAACCCGTCCAAAAGAGCTTCCAGAAGCTGAAGTACTTCATAGCAAGGGACGCCTTCGGCTACGGGCCGCTCCACGTCGCCATGCTTGACCCAGACATAGAGGAGATATCCGTAACAAGCTACGCCGTCCCCGTGGCCGTTATACACAGGCGCTTCACCCAGTACGACTGGCTCCAGACGAACATAGTCTTCGGAAGCGAGGACACGCTCAGAAACTACGTGCAGCGCCTGGCGCAGAGAGCCGGAAAGTCCGTTACAGTTGCGATTCCCATGGCTGACGCCATGACTAAAGAGGGACACAGGATTGCGGTGACATTTGCTGATGAAGTAACGCTTCCAGGGAGTTCTATATCGATTAGGAAGTTCCCCGAGGCTCCGTATAGCATGGCGCGCCTTCTGAAGTTTAAGACGCTTACTCCGCTCATGGCAGCCTACCTGTGGCTTCAGGTGGAGTATAAGGGCTTCGTTATGGTTACAGGCGCCATGGGAAGCGGGAAAAGCACGATGCTTAATTGCCTACTCACCATGATAGACCCTGCGCTTAAGATAAGCACGATCGAGGACGTGCCTGAGCTCAGAATCCCGCATCAGAGCTGGCAGAGGTTTAAGGCTAGGCACACTTACAGCATAACCGAGGCAAGGTACGACATAGACCTCATGGACCTCGTTAAGCTTTCGCTCAGGTACAGGCCGGACTACATAACCGTAGGTGAAGTCAGGGGCGAGGAGGTAAGGGCTCTTGTGCAGGCCGCAGCCCTTGGACACGGTTGCCTCGCAACAATTCACGGTGAAGGCCCCGAAGCTGCGGTCATACGCATGAAGAGCCCTCCCATGGACGTGCCTGAGGGAAACCTCATGCTGATATGGAGCTTCGTCCTCTTGGGCCGCGTCAGGATGCCTGACGGAAGCATGGTTAGGCGCGTCCTCGAAATAACCGAAGTTGAGCCTAAGGACGGCAGGATTGAGCTTAAACGCACATTTACTTGGAACGCGAGGAACGACACGTTTGCGCCCGACGAAGCTGAAGCCATTGTGAAGCAGAGCTACAGGCTTAAGGCTGTTAAGAGGTTGACGGGATGGACTGACAGCGAGCTAGCTGAGGAGCTGAACAGGAGGGCGGAGTTCTTGGAGAAAACGGTGGAGGAGAGTAAGTTGAGCTATCCAGACTTCGCTGAGGCTGTCAGGCGCTTCTACGTGGCTAAGAGGAAGGGGATAAGGTGAAGCTTGGAAGGTTCATCCTATACGTGGACTTCGCAGTTGCAGTAATAATCAGCGTGATCTTCTGCGGCGTGATCTTCCAGCTTCCAAGCAGCTTCTTCCCATCGCCGCTTCAGGAGACATACGCGAAGCTTCTTGCCTCTTTCCTCCTCGGGTTGTCGGTAAGCCTCGCCATATTCATCGCCGTAGACCTAACGCTCGCTCTTCCCACGGGGAAGCGTCCTCCAATCCTGAAACGGCTCGTCAGGCCGAAGGTCGCTAAGCCTGCCAAGCCAAAGGTTAAGCCGATGGCTGAGGAGCTTCCCTTAAGGTTCGTTTCAAGGCGGAAGCGGCTCAGAAGCTTCGCTGAAAGGATGGGTTTAAGCTTTGCAGGCGACATCCCTCAGGCCGGCGAAACCATCAGCCCCTACAGGTTCGCGGCCAAAAGTCTCTTTTACGCCTTCCTGGCCTTCTTCATTTCAGTTCCGCTTGGGCTTGTTCTGGCGTTATTCGTCCACCCTGTCCTGCTCGCCGTCATGGCCATTCCAGCCGTTCCGCTTGCCTATCCGAAGCTTAAGCTGCGAAGCATGGTCGGCGACAGGAGGCGCGGCTTAGAGGATGAAGTTCCCTTCTTCACGGTTTTCGCAAGCATCCTTCAAAACGTGGGGATAAGCCTCTACAACAGCCTCCTCGCCGTGGTGGGGAAAGGCGTCTTCAGGCAGATTGAGAAGGACGCTTTGCTTGTTAAACGCGACGTTGAGTTCTTCTTCAAAAGCCCAGTTGAAGCCATTGAGGACGTTGGGAGGCGCCACCCCAACGAGAAGATGCGCACGCTCATGCTCGGCTACACTTCTGAGTGGCGTTCAGGCGGCGACATGAGCGCCTACCTCGACGCTAAGGCTGACGACTACCTTAAGGACATGGAGTTCAGGTGGAAGCAGTACGCTGAACGCGCAAGCGACATAGGCGAGACGACGATAAGCCTGCTCTTCGTTTTTCCAATGATGATACTCATGGCCGCCTTCATCTTTCCAGGCCAAGCTTTAACGATGACAAGCCTCGTGCTCGCAGTAGTCGTGCCGCTTTTAACTGTGGCCGTGCTCGGCTTCGTCCACTCCACCCAGCCTAAAACCTACAACGTTATAAGGGGCGACGTGAGGTTGGCGCTTGCAGCCGGAGCAATAGGGTTCGCCGCAGCATATCTGACGCATACCCCCATCTGGTTATGTATAGCGGCAAGCCTGGCATCTGCAACGGCGCTCTACGGAGCATCCGTGGTCCTGCAGATGCGTGAGATAAACGCCATGGAAAAGGCGCTTCCCCAGTTCCTCAGGGACGTGACGGAGTACCGTAAAATGGGATACGACATAGTCAAGGCGATAACAAGGATAGCTGAGGAGAACACTTACAACCCCGTCTTCGACACGCTTTTAAAAAGCGTTGCTAAGCAGCTCAGTTTAGGCGTGAGGATGGCTGAAGTTGAGGTTCCCACCAAAAGCTGGCTCACTAAAATGTGCTTCTTCCTCCTAGCACAGGTTGCAGAGTCCGGGGGAGGAACGGCGAAATGCTTTGAAACGCTCACGGACTTCACAAACCACGTTCTACGCGTCAAGCGGGAAACCCATTCAAGCATGCGCCTCTACCAGTTTCTAAGCCTCTTCACGCCAATAGCCTTAAGCTTCGTAACTGCGCTCATGTTCACGCTCCTAACGGCGTTCTCAGCAACGCTTCTTCCAAGCGTTAAGGCTGGAATGCTTGGCGGGATAGCTCAGATACCGCAGGCGCTTGTGGAACAGTGCTACCTTCTGGTCATAGCTACATCGGTATGCGTTGCCATGCTCTCAACTAAGGCCGTTGACCTAACTGCGAAGAACACCCTCTGGATAACCGTGAACCTCGCAATTGCGGCAGGCGGAATAGCCTTCTCCTCGCAGATAGCTAGCCTTATGATGAAGCTTATCATGGGAACTTGAACGCGTTTTCCAATCACAGAACGTTGTTAGGGCCGTGAAAGGTTCTTCGGTTGCTCAGCAGTCAGGCAACAGTTGGCCCCGCGAGGAGTTTCTCTATCGCGTGGAAGGCTGTTTCGTCAAGTTCCTCGCAAGTGAAAGGTATCATAACCCAGCTCTTCGTCAAAACTGCTTGTCCTATTTGCCATAGGCCTTCCTCAGCCTGTTCGATTAGCCTCTTCTGGTAGCTGTTCTTTGGTTTAAGCTGGATGTAGCAGTACTGGCCCTTCGCTGTTGAAACCCTCAGCATTCCACGCGTGATCTTCAGCATTTTAGGGTGCAGCACAGCGTAGGAGACTTCAACGTCAGGGTGTTTTGGCCGTTCCTCAACGCTTCTCTGAAGCTTAAGCTTGGAAGCGGCAACACATGCGCTTGTGTGGATGAGCTGCCTGCTGAGCGTAGGCCATTTCTGAACCCACTCGGCGTAGAAGGTCTTACGCAGGCCTGTGTAGTCCCTGCCTGGAAAGCCCTTCGCCTTCTCAGCCCACCACCTAACCATGGCGGCGAACTCCTCGATAAGCCTCAAAGCCTCCCCGTCAGGCTTGCAGACGTAAACCTCTGAAAGCGCAAATCCCAACTGAACCACCGAAAAATTTAGCGTTGAAACCTTAAAAACAGCCTCAAGTACGCTTCTTCTCCCAAGCTCTTGGGAAGCCGAAAACGGTTGGGCTGATGGAGATGCTTTCTATCTCGCCCTTTGCAAGCCTGTCGAGCAGCTGGGAAATCTTCCGCTTTGCCTCCTCCAGCGGGAGGACGTATTTCATGTAGCCTAATGCTATCCACTCCTTCCTGTCTGGAGGCAGGTAGCAGAGTATGTCGACGACCATGCTTTTATCCGCGTCTTTATCAGCGTCTTCCGCCAACGCGTCCACAATGTCGCGTCTTATAGGCTTAAAAATTGAGCTTATGGAAAGTCCGCTGTCATCCACGCTTTAAAGGTTTCGACGCGCCACCCTTTCGGTGTTTGAAGGGTGCGCCTAACCGTCTCAAGGGACTTCTTCGTCCAGTTCGCAAGCAAGACTTGGCTTTCCCCTTTCAGCATAATACGCGAGCTCGTTGAGGACTGTTACGACGAGGACGAACCCGCGTCATAGTGACTCCTGCCGAAAACTACGCTGTGATTGAGGGCGACGTAGGAATGGACTCTGAGGCGCTTGAAAAGTTCCTCATCGTTGGAAGCATACACAAGCAGTTTGAGCCGTACTCGCCAAGGTTCAACAGGCCTAGAACAGGCAGGTACGTGACTGACCGCCTGAGCTTCCTAGCCTTCTTCAAAGCCATGAAGGTTAAAACGAGGAAACGCGGGTTCTCGGCGTCAATCCTCGTGGACGAGGAATGCGTTGCGGGTTTGGCTGAAGGCTCCTCTCAGGCGAAGGTTTTAAACGAGCCTACGCTTGATAGGGACGGAAGCGAAATATGGCTTCTAAACGCGAAGTCAACGCTTGACGTTAAGAGGATCATTAAGGGGTTCAGCGGAGGCAGGGACTTTTTGGTCGGGTATGTCTTGCGCATTGTGGCAAGCGTTTTGGCCGCCGAAAAGTGTCCTCAGCAGACTGAGGCCCTTGAGGAGGCAAACAAGCTCATAGCGGAGGCGCTGAAGAGGCTGTGACGTCAAGCCATTTTTAAGTGTTGGAGGCTAGGCTTTTCGGGGTCGAAGCTTGGAGGATAAGCCCTGCTGGGTTGAAGTTCGTCCGCTGGCTTCCGGGAAGTTTGAGCTTAGAAACTTCGGAGTCGTCCTCGACTACCTCTACAACACGGGCAAGCCTTTCAGGTTCTTCGCCGTCAACTGTCCAAGCGTGAAGGTTGAGGGTTTGAGGAGCGTCAGGTTCTTCCTTCAGCTTCCAAACGTTGACCTTGCGGACCGCGTTGCAAACGTCCTCCGCACAAGCTTGGATGCGGAGATAATTGAGGGAGGCGAGCCTCCGGTCAGGGTTTACGAGCGCTGCGCTGATTTCGAACTGGGAAACACATATGCGCTTTCAATATGCAGCCATAAAGAGACGCCTTACACGAATCCCTTGGACACGGTTGTCGGCGCTTTAACCCGCGGAGATGCCGCCCTGGAGGTTTTAGCCGTAGAGGATAAGAGGGCGAGGGGAGGGATACTCCGCTACGTCGAGAGGAAAACTGGAAAATCTGCATCCTTCACAGACGCCATGGTTGACGCTCTAACCGGAATCCTCGGCGGGTTCTTCGGAGGAAGGCCGAGCACGCCTAGGGATAAACGCCAGCTCGACCCCTTCGCGAAGGAAAGGGTTGACGCGGCAGGCTGGAAGGTTAACAGGAACCTCTTCAGGTGCGAGTTAAGAGCGTACGGCGACAGCGAAACCATCGAGGCGATAGGTGAAGCTTTTCCATTCGCGTGTAACAGGCTGAAGGTGAGCAGGGTTTCTAGGAGAGTTGAAGCTCCCACACGCGAACTGCACAGGCCAAGGGGGAGAGAGCTTAAAGCTGCACTTCTAAGCCTTCTTTGGCTCATCCCGCTCCTCCTCATACCCTCCGCAACTTTTCTCCTCGGAGTCTTCGACCCGTTGAGGCTTGCAAACGTTGACCTCACCATAATCATATTGACGGTTATACCTACAGCCGTTTTATACGCAGCCTTCAGGAGGAGACCTCTCTTAGTGCTCTGCACGGACGAGCTCAACCTTATAGTTGGAGTGCCAACCGCCGTGGACAGGCTTCCAGTCGAAACGGGCACAGCTCGGATAACGAGGAAGCAGTTCGCCTTCGGAGAGGAAGTTAGGGGAACAGAGGTCGCCCGACCTGAAAGCGCTCAGCATGAGGCTGCCCGGCTTGAAGTGCAAAGCGTGGCGCGTGAAACCGCAAAGGAGGCCGTGCAAAAAGAACTTCTGTTCACTGAGACGGAGTTAATATCAACTAAAAAGCAGGCTTTACCGCTTGAAGCTGCAGACGCTCCATGAGAAGCCATCCGAGGGGTATGCCGAGCAGTCCTAGAGGTTTCAGCCTCCGAGCCTTGACGGCTTCATTGTTCCAGCCGCTGCTTATTTGACGTGACGGCAACCTTGAAAATCGACGCGAGCCGTTAAGGATTTAAAAGCACAGCGGCTGATATGTCTAGGGGTTTAGCATGGCGATCACGCCTGAAGATATTGCTGAAGGTGAGGACGTAGACTTCGAAGAGGTCAAGGAGTGCTGGAACGTGTACAAGCTTAAGGACGGGGCAACGCTGAAGGTTAAGCTTGTGCTCATGGGCGTCAAGAGGCTTAAGAAGCACAACCCCGACGGCTCACCAATATACGTTATCCAATCGCAGAACATAGTCAGAGCAGTCGACGTCCCGAAGGAGCTCTACGCTAAACCTAAGCCTCCGGCGATGAAGCCTGTTTAAACGTGCACATGCTGGCAAGGGATCTTCATGGCAAGCTCAAAGCTGTCGACACCCTCCATGCGTAGGCTTTGCAGGAAGAGTGGAGCTAAACGCGTGAGCGATGCGGCTGCCGGAAGGCTGGAAATTCTGGAACAACTCGGCATGAAGCTGGCGAGGGAAGCCCTTGAGTCCGCCAAGCTTGAAGGCAGAAAAACGTTGAGGCTTGAAGACTCGACGCTGCAGTAAGAAAAGTGATGGGCAGAAGCCTACTCTTCATCCAGCAGAGTCGAAAAACGCATAAGCTGAAAGTCTAGGAACTCGCGCTTCACTCTCCAATCCTAGCAAGCTTCATTATTCCTGCTATGCCTAGGAAGTTGAGCGTGAAGGATATTGGCAGAAACTTTTTGCTCTCCATCTTCTGTGACGCGAGGATGCTTATGCCTATCTCGTCTGGAAGAGGTGAAGCGATTATGGCCGCGGCCAAGGCTGGGAGGACGATTTTCCTTCCAAACCGGGAGTTGAGCAGCCGCGAGCTTTTGAAGCGTTTTGCGAACTTGTCCAAGTCCACCTTCAACTCCTCCTTTAAGAACGCCAATAGCTCGGTGAAGAAGCTGTCTCGGAAAAACCTGAATATGACGTAGTCCGCGAACGTGCTTCCCAAGGCCGCCACGGCTGCGACGATCAGCGATGGGACGCTTAGGAAGTGGAAGTAGAACATGGCCGCTGGAACGGTTATGCTGCAAGCGTAGAACATTCCTGCGAGAAGCGCGCCGAAGCCGCCGATCAAGCCGAAGAGGATGATGAGCTTCGTCTTAAACATCATGAGGAAAAGGCAGACTGAAGCGAAGGCCACGAGGCTCCTGTACTTTTTAGGGTACTCTAAGGGTTTGCCGTTCCGAACGGCGTCTAGCGTTTTGCGGAGACCATTGCGTCCCATGAGACCACAACCTCTCAATGGAAATGAACGGAAAAGATAAGGTTTTCTGCATGCAAGCTAGGATTATAGTGGTTTCGACAAACGCTCCGACGAGGAAGATGCAGTAGACTTTTGCCATTTTAACAGCGGAAACTCGCCTTTGAAGAGGGTACAGCGTGGCAAGATATAGCCGCAGGCCTCGACGGTTGCGACCGGAAGCCAGAGGTGGATTATGTTGAGGTTGAAAGCCATAAACCCGCCTCCGACGAAGAGGCTGTTGAGGACTATGAGAGCCGCGAACGCCGCCGAGAAAAGCCTCGCGTGTTTCTCGACCAAAACCTCCCTTCTCTTGAACTTTTCAGGTAGCGCGTCGATTAGCGTGGTGCAGAAGCTCATACCAACGGCAACGGCGGTTGCCGCGAGCAAGTTATGCGCGAAGATTAAAGCGGCCATCCACGGTCCAGACTGAAGAATGGTGAAAGCGTTCGATATGAACACGTTTGTTTCGAAGCGAACTAAACTCAAAAAGGCCGCCGTAGCCATTCCATATGCAACAACCTTCCTCAACACTTCACACCGCTAACGTAATGCGCGGACGGTTAAAAATGAACTTTTCGAAGCGTTTTCAAGCGAAAAATAAGGCTGGAAAAACTTCCCTTTCCAACCAGTAAACAAAACTGGTAGCTTTTCGCACGTTTACAACATGGTTTTCAGCAGAAAATCCTAGAGCGGCTTTTGTGCGCGTAGTTTTCCAACAACCGCCTTTTTAAGCTTTGGAAGCCATGCCTTTTGGGGCAAGTACCTTCTCCCCGCGTCTACGCTATAGGCTTCTTGCCATAAGCGTTTCACGCTGGTCAAGTCAGCCTCTCAGCAGGTTTGGTTGTGAAAAGCGGATATTCATCCCTTGTGGCTATGAACTTTATTGGTATGTGTATGTTCTCAGCTATGAGCAGCGCTTGGCCTGGCTCGAAGTCGAGGACGGCGTCCATCTCGTAGCTTGAAAGCCCGAAGGCTTCAGCAACAAGCCTTACGGCCGACTCGTCCTGGCGCATCAGCACTTTCGTGGCGCAGTTCTCAGCCAAGGCTCTTCCACCCGCGCCTTCAAGCACATCTGATGCTCTCTGCGTGTTATGAAGGCATACACCGCCAAAGCCGCCGGTGAAGTTCTCGATATGTCTACCATTCGGGCTAACCCCGAGGTCATAAACGCGAAGAGGCTTCGCTTTCAGCTTTTTGATGGATTTAATCCTAGCCCAATATATGTCCCCTTCAATCAATGTTAGCAACCTTGAGCGGCAGCCCTCTGGCATGGTGAGAATTTTCAGATCTCTTGCAAGTGCACTCTTAGAAACCCACCGGTTATCGTGGCAAGCCGAACGTATGTTGCCCGTTTTCTTCAGCTTTTCGTTATAGAAGAAGTCAACAATTGGCAACGAATCCCTTTTGCTTTTGGTTTCGTCTAGGGTGTTGATATTTCCCTTCGGCACATGGATGGCGTATGCCTTTTTAATATTGGTGACGGCGTTCCTCAGACCGCTGGGGTTCGGCGTCCTTTCTGATATGCTTAGGCCTTGCCCCATTCTGAGGAGCAGAAGGGCGTATTCATTTGCTAACTTGTGATCCGATGTGTAAATGGTGAAACCGTGTCCGCTATGGCCCCTTACACTCTTATCCCCGTCTCCATCCCACACTCCCTTGATGAACGAGGCAATCTTACTTCGAGTTAATCCGTAGGTCATAGGCGGAACGTGATGTTCTTCGCCAATACCCATCCCCATTAGCTTTAGGAAAAGGGCTAGTGGTTTTGAAGAAACCACTAGCCTCAGCTCGCTCTCCCTTTTATCGCGATACATGTTTCCTTCTAATCCAAGCGTGGTTCTGAAGGCATCGTTCGCTTTCTCCAACGTTGGTTTCTCGTCAACGGCACAATCGATTTCGACGCCATAATGTCCGTTACTGGCGTGAGATGCGATGCATCCATCAGCTGTAATGAGGCCCAACAGCCACATAAAATTCTCATTCACTTCCACCACGGCGTTTAGCGCATTCTTCAGAGGGGCCCAATTCGCCCTAATCTTTGCCCTTTTTTGCATGAGGAAGGCGTCCGAGATGAAATCGTTCGGCAGGTTTTTCAGAATGCGTAGGCTTATATTGCCATATTTTTTTATCGCGTATATTTTTTCCCACCACTCTTTGCATCCCGCATCGATTATTGCCCGCTTAAGATAGTCGCGTCTGTTCATCACCTCTTCAACGAGGCCCTCTCCAACCAAGGACAGCTTTTCAAGCTCTTCATCGTGTAAGTTATCAATGAACAGTTTAGCGACGTTGATTGTACTTACATCCCTATCATAGTTAAACCTCCCCACAACCGCTATAGCGTCTCCCTTCTTCAGCCTCACTACGGGCATTGGGACTACTTCGATGCCCTTAAGCGTGAAGACGCTGTGTGATCCCGTCACCTTGACACATCTTCCCGTGGATAGTTTGAGCTCATATAGGTCGTCCGTGGGTGGGTGCCTTATGAACGATGTTATCCTTTGAGGGGTTACCTTCAGAGTTTCCGGGTCGAAGGAAAGGGTGTAGATGTCGCCGCGGCTCTCCAACACTTCCGTTCCGTTTTCGTCCCGAATAACTTCGCCTTTTTTCTTCTCCATCAGACGGTCAATGAAGGGGCCAACTTCCGTGACCTTCAGACCTTCCGAATCGATTAAGACCACGGCCTCATCTGGCGGTACGCTGTTGGTTACGAATATGACGTTGCGCTTGCGTCCGCGCCTCGCTACGCCTTCAAGGAAACGCGCGGCTGAAGGCAAAGCCATGTACATCCAAACTTCGTCCACTATGACGAGCTTGGGGTCCTGGAGCGGTATGAAGTCTGGGTTGTCGATCATCTGCCAGATCTTGCTGAATATGAGCACGTTCGCTGCCTGCAGCGTCACGCTTTTCTCGGGGTTAAGCTGGTATGCTCTGTGAAGCGGAAGAAGGTTGAAGACCATGCGCCTCGTGAACGGAAGCGGGTCTCCTGCGACCAGGAAGCGGTCGGCGCCGTCCACAAGGTTTCTAAGGCGTTTCCTCAGCTCCTGAGAAGCGTTCATGTAAACGTCGAATATGGTGTTGCTAACTCCGACCGCGCTTCTCAGCTCGTCGTAGAGGTCTTCAGGCACCTTGGCTATGTCGGCAAGTATGGCTGCGGCCATGTCCTTGCTTTCCGAGAATATCTGGACGGGATCCAATCCTAGGAGCCTTCCAGGCTGAACTTCAACAACGTCGGCTCCGAAGGCCTTGCCTATGTAGCCGTACTCGTTTTCAGGGTCGATTATGAAGAAGGCTAGGTTCCTGTGGCGGCTTGCCAAGCGCGAGAGGAGAAGCTTGCTCGTGAAGCTTTTTCCGCAACCTGTTTTTCCGACGATCATTATGTTCTGGTTCATGCGAAGAAGTGGATCGTATATTACAGGCGCGCCGGTCATGGGGTTGGCGCCCAGGAATATGCCTCCAGGCGTTTCGATGACGTCTTCGCTTATGAAGGGGAAGAAGCACGCGGCCGTGTCCGTGTCCATGAACAGCCTTTTCCCCTCAGCTCCCGTGGCGACCTCATGTTGGATGTACGATGGGCTGTCTATCCGCACAAGCCTCGCCTGAAGCGTGTCCCTCAGCCTGCGCTCGTTTGCTTTAAGCTCATTCCTGTCAGCTCCGACGACGCACAGGTTTGCCTTAACCTCAAAGAGCCTTGAAAGCCCCGCTATTAGCTTGTCGTGCAACTCAGCCGCCATGGCCGCTTTAAGCTCAACCTCCTTCGGAGCTGACCTCCCCTTTGAAACGTCTGCAAGCCTAAGCCCGCCTATGAGCTTCGAATACTTGTCGATCCGCCTTACAGCCTGCTCCGGAGGAAGCGGCTTAAAGGACATTAAAACGCGTTCGGCCACCCCGTAGGTTTCAGTGATGAAGCCTTCGACGAGGCTTCCTGAAAGCGCGTATATCGTGTAGGCCTTCATCAGCGTTCCGCCTTGAAGGGCCATGTATCCCGGGAAAACCTTAACGGGCTCAACCGTCGGCGCCTCAGTGACGCGCTGGAACTTCAAACCCATGTGGGCGAGGAGGTGGTCTATGGGCGAGCCTAAGCTCTCCATGAAGAACCTGTAGAAAGTCGTTTCGAAAGCCTCTCCGCCTCCGAGGTCAACGCTCTTCTTAGACTTTACAACGTGGACGCGCAGCTCGCAGCTTAAGCCGTTTAGGAAGGCCTTGAACCTGTCCACAACCTCAGCCTGCTTTTCGTCTGAGAGCATGCTGAAGTTTATGGGGAAAACCTCGTAAAAATAAGTTGCCTTCTCACTTAACTTGTCGCTCAACTTCTAGTCCCCCAACAGCCTGTCCTCTGACGGTGACTTCAATGTTCTGGCTCACCTCAGCATACCCTTCAGGCCTCACTTCTATCCTCACCAGGCCGACGTTCTCAGGAATGTAGACGACCTCAAACCCTCCCTGCTCGTCCGTTGTGCCCTTATAACGCGGTGCGCCGTCGACTAGGACGTCGAAGTTGCGGTTGGCAAGAGGGGTTCCCAAGCTCGGCTCCCTCAGCACGCCGACAACCTTGAAAGGTTCGCCTACGGTCGCCTGAGCCTTCGAAACCCTCACGGTTACAGGCATTTTTGGAGCGACCTTCTCCGCGGCATTCTCCCTTATGGCTCCCCGCTTTGCAGGCTTTCTTCCGCGTTTCTTCCCAAGTCCAAGCGCGAGGATCAGAACCTTCTCCGGAGGCACCGTCTTAATTCTCCAGGAGAAGACCGCTACGCCGGCCACGAAGATGAGCACTGCTGGAACCGCCCTGAAGACCATGTCTCCAACGGAGCCTAAGGCTGAGAAGGTGAGCCACGCCAGAAGCGCGAAAAACCCTATGCCGGCCGCTTGGCGGGCGGTAAGCCTGCCGAAAGGCGTGTCTATTAAAGGCTGGTTCGCAAGGCCTATGTCCTCAAACCACAAGGTTCTAAGGTTTACCCGCGGCATTATGCTCCCAAAGCCATGCGTGTCAAAACTTAAAAAGGAGCCTAAGGCTTAAGCCTCTTCAACCTTCTAGCCGTCCTCTCCGCAAGCTCCTCAAGCGCCTGCCTCTCAACATCCTTCAGAAGCCTCCTTTTAGCCTCCTCAACCTGGCTTCGCAGCTTTTCAGCTGAAACACCCTCTCCCCACTCCATGTTCAACTCCGCAATCTGCTCCCAGCACCTGCTGCAGACTGGAAGCTTCACGCCTCCATATATTATGTAAGCGGCTATGTCCGTGCTTCCACACTTCGGGTTAAGCGGGCTCCTACACCTCTCCATGCTCAAGCTGCTCCCGCAATGCTTCCATGCCCCAGACTTTTAAGCTCACGCTCCGCCTTTGTTTTGATGAAACGTGCTGTTCAGGCGCTCCAAGCCTAAGGAAACTGTTCAGCAGACAGCGCAGCAGGCGACCGTTCAGCCTAAAAGGTCAGTGCTAACCCTCGGCGTCGACGAGGAGGGGAAGCCTAGAGGCATATTTGAGGACGAACGCGTGCACATGGCCGTCGTCGGCTTCCCAGGCGTAGGTAAGTCGAGAATGCTTCTAAGCCTTGCCGTGCAGGACGTGAGGAAGGGGAGGGGCCTGCTCGTGATTGACCCCCACGGGGACCTAGTCAAGCTCTTCCTGACGCATATTCCTCGGGAGCGCTGGGACGACGTCATATACATAGACCCGACTACGGCGAGGGATTACGGAAGGGTTGTGAAGATAAACTTCCTTGAAGTGGGAGACCCGAAGGACAGGGACATCGTTGCCAGGTGCTTCATGGAGAGCCTTGAGAAGATTTACGCTAGGTTCTGGGGTCCCCGCCTCGACATGATCCTCATGAACGCCATATACACGCTTCTCGACTCAGGCGACACCAACCTCAGCCACCTCTACAACGTTATAGCCGACGAAACGTTCAGGGAAGACTGCCTCCAAAGGGTTGGAGACGATAGGGTTAAGGCCTTCTGGCAGAACGAGTTTAAGAAGATGCCTAAGGACGCAAGCGGCGCCGCGCTTACAAAAATATACCGCATAGTCCAGGAGCGCATAGTCGCACCCATGTTCGAATGCGAGAAAAGCGGCTTCGACTTCAGGAAGGCGATGGATGAGGGGAAGATAATAGTCGTGAACCTAAGCGAGGGCGCCATAACAAGCGACGTTGCAAACTTCCTCGGAAGCCTCATACTCTCAAGAGTTTACCTCGCTGGAATGAGCCGCGAAAGCGTGCCTGAAGACAAGCGCAAACCCTTCTACGTCTACATAGACGAAGCCTACCGTTTTGTATCTGACAGCATAAGGGACATACTTCAGTCGCTTAGAAAGTACCGCGTGTACATGACGCTTGCAAGCCAGTACCTAGGCCAGTATAAGAAGGAGATAGCTGAATCCATACCCCACCTATGCGACGCCATAATAGCCTTCTCGGCCGGCGAGGATACCGCCAAGCAGCTTCAGGAGTTCTACAAGCCCTCCCTCAACTACAGCGACCTCACACACCTTCCGAAGTTCACATTTGCAGCCTCAGCAATAGTTGGCGGGAAAAGGGAGTGCCAGGTTCTTCAGTCCATAGATCTTGGACAGGGACCGAACAACCCTGACGAGGTCATAGCCTACAGCCTTCACCGGGAATGGGCTGAACCCGTCGACATGTCGAGGTACGCCGGAGTCCCCGCCGCCGGCGAACTTGACCACCCAACGAGGAGAGGCTTCAAGAACCCAATAATGTGGGTCATAACGCTGAAGCTCTACAGGCTCTACGTTGAGAACCGAGGAAGGGGGATGGGAAGCCGCGGGTCCATGCCGGCCATGGAGAAAAGCGAACTTATAGAAATCATGCAGAAGGAGTTCGGCGTTCAGCCGGCCCAGGTTGACGCCGCACTAAACCACCTCGTCTACGTTGGTTACGTTTATTGTAGGGATAGGCCATACGAGTGGGATGCGCTTGCAGTCCCGGTTGAGGCAAACTGGCAGTTGAAACCGCAGCTCTGCTGCAAGTGCGACGAGCTAACCCACAGGCCGTACTACATTAAAGGCGGAAAGTTCATCTGCAAGCTCTGCCTCGAAAAGGCGCTCTACACAGGAGGCTATGCGCCTGAAGACGTCGTTGAGCCGCGTTTAGACGCTGAAAGGATAAGGGCTGACAGGCCAGTCCAGAGGAGGGTTGTGAAGCGCTTCTTCTACTTAACAACGCGGGGCGTAAACGAGGTTGAACAGATCCCGACGGGGAGAAGAGGGGGAGGCCCAGAGCACACGCTGCTGATAGCCAAGCTTCAGGAGCTCCTCTGGGACAACTACTGCTGGGTGCGCGTTGATGAGGGCGAGGAAGCTCCCAAGAAGACTGAAGAAGGTAAGGAGGAGTACGAAACAAAGAAGATGCCAGACATAACGGCGGTTCCACTCGCTAGGGATCCCGATGGCAAGTGGAACCCAAGGTACTGGGACAACGCTCACGCTTTCACCGTTGAAGTTGAAATAGACCCGATCAAACACAGGCAACGCGTAGTAAACAACCTCATGAAGAACAAGGGCTTCGGCAAGCCAGTAATATTCGCCACAACGCGTGACAGGTGGGCGAATAGGCTTGTGGACATACTCCACAACGAACAGAAGGAAGACGTCGTCCTCGACTGCACAGGATTTTTCGGTGGCTTCTGGGATAACACGAAGGTCTCAGTCCTCTACTTCAACCCCGAAATAGGAGAACGCGTCTTTCTCACGAACAACCAGCTTCTGCCGGTCCGAGAAGAGCCTCCGCAGGGGCAGAAAACCACACAAGAGACGGTAACCAAAGCGGAGAAGGCTGAAGAAAAGGCTGAAAAGGAGGCAGGAGGAGCTGAAGAGAGGGTTGAGGTTAAAGCGGTGGAGCCCGCAACAGAGGAAAAGGCGGAGGAGCCCAAAAAACAGCCTGCCAGCGCGGTTGCAACCGTTAAGGCTGAGGACGTGAGACACCTCTACGCTGTTTTCACCAAGGAACCGTGGCGGTTGGTGAAGCAGGAGACCGCTGACGGGAAAATAATCCTTGTCGCAGAGACCAAGACCGCCGACGGAGTGGTCACGGTCACGCTCGGCCCGTACGAGGAGCATCGGAAAGCCCTGAAAATGCTGGTCAAATCCGAGCCTGCATTTAGGCCATACATGGCTGAGAGAGAGGTTCCCATAAAGGTTGTGAAGCCTGTTGAGGGGTTGCCTAAGCCTTCACCTCAAGCTCCCGAGGCGCCGCCTAAGCCTGATGTCTCTGAACCGACAGCTCGCCCACAGGAGGGCGGCGTAGCTGAGACCCAAGTAACCCGAAGAACTGCGGAGGAGGCTGAAAAGGAGACCCCTGAAGAGAGGCTGCGCAGATGCGCAGAGCAAAAGTGGATTTTCACGCTGAAAAAGCGCAGAAACCGCTTCGCGCTTTACGCTCGGAGCCGAAAGTGGAATAAAGAGAAAAAGGACTACGATCGCATCTACATAGGCATGTGGGATGAGAAGCTAGAGAAACTTGCTGAAAGCCTCGGGTTGAAGATTGGCAGGAGAAACGAAAACGTGGGCAACGTGGGCAACGCCAGTTAACAAGGCAATACAACATGGGCAAGTTTTCGCTCAGACTTGCTCAGGTGTTGTCTCCACCATCAGCTTCATTTTTAAGATCTCACATATAGACGTAATCGAGTAAAGGAACTCTCACGGCTGACATACGTATATTTGTCCGAATCGGCGAAAGGCCTGCGTTAGTGGCCATAGCCGGCTGTGCTCCGGCGACTTGGGCAACGTTGCCCAAGTGTTTTATTGGGTTATGGGATGCTCTATACGAACCTTTAAAAGCGCTGCCCAAGTAACTGGACAACACGTGGGCAACGAATTTTCCGAAAGAATTTCTTACATGGGCAATACCTGGGCAACGCTTTGGTTGCCCCCTCATTTTTCGGCAAACGTGGGCAACGCCGGACAGTAATGCGATGATATCCTCGTCAGGCATAGTTCTCTACATATATGCTGGCGCGAGTCAGCCGAGGAGTTGGTGCTGGGGGAGTTCAGGTATGGAGAGGGAGAGCCTCCTGTTGGCGGTAGTTACATGCGCCGTGGTCGCCGCGACTGTTGCCTTAGCTCTGCGCTAAATGTGCCGCAATATCTCCTAGATTCGACGCCGAGGACGAACGTAACCACTGCTGGTCTTCTCGCCTCTTTTCTAGCGGCGCCTCCGCCGGAGTCGATTGGACTGCTTGCACTATCAGGACTTGCCGCAGTGTTTCGGCATACTGATCGACCGACTGTAACTCCCCCGGATAAGCACTTTCCTTTTAGCCTGTTTGAGGACACTGGAGGTGGTTTTATGGAGCTAGAGGTTCTACCTGTCGAGCTGAAAGTTCGCCTACTAGGGCTGGAGCGTTGTTTCGGCGATCCAGAGGTGGTGAGCGGGTTCTGCGTTTGTCCGTTACGCGACGAATGCCTCAGGGCGAGCCTGCGCAGTTTCCTTCATCTCTCAGAGATGTTGAAGACGGCGAAGAACAAGGGCTGACAGCTTCATCATCCCCCTTTTCTAAGCCAGCCGATGTGAGGGGAGCGTTTAAAGCCTGGCTCCCCGCCCGACAGGGTTCGGCTGGAGGTTTACAAAGAACACGGGTGAGGGGGACGATCCCTGACCGCATGCGTGCGCTCTTGGAGGAAATCCGAAAGACTGAAAGGCGAAACGATAACCCTGACGCTGAATTGATCAAAACAATACTCTCGAGGGATTTGAGCTTAACGCGGAAAACAACGCGCCTAAAACGCGACGACCCACTCGAGCTGCTCGAAGCGTTGTACGTGGTTGAGCGTTAACTGGGGAAATCAATGTCTTTCATGGAGTTCATGGACAAACTCCGCCTTTCATAGGACTCTAGCTGCAGCCTCATTTAACCGCCTCTTCTCCCATGCTTTTTATAAGCCAGCATGAGAATCGACGATTGCATGCTGCCGGCGCACCTAAGCTTAAAAGGCTTGGCTATAAAATCTTCCGATAGCCCATGTCAAACTTTGCAGTCTTCGACGTTGCTGTGGAAAACGTGGTTGTAACCGCGAAATTTAAACATGGTCTCGACCTGGCGACACTCGCCAAAATCTTCCCTCAGGCACGGCCGATGAGGAAGTTTCCAGCGCTCGCGTACAAGCTTAAGAGACCTCGTGTGACGCTGCTCATCTATGCGTCCGGGAAGATCGTATGCACAGGGGCAAGGTCGGAGAGCGAGGCCTCCAGCGTCATAGGCGATTTCGTGGAAACAATGAGGCGGAAAGGGTTTATGCTCCCTTCCTTGCCTGAGGTGAAGGTTGAGAACGCTGTGGTTTCAGCGCTTTTAAGGGCGGATGTGAACGCTAAGGAGGCTGTGAGGAGGCTGAACGAAACGGTCTACGAGCCTGAAGGCTTCCCAGGTGTCGTCGTTAAGCTCAGGGACGTTGAGCCCTCCTTCCTCGTCTTCTCAACTGGCAAAGTCGTCTGCGTAGGCTCAAAGACGGTCAACGCGGCCAAAGGGGCCATAGCAGTCCTCGAGAGAAAATTAAACAAGCTCTAATTCCCAACTTTTTCTAAGCTGGGGGAAGCAACCGGGGCGTCTAATTAAGCCTGGCCCCGACCCGCGCGCTTACATCTTTCGGAGAGAAAGCCTACGGTTTTAACCGTGGGATGAATCGCCGCTAGATTTATATTTCTCAATCCTTCATCAGCTCATTAGATGTGGCTTGGATGTCCAAAGGCTCGAATAAGGCTCCAAGCCGAGATAGGC